>LQAH01000068.1_pt1 | contig 41480 bp, 58 predicted proteins | sample 1535791 | NCBI WGS metagenome assembly LQAH01 (sample SAMN04331585, study PRJNA305678) | bioreactor metagenome | isolation source: bioreactor_4 inoculated with Wadden Sea sediment 2nd replicate of a... | place: Germany:Bremen
GATGCAACAAGAACAATTTATCAAAACCGAAGAGCAGCGCCTGAGTGATGTCCTGAGTGTGATTGCTGAAAATGAGAATGAGCGCAGACAGGCCATTCGTCAGCATGATGATCATGTGCGTGATCTTGAACGCCAGCGTTACGCGTCTGCCAATCCACGTGAAATCGACAAACTGACGGCTGAGATCCGTCGCCTCAGCTATTATGATCCCGCTAAGTACAAGCTGGCCCATAACTCTCGGAATGAACCCTATTTTGCCTCTCTTTCGATCGATGACAACGATTCCCGCATTGGCAAAAAAACCTACCTGATCGGCAAGCAGGGACTGTTGGCGGGGACCAAAACTCTGGTCATCGACTGGCGCAAGGCTGAGTTGTCTCAGCTTTATTATGAATATGATGAAGGTGAAGAGTATGAAGAGGAAATTGTCGGTTGTATCCGCGAAGGCCTGATAGAGAAGAAGCTGAAATACAGCATCAACAAGAGAGAACTTGTCCGTGTCGAGGGGACCAATCTTGTTTATGACAAAATAGATGGCGAGTGGACCTGTAATGGACGGTCATTGACAACCCAGCAGATCAAGGAAAACAAAGGTGATTATCGCATTGTCGATATCATATCCCTGATCTCTCCGGAACAATTTCGGTTGATTACGAAAAAGCATCTGGGTTGTACCTATCTGACCGGTGGAGCCGGTAGCGGCAAGACCACAGTCGCTCTGCATCGTCTTTCTTATCTGACCTTCAACCATCCTCGGCAATTCCGCCCTGAGCGCTGCATGGTGGTGATGTTCAACCGGGCTTTGCAGGGATATGTGTTGGCCACTTCAAAAGAACTGATCGACACAAAGACCTCGGTTAAGACTTTTCATTCATGGGTTGATGAGGCGCTCGCCAGGATCGGTCATTTTCGCGTCCAGGCTTCACGGACGCAACATTTTACCGAACTGAAGAAATCCTGCAAAATGCGCGACGTGATCGAGACCTATGTTCGCCGGACAGAGCCCGCTGAGAGTCCGCTGATCGATCTTTATCAGGCTTATACTCAAACTCAGCTGTTCAGGCAATTCATGGGAGAAACAAGAGCTTGATATCTATGATTCAAAGTCGGATATTCATTTATTAATTAATGTGCCGGATCGATAACCTGTAGTTGAGGTATAATTTTGCCGCTCATCAGGATCGTACGGGTTATTATTTTACGTCAGGAAGACCAGAGTATGAGTGTTGACAGACCCATTTATATGACACCCGGCTGTGCCAAAGCGATGAAGGAAGAACTTCATGAGCTTTTGTATGTTTTGAGACCGGACATGGAAAAACAACAGCCTGGGCTGCCGGGCTGGGAGATAGAAGTGAAAACGCCGATTATCATGCTGCGAAGAGGGCTTTACGACGTTTCGATCGTCGCATCCGTTTTTTGACCAAAAGGCTTGAAAATGCCGAGATTATTGATCCGGTTAAACAGGCTGATATTGCCGAGGGCAGGGTCCTGTTCGGTTGTACCGTGACAATTGTAGACGAAGATGGTGAGGAGCGCAGCTATTCAATCGTCGGCGTGGATGAACTTGATGCGACCAGGGGGATGGTCAGTTGGGTCTCGCCGATCGGCAGGGCGTTATTGCGGGCAAAAGAGGGGGATGTCGTTGTTTTTAAAGCCCCTGGTGGAGAACGTGAACTTGAAGTCATCAAGGTTGAATATTTGCCTTTGGAGACGACATTGTTGAAGGGAAATGCCTAGGATCCTGTCATGTTTTTTGCAGATCGCGTCGAAAATGAGTCGTCTGAGAGCGAATAATCAAAGCTATGTGTCGAACAGGATCGGACATTGGGCCGAGCAGGCAGTTTTGCAGTCGATTTATGTGAAATAGTCTCGACTTGACCTGACACCGAACTTGAAAAAGTGAGGGTTGCCGGTTTTGATGGAGGTGCGATCCAAACCAACAAAACACAGAAGGAGAACCCTCATACTTAACGGTAACGAAAGAATCATCAGACACATAAGTGGGATTGTTGAATCCGGCCGAAGAATTGGGAAATGGCTCCCCATCTCCTGCTTCATGTGGTCAACGGCTTTATCCACAGACCAGGCATTTTTATAAGCGCTCTCACAGGTGAGCGCATTGAAGACTTCGGCTATGGCGACAATGCGTCCTGCCAGAGAGATGTTTTCCCAGGCAAGGACGTTAGGATGGCCATTACCATCCCACTTTTCATGATGGGTTAATGCTACGGTTCAATCCGGCCTTCATATCAAAGTCTTCGCTGGTCGTGATTGGCGCCTGTGTCATCACCTTCGGCTCACCCCGTTAAATCCTTAGTGGCATTTGTTGGGTCAATGTTAATCCAATTGCCGATAATCTGAAACAGTTCCTTGGGGTTGACGGGTTTAGCTATATGCCCATTCATGCCGGTCTCATGCGCCTTCCGGCGGTCTTCTTCCATGACATTTGCCGTCATGGCAAGAATTGGAAGGTCTGCAAACCTGTTATCCGCACGAAGTCTTTGAGTCGCTTCATAGCCGTCCATGATCGGCATCTGAATGTCCATCAGGACAAGATCGACAACCGTATTATCGAGAATGCTGAGCGCTTCTTGACCATGATTGGCAACCACGACCTGTATTCCCGCTAAAGACAGCATTTCTGTCGCAATCTCCTGGTTAATCTCATTGTCTTCAACCAGTAAAACCCTAGCACCCCGTAGTTTTTTCATATCATCCTGATCTGGGATGCTTGTGCCTTTCATCGATTTTTGGACAATGTGTGAACTTCCCATCGCAACAGCTATGGCGTCGAACACATCGGATGGAGAGAACGGTTTATAAAGGCTGGTATCGAACGGTACTGAACTCGCCTGATTTTCAGTATGATCCTGGCCGAAAACAGAGATCATAATTGTTTTAAAGGTTGGAATGTGCGGCCCAGATGTTTTCAATTGCCTGATGACTTCGTCATCCTGAATATTTTTAAGTCGATGATCAAGCATGATTAAATCATATGGGCTCTGAGCGTTCTTTTATTTTTTCAAGGGCATCATAAATAGAGCTTGCCTGTTTGATTTCAGTACAAAACTTTCCAAGAATGTTTTCTAGAATCAGGCCTAATTCAGGGTTTTCCGCTGCTATAAGAACGCGTAAATTTCTGAAATGCTCAGGTAGCATTTCGTCATTTTTCCGTTTATCACAGGCCAAGCCGAGTTGTACGGTAAAGTGAAATTGGCTACCTTTGCCGATTTCACTGTCAACCCACATATGGCCACCCATGAGTTCAATTAAACGTTTACTGATGGATAGCCCCAATCCCGTTCCACCATGTTTTCTTGTGACGGATGTATCTGCCTGGGTAAAAGCCGCAAAAGGTTTTCTTGCTGATCTCTGTCCAGTCCTACTCCGGTGTCCTTGACAGAAAAACGAACAGTTATCTGCTCATTTATCCGTTCTTCAACTTCCGCATTTAAGACAACGGAACCAGAGTCTGTGAACTTAATAGCGTTGCTGATAAGGTTGTTAAGAATTTGCACTAACCGCAGGGGATCACCTTTTAAATAACAGTCGAGAGAAGAATCGCAGGAGTACAATAACTCCAATCCTTTATCATGCGCTCGATTGGCATTGACATCGCCAACATCACGTAGGATATCTTCAAGAAGGAACTCCGTATATTCCAGGTTCAGAGCACTTGCTTCTATTTTTGAGTAATCAAGAATATCATTGATAATGCTCAGTAAAATGCGTGATGAAGACTGCATTTTATGGAGATAAGCTTCCTGCTTGAGCGTTAGTTTTGTCGATGAAAGTAAATGAGTAATGCCGATAATCGCATTTAAAGGAGTGCGAATTTCATGCGACATGTTTGCCAGGAAATCACCTTTGACTTTTGCCGCCTGCTCAGCTGTTTGCTTGGCTTCGAGCAGATCATCCTCCATCTGTTTTCTTTTGGAAATATCGCGAACAACCGCCTGAACGACCAGTTGATCAGCAAATTCGGTAACGCTCAGAAGGGTTTCACTGAAAAATATTTTCCTTTTTTATCGTTGTAAACCCACTCAAAAAGATGACCCTTTCCCGCAAAGGCTTGGTGCAGAAAATCCTGAAAACCTTGAAGGGAAGGTCTGCCGCTCGGTTGAACGGAGGGAAAAAGAGTGGAGATGCTCAGACCGGCAATCTCGCTCTGTTTTTAACGCCAAACATTTTCAAAGCTTCACGGTTACAATCAATGATATGTTCCTGACCCAGGATAAGCACCGCATCGCGAGAAAATTCATAAAGATTTCTGAATTTTGTCTCACTTTTTTGCAGTGCTGCTGCTGTTTGCTTATGTTCGTCTATCTCGTGCGTTAATTTTGACGTTCGTTCTGCAACACGTTCTTCAAGAAGCGCGCGATGATTCTCTAATGCAATGGCATTTTCTTTGAAAACCTGAATGGACTCTGCCATCTGAGATAATTCGTCATTACCTCTTATTTGTACTTCAACGTCCAGCTGTCCTGAAGCAAGGTTACGGGTGGTATTGGTGAGCAGTTTAAGGCGGGAGATAATGTTTCCGTAAACAAAATATCGAGTGATGAGCAGAGCGGCAAAAAGGCAGGCAGCACCAATGATAATATTTGCCCGAACTCCTATATCGCTGATAAATTCAGTTTTCTTAACCTGTCTGGAGATCTTTGAGCGATTGTCCTGAATGAGGTTATCCACTGCATATGCTATTTTGTTCCTGAGCTTCTGGTTTTCCTGTTTGTACTGTTGAATTGATTGCTCGATTTTAAATTGTTGCTGTTTGATCTGGAAGATATTTTTTGACCCTGCCATGCCGAGCTGCATTTGTTGAAGGTATTTACTCAGCATTTGCCTCTCTTGCAGGCCCAAGGTCAGGGCCAGACGTGATATTGTCTGAATGTTGAGGTTATATTGTTGATTCAGCTGATGGATGAATTCAACAGAATTTGTCTCCCCGATCTGCCGAATAAGATTGGTCAGAGTGTGGGCACGAAAATGTAGCTCAAACGAATTCTCTGCGGCATCGAAATTATCATCCATTAATGTCTGATAGCTTCTGGACATGCCACCCCAATCTGTTTTTTCAGTGATAAAATTTTCTGTTATCTGCGATTGTTTCAGAAAATGATCTGCAGAGATGATACGAATGCGTTTCAATTCTGATTGAATTGTTGTTGCCAGTGCGAGGGTCTGTGACTGTTTTTCGTGGAATTCATTTTTGTTTTTTATCAATTTTTCAATATAGAAAAGTTCTTCTTTCAAGTTTGAAAATATTGAATTTAAGTCGTTGGTCAGTTGTGGTGAATTGTCATCGTTGACGGTTTGACCGATAATATGGCCAAACTGTTTTTTTATGATCTGCTGTTCGCTCTCTATATTTCTTTTTATGGTCAAATAATCGGCATGCTTTTCAATCTGCGAAATCGAAGACAGATCTGTTGTCAAGCGAGTGATATGCTCTGATAGTTGATACAGCTCATTAAGACTGGGAAGTGTTTTGGTGATTATCTGCTGTAAATCAGACTTCAGGTAGGAACTGGTAAAGGACGAAATACCGGTTACGACCAGAGACACCAGGGCAATTCCGACAAAATAGACAAGCAACTTGTTAAAAACACTCATTTAAATATCCAATGATGGTTAGTGTGTGTTCAGTTTGGATACGATTTTATCAGCCGAGAACCTCACGCAGTTCTGAGGGGTAAGTTGATTTCAAAAACTGCCATTGTTCGTTTTGTGACTCAATTCCGATTTTAGCGCTTATGCGCTGCCATTGTTTGGCTGTCAGATCAAGTGCTTGTTTGGGAGATAACTTCTGGCGATAGGCGTTGATCAGGTTTTCTTTCAATGCCGCCATATATTCGCCTTGCCCTTTTAGATAGAAGTCGGGAATACTTCTGGACATACTCTCTCGGTGTGCCGAGAGAAACTCCTTGGTATAGGTGTCGATAATTTGGGGAGCATCATAATGTTCTTGACGGAACGGATCGAAGTAACCGGATGGTTCACTGATTGCCAGAGTTGAGATATATGGACTGCAGGCAAAAAGAGAAAAAAGATAGGCAATTTCTTTTTCTTTTGATTGGGACGAGACCGTATAATTCCAGCCCCAATTAAACATAGGGGTTCGAATGAGCCTGTCATTGATAATCCCTCCGGGAGCGGGGCTGTAAACAAGGTTATCCTTAACTTTGGATTCTGGTCCGTTAAAATATTTTTGTGAACCACCCCAGCCGATATTGCAAAATTTGTTTCCTTGGCTAAATGATTCAAAGTTTTCAAATAAGCCGTTTACATTAACCTCCGGCTCCAAAAATTGTGAGACGTGGATGAGTTCTTCCAGCGCTTTTATTCCCGCTTCATTATTGATTTGCGGTTTCAATTCATCATTCAGCGGATAGTACCCTTTGGCATGAAATCGCATCCACCACTCCCATGCAATGAAGTCCGGTATCCTGAATAGTGATCCGCCGTACATTCCTTTTTCAGGGCGATGAAAAAAAGCGATCATTTCATCAAGTTCTTGCCATGTTTTTGGGATTTTCAGGGGACGGCCATACTTTTTTTCAAACTTACGCTTCTCTGTTACGTCTTGTAGCCAAGCCTTATTGTAGAACATTAAGTATGTATCACCATCGGTTTGATAACCATAAAAGTGCCTCTTATAATAATCCCCCATAGAATAGAGGATATTGTTTCGAAAATACTCTGGTTCATATTTTGCGGCAAATCGATCAAGCTTTTCCAAAGCAGAGGACTCTATCAAGTCCGGCAGTGCAAAGGTTGCAGGTAATGACAGATCAAACTCTGCATTCTGAGCCATTGCCGAGAGTATGATATGGGTGTTGATTTGCTCGTACGGGACCTCGGAATATTTGATCTCTATCCCGGTCATTTGTGTAAACAGCTTGCCTATAGGTTTGAGGTTTCCCAAGGCTCCCTTGGGAAAAAGAATCGTCAGATCAATGTTTCGTCCAAACGCAAGCTGTTTGGCCTGTTGGGCAACCTGTTTATGGAGCGCCTGCATGGACAATTTTGAGGTGGGCTGAGCAAATGTCAAAATGGGAAGAGATAGGTTTTCTAAAACACATAACCCTGAGTATAGCAGCATTTTTCGCCTTGTTATTTTCATAACACCCCCTTCTTGTCGAGCAATTATCGTCCATGGAACCAATTCCAAGCATTACGATTCTATTGCTGCTTATTAACTTTAATAGCTTAATTCTAATAGATGGTTAAATCAAGCTAATTATTGGTTTTTATTATATGCAGGTTCTTTTGAGATGAGAAAAACAGGTGAACAAAACATCTTCTGCAGAGAGGCATATTGACATTTCTTACTCTGGCACTGACAAAATGATGAACACTCAAGTTGCCCGCTTGTTGCCGATACGTATTGCTGGAGGAGTGTTGCTCCTCTGTTTCCTCTCCCGCATCATGCTCGCGAACTTAATTAATTGTTATCGTGCAGAGCTTCCTGTTGAGTTACGCTGGAGCTGAGCTCGGCAGTTGTTTCCGCACGATTACTCCAATGATATTTCCTGATATCTCAGATTGCTGCTGCTCTGCCCAAAGGGCGAATGCGATGAGTGAACTGTTTTACAGCGATAAACGATATACTCTGGTAAGCAATCCCTTAGTCCCTGATTCGTTGCAGGGGGAGTTTAACGCGTCAGTGATAATTCTGTTCGGCCTTTTCCCGCTCTTTGGCTCGGACCAAGGCTGGGCGACCACTGATCCGTTGCAGATAGGATTCGAGCTGTGGATGATCGAGATCGAGCTTATATACACACGCCCAGATCAAGGTGTGGGTTAATAAAAGGTCGGCTATGGAGAAGTTTTCACCAACCAGATAATCACGTGGGCCCAGTTTTTTGATCAACACATTGATTGCACGCTGAAATTCCCACGCTGCCACTTCGAGTATTTGCTTTACCCTTTTTTCTTTTGGATAGACAAAGCGGTGTCGATGGATTGTCCAGAGCGGCTGCTCCAGTTCAGTGAGAATAAAATAGCACCATTCATCATATTGACTTCGCTGGACTGTTCCAACCGCTGGCGCCAGCTGTGATTCTGGATTCTGATCGGCCAGATAAGTACAGATTGCCGCAGACTCAGTCAGCAGTAATTTGCCATCGCGCAAAACCGGTACCTTGCCGGAGGGATTCAGTTTTAGAAAGTCTGGCGACCGTCCTTCACCTTTGGCCAGATCGATAAGGTGATAGCAGTATTCGGCACCGATCTCTTCCAGTGCCCAGACAACTCGTGTAGCACGGGTCTTTGGCATTCCATAGATGTGATACATTGCAGGTTCCTTTCTGATGAATGACCAGTCAATCATACCAGGAAAGGCCGATGAGTACAGCTGGAGAAGTCTGGAGATCATCGTGCTTATGGACAGATAAATGTCGATTTTATTGTGAATATGAAAATCTCCGTAAAGCTTTCATTTTGCCCATGTGCTATGTTGTCGTCTTTGATTTAGCCACATTGTTGATGCTGAGTGGTTTTGTTATCTAGGTATTAGCAATCCACATTCCCATTTTTCCAGATACACAGAAACCATGGAGTAAGATATTTTGAAAAGAATCCAGAAAATCATAGTGCTATGTTTCATTGTTGCTGCTTTGTTGAATTTTACACCGCTCAGTGTAAATGCTATGGACAAAGTTCATCAAAAATGGCTGACCAGGGGATCATCGCAGAAATTTTTGTGACCAGTTGGTGACCTTACTGCGATCAGGCCAAAAGTTATTTGGCCGGCAAAGGCGTTAATTTTAAAGTCTATGATATCGAAGTGGACAAGGTTGCGGCCAGACGAAAGAAAAAGCTGGATTCGGGACGTGGTGTTCCATTCGCCATTATTAACGGTATTGCGGTCAATGGTTGGTCTCAGCGACTGTATGAATCAGCCCTTGCGAGTCACGAATAATAGCAGGTGCCATATGAATAAGCAGGCTTGCGGCTATCGCTATACGATTTTCCGGATAATGCAAATGTTTTGCGGTCCTGACCTTTTTCTGGCAGTGATTTGACTGAAATTGACAACTGCATTAATATTTGCTACTGCTAATGTCAAAACAGTGTGTGTTCGTAACCAATTGGAGGAGATTACAGTAGGGGGCTGGGTGAAATAACGAGATGGTGTCGCGACGAAAGGTGGCAGATGATGCGCTCTCTTCTATGTGTCCTTCTGATCTTTATCTTTACAGGAAACGGGCTGACAGCGGGACTTTCAGGAGTTGGTGAAAGGACGGACATTGAATATGGCTACCCGGATCAATCTATTTTTGTCGCTTCAATCGATAATGAAGGACAGCTCACCTCACCCATGATTAGCCTGGTTGAGGCTTTGATGGAACGCGCTGATCTTTCCTGGCATGCGACAGCCTACCCGGCAAAACGTTTATTCTACAATTTGCATAGCGGAATCACGAATTTTTCCATCCTGGTAAAAGCTCCTTCTTTGGAAGATTGTTGTGTTTTCAGCCGCGAACCGATTTATACGGCCTCTTTGAATTTGTATTTCCTTTCAGACAAGCCGCCTATCGCTTCAAAAGAAGAGATGGTCGGCAAAAAATTATAACGATTCGTGGTTATAGCTATGCGGGTCTGCGCTCATTCATTGAAGATCCCACCAGCAGGGTCATGAATGTTGTCGCAGGGACCCATGCAGCGGCTTTTGAGATGTTGAAAAAGGGAAGAGCCGACTACTTATTGGATTATGCATCAGCCGCGGCAGATCTCCTGTCGAGCCATCCTGTTCCTGACCTGAAATCCACCTCTATGGGAAAGCTGGAGATCTTTCTGGTCCTTTCAAAAGCTTATCCCGGAGCACAGCAGCTGATGCAAAAGCTGGAAGATATCACCCGCTCGTTGGATGTGGAGGAGATTCTGTTAAGTAGGTGATAAAAAGAGTTTTCAATCAGCTGGTTTATTCACGAGCAGTCAAGACCCCGCCGGATGAATCGGTTGTGTCGATGGCGGCGATCTCAAAAGGATCGTCATCGGTCTGAATCTGCAGGTTTTAAGTTCTTATGGAGACGATTTTTTCACCACAGGGGAAATGCTGAGGCTTTGATCGCTGTTGTTCAGCCAGATTGTTCCATCTTGAATCGTGCATTGAAACTGCATATTGCGCACAACCATCTTTTCCAGTGTTCGGCTCGCATCTTCCGGGACTTCAAATACAGTAAGATTTGGAAACCGCTGCAGTTTAGTTCTGTTCTTCTGCCACCACAGATCTGCCCCTCGACCGCCATAGCTGTACAAACAGACCCTTCTTGAACGGTTGCAGGCTTTACGTATCCTGCGTTCTTCGGGCAGGCCGACATCAATCCACAATTCAATGTCATTGGAGAGTGTCATCTGCCACAGGTCGGGTTCGTCATTGACACATAAACCCTTGGTAAATCTGAGCTGCTCTCCTGCGTGGAAGGCAAAGGCAAGCATGCGTACCATCATCCGTTCATCGGTTTCCGATGGGTGTCGGGCCAGGGTGAGAGCGTGTTCGGCATAGTGGTTACGATCAATATCTGAAATCTGTAGAGTAACTTTGAAGATAGTTGCTGCCAGTGCCATTGTCTGTCCTTTGTAAGTTGATAAAATAAAGATGGGCGGTCGCAGGGGACGAGACAGGACTATCCTTTTTTACCCGAGAGACGGATTCATGCCCAGGTGACTATAGATGATCGTAACCACGACTACAAGGTGAAGTCCTTTTGCTGATGGAAACAGGCAGTACACTGCCTCTGTCATACTAATGGCTGCACATAGCTTAAATTTTGGAACATTGAAAATCGACCGTAAGAGATATTTTATCCTTAAGCAGGAGATATAAAAACAATGGCACGCACAAAAGACTTTGCCGGGGCCAAGGGAACAAAAAATATGCAGCTTTACCGGCGCGCTCTTAAGGTCCTGCCCGGCGGAGCCAGCCGCAGTACGTTGTTTCGTTCATCCCATCTTTACTATGCCGCTCAAGGTGAGGGGTGTTATGTCACCGACCTGGATGGGGTAGAGCGGATCGATTTTGCCAATAATATGGCGTCGTTGATTCACGGTCATGCTCATCCCGCCGTTGTCGAAGCGGTAACGATGCAGTTGCAGAAGGGGACGGCTTTCTCAATGGCAACAGAAGAAGAGGTCCTTTACGCCGAGCACATGTGTCAGCGCACCTCGGGTTTTGATCGTATACGCTTTGTTAACTCCGGGACAGAAGCAGTCATGTTCTGCTTAAAAGCAGCGCGGGCTTTCACCGGTCGATCAAAATAGCAAAACTGGAAGGCGCCTATCACGGACTTTACGATTATGCTGAAATCAGCCAGACCGCAAATCCTGCTAACTGGGGAGAAATGGATGCACCCTCCAGCGTTCCCGTTGCGCACGGCACACCTGTTTCCGTTTTGGATGATGTTGTGGTTATCCCATTCAATGATTCAGAGAGAGCGCTGGCCATACTTGACAGGCACGCTGATCAGTTGGCCTGCGTACTGATAGATCTGATGCCCCACCGTATCTGTCTGTCTCCGGCCGCAGAGGAGTTTGTCAAGGCTTTGCACCGCTGGACACGCAAAAACAGGTCTTTGTTGATTTACGATGAAGTGATCACCTACCGCTCCAGCTATGGTGGGGCCCAGGATTGGTACCCGATTCGTCCGGATCTGACTGCCATGGGGAAGCTGATAGGTGGTGGTTTTCCGGTTGGTGCTTTTGCTGGGCGGCAAGAGGTGATGGATGTTGTGAACCCTCTTGCAGAGACGGTTTTATTCCCTCAATCGGGGACCTTTTCCGCCAAGCCTGTAACAATGGTCGCCGGACGAGTTTCGATGGAATTATTTGATCATGCCGAGATTGATCGTCTTAATCATCTGGCTCTACGGGCTCGGACGCAGATCAGTGAGGCTATAAGCATCGCCGCTATCCCTGCTTGTGTCACTGGTGATGGATCCATGTTCCGTGTGCATATGAAAGCGGAGGCACCCGTAAATTATCGTCAAGCTTTTGTCAACGCAGAAGAAAGTCAGCGTATCAGAGTGCTTTTGAAGCACTTGTTTGACAACGGTTTTATCCTGATCAATTCATGCAGCGGTGCACTTTCAACACCCATGAGTGCAAAAGAAATTGATCGCCTTGCCGAAGAAATGTTGACAGGTTTCCGCAAAATCAAGCAAACGTTTCCTGATCGCGGTTAAGTGATCGTTAACCGACTGTCAACGACCAAAGAAAATTATTAATTTTATTCTCTTGTGATCGGTTTATTAAGCTGATATCACGATCTGGAAAATTATGTTATTTTGCCTTTCTTTTACTGTTGCCGTTGGGGTTTTCTGGGCTTTGGAGTCTGTCTGTGCGTTTCTTCTGTGTGTTGTTTTTATGGCTAAGGTTGGGGCAGGGTTGAAGATAAAGGATCGGCGATCAAGGGCAGGAGGCGACTTGATCTGTACTTTGGTTCTCATCCGCGAGCCTTACAATGGGGACGAAAGACTGTCAGTGCTACCCTCGATTAAGCTGAATAGAATGTTTTGATTCATAACGGCCCGACTTATTTTAGAAAAGAAGAAATGTCATTGACCAGATTAAAACCATGCACAGTTATCATCGACTTTGAGACCAGCGGCCTGTCCCCCCATAGCGGTGATCGAATCATCGAAATTGGGGCCGTCGCAATTGCAGATGACCAGATCGTTGATCGTTTTCAGAGCCTGATTCATCCTGGCTTCAAGGTTAGCAGTTTCATTGAAAAATACACCGGCATCACCAACAAGATGCTCAATTGCGCGCCTGATGCTGAAGAGGTTGTGCCGCAATTAGTCGATTTTATTGCCGATCATCCTCTGGTCGCACATAATGCCAGCTTTGATCGGCGCTTTCTTGATGCCGAACTGGCCACCTGTGGTTATGTCAGGAAACAGGAGATGATCTGTTCTATGTTGATTTCACGGCGGGTGAATCGCAGCTTGAGAAAGCACAGTTTGGAATATCTTGTTGGGGCGCTGAATCTTCCGGCAGGTGAGCATCACCGTGCCTGGCCGACGCTGAGATGACAGCTCATCTTACCTCAAGATGATAGCACAGCTCAAACAACAGTATCACCTGCGGGACGTTTCATTTGATTTGCTACGCAGGCTTTCAAAGGTTTCAAAAAATAATGTTGAAAACTTTATAATGAAAAATCGTATCTGCTAAAACTATGACACGTTTACTGGACTCTTTCTTTTTGAACTGATATTGCTGCTACTAACTTAAAAAAAGAATGAAAAGTTAATATAAACAGACGGTTATGAGTTAGATCCGGTTTTCTTGGACACTGATTTGGGATAAAGTTCCCGTATCCAAGGAGATTGACAATGACCGCAAAAAACCAAACCGAAACTATTACAGGAGTGCTGCCCGCAAGCATGAAGTGGTCCTGTGTATGCTGCAGGGAAACAGTTGATGCACTCTCCTGCGAGTTGAGTATAGAAATCTACCGCCTGGAAAAATTGCGGGAAAAACTCTGTCCGGAATTGATGAATCGCTCAAAAAACACCAGGGTGATCCGGTTCAGGCTGAACTTAACCAGTCAATGCGCCGTATCGGCGAATTGACGATGGAAGCCGCGCATGATAATTGACATCATGCACGGCTCTTGATCCGTATGGACGGTATGTTAAGTTGGATCGGTGGTTCCTTCTATTGAGGATATTTTGCCTGCAGTTCAGCTTGAATCAGCTGGTACAATTGTTTGTAACCAAAGCTCTGAAGTGGTTTACCGTTGACAAAGTATCCGGGTGTTTTTTGAACATTAAGCGCCTTTGCATCAGCCAGATCCTGTTGGATAATCTTTGTAATGGCCGGATCCTCCATATCTTTTTCAGTTGGTCAATATCAAGCCCTGCCTGAGGAAGAAAATCCCATATTTTTCAGGTTGAGGGTTGCTGTGACTGGCCCATGTGGCCTGTGACTTAAACATAACATCCAATGCTTCCCAGTATTTCCCCTGTTTCTTAGCCGCTTCTAGCATCCGCACGTAATTATCAGCACCTTGGTGAAAGGGAGCGTAGCGCAGGACCAGTTTGATTTTACCTGGATTGGCGTTCATGATTTTTTTGATGAATGGTTCGAAGGCGGCACAGGTTTCACAGGCCGGGTCCATAAATTCAACCAGATAAACTTTGGCATCGTCGCTGCCAAGGGTTTGAGAATGATCACGGACGAAAAGTTCAGCATTCTCCTTTGCCATAAAGCCGTATTTTTCAGCTTGCTGATCCTTATAATAATTGCTGCCGATAATAAACGCTAAAACCAGACCTAAACAGGTAAATCCAACGAGAGCGTATTTCAAGATGTTCTCCTCTTTATGATGATGAGTGTGATTGTTATGGTTAAAAAACGCAAAAAATGAAAGCATCGGTATCGAGACAAAACCGAAAAACTCTATGTACTTTTCTGTGCAAGAAACACCCTTGGAGCATGGTTGGATGTGTTCAGGAATGATCCGGCATAGAGAAGGGTGTGGTACAGCGCTGTGAGTGTTCCGGCCAAGGAGAGGGGAAGAGCGTATTTAACGACGTTTTTGTCGAATGGAAACAATCCCGCAGCTAAAATGAGGACCAGAGGGAATAAGCAAATCCTCTGATACCAGCACAGAACACAGGGTTCAAACTCCAGAACAAAACTGAAAAAGACACTTCCTGTCACGGCCACACTGGCTAAAAGCCAGGATGCAAACAGCAAGGTCCAGTTCATATTCGATGTGTCACCAGACTGAGACATAACTAATGGCCTCCAAAATGCGATGAAGAGTTGTCGAAATGATTAAAGAATGTGATACGAGACTTCCATTCCTGTCCTATCCCCGGACCGGAATCCAGCGATAAAAAACATGGTGACAGGGCCCAAAAGGTCAAGTATGAGCATAATACCGACACCTATCAGCATGAGACCTGTCGCGATTTCGACTACACGGATGTATTTGCGGAATCGACTGAAAACACTGAGAAACTGATGAAACAGAAGACCTGACAAGATAAACGGCAGTCCCAGTCCTAAGGAATAGAGAGTCAGTAATCCGATTCCCTGGCCGACTTGGCCGGATGTTGCTGCCACCATCAGAATAGACGCCAGGATCGGCCCGATACAGGGTGTCCAACCTGCAGCAAAGGCAACACCGACGACAAACGTACCGATAAAACCTCCTGGTTTCTTATGCAGCTGTACACGTCTGTCACCCAGCAGGATACCAAAATGAAACAGACCTGTCATATGAATGCCGAACAGTACTATCAAAACTCCACCGATTTTTTCAACCCATTCCAATCCTTCTCGCACAGAGGCTTCTATCTGACTGGAAGCAATCCCGGCAATAACCCCCAATAAAATGAAAATGACTGAAAATCCGAGAACAAAGCAGAGGGAATGAAGCAGTACCGTCATACGGACTTTGGCGCTCGGATGAGCTTCGTCCAACTGGCTGAAAGAGAGTCCGGTGATGTAGGTCAAATAAGATGGAATTAACGGCAAAACGCAAGGTGATATAAAGGACAATATACCTGCAGTAAATGCGATCCAGTATGTGATTTCAGATGCTTGTTGCAACACGGCTGTTATCCTTTAATAAGTTTTTTAAAATAGGAAATCGATTTAACACTGGACCAGTGGAGTGGGCCGATAATCTTCTGATCTACGACTCCTTCTTTGTTGATAATGAAGGACTCCGGAAACTTGTAGACACCGTACTGTTTCTGTACCTCACCCTTGTCGTCATAAAGAATGGGAAAGCTGTAAGGGGTTTTTTTCAGGAATTCGGGCACGACCGTCCGTCCTTTCTCTTCGGTATTGATGGCAAGCATGACAAAATCCTCGTTGGCCAGAGCCTTGTTGAGTTCTTCCATGGACGGCATTTCTTCGGTGCACGGTGGGCACCATGTTGCCCAGAAGTTAACCAGGACGACCTTGCCGCGCAGTTCGGAAAGCGATACCTGGTTGCCCTTTGTGTCTTCAAGTTTGAAGTCGGGAGCGATGTCTCCTTCGACAACGGACCTGACCGGCTCCTGCTCAGCCGTCTGATTGCTTTTGTAGCTGAGCAACGCTGCAGACCCGATGACCAGCAGCAGGATTATCAAGATAAAATTACGCATAAAACACCTTTTTCGTTTGCATGTAGACACCTGTTTTTATGAAGAGACGCAGCTACGGCCTCATAAGCGGTTAGACGATTCTGCTCAAGCCTGTTACCTGGTATAAATGAAACGGTCCGAGGCAAAGGACTCTGCTGAATGCAGATGAACGAACGGAGCAGTCTGTCTAATTGGATTAATGCAGAAGGACGGCGATGCGCAGAGCCGTCAGAGCTTGCCGTCGGGGCAGCAAAGATGGGGGCGACTGTTCTCCCGCCCAGGAGGCTGTCCGCTGTTCTGCTGACATAAACGGCGCATTTGGCCGGCAGCAGTTTGTGGGTACATTTTTGATACGCGGCGGCGATTGACTTGTGGGCGTGACAGCAGAAAGAAGAGCAGGGGAATCGAAGCAGTCTGCCGTTCTGCACGAGAGGTCGGACGATGCCTTGTGAAGGAGATCAGGATGGTGCCTGACATCTGCTTCCGCGGTGCTCAGAGGTAGGCATTGCCCTGTCGGGTTTGATTTCAGATGAGGGGGGCGCTCGGAGGGCTGGCACCAGAAAGACGCATGCGCGAAACTGGTACTGAGTAGAAAATAGAGTAGCAGTAGAATACTGGCGAACTCTTTTAATTGTGATCGACCTGCCAACATAAGAGGACCCCTCGAATCAATCCCGGCATGCAATATGAAATCAGAACAAATAGTAACAGTCCTGAGAATGCTATTGGAGGTGGTTATGCTCTGTTGCAATCTGTCTATTTGCACAGTTTCGATATGGATCAGGTTTATCGGGCGCAGCTTGAGCGATTTCTGTAAAGCACCTCTCCCGGCAGCTGGGCAGAGGAACAGTCAGCGTTCGAATTCCGGTTAAAGCAGTCCTTTGCTGTGTAATTCGTCGATTGCTTCAGGAGTCTTGCTGAGATTCAGTTTCATGGCTCTCAACACTGCATCACTCTTGCTGAACTGAATATCTCCATATTCAACCACCTGGATAAAGTTCCCCCATGGATCGCGGAAGTTCAAGCCTCTTCCCGGAATCAATTCGACTTTTTTCTGCTCCAGCTTTTCACGCAGACCGCTACGGTTATCAACAACCAGTCCGAAGTGGCGATGTCGATCATGGTCTTGCTGCTCAGTCTCGGCCAAGGCCAAAAACTGATCGCCCATATCGATAAATGCCATTCCTTTTCCTTGACCGCGTAGCGTGAAGTTGAAAAAAGTGCCATAAAATTTCAAGGCGGCTTCGATATCTCCGACTTCGAGAGCAACGTGATTGATTCCAACCATGTTCGGTTTAATGTCCGAATCCGTCATGTGTAACCTCCTTTTCCTGCCTGTCGGTTTATACGAAACAGAACTCTGCTGCAGCTCTGCAGGTGTTTTGCGACGCTAAGTCGGTTGTGGGTGTTGTTTTTCAGCTTTCATATTGTGCGCATATCCTGTGCATATACCTTGATTACCGCGCTGATGACCTGTCTTCTGTCGAGTTGGCTATATATTATTGCTGATAGAATTTATCAGTAAGATTGACATAAACTTGTTTTCGCATTAAAAATTCTACCTCGGATAGCAGTCTTTTTTCAATGACTCCCGTTTTCTTCTTAACCTGAAAGCATTATAGTAAATCTATGAAAAAAATAGAGATTTCCTGTCCGCGCTGCGGCGCTGAGACTCATTGGCACGATAACCCCTCACGGCCGTTCTGTTCAGAGAAGTGCCGCTTGATCGATCTTGGTCGCTGGTCGAACGAAGACTACGCGATTCAGGGAGACGACTCTCCGCAGTACGATCAGGAAGAGACCGAATTTTAAGGAGTATAAATGTATCATTTGACGATCCAAACCCATTTTGCAGCCGCGCACAACCTATTGAATTACCAGGGCGATTGTGAAAATCTTCACGGCCACAACTGGAAGGTTGAAGTCACCGTTATGGCCGCTGAACTCGACGATGCCGGCCTTGGTATCGATTTTAAAATCCTCAAGAAACACACGAAAGAAGTGATGAACTATCTGGATCACAAGTATCTTAATGACCTTGATGCATTCAGGGGATCAGCCCGTCGTCGGAGCATATTTCCAGGTTTGTTTTCGATCGTCTGGTTGACAGTTTGGCTGATTATGACGTCCAGGTGGAAAAAGTGACCGTGTGGGAATCGGATAATGCCTATGCAACCTATACCAAAGATTGATCTGATCGAAATATTTTCATCTATTCAGGGTGAGGGGCTGCTGGTCGGCTGTCGCCAGGTTTTTATCCGTTTGCCCGGATGTAATCTGGATTGCCATTATTGCGATACTGATTTTTCTGAAACTGCTGTATGCCGGGTTGAGGAACAGCCCGGTAGCGGAAAAATGATAGAGTGGAAAAATCCTGTTGCGATTCAGCAAATAATCGACCTTGTCAGGCACTGGAAGGCTGCTTTGCCTGCAGCTCATCATTCAATCAGCCTGACAGGAGGAGAGCCACTTCTTTACGCTGAGACGCTGGCTCAGTGGTTACCGCAGTTAAGTGCAGAGCTGCCCGTTTATCTGGAAACTAACGGAACCTTGCCCGATCAGCTTGAAACCGTGATTCAATATCTTGACTGGGTTTCCATGGATGTCAAATTACATTCGTTAAGCGGAGAACGCACCGATTGGGATTCCCACCGGCGCTTCCTTGAAATTGCTGACCGGGTGCAGACTTATGTTAAGGTCGTGGTTGGCGAACAGACGCCAGACCTTGAACTTCAGTTGGCGGGAGATCTGGTCAGTGGTATTGCCAAGCATATTCCGTTGGTTATTCAACCGGTTACGATCAATAACAGGGTTGCTGTGTCGACTGAACGCTTACTGCATATGCAGGCTGTTGTCGCCGACTGTCATCGTAATGTCAGAGTGATTCCACAAACCCATGAATTTCTGGGCCTTTTGTAGGTCTCTGCTAATAACATAAGTTGTGGTGGGGGCGCTATGTTCATTCAAAAACTGACAATGAATGAATTCAGCGTGGGCGGCAACAATGTCAATCGGTACTGACGGAGGCGAAAACTGCTGAGCTGGTCGTAGTAAAGTCAGAGGCGCTTGTCGACCAGCTCGAAGGATTTAAGTCGTAAGCTATTATTTACGGGCGAATTTTTTTTTCAGTTCTTCTTTAACCAGCGGCGGTACGAATTTGGTGATGTCACCATCAAGCCTACCAACTTCCTTGACGATTGATGAGCTGAGATAAGCACAGTCGGGTGAAGTCATCATGAACAGGGTTTCAACTTTTTCGCAGACGGCGTGATTCATCTGGGCCAGCTGGAATTCAAACTCAAAGTCGGTTACAGCCCGCAACCCCCGTAAAATAACCCTGGCTTCTTTTTGAACCACATAATCGACAAGCAGACCTTCAAATGTTTCGACCTTGACTCGGGGATTATGCTCAGTTAAACGACTGATCATGTCAACCCGTTCAGGAACAGTAAAGAGGCTGTTTTGTCTGAGTTGCGGGCAACCGCGATAATCACGGTATTAAAGATTTCCAGGCCACGATTGACTATATCCATATGTCCGTTGGTAAATGGATCGAAAGAGCCGGGGTAAATTGCGATATGGCGGTTCATGAGCAGTCCTCTGTCTTACTGAAAGGTAAATTTGTGTCGTGCCGTAAACTTTGTTATCGAGCAGGTCAAAGCTGGTGTATTCACCAGGGTCTTCACCTTTGGCGGTTTCGACACAGATAAGGCCATTGTCGGCCAACAGTTGTCTCGATTCAATCTGTTTGATAACTTGGGGAACATGACCCTGTCGATAGGGAGGATCGAGCAGGATCAGGTCGAAGGGAGCTTCCGACGAAAGGTGGCTGAGTGCTTGATAAACATCTTGCTTGATCAGACGGGTTTTCGCTTCAAAACGGCAGCGCTTGATGTTGTCTGCGGTTGTTACGATAGCGTCATGACCGTTGTCGACCATGACGGCAAAGGCCGCCCCGCGACTCAATGCTTCAAGTGACTGAGCACCGCTGCCACAGAACAATTCAAGAACTCTCAATTGATTGAAGCCCCCGATGCGGCTGGTGAGTTTACTGAACAGTGCTTCCCTGACTCGGTCAGGTGTTGGTCTGATCTCTTTGCCGGGAAAGGTTGCCAGTTGACGCCCACGGGCTGTTCCACTGATTATTCTCATAGGTTAGACTGTCTCGCTCGCAGATTTTGAATCGAACTTACTTATCAAAGTTCTGTCTTTATGATCAAGGTTTTTTTATGGATTCCGTCTGGTTGAACGTTTTTTTCAGTTCTTTTTGTCTTTTCCATGGCCATCATCAGCCCTGGTCCCAATTTTGTTCTTGTGCTTAATACTGCCCTGAATCGCTCCCGCAGGGAAGTGATGTACACCGCGCTGGGAGTTGCAATCGGGAGTACCCTGTTTGCTGTGGCCGGATTATTCGGGTTGATTCTGATTCTCGATTCCTCCCCATTTTTGCGCTCCTTGTTCGGTCTCTGGGCAGCGGCTACCTGGTTTATCTTGGTTTGACCATGCTGATCCGGCGTCGGGCACGGTCGAGATCAATAAGCCGGAGCAAAACAGTCCGTTACGCTCAGCATAGCGCATTATCCTTATTCATGCGCGGTCTGCTGACCAATATGACCAATCCGAAGGCCTGGGCTTTTTATCTGAGCCTGTTCTCTCTGGTAGGCAGGCCAGATTTTCCCTTCTGGGCCAAGCTTCTGCTGTGTGGATTGGTCTTCCTGGTCGCCATGTTCTGGTACGGTGCCATTGCGATGTTGCTATCAGACCGACGTATACAGAAAGGATTTTATTCCTTTCAGTCTGGCATAAATATTTTTCTTGGACTGATTCTGGTGGTGTTAGGGGTGAAAATGTGGTCAAGCTCTTGATCTGTGACATATTGTGACTCAGCCTTATGCCATGCTGAAAACATCAGATAACCTCAGCTTGGGAGATCGATATGTTTGAAGAAAATTTAGCCAGTTATGCCGCTCGCAGCAACAAAAGCCGTGGTAGACGCTATGAAGAACCTTTTAAAGATCACCGTCCCGTCTATGAACGCGATCGTGACAGAATCATTCATTGCGCAGCTTTCAGGCGGCTTGAGTATAAAACTCAGGTTTTGTGAATCATGAAGGGGACTATTATCGAACCCGCCTGACACATTCACTTGAGGTTGCCCAGATTGCACGCGGCATCGCCAGGACCCTGAAACTTAATGAAGATCTGGTAGAAGCTTTGGCCCTCTCCCACGATTTGGGTCATACGCCTTTTGGTCACACTGGAGAGTCGGTCCTCGACCGATTGATGAAGGATTACGGTGGATTTGAGCATAACCGTCAATCTCTGCGAATAGTCGACATCCTTGAGCACCGCTATCCGGATTTTGATGGTCTCAATCTCAGTTGGGAGACCCGCGAAGGAATTATCAAGCATTCCTCTGATTACGACCAGGCGGGTCCTCTGGCAAAAGCGACATTTGATCCGGGCCGGAGACCGACGCTCGAAGCGCAGATTATCGATCTGGCCGATGAGATTGCCTATAATAATCATGACATTGATGATGGACTCAAGGCGGGCTATATCTGTTTGAAAGAATTGGCTGAAGTCGAGTTGTGGCAGACAACTTACCTGATGATCGGCCGTCGTTATCCGAGCTTGGACGAAAAGCGTCATATCCTCCAGACCATCAGCTATTTAATTGGCAATATGATTCAGGATCTGGTTGCCACGACTGTCGCTAATATCTCCCTGAAAAAGATTAAAACGATGGAGGATGTACGCAGTCAACCGCACAATCTGGTCAGCTTGAGTCCGCAGATGACGGAGAAAAACAAACAGCTGAAGACGTTTTTGTATAAACGTCTCTATCGCCACTCCAAGGTTGAGCGAATGCGAGTTAAAGCTGAACGCTTTCTGACTCTGCTATTTGAAAACTACATGGCTAATCCGACTCTCCTACCGGAGAGGCATCAACGCCGTTTTGACCAGTTCGGCGTGGAGCGGGTGATTTGCGACTATATTGCCAGTATGACTGATCGCTATGCTCAGGATGAGTATAAGCGTCTTTATGAGCCATTCGAAAGGGCCTGATCTGAACTTTTATTTTTACTCCACTGACGCATGGCTGACAGCTCTCCATAAGTGAGGTGGGGGCGCAGGTTTTGTGCCGCCAACTCGCGGTATTCTTCCAGTTCAGGATGCTCGTGGCAGAGCCTGATCAGTTCATGTTGTGCATCTTCATCATCTTGAAAAGTTTTCATATTTTCCAGAGCCTTCGTCACGACCTTGACATTGCGACCAAGAGTTGCTCCGACAATGACAATCGACAGGCCGATCACGGCTGCAACAATACTGCCGAGTATGGAGGTTTCCATTGTAATATGCAATGTACAGAAAATCAGGATGCCTGCACCGATCGCAACCACCGTTGTTTTGACATGGCCGGCAGTGTTTCGTTGGCTTTTGAGCATAGCCATTGTAATTGCCGTGACGGTGCTGATTCCCACGGCAACCATAATGGCATAACCATCTATCTGATGACTGAAGAAGAGAGCGATAAAGCAGAACGCATGGACCACATCGGAAATACACGATTGCTTGATCTGTTGCTTTCGGATCTCTTTAAGGTAGGATATCTCCGCTTTAAGTTCGGGATTGGACAGCGGCTCTTTTGAAATATCAAACTGATACATTATCTTATTTTGGGAGAGATATCTTTTGCTCTTCAGACTGGCGATAAAGAAGAATAACTCGGCCCAGAATCTGGGCGACTGAAGATTTGGTTCGTTTTGCCAGCTCCGCTGCGACGTTTTTGCGATCCCCGAGACAGCCTTCCTGTAGCTTGACCTTGATCAACTCATGAATCCCCAGAGCTTCATCCGTTGCGCTGATAACGGCTTCTGAGACTTCATCTTTACCGATCATGACCACAGGTTTGAGGTGATGTCCGAGACCTCTTAGGAAACGGACCTGTTTTCCACTTAGTGACATAAATTTTTTACCTGTTCAAAGAAAAAGACCTGCCAGCCAGTATAGGAACATTCCTACCAGGACTGTGCCGCCAAGGCTACGTGTTTTGAGAGCAAATAGCAACGTCGGAATTGCAACCAACATTTCAGGTTTGGAAAAAGAAAAATTCTGCTGGGGGGCTTCAATAAAAAGTGAAGGGGCCAGCAATGCGCTCAAGACTGCTACTGGAATCAGACCGAGCCAGTCGATTAAACCCTGAGGCATTTTTTTATGTGCCAGATAGATCAAGGGGAGGGCGCGAGGCAGGTAGGTGACGAGACCCATACCGAAAAAAAGCAAGAAGTAGTCGGAGAAATTCATCTATTTGTTTTCCTGTAGCGACGCTGGAGCATGTAGCCAGAGGTTGCCGCACAGATTGAGGCTCCGACAATATAGGAGTCTCCCGGGATGATCACATACCAGGCGACAGAAACCACTGCGGCAATCAATCCGGTGAGAATGTAAATGCGACCTTGCAGCTGGAACACAAGCAGACAGATAAACATGCCGGTCAGGGCATAGTCGATCCCGAATGCACCTTGGGGAACAAATTGACCAACCAGTGAACCTGTGACCGTAGCCATAAACCAGGTTGAATTTGCCAGCTGGTTGACGATCAGGGCGCGCCAGCGGTCCCAGCCCCCATCGCGAAAGTGACTCATGTTAACAGCAAAGCTTTCGTCCGTTATGCCGTAGGCAAATAGCGCCAGAAAGCGTCGGTTGATACCGGCCAGGTATACGGCGAGGGCAGAGCTCATCAGGGTATGCCGCAGGTTGACGATGAAGGTGGTGAGGATGATTGCTGGAGTTGAAGCTCCGGCCGCGATCATCGCGATCCCGATAAACTGAGCACTGCCGGCAAAGACCAGAATCGACATCATGGCCACGGCCCACCAGGTTAATCCGGCCTGTTGAGCCAGAACGCCGAGGGCGAGTCCAATAGGGAAGTATCCAAGGCAGATCGGCCAGACAGCTTTGGCACCATCTCGAAGGCATGTTTTTATTTTCTATCTGCATGGCTGAGAAGCTTATGTGATTCAGTGGGGAAAGCATAGACACATTTCAATAGAAAATCTGTGACAAACTGTGTCCGCACAATAAAAAAGGGGACAGGCTCTGTGTCCTGTCCCCTTTAAACATCCATAATAGCGCCGAGGATCAGAGGACCTGCTTTAAAAACATTTGGGCTCGCTCTTCCTGAGGATTGGTAAAAAAGTGCTCCGGTGTCCCTTCTTCGACCAGTTTGCCGTGATCCATGAACAGAACCCGGTCCGCAACCTCACGGGCAAATCCCATTTCATGGGTGACGACGACCATGGTCATCCCTTCGCGGGCCAGCTGTTTCATGACTTCAAGGACCTCACCGACCATCTCTGGGTCGAGGGCACTGGTCGGTTCATCAAACAACATCACCTTGGGTTCCATGGCTAACGCCCTGGCGATGGCAACCCGCTGTTGCTGGCCGCCGGACAGGCGGATCGGATACTCTTTTCCTTTTCAGCAATACCGACCTTGGCCAACAGTTCGCGGCCCTTTTTTTCTGCTTCAGCACGGTTGCGTTTACGCACAACCATTTGAGCCAGCACCAGATTTTCCAGAACTGTTTTATGTGGGAAAAGGTTGAATTGCTGAAATACCATACCGACTTCGCGGCGTACCTTGTTGAGGTCGGTTTTACGATCCGCCAGATCAATTCCATCAACGTGGATATGGCCTGAGGTCAGGGTCTCCAGTCCGTTCAGACAGCGCAGGTACGTCGATTTACCAGATCCTGAAGGGCCAATAATAACAACGACTTCACCCGGCTTGATGTGCGCGGTGACTCCGTCGACAGCGTGGACGGTCTGTCCGCGACCGACAAAGGTTTTCTTCAAATCGACTGTTTTAATCACTGACTGCTAGCCTCCGCTCAACCCAGGCAATAACCTGCGATAATGCCGATGTCATTATGAAGTACAAAAGGGCAACGATGAACCAGATTTCAAATACGGCGAAGGTTGAAGTGATAACCTCTCGACCACTTTTAGTCAGATCCGTTATTGCAATTACCGAAACCAGGGATGAGTCCTTGATCAGGCTGATGAATTGACCTGCCAATGGGGGTAAAACGCGTTTGAACGCCTGGGGGAGAATGATATGGATCATTGCCTGAGCTACGTTCATCCCCAGGGAACGGGCTGCTTCCATCTGGCCTTTGGGAATCGATTGGATCCCGGCGCGTATGATTTCCGCTACATATGCCCCAGCAAAAATTGCCAGGGCACAGATGCCGGCGACAAAACGATCGATATCCAGAACGGTTCCAAGAAAGTAGTAGAAAATAAATATCTGGACCAGCAGCGGTGTCCCGCGAATAAGTTCAATATAGAATATCGATAACTGCCGCAAGGTTACGTTGTTAGCAACGCGGCAGAGGCCGGTGATCAGACCGATGATCAGGCCGAAGAAACTGGCGGCAGCAGAAATCCAGAGGGTTACAATGAGACCGTTTGTCAGAGGCCCGATTTTCCATTCGAAATTGGCACCTATATGATCACCTTCGAACAGGTCCTCGTCGATATCGACAGCAACAGATTCAGTTGCCACAACCAGGTTTCAGTCTCACCCGAGTCACTGACAATGGTGATGGTTGAACGTTTCCCGGCTGTTTTGATGTTCTCAACATGGGCGTCGAAGGGGCGTTTTCAACTGTTTCATTGTAATAAAAAAAGTATTGAGGAACGCGATTCCAGTGCCAGTTGTAATCTACTTTTTGGTCGCAACCCACAGGCCGGCACCCATGCCGAATAAAACCAGCAGGGTCAGCGAGGTCCATAACCAATGTTTTAAATCTTTACTCACGTTATTAATCCAAAAAGCAAAAAACAACGGGGCGCGCACGTGATTCTGCGCACCCCGTTCAATAGTAGAAAGTCAGGTATTATTGTTGTACCTGTTTGAGCCACTTGTCACTGAGGAACCACTTTGCATAAATTTTCTCATAGGTTCCGTCGCTTTTGATTTGATTCATGAAATTGTTGAGCCAGTTGATCAGATTGTGGTTGTCGGGACGCACAGCCCAGGCCAGAGGCTCGTAGGTGAAGGGTTCGTCAAGAAATACAAGATTTCCATTATTCTTTTCAGCGTTGGCAATAGCCATGAAGGGCAGGTCATAGACAAATGCGTCAATCTTGCCGTTGAGCAGATCCTGAATACCTTCCTGCTCTGTTTCAAAGGACAGGTAGGTCGCTTTTGAGATCATACGCTTGGTGGCCTGCTCACCGGTGGTTCCGAGTTTTGAAGCAACTCTGTATTTTTTATCGTTAAGGTCTTTGTAGGATTTGACCTCGTCGGCAATCGATTTGTGGATCAGAATGGACTGACCGACTACAATGTAAGGCAACGCAAAATTGACCTTCATGTTCCGTTCCTGAGTCAGGGTCATGCCAGCCATGATGATGTCGAACTTGTCGGTTAAAAGGCCTGGAATAATACCGTCAAAAGCAGTGTTGACGACCTCAAGTTCTACACCCATTGCTTTAGCGACACGCTTGCCCAGATCGATGTCAAAACCGATGATCTGGCCTTTCTGGTTGGTCATTTCAAAGGGCATGTAGCCGGGGTCGGTGCCGATGCGCAGGACTCCACGGTCTTGAATTTCCTTAAGTGTGTCGGCGGTTGCAATGCCGGGTAATACAAAACAAAGTGTCAGCAGGCAGACAAGAACAAGCTTCAGTCGTCTCATTGTTTTTCTCCAAATTCAATAAATAATAGGTTGGGCCGTCAGCAGGCGGCAGTAAAATATTAATATGATTTGCCTTCGTCAAGAAGTTCTGAAATCGACATGCGGATTTTACAGTCTGGACACATGGGAAGGTCGTCTACTGGAAAATAAACAATTTCTGTATAACGGCATTTGGGGCAGACAACCTCAACCGGTTCCTGCTGAGAACGATTGGAACGTTCCATATTGAATACACTCCGAGACTAAAAAGTCATTGTAATCACAGACCTATGCTTATAGCATAGCGTGTTTACTTTTCCAAGGGCCTTGCTGAAAATCATTCAATTAGAGTTTACTGGTGGAGAAAATGGAAAAAGAAAACAGGCAAACGACTTTATGCTGAAAGTTTAAGTCTCTCGGGGAGGGTCACATGTCCGGTGTCGATTTTTGATCTTGAAATTAGATGCTGACTGAGGTTGTTACCTTTGTAAAAGAGCGGAAAAACCGATTTTTACTCCGCTTTCGTAGTGAATCCGCTCAATGTGAAAGCTGCTGGAAGACGTGCTGATTTAGGTCAGTCAGGTGATTAATCTCTTTACAAAGAAAGGCTGACAAGCCTAATATGAGCGGTTAAAAAAACTGTAAATCTTGAGGGCTTATAACACGTAAACGTAAGAGTTTTACTCTCTTTATAAAATCGGAAACTGATGAACCAGAAACAAATACGTAATTTTTCAATCATCGCCCATATCGACCATGGTAAATCGACTCTGGCCGACCGTCTTTTAGAGGCAACAGGAGCATTGACCGATCGGGAAAAGTCCGATCAATACCTCGATAAGATGGAACTGGAGCAGGAGCGTGGGATTACGATTAAAGCCCAGGCTGTTCGGCTGAATTATAAAGCCAAGGATGGTCAAGACTACATCCTCAATCTGATCGATACCCCTGGCCACGTAGATTTTCCTATGAAGTCAGCCGATCTCTGTCGGCCTGCGAAGGGGCAATGCTGGTTGTCGATGCCGCCCAGGGTGTTGAAGCTCAAACCCTGGCCAATGTCTATATGGCGATTGATCAGGATCTTGAAGTTTTTCCTGTGCTGAACAAGATTGATCTCCCGAGTGCTGAGCCTGAGCGGATTAAGGAGGAGGTCGAAGAAATTATCGGCATAGACACCAGCGATGCGATTCTCGCCAGCGCTAAAGAGGGGAAGGGGATTGCTGAAATTCTCGAAGCTGTGGTGGAGAGAGTTCCGGCTCCTGGTGGTGACCCGAATGCTCCACTCAAGGCCTTGACCTTCGATTCCTGGTACGATTCTTATCAGGCGTGATAATTCTGAGCCGGATCATGGAAGGTACGGTCAAGAAGGGTGAGAAAATTAAACTGATGGCGACAGGTGGAGTCTATGAGGTGCAAAAGGTTGGTGCTTTCAGCCTCATCCGTTAGAACTGCCCCAATTATCTGCCGGAGAGGTTGGTTTTATTATTGCCGGAATCAAGGTCGTTGAAGATGCCAAGGTCGGCGATACCATTACTCATCTTCACAAACCGGCTGAACAGGCCCTGCCGGGATATCAGGAAGTCAAGCCGATGGTCTTTTCCGGTTTGTATCCCATCGATTCTGCCGATTACGACGCTTTACGTGATGCCCTGGAAAAATTACGTCTGAATGATGCGGCATTTTCCTTTGAACCTGAAAATTCCCTGGCCCTGGGTTTTGGTTTCCGCTGTGGATTTCTTGGGCTGTTGCATATGGAAATTATTCAAGAGCGGTTGGAGCGTGAATTCGGTGTCGAGCTTATCACAACGGCCCCAACCGTTGTTTACAGGGTGACCACCACCAAAGGTGAAGAGCTTGAGGTTGAAAGCGCCAATATGCTCCCCGACATTCAGTTTATTGATACGATTGAGGAGCCGTTTGTCCTGGCCTCCATCCATGTGCCAAATGAATTTGTCGGTCCTGTCCTGAATCTGTGTATCGAAAAACGCGGGGTACAGAGAGAGCTCAAGTACCTGACTTCAAATCGGGTTATGGTTGTTTATGAGTTGCCACTCAATGAAATTGTTCTCGACTTCTTTGATCGCCTCAAGTCGGTCACTCGCGGCTATGCCTCGCTTGATTATGAACACCTCGATTTCAGGATCAGTAAATTGGTTCGTCTCAATGTCCTGATAAATGGTGACATTGTTGATGCGTTGTCGCTTATCGTCCATCAGGACAAAGCTCAGTTCCGTGGTCGTGAACTGGTCTCCAAAATGAAAGAGTTTATTCCGCGTCAGCAGTATGAGGTTGCTATTCAGGCTGCTATCGGTAACAAGGTTATTGCCCGTTCGACAGTCAAGGCATTGCGTAAAGACGTGACCGCCAAATGTTACGGTGGTGATATCACCCGTAAGAGAAAACTGCTGGAAAAGCAGAAGGCAGGTAAAAAACGGATGAAACAGGTCGGCAGTGTCGAACTTCCCCAGGATGCTTTCCTGGCAATTTTAAAAGTTAAAGAGTAATAATTATGTCACTGTTCAAGAAAAAAGAGACAATCGGTCCCAAGAAGCCGTGGTACCGTGAATGGTCAGAAGCGCTTATTGTCGCAGTCGTTCTAGCCCTGATTATCCGGACGTTTCTGTTTCAGGCGTTTAAAATCCCGTCTGGGTCGATGCTTGACACCCTGCTGATTGGTGACCATCTGCTGGTGAATAAATTTATTTATGGGACCAAGGTCCCATTTTCAGACGACCGTTATCTCACTCTGAGAAACCCGGAGCGTGGAGATGTTATTGTTTTGAGTTCCCTGAGGATGAAGGGAAATCCTACTTTGATCGCCGTGATTTTATCAAACGGGTTATCGGGGTTCCGGGTGATGTTATTGAAGTGAAGGCCAAGCAGGTCTATGTCAATGGTCAGCCTTTTACTGTGCCGCAGGAAGTTCACAAGGATAAACAGATTATTCCTGCAGTTGCCAGCCCACGTGATTTTGTGGGACCAATCAAGGTTCCGGAAAATAATTATTTTGTCATGGGGGATAATCGTGACTTTTCTTACGACAGTCGCTTTTGGGGCTTTGTTAACAGATCGAAAATCAAGGGTCTCGCGTTTATTAAATACTGGTCCTGGGACACCAAGGCGGATCTGATTGATAAGATTCGTTTCAGACGGATTGGACGACCGATTCACTAAATGCCTGCTTCTGATCATTATGGTAAGCCAACTTTAACAATTTGCGCATTGACAACATCTTGTTGTCGCTGCTAGTTTCTTCGCAGAAATTTAAATAACGTGTTAACTGTTAACGAAGTTAACCCTTTAAACTGATCCGAGAGATCAACAAGGGAGAGCAACCGTGAAACACAACAATCAAAATAATTCACCGAAACACCTGCACATCTTTTTTGTGCAGGTGTTTTTTTATGCCTGATATCAGGGAGGTTCGTATGTCAGTTGAAACAATAGAAATTCTTGATCACGATGGTATCCACCGCGCTTTAACCCGCATTGCTCATGAAATTCTGGAAAAGAACAAGGGCGGTGACGATCTGGTTCTTCTGGGTATCCGCACCGGTGGGGCCTACCTGGCAACAGAGCTGCACAAGAAACTGGTTGAAATTGAGCAGAAAGACGTCCCCTTGGGACTTATCGATGTCACCATGTATCGTGACGATCTGGCCTCGCGGAGCAATATGGAAGTCGGTCAGACTGACATCCTCTTTCCGGTTGACGGGAAAAAGGTGGTTTTGGTTGATGATGTCCTGTTTACCGGGCGTACGATCCGCTCGGCCATGGACGCTGTCATGGATCTGGGGCGACCTAAAAATATTCAGCTTGCGATTCTGGTTGATCGCGGACACCGTGAGTTGCCGATTCGCCCCGATTATATCGGCCGTAATCTGCCGACCGCACTTAACGAGCAGGTTAAGGTCGCTTTTGATGACCAGAATGCACCTCAAGCCGTGCAACTGAAAAGATCATAAAACTGGAGGACAGCAATGAAATTCACCCACAAGCATATCACCGGCATCAAGAACATGAATGCGGAAGAGCTGACGTTCATTCTTGATACTGCAATCAGCTTTAAAGAAATCAACCGCCGCGATATCAAAAAGGTTCCGACCTTACGCGGCAAGACGATTATCAACCTGTTTTTGAAGCCAGTACCCGGACCCGTACATCGTTTGAAATTGCCGGCAAGCGTCTGTCTGCCGACACCATTAACATCAGCGCTTCCGGTTCTTCTGTCGTCAAGGGGAAACCCTTGAGGACACGGCTAAAAATATTGAAGCGATGAATCCCGATGCTATCGTCATGCGTCACAATGCTTCAGGGGCCTGTGATTATCTGGCCAAACGTCTTAACTGTGCGGTCATTAATGCGGGTGACGGAATGCACGAGCACCCAAGCCAGGCACTGTTGGATGCCTATACCATCCGTGAAGCCAAGGGGAAGATTGATGGTCTCACCGTTGCGATTATCGGGGATATCACCCACAGCCGGGTGGTGCGCTCAAATATTTACTGCCTGACCAAACTGGGTGCCAAGGTGCGTGTTGCTGGTCCCGGAACCATGTTGCCGGTAGGAATCGAAAAACTGGGTTGCGAAGTTTATACCGACATTGATGAGGCGATCCGTGATGCAGATGTGGTGATGATGCTGCGCATTCAGCGTGAGCGTCAAGGGGCTCCTCTGATTCCTTCGGTTCGTGAGTACAGTCGTTTCTTCGGTTTGACCGAAGAGCGTCTGAAACTGGCCAAAGAAGATGCCATTGTCATGCACCCCGGCCCGATTAATCGTGGTGTCGAACTGCCGACCTCCATTGCCGATGGTCCACAGAACGTCATTCTTGACCAGGTTGAAAATGGTGTCGCTGTGCGGATGGCTCTGCTTTATCTGGCCGCTGGTGGCGAAAAACTGCAACAAGACTGATATTGAGGATAGAGGTGACAACAATGAAAGTACTGATAAAATCCGGCAGAGTCGTTGATCCTGCAAATAATATTGATGAAAAACTCGACGTCCTCATTGTCGACGGAAAAATTGCTGAGCTGGCGGCAAACATTGATGCCGGTGATGCTGATGTCATAAATGCTGCCGGGACGATTGTCGCTCCCGGTCTGATTGACATGCACACCCATTTGCGTGAACCAGGGCTCGAGTACAAGGAAGATATCGTTTCCGGGACCAAGGCTGCCGCTGCGGGTGGGGTGACTTCGCTGGCCTGCATGCCCAACACCAGCCCGGTTATTGATAACCTGCCGATTGCCCAATTCATTATCAATAAGGCTAAGTATGAAGGCAGCGCCAATGTCTATCCGATCGCCTGCATCTCAAAGGGATTGAAAGGTGAAATCCTGGCGGAAATGGGGGAGCTGCTGGAAGGTGGGTGTGTCGGTTTCTCCGATGACGGTCTGCCGGTCAAGAACGGTGAGATGATGCGCCGGGCGCTGGAGTATGCCAAAACCTTTGGCGCTCCGGTTATCTGCCATGCTGAGGATCTGACTCTGGTCGCCGGCGGTTGCATGAATGAAGGTGATGTATCGACCGAACTGGGTCTGCGCGGAATTCCCAACGCCGCTGAGGATGCCATGATTTCGCGTGATATTATGTTGGCCGAACTGACCGGCGGACATCTGCATGTGGCTCATGTTTCCAGTCGCTTTGGACTTGAGCTGATCCGGCAGGCCAAGTCACGTGGTGTTCATGTCACCTGTGAAGCGACACCTCATCATTTCTCTTTGACTGAAGAGGCTGTCCGGGGGTACAACACCAACGCAAAGATGAATCCTCCTTTGCGCACCGACGAGGACGTTGATGCGGTCAAGGCTGCCCTCGCTGACGGCACTGTCGATGCAATTGCAACTGATCATGCTCCGCATCATATTGATGACAAGAATGTCGAGTTTGAAAAAGCCGCTAATGGGATCGTAGGTCTGCAGACGATGCTGCCTCTGACACTCAAGCTGGTGGGGGACAAGGTTTTGACGCTCTCTCAGGCGATTGCGCTGATGACCCATAAGCCGGCAGAAATTTTGAAGATCGATCGCGGAACTCTTTCAGTCGGAGCTGTCGCCGATGTGGTTCTGATCAATCCTAATAAGGAGTGGACAGTGACTGAAGACAGCCTTTACTCCAAGAGCAAAAATTCCTACTTCATCGGTCATACATTGAGGGGCTGCGCGGTTAAAACACTGCGCTCCGGCACGGTCGTATTCAGTAGAGATTAGTTGTAAAGTCACTACTTACGGCAACTTATTAAAGTAGATTCTTAGCAGAGTAAGAGGTTTTGATGAAAGCAATTTTAGCCCTTGCTGACGGCAAGGTTTTTGAGGGGAAGTCACTTGGCGCCCGTGGTGAAGTCACCGGCGAGGTTGTCTTCAATACCAGTATGACAGGTTATCAGGAAATCCTGACCGATCCATCATACCACGGTGAAATTGTCACCATGACCTATCCTCAGATCGGTAATTATGGCATCAACCCCGAGGATGTTGAATCGCGCAAACCGTTCCTTTCAGGTTTTGTGGTTAAGGAATCCTGTCCTTTTCCCAGTAACTTCCGCTCAGAAATGAGTTTGGATGAATATCTGAAGAAAAACAATATCATTGCTATTGAGGGGATTGATACCCGCGCGCTGGTTCGTCACATCAGAACCGCAGGTGCCCAGACCGGAATTATCTCTTCCGTTGACAGCGATCCGGACAGTCTGGTTGAGAAGGCCCGCAAGGCACCATCCATTGTCGGTCGTGATTTGGTTAAAGAGGTCACCTGTACAGAGCCTTATCAACAGACGGAAGGTGTCTGGTCCCTTGGTGAGGGGTATCCGCAGGTAAAGGACGGTCAGTATAAAGTTGTTGCCTACGATTTTGGTATCAAGCGCAATATCCTGAGAAACCTGGCCAGCTCAGGCTGTGATGTCACGGTTGTTCCTGCTCAGACAAGCGCTGAGGATGTTCTGGCAATGAATCCGGATGGCGTCTTTCTCAGCAACGGACCTGGCGATCCCGAGCCCTTGACCTATGCTCAGGAAAATATCGCCAAGCTGGTCGGTCAGGTTCCGGTTTTTGGGATTTGTCTCGGCCACCAGTTGTTGTCCATCGCTCTGGGTGGAAAACCTACAAGCTCAAGTTCGGCCATCGCGGCGGCAATCAACCTGTTCTTGATTACGCCAGCAAGCGCGTGGAAATCACATCCAGAATCATGGTTTGCTGTTGATGACAGCTCTCTTGGGGATGATGTCAAGGTGACCCACATTAATCTCAACGACAACACGGTTGAGGGAATTCAACACAAGTCTTTCCCGGCATTCTCCGTGCAATATCATCCGGAAGCGTCCCCTGGTCCGCACGATGCCAATTATCTGTTTGAGCGTTTCATTGAGATGATGGACAGAAATAAATAGAGCACGACGTAATTGCGCCGTTCGCTATTGAGAAAATATTGAAGGAAAATTGAATGCCTAAACGTGAAGATATAAAAAAATATTGATTATTGGCGCCGGTCCGATTGTTATCGGCCAACTGTGAATTTGATTATTCAGGAACACAGGCATGTAAGGCGCTGAAGGAAGAGGGTTACGAGGTTGTTCTGCTCAACTCGAACCCGGCCACCATCATGACCGATCCCGATTTTGCCGATCGGACCTATATTGAGCCGGTCACTCCAGAGGCTTTGACGCGTATCATCGAGAAAGAGAAACCTGATGCTGTGTTGCCGACCCTGGGGGGACAAACAGCCCTCAACACCGCTGTGTCCGTCGCTGAATCCGGTGTGTTGGAGAAGAACGGGGTCGAGCTGATCGGTGCCAGGTTGGGACCGATCAAGAAAGCCGAGGACCGCACCCTGTTCAAGCAGGCGATGGAAAAGATCGGTATCGCTGTTCCACGCTCAGGATTGGCACACAGCCATAAAGAAGCGATGGAGGTTATCGAACATGTCGGCTATCCGGCCATCATTCGTCCTTCATTTACCCTGGGAGGAACTGGTGGAGGCATCGCTTACAACCGGGAGGAATACGAGCAGATGGCGATTGCCGGTATCGATGCTTCACCGACCAATGAGATTCTGGTTGAAGAGTCGGTCATCGGTTGGAAAGAGTATGAACTTGAGGTCATGCGTGACACTGCAGACAATGTCGTCATCATCTGCTCTATCGAAAATTTTGACGCCATGGGGTTCACACCGGCGATTCGATTACCGTTGCTCCTGCCCAGACTCTGACTGACAAAGAGTATCAGATTCTGCGCGATGCTTCGCTCAAGATCATCCGTGAAATTGGTGTCGATACCGGCGGTTCCAACATTCAGTTCGGCATCAATCCCAAAGATGGCCGCCTGGTTGTTATTGAGATGAACCCACGGGTGTCCAGATCTTCAGCTCTGGCATCCAAGGCGACCGGATTCCCGATCGCCAAGATCGCGGCCAAACTGTCTGTCGGTTATCGCCTTGATGAGATTAAAAACGACATTACGCGTGAAACTCTGGCTTCCTTTGAGCCAACCATTGATTACGTGGTCACCAAGGTCCCGCGCTTTACCTTTGAAAAATTTCCACAGGCTGATGCGACCCTGACGACTCAGATGAAGTCTGTTGGTGAGGCCATGGCTATCGGCCGGACGTTTAAGGAGAGTCTGCAGAAAGCGTTGCGCTCCTTGGAAATCGGTTCTTACGGCTTTGAAAGCCGCCTTTATGCAAACCCGTCAGAGTATGGTCGTGAACTGACCGAAGCCGAAGAAGAGCAGCTGACCGAAAAGTTACGTATTCCCAGCTGGAACGTATGTGGTACCTGGGCGATGCGATTCGGGCTGGATACGATATTGAGCGGATCAATCAGCTCAGTGGAATCGATCCCTGGTTCCTGTCGCATATTGCCCAGATCATAACCCTGGAAAAGACTCTTGTCGGCTGTAAGGATCAGTTAAGTGCTGATAACGCCGAGCTTTACGATATTCTGCGCGAAGCCAAGCAGGCTGGATTTGCTGATCGCAGGCTGGCCGATCTTTGGGATATGAAAGAAGCTGCGGTCCGGGAACTGCGGCTTCAACTGAACGTGCGTCCGGTTTACAAGCGGGTTGATACTTGTGGCGCTGAATTCGAAGCGTTTACGCCTTATCTTTATTCGACTTATGAACAGGAGTGTGAGGCGGATCCGAGCGATCGTCGTAAGATCATGATTCTGGGGGGCGGACCGAATCGCATAGGGCAGGGGATCGAGTTTGATTACTGCTGTGTTCATGGTGCTTTCTCATTGGCTGATGCAGGTTATGAAACCATCATGGTCAACTGCAACCCTGAAACCGTTTCCACTGACTATGACACCTCTGATCGGCTCTATTTTGAACCGCTGACCTTTGAAGATGTCCTGGCGATTGTCGATACTGAAAACCTGAAGGCGTTATCGTTCAGTTCGGCGGACAGACTCCTCTTAAGCTGGCGGTATCGCTCGAGCAGGCCGGAGTTCCTATTATCGGGACTTCGCCAGATGCAATCGACCGGGCCGAGGATCGTGAGCGCTTCCAGGCGCTGCTGAACAAGCTTGATCTGAAACAGCCTGAAAACGGTATTGCCCGCGCTTTTGACGAAGCCGAGCACATCGCTGAGCGGATCGGTTACCCGGTTGTTGTTCGTCCGTCTTATGTCCTTGGCGGCCGCGCCATGGAAATTGTCTACGATGTAGAGCGCTTGCGTGACTATATGAAATATGCGGTTGATGCTTCCCCGGAGCATCCGGTTCTGGTTGACAAGTTCCTCCAGAATGCCATTGAGGTTGATGTTGATGCGCTCTGCGATGGAACTGAAGTCGTTATCGGCGGCATCATGCAGCATATCGAGGAGGCCGGCATCCACTCAGGCGACTCTGCCTGCGCTTTACCGCCATTCTCCTTATCACAGGAGCTGATACAGGAAATTCGCCGCCAGACGATCGAACTGGCCCTGGAACTGAATGTCGTCGGTTTGATGAATATCCAGTATGCCATCAAAGATGACGTCATCTATCTGCTTGAGGTTAATCCGCGCGCCAGCCGGACGGTTCCTTTCGTGTCCAAGGCGACCAACCGACCTTTAGCCCAGATTGCAGCCAGGGTTATGGCTGGAGAAACCCTTAAGCAACTGAATGTTGCAGGCGACATCATCCCCAAGTATATGTCGGTCAAAGAGGCTGTTTTCCCATTCGTCAAGTTCCCGGGAGTCGATACGCTGCTCGGACCTGAAATGAAGTCGACGGGTGAGGTCATGGGGCTTGATGCCGATTTCGGTATCGCTTATGCAAAAGCGCAACTTGGAGCAGGTGTCAAACTGCCGCGCGAAGGCAGGATTTTTATCAGTGTTAAAGATGCTGATAAAGCTGAAATCGTCGCTCCGGTCAAGAAACTGGTTGAGGCGGGGTTTGAAATTGTTGCCACGGGTGGGACTGCCGCTTATCTTAATGACCATGGCATTGCCGCGCAAAAGATCAACAAGGTTAAAGAAGGTCGACCGCACTGTGTTGATGCCATCAAGAGTCGTGAAATCTGTCTTGTTTTCAATACAACTCACGGGGCTCAATCGATCACAGACTCATATTCTATCCGTCGTTCGGTCATCATGAATGATATTGCCTACTTCACAACTGTGTCAGGAATCAAGGCAGGTACCGACGGGATTCTGGCAATGCAGCGAGAAACTCTTGACGTCAAACCTCTTCAAGAGTATTATCCTCAGTCTTAAACGTAAATATCATGGAACGAACTAGTGGGCGGGTTTACCCCGCCCGCTGTTTTTTTGAGGAGAATTCTGCTATGAGTGAATCGGCACCCATGACGACCGAAGGTTATCAGCGCCTTCAGGAAGAATTAAAGCAACTTGTCCGCGTTGAACGCCCCAAGGTAGTTCAGGATATTGCGGAGGCTCGCAGTCATGGCGACTTATCAGAAAACGCCGAGTATGATGCTGCCAAAGATCGCCAGGGTTTTGTTGAAGGTCGAATCAAGGAACTCAATCATAAAATTGCTACGGCTCAGGTTATTGACCCGGCAACGATTAAAAGTGATAAAATCGTCTTTGGTGCCAAGGTGACTCTGTTTGACATCGACACCGAAAAAGAGGTGACATATCAAATCGTCGGTGAGGACGAGGCTGATATCAAGGTTGGTAAAATTTCAATCGGGTCCCCTGTCGGTCGGGCACTGATCGGTCACAGAGTTGATGAAGAAGTCAATGTTGTTGTTCCTTCAGGCATTCGTGTTTATGAAGTGACCGCTATCGAATACAGCTGAACCTTTTTCTCTTCTATATACGGGTATTACTATAAAAATAATACCCCGTTTCTCTTGCTTTTTCGTATTTCATCTGAAACAATCCCTGTATCACATCATGAAAATTGATCGTTTGAAAAGGGGTGACTCATGAGCAATAAAATAAATAAAGATATGACCTTCGATCAGGTCCTTGCAATGGGGCCTGAGGCAGCTGAAGTTCTTTCCAGTTTTAACCTTGGTTGTGTCGGCTGTCTCGGTGCATCGACTGAGTCCCTGGCTCAAGGCGCTAAAGCACATGGCCTGGATGTTGTAGAGATCGTCAATGCCTTGAATGCTGCCTTTGCCGACTGATCAGAGGCATGAGCCGACCTGCCGTCTCTTCTCATTCATCGGTTCTCGAACATTCTCTGGATATTCTTCCGGGTGTCGGTCCCAGAGTTTTATCAAAACTTAAGAATCTCGGCCTTCATACCATCGAAGATGCTCTTTACCATCTGCCTCTGCGCTATGAAGACCGGCGGCAGCTCAAGTCTGTCCGTCAACTGACAGATAATCAACAACAGCTCTTTGTCGCAACTGTTCTGGCATCAGGGGAAAGTGTGACAGCCCGCCAGCACAGACGCATCTATGAAGTCATCGTCGGTGATGAGACCGGAACGGTGTCGCTTAAATGGTTTCGCTATCGGAAGGCTTGGTTGCAGAAACGTTTCCCCATCGGGCAAAAAGCTGTTTTTATCGGCGATGTCAAACGTTTTGGCAGCAGTCGCGAAATTCATCATCCCGATGCAGAGCTGATTGATGATAATTTTGATCTGGAAAAACTGAAGCAGTCTGACCCGCTTAACTTTGGCCGAATTTTACCTGTTTACCCTTTAACTGAGGGCTTAAATCAGAAACAGATGCGCAAAATCTGGTTTGCCCTCGTCGATCAGTATGCCGATCACCTGAATGATGAAATTCCTCCGCAGATAAGACAAAAACAGGGTTGTTGAAAATTAATCATGCGATCAAGCAAATTCACTGGCCGGAGCAATATGCTGATATAGGCAGATTGCAACAAGGCAATGATCTTGCCAGGAACTCATTGGTCTTCGATGAATTTTTCTTTCTTGAACTCGGTCTTGCACTGAAACGTTCCGGGGTCCGTCTTGAACCGGGGATCGCTTTTAAATTCAGTCATAAATATACGATCCCACTCAATAAGATGTTGCCATTTAAGTTAACAGCTGCACAGCGTCGGGTTCTTGGAGAAATCAAACAGGATATGATGGCCCCGCAACCGATGCATCGTCTCCTTCAAGGTGATGTTGGTAGTGGTAAAACTCTGGTTGCTCTCATGTCTGCGCTGATTGCCATTGAAAACAACGCTCAGGTTGCTGTTGTTGCGCCCACTGAAATCCTGGCCGAGCAGCATTATAAAACATTTTCTGGGTGGATGGATGAACTGGGATTAAAAGCTGCTTTGTTACAGGGGAGCATGACTGCCAGGCAGAAGAGGGAAGTCCTTGGTCTCGTAGCTGCCGGCGATGTTGATCTCCTTGTCGGCACCCACGCCGTACTGCAGGAGGGGGTTGAGTTTAACTTTCTCGGATTGGGAATTATCGACGAACAGCATCGCTTTGGAGTACGGCAGAGAAGTCTATTGAAACACAAGGGGTAAACCCTGACATGCTTGTTATGACGGCAACCCCCATTCCAAGAACGCTGTCAATGACCCTGTACGGCGATCTTTCCGTATCTGTTATTGATGAACTTCCTCCCGGAAGAAAACCAGTCACGACTATGGTTATCACAACATCACGAAATCATGAGCTTTACCGGTTGATTGAACAGGAAGTGACATGCGGTCGTCAGGTTTATATTGTTTATCCCCTGGTAGAAGAATCTGAAAAACTGGATCTGACGGCTGCAACAGATGCGGTTGAATATTTTAGTCAGGAGATTTTTCCTCAATTTAAGATCGGTCTGTTGCATGGACGGATGAAGAGCGAGGAAAAGACTCAATCATGAACAGTTTTCGGCGGGGCGAAATACAGATACTGTCTCAACGACGGTCATTGAAGTTGGTGTTGATGTCCCCAACGCAACGGTGATGGTGATTGAACATGCGGATCGCTTTGGATTGTCTCAGCTTCATCAGCTGCGGGGTCGGGTTGGACGGGGTGCCGACAAGAGTTATTGTGTGCTTGTTCCTTCAACACAACTGAGTGAAGATGCCCGCAAGCGTCTTGATGTGATGGTCTCAACTGAAGACGGTTTTCGCATTGCTGAGGCTGATCTTGAAATTCGCGGGCCGGGGGATTTTCTCGGTACCAGGCAGGCGGGATTGCCCGATCTTCGTGTGGCGAACCTGCTCAGAGATCAGAGGGTTCTTGAATGGGCACGGACGGAAGCTTTTGACTTTGTTGAGAAAAACCGGCAACTGTCAAGTGTCTCTGCCGGTTCTGTAAAGAGAGAACTGCTCCGCCGCTGGGGCGGTCGCTTGGAGCTGGCAGTCATCGGCTGATATAATTCTCTTCAATAGACAAAAAAAATCAGGAGAAGCTATGAACGCGATCCAGGTGAAATCTTTCGGCGATCCAGGTGCCATGAAACTGGTTGAGTTGCCAGATCTTATTGTTGCAGCAGGCCAGATAAAGATCGAAGTCAAAGCTGCCGGTGTCAATCCGGTCGATACATATATCCGGTCGGGTGTTTATCCGGTCAAGCCCGATCTTCCTTACACTCCAGGTCTGGATGCTGCGGAATCGTTAGGCGGTGGGAGAGGGGTTGAACATTTTTCGCCCGGGCAGCGAGTTTATACTCTGGGTAGTTTAAGTGGCTGTTACGCCTCCGAACTGATCTGTACCGAAGATCAGTTATTCAAGCTTCCTGATAATGTCTCCTTCTCAGCCGGGGCAGCGCTGGGGGTTCCATACAGCACTGCTTTTTTTGCATTGAACTATAGAGCCCACGCAATACCGGGAGAAACCGTTCTGATTCACGGAGCCAGCGGTTCGGTCGGTTTGGCGGCTGTCGAGATTGCCAGGAGCAACGGACTCAAAATCATCGGTACGGCTGGTACAGATGAAGGGCTTGAGCTGTTGCGGTCACGCGGGGTCGCGGCTGCATTGAATCATAATAAAAAGGTTATCTGGATGAGGTCGAGTGTTTAACCGCTGGCAATGGAGTTGATCTGATCCTGGAAATGCTGGCGAATGTCAATCTGAACAGTGATCTCAAGTTGCTGGCTCCCTTTGGTCGGGTCGTTGTTATCGGCAATCGCGGTACTGTCGAGATTGATCCACGTGATACGATGGGTAAGAATACATCGATCTTGGGGATGTCCCTGTTTAACAGTCCTGTTAAAGTCCTGAAGCAGATTCATGCAGTTATCCATGCCGGGTTGTCTGATGGACGTTTTCAACCACTGATCCATCAGGAATTGCCACTTTCACAAGCGGCAGAGAGCCATGAAGTGGTCATGCGGAC
>LQAH01000069.1_pt1 | contig 41060 bp, 55 predicted proteins | sample 1535791 | NCBI WGS metagenome assembly LQAH01 (sample SAMN04331585, study PRJNA305678) | bioreactor metagenome | isolation source: bioreactor_4 inoculated with Wadden Sea sediment 2nd replicate of a... | place: Germany:Bremen
CGATACCGGAAAATTTACCGGCCGTTCGCCTAAGGACAAGTATTTTGTCAAGCAGAGTCCATCGCAGGAGAACATCGCCTGGGGGAATATCAACCAGCCAGTCTCCGAAGAAATTTTTGACGAGCTCTATGCCGAAGTTATCGACTACCTGTCCGGTAAAGACGTTTATGTCACCGACGGCTATTGCGGTTCTAACCCCGGCACCCGGCGCGAAGTGCGTTTCATCACGGAAATTGCCTGGCAGTCCCACTTTGTCAAGAATATGTTCATCCGCCCTGAAGCTTCTGATCTCCCCAACTTCAAGCCGGGCTTCCGAGTATATAATGCTGCCGGCCTGAGCAATTCAAAGTGGCAGGAGCATGGTCTGAACTCTGATGTCTTTGTCATTTTCAACGTCGAAAAAATGTCGCAATTATCGGCGGCACCTGGTACGGCGGCGAGATGAAAAAGGGATCTTCACCATGATGAACTACTGGTTGCCACTGGAGAATATTTGTCGATGCACTGCAGTGCCAATGTCGGTAAAGATGGCGATGTCTGTCTTTTCTTCGGCCTGTCGGGCACCGGTAAACAACCCTGTCGACCGATGCTGAGCGTCGATGATCGGCGATGATGAGCATGGTTGGGATTCTGACGGCGTCTTTAACTTTGAAGGTGGATGCTACGCCAAGTGTATCGACCTGTCAGCAGACAGCGAGCCGGAAATTTTTGCAGCAATAAAGCGCAATGCTCTGCTCGAAAATGTCGTTGCTGATGACGCTGGAAATATCGACTTCAGTGACAATTCAAAAACGGAAAACACCCGTGTTTCCTACCCGATTCAGCACATCGAAAATCATGAGCCATCGCTCAAGGCTTCTCACCCGAAGAATATTATCTTTCTGACCTGTGATGCCTTCGGGGTTCTGCCGCCGGTTTCCCGGTTGACGAAAGAACAGGCCATGTACTATTTCCTTTCCGGCTATACCGCAAAGGTCGCGGGAACTGAACGTGGTATCACTGAGCCGCAGGCTGCATTCTCAGCCTGTTTTGGCGAGGCTTTCCTGCCTCTTCATCCGACCGCTTATGCCAAACTTCTGGGTGAGAAGATGGAGCAGCACAATGTGAACGCTTATCTGGTCAATACCGGCTGGGCCGGTGGTGGTTACGGTGTCGGTAAGCGTATGAGTATCAAGGCAACCCGCGCCTGTATTAATGCTATTCTCGATGGTAGTATTCAGGGGGCCGAGTTTGATCAGACCCGTTTTTTCAAGCTTCATATTCCCAAGGAACTGTCGGGGGTCGATTCTCAATTACTCAACCCACGCAATGCCTGGGCCGATAAAGAAGCTTTTGACCGGACTGCCAATAAACTGGCGGGGATGTTTGTCGATAACTTCAAGAAGTACATCGGGGAAAATGACGATTTTGATTTTACCAAAGCAGGTCCTCAACTCTAGAGAGTTCAGATTTCGACCTGACAGGATCTTCTATTCATCCGAAGCGGCCAGCAAATGCTGGCCGCTTTTTTTGTTTAAAAAGGTAACTCTGCTTGACATAATGTGAAAGAAAAATAATAATTAAATCTTAAAAATTAACGTGGGTAAATTGCATGACTAGTGAGAAGAACAGCAGTTTAGGCGAATTTCAGCTGATCGACTGGATTGATCAACAGGTTGGCCCTTCTGAACGCTTGAGTCTGGGCATTGGCGACGATTGTTCGATTCAACAGCAACAGGCAGGTCAGGATCTGCTGACATCAACCGATTTGTTGCTTGAAGATGTGCATTTTAAACGTTGCTGGACCAGCCTTTATAACCTGGGCCGTAAGGCGGCAGCCGTCAATCTCAGTGATATTGCAGCGATGGGGGAACGCCACAGGCCCTCTATCTGGGTATTGGCCGCCCCAGTGAGCTGAGTGATCTCGATATGAAAGAGTTGATTTCCGGGTTTATTTATGAGGCCCAGTTGCACGGCGCCGAACTGGCCGGAGGTGACACCTGCTCGTCGAGAGCCGGTCTGATCATTGCGGTCACTGTTCAAGGGCTGGTTGGACAGGGGAGCGCCATTTGTCGCGACGGTGCCAGTGTCGGAGATGCCATCTATGTGTCGGGAACCCTGGGTGATAGTGCTCTAGCATTGCAGCAACTGTTGGCCGACGAGCCGGTTGACGATTATCTGTCCCAACGCTTTCATCTGCCGACGGCTCGAATCGAATTGGGCCAAATGCTGTCCAATAAGCAGTGGGCTACGGCAATGCTTGATCTGTCAGACGGATTGGTCTCCGATTTGGGGCATATCCTGAATGCTTCCGGGGTGGGTGCCGAAATTACGTTGGAATCTCTTCCGCTGTCTCAGGCTTTTCAACAGGCTTTGGAGTGTGACGCCGACCTGATTGATCTGGCGCTCGCAGGGGGGGAAGATTACGAGCTGGTTTTTACCTCGCCTTTGAAGGATCTCGCCGATCAGGCTGAAATCTTTTCATCTGTGACAAGGATCGGAACCATCTGCCAGCAGCCTGGATTGCATCTGCGTTGGTCTGACGGTCGTATTTATCGCTGTGGAAAGAGCGGTTTTGACCATTTCAGCTGAGTTCAGTCAAGATAACGGTGAGTCCCGGTCGGACGACACCAGGGAGTGTCGGTACAGCACTATGCCGATTGCAGGTCATGATGTTTCCCTGGAACTTTACGCTCGGGTTGTCGATATCTTGCAGGCACAGCAAGGATTTTTGCTCAACGGATATAAGGATCTCTGTATCAGGAGACGTTGGCCGCACGGATCAGGGCTGCGGGGTATCGAAAAGTCGAAGAATATATCCATTTCCTGGCGGCAGATAATGGTGAGCAGGAACAGCTGCTGGCGGCACTTAGTGTTCATGTTTCGCACTTTTCCGTAACCCAGTGTCTACAAGGTTCTGGAGCGTCGTGTTCTGCCGGAGCTGGCGAATTGTGCCCAGAGAAGGAAGGGTAAACTGAGGATCTGGAGCGTCGGTTGTGCTTACGGTGAAGAGCCCTATTCACTGGCACTGCTCAGTAAAAAAATTGGCCTCAAGCCACAAAACCTGTCAATTGTTGCCAGTGATTTGAGCCCCGATGCTTTGAAAAAAGCTCGTCAGGGAGTGTTTGAAGAAAATCGCCTCAATCATGTTCCGATTTCTTTGAGGCAGGATTGTTTCCTGGCTGTCGAAAAGGGTTGGAGGTTGAGGAAGAGTGTGCGAGATCAGGTTCAGTTTTTCCGTCACGATATTCTGGCGGATCAACCGTTTTACCGGGCTGATCTGATTCTGTGTCGTAACCTGCTCATCTATTTTCCCGCCAACAACAGCAAAAGGTCCTGGAAAGCTGGCTGGAGCTTTGTTGCCGGGGGGGTATCTGGTTCTGGGGCGGGCAGAGACTCTGGCCTCATCCTGTCGTCGGCTGTTTGATTGTGTTGACCCGGCGGAACGGATATACCAACGGCGGGCGGGCACTGTTCAATCGCACTAATTATTAAAACCTGCAATCAAAATCTTGATCTGAGCGCTGGCACCGATGCTGTTTCAGGGGTGAAGGAGAATAAGATGCGTGTGGAAATCAGCTATAAATTTATCATCGGCTTCATTTTTGTCGTCGGGTCTGTCGTCCTGTTGAATCAGTTGGTTCCGCAGATGGAGATGCCAGAATGGAGCCGTCAGGGGATTACCATTGGCGGTGCCTTGCTGGTCGGCCTGATTTTTGGCTGGCTTTTTTCAAAGGCCTTTACAGCTAATATTCGAATTTTAACTGAATCGGCCGAACGCTTGAGTGATGGAGACTTGAGTCGTAAGGTCCGGCTGCGCAAGGCTATGTTCAGCGATGAAACCGAAGATCTGGCCAACTCTCTGAGTCTGGTTGTCGACAGTTTGCGCAACCTTGTTGGCCAGATACGAACCAGCTCGGTCAATGTTAATGATTCTTCCCTCTCTTTGGCGACGACTGCTGAAGAGATGACAGCGACTGCCCATGAAGTGGCGGGTTCAATCGAACAGATCAGTCGCGGTGCTGAGACTCAGGCGGAAATGGTTGAGCGGGCTTCACGGGTTATTCTCGAAATGGCCGAGCAGATAGATCTGGTTGCGGCCGCGGCCAGCGACCTGTCACGATCTTCTGAAGAGACAACGACCTCGGCTCGTGAAGGCGAAGGGATGACAGCTCAAGCTCTGGATAACCTTAAAGAGGTGCTGGCCAAGATTGAGGACAACGGAGAGCAGATCGTCGCTTTCAGTGAGCAGGTTCAGAAGATCGGTTCCATCATTGATGTTATTACCGGAATTGCCCAGAAAACCAATCTGCTGGCGCTGAATGCAACCATCGAAGCAGCTCGAGCGGGAGAATATGGACATGGCTTTGCTGTCGTCGCTGAAGAGGTCAGCAAGTTGGCTGACAGTACGAGCGCCTCGGCTGGAGAGATTACCCGGCTTATTGACCACACCCGTGAGCAGAGTCAGAAGGTTCAACAGTCGATGGCGGAAAGTGTTAAATCTATCGGTGCTGGTTATGAAGCGGTTGACATCACAGGCAATGCCTTCAAGGCGATTATTGCCAAGGCGGAGGTGGCCCAGACCCAGTCGAGTGACATTCGCAATTTGACCGAAAAACAGACCAGCGGTTCTAAAGCCTGGTGAATGCCATTGAAGAAATTGCCCGGGTTGCCGAAGATAACGCCGCTTCGACCGAGGAAGTCTCCGCCGCAACAGAAGAACAGACCGCATCCATGGAAGAGATGACCTTTGCTTCACAAGGGTTGTCAAAGCTGGCAGATGAGCTACTGGTTTCAGTCAGTCGCTTCAATCTCGGGATCAACCAGGAGCAGAACAAGGGATGAAGCAGCTGTTACCCTTCAAGGTCGGCTACGAGACCTACGCACTGGAGTTGGGTGAGATTCAGGAGATCGTCGAACAGCAGCGGATTGATCCGTTTCCGGGAGCACCTGCTGTGGTGGCCGGAGCCATCAGCTTTCATGGTCGGATTGTGCCGGTCATCAGTATGCCCGGGGTGCTCAACTTTCCAACCGCAACGATTGGACCGCGTTTAATCGTTCTGGTCAATGAAAGAGGGCCGCTCGCTTTGGGGGTGGAACAGGTCGGTTCGATTATCAATCTGGATCTGGCGGGGTTTAAACCGGTTCCGAATTACTCTCAACGCAGGTATATCAGTGAGATTGTCAACTGGAAAGGGACAATGATCGGCCTGCTTGAGATGGATCAGGTGCAGGCTGAACTGGAACGGTTGTGTAGTAACACAGGGAGTGAAATGTGAGTAAGCGGGTACTGATTGTAGACGATGCTTTGTTCATGCGAACGATGCTGAGGGATATCTTTGTCGAGGCAGGTTGGCAGGTTGTGGGTGAAGCCGATGACGGCGAGCGCGCGGTTGAAGAGTATGTCAGACTAAAGCCGGATGTTGTGACCATGGATGTTGTCATGCCGGCAATGGGCGGGATCGATGCCCTTAAAAGAATCCTTTTGTATGATCCACAAGCCTGTATCGTGGTTTGCAGTGCCCTGGGGCAGAAGCAGATGATGATGGAAGCGATCCAGGCCGGAGCCAGAGACTTTATCGTCAAACCGTTTCAAAAAGAACAGGTTCTTGATGTGGTCGAACGGGTTATCTCCAAGTGAGCCGATAGCTTATGGATGTGGAAAAATTCAGAGAAATGTTTCTTGACGAAGCAGCTGACCATCTGCGACAGATGGTGGACCAATTGCTCAAGCTCGATGTCGACCCTGAAGATGGCGACGCGATCGATGCTTTATTCCGTGAGGCCCATTCGATCAAAGGGATGGCAGCGACCATGGAATATCATGAAACGGCCAAACTGGCTCACCATCTCGAAGATCACCTCGATTTCTGTCGTCAGAAGAAAAGTATCAGCAAAGCAGAAATTGATTGCTGTCTTGAAGCGACCGACCTGCTTGAAGCGTTGCTTGAGGATATTCGTGAATCGCGACCTGAGCGCGAGGTGAGTGGTTTTATTGCGGCAGCTGGCAGACGCGCTGACGCAATGGCGGAAGGGGATGGCGATGTCAGCGTCGATGCCTCATCTGAACAGGTTGATTTGTGCCGGGTAACGCTTAAGTTGAAGCCGACCACGGCCGTTCCCGAGGCACGCCTTCTGGTTCTGCTGAAACAGCTGGAGCAGTTCGGTACAATTCAGGGGACAGAGCCGCCGGAAGATGTTCTTTTAGTCAGCGAAGGGGTGACAGAGCTCTGCGTTCACCTGCAGACAACCACTTCAAAATCGGAGTTGCTGGAATATCTTCAACAATTCAGTGAGCTGCAGGATGTCAGTTTTGCTGCGGAAAAACAGAGTCAAAAAGAATTGATCCAGCCTTCAGGACAGACTCTCCGGGTGAATACCGCGCTGCTTGATCATTTTATCAATCTGACGGGGGAATTGATCACCAATCGTTACCAACTTCAGAATGCTGCCAAAGAGCGTGACTGGTCTGCTCTGGATGAAGGTATCGGTCAGTTGACGCGGCTGGTCAAGAATCTTCATCATCAGGTTCTCCAGGTCCGCATGGTTGCACTCGACAGTCTGGCCGGAAGGGTGACCAGGACCTTGCACGATCTTTGCCGCAGTAGTGGCAAAGAAGTGACATTGCTTTTTGAAGGGACCGAACTGGAACTTGACCGGGCCATTGTCGAAGGGTTGGTTGACCCCCTTAGTCATATGGTTCGTAATGCCGTCGATCATGGTATCGCCGAACGCGGAACGATTAGAATCACAGCTTGGCGTGAACGCGATCAGATTTTGATTCAGTTTGCAGACGACGGCTGTGGAATCGACCCTGAAAAAGTCCGCCGCAAAGCGCTTGAAAAGCATTTGTTGACAGAATCGCAGGCCAGTACGATCCGTGAGTATGACCTTTATCAGTTGATTTGCCAGCCCGGTTTTTCCACCGCCGACAGTGTTACTGAAACATCCGGTCGTGGAGTTGGGATGGATGTGGTCAAGACAGCTGTAGAACAGCTCGGCGGGATTATTTTGATCGATTCAAAGCTGGGTGAAGGAACCAGGATCACCCTCAAGTTACCACTCTCCCTGGCTATTATCCGTGCTCTGCTGGTCCAGTGTGCCGGGATGATCATGGCGATGCCGTTGACACGTGTCGTTCAGACCCTGGAACTGCGCCCGGATGAAATTCAAAGCAGCGGAAAACAACTGATGATCCGCCATCAGGACGACCTTCTTCCTCTCCTGTCTCTGCGTAAGATTCTCAAGCAGCCCAAAGGCCACTTGAATGACCTGATTCCGGTGGTGATTACCGATGTCCTCGGGCGACGGGTGGGACTGGTTGTCGATCAACTGGTTCGTCAACAGGAAATATTCGTCCAACGTCTGCCTCAGCCTTTCGAACAGATTCGAGGCTGTGGTGGTGGGACGATTCTTGGTGATGGAAGTATCGTCTTTCTGCTTGATCTACAGTCGCTGCTGGAAAAGCGTAGAAATTGAAATAGTTTTGATGTCTTCCGATTCGCGGGCACTAGAGAGTGACGTGCCGGAACAGTTCTTCCAAGCTATCCTGTCTGGTTAAAATCTGTTAGAATTCTCCGTTAATGAAAGGAGAATCGATCTATGTTAAATAAACTGTTCATCACTCTGCTGTTTCTGGGCCTGCCGTTTTCTGCTGTGGCTGCTGAAATGAGCTTGAGCGATGTCATTAAAACCCTGGAAACCCCATTTAACAGTAAAACAGATGAACGATCGCGAATTACTGACTTCAGCGCGGAGTTCAGCCAGCAATCTCATGTAACGTCGATCAACCGGGTTCAGCATGGAGCCGGTTCCGTGGGCTTTCGCTTCATTCCTGCCACAGAAGAACAGCCTGCTACGGCCCAGTTCCGCTGGGATTACCAGACGCCTGACATCCAGGAAATTATCTCGGATGGTCGGACAATGTGGGTCTATCTTCCTGATAATAAACAGGTGATTGAAAGTGATCTCAGTCGTCTGAACGAAGATCAGGGTGAAAATCCTGTGACTTTTCTCAGTGGCCTGGGAAACTTATCACGAGATTTTGACATCGATTGGGGCACTGGGCAGAAGGACCCGGATGGTCATTATCTGTTACAGCTCAGACCGAAACGGCCATCTCAATTGATCGATCAGATGTCCATTGTGGTGAATCGGGCCGCTGTTAACGATTGGCTTGAGGCGCAAAAACAGGTGATAAGTTTCCCATCATAGCAACGATTGTGACCGACTTTCAGGGGAATCGCACGTCGATCCGTTTTGAAAAGGTTAAGCTGAATACTGGTCTCAAGGGAAAATTGTTTCATTTTGACAAACCCGATGATGTCGAACTGGTGAGACCGGAACAGATGAATTTTCAGTAAGCGATGAAGTGAATCTCCGCCGATGATTTTTTCCGGTTATTGTGTTATAAGGCAGCGATTCTGTGAACGAATCTGATGTTTAAAAGACACTATAAAGGGGTGTAAAGATGCCAAGTTTTGACATTGTTTCCAAGGTTGATATGCAGGAAGTCGATAACGCTGTCAATCAGGCGGTGAAAGAAATTTCTCAACGTTACGATTTCAAAGGGACGACCAATGAGCTTGAACTGGAAAACAACAGTTTGAAAATTCTTGCGGCCGATGATTACAAGCTGCAGGCGATCAAGGAGATCCTGATTGCCAAGCTGGTTCGGCGCAATGTCTCTCCCAAATGTTTCGATTACGGCAAAGAAGAATCTGCCTCTGCCGGAGCTGTCCGGGTCAGAGCTGCCATTGTGCAGGGGATCAGCAAGGAAAAAGGCAAAGAGATCGTCAAGCTGATCAAGGAGACCAAACTCAAGGTTCAGGCTCAGATTATGGAAGATCAGGTTCGTGTTAGCGGTAAAAAGATTGATGATCTGCAGGAAGTGATGCAGGTGCTCAAGGGCAAGGATGTCGGAATCGAGCTGCAGTTTGAAAATATGCGATCATAACGGGACGCTCATGTCTCTGTGTGAACAGTGGCGTTGACTAAAAGGTGCCACAGGTGCATGTTTCCTCCGGGGCGGAAATTGTTTCAGCCCGGATCGTTTTTATCAATTTTTACCGTTTTGAAGTAACAGGACGCTTAATCCAGTGGATAAATTAAAAGTTAGTCTGATCAGCCTCGGCTGTCCGAAAAATCTGGTCGATTCTGAAGTGATGCTTGGCCAGTTTCCCCTCGACCGTTATGAAATTGTCACCGATGAAAGTGCTGCCGACATCATTATTGTCAATACCTGCTCTTTCATCAACGATGCTAAGGAAGAATCGGTCGATACCATTCTTGAGGCCGCCGATTACAAGGAAGATGGTAACTGCAAGATACTGGTTGTTGCTGGTTGCCTGCCGCAACGTTACAAGGGAAACTGCAGAAGCAGATGCCGGAGGTTGATCTTTTCTCGGCACCTGCGAAGGGGCACGCATCGTCGAGTTGATCGAAGAATATCTGTTGACCGGCTCTCCGACGCTGGAGATCGGAGCTCCTGAATATCTCTATGACCATACCGTCACCCGGGTGAATTCATCGCCAACACATACCAGTTATATCAAGATTGCGGAAGGCTGCTCCAACCGCTGCTCCTACTGTATCATTCCCCGGTTACGGGGTGATCTGCGTTCGCGTAGTATCGATTCTGTTATTGCCGAAGCAGAGATGCTGGTTGCTCAGGGGGTGACCGAAGTGGTTTTGATCGCCCAGGATATCACTGCTTATGGGGATGATCTTGATGACGGGACTAATCTTGAGAATCTGCTTAAAGCTCTGGTCAAAGTTGATGGTATCGTCTGGATACGCCTTCTCTATGCTTATCCCGACGGAATAACTGAAGGCTTGATTCAACTCATTGCCACCGAAGAGAAGATCTGCAGTTATCTCGACCTGCCGCTTCAGCATATCGACAATACGATTCTCAAACGGATGAACCGGCGTCTGGATGAGCAGGGAGTCCGTAAACTTGTCGCCCGTATGCGTGAACAGATTCCCGATCTGACGCTGCGGACGTCTTTCATTGTCGGTTTTCCCGGCGAGACCAGGGAGCAGTTTGACACGTTGCTCAGCTTTGTTGAAGAGGGGCATTTTGACCGGGTTGGTGTGTTCAGGTACTCGCGTGAAGAGGGAACCGCTGCCGCCAAGTTTTCAGAACAGGTTCCCGGCCAGACTAAAAAGAGCAGGCTGAACCGTCTGATGAAAGCTCAGGCCCGGGTGTCCTTCAATAAAAACCGGGCGCTGATCGGGCGCACAGAGACCGTTCTGGTCGAAGGTTACAGTGAAGAAACCGATCTGCTGCTCAAAGGGCGAGGTGTGCGTCAGGCACCGGATATTGATGGCCAATATCTGATTACTGCCGGTCGGGCTGACGTGGGCGAATATGTTCAACTGGTCATCACCGATTCTTCAGAATATGACCTGTTTGGAGAAATTGTGGAAAGCTGATGTCACTCAAACGTTCGCTTCCACTGGTGTTGATCCTGTTTTTTGTCGGGATTGTCGTTTTCTTACGCCAACCGGACAATGGTGGACACCGGGCACGCAGCGCCCTGATTATGGGGACCGTGGTCGATGTCAGGGTTTATGGGGAAGACGAGAAACGGCTGGAAAAGGCGCTTGACGAAGCTTTCGCAGAAATGTCGCGGGTTGAGCAGATATTTTCGAATCATATCGCCAGCAGTGAGATATCACAATTATCCGCAGCGACAGAGCCCCTTGTTCTGAGTCTTGAGACGGTTGCACTGTTGAAACGTGGTCAGCAGATCGCGCTTCAGAGCTCCGGTGCTTTTGATATGACACTTGGAGCGGTTAAAAAGCTGTGGAATATCGAAAATAATCGATCGCGTATTCCAACAGCAGAAGAACTGGCCGATGCTCTTGAAGGGACCGGTTCTGGCGCGTTGGTGATTGACGGGACTGAGGTCCGGAAAGCGCGCGCAGGAATTATGGTCGACCTTGGCGGGATCGCTAAAGGATACGCCGTCGATCAGGCCGTTCGCAAACTGAGAGAATATGGAGTCCGATCGGCGACGGTCAATGCTGGCGGCGATATCCGTCTGCTTGGCGATAAGAACGGCCAGCCCTGGCGGATCGGTATTCAGCATCCACGTCAACAGGATGCTCTGTTGCTGACCCTCAAGGTTAAAGATCAGGCAGTCGTCAGCTCCGGAGATTATGAGCGTTTTTTTGAATTTAACGGTGTGCGGTATCATCATATTTTTGATCCCGCAAGCGGTCGACCTGCTCGCCAATGTCAGAGTGTCACGGTGGTGGCGGATGACGCGGCCAGCGCCGATGCTCTGGCAACAGCAGCTTTTGTCCTCGGTCCGGTTGATGGACTGAAGCTGCTTGAGGATCTCCCGGGGTTGAAGGGCTTGTTGTCGCTATTGATGGCAGTGTGCTGAAAACCAGCGGACTGCCGGAGTAAATGATGGCTCTGTTCGGATGGTTACAGCGCTTGACCCCTTTTGATCGTAAATTATTAATCCTTGTCACGATTGCGATCTGCCTCACTTTTCTGCTTCCACTCAGTCAAAATGCCGGTGCCCGGGTGGTTGTTACGGCTGCAGGCCGGGTCGTTTTTACCGCACCGCTGAACCAGGCCCGGACTGTTGCCCTGGAAGGGCCATTGGGGATGACGAAGATGGAAATAGCTGCCGGCAGGGTCGGTATCCTCAGCTCTCCTTGCCCGAACAAGACCTGTATCCGCATGGGGAAGGCCAGTCATGAAGGAGATGTGATCGCCTGTGTTCCGAATGGCCTGATCGTAAGGGTTGAGGGGGATGCGGACAGAGAGTCGGAATATGACCTTATCAGTCGCTGAAAACGAAGAATTTTCACAGGCCCGTCGGCGGGTGTATCTGGCCCTTTTTGTTGCGTTGGCGGTTGGACTCCATACTTTTGAAGTCCTGATGCCGAACCCTCTGCCCTGGTTTCGTATCGGTCTGGCTAATATTTTTGGTCTGACGGCGCTGTTTTGTTATGGAATCCGTGCCTTGTGGGCGGTGAACCTGTTGCGTATTTTTATTGGCAATCTTCTTTTAGGCAGTCTTTTTGCTCCGGGATTCCTGTTGTCGCTCGGGGGGCGGATTGATCGCTACGGCGCTTATGAGTGTTGCCTATATTTTATGGCGCGGTAAAATCGGTCCCGTCGGTGTTTCGGTGATTGGCGGGTTGGGACATGTCTGCGGACAATTGGTGATCGCCTGGCTGGTTGTTGTGCGTCATCAGTCGATCTGGATGCTGCTGCCATTCTTTCTCATTTTTGCCTTGATAAGTGGTATTGTTAACGGACTGGCTGCTGACTATTTGATTGATCTGTTAAGCAAGAGGTTTGATGGGGAACGTTTTTCGACACAGAAGATATGATGATAAGAAGCGGGCTCTGTTGATTTCTGCCTTTGAAGGATTTGCGACCTTAACGTCGCGAGAAGTCATCATGCCTGATATCGCCATTCGTATTTCTTTATTTGATAGAAGGAGGGATATATGAAAGCAGTACTCCCGGTAGCAGGAAAAGGAACAAGACTCAGACCTCACACCCACACGAAGCCAAATCGCTGGTTCATGTGGCCGGAAAGACGGTTCTGGAGCATATTATCGAGCGGCTGCAGGTTGCGAGGTAGAAGAGTATATCTTTATCACCGATGAAAACGGCCAGCAGGTTGAAGATTTTATGGCCACCAGATTTCCTCAGCTCAACTGCAGCTACTACGTTCAGAAAGAGCGTCTTGGCCCTGCCCACGCTGTTTCTCTCGCAGCCCCTTCAGTCAAGGTTGGCGATGATCTGCTGGTGGTTTTCAACGACACTATATTTGTCACCGATCTTGCCGCTATTCCCGAGCTCTGCCGTAATGCCGACGGTCTGATCTATTCCAAAGAGGTTGAAGATTATCAACGTTTCGGCGTTAACGTGGTGAGAGATGGTTATATTGTCGACATGGTGGAAAAGCCCGACACACCAATTTCACGTCTGGCTCAGGTTGGACTTTACTACCTCAAAGATGGTGATCGATTGATCAAGACGATTGAGGCGACTATCGCAGCAGGTGAGACAGTGAAAGGAGAATACTATCTCCCGGCAGTCTTTATGCGCATGATTTCTGAAGGGTTAAATCTTAAAGCTCCTGAAATTGATGCCTGGCTTGATTGTGGTAAACCTGAAACCCTGCTCGAAACCAACCGTTTCCTGCTTGCAGACCGTCATCATGTCCATGGAGAGGTGAGTGACTGCGTGTTGATTGAGCCTGTTCATATAGACCATGGCGCTGTGGTTCGCAATTCGATTATCGGCCCGAATGTGTCAATTGCAGCCGGTAGTGAGATAAATCACTGCATCATCCGTGATTCGATTGTTAATACCGACAACCGGGTCAGTCACCTGAATCTGGAACAATCGTTACTGGGGGACGCGGTTAACCTGCATGGTTCGCCGCGACGCATGAATATCGGTGATCATTCACAGATTGAGATGGACCAGTAGAGAAAAGCCTCTGAACTCAGCAGTTGAAGGTGAGGGAGAGGTGCCCTCTGTGGTTTACATTGTTTTCCTAACAGAATTGCAAGCATATGGATTATCAACAATATTTACCTTACCTGATTCCTCCATTGCTCGGTGCGGTGATCGGTTATGTGACCAATTACATCGCAATCAGGATGTTGTTCAGGCCCCTGAAGCCCTGGAAACTGTTTGGCTTGCGGTTGCCCCTGACACCGGGAATTATTCCATCGAAAAGGGGAGAGTTGGCGCGTAAGATGGGAGAAATGGTTGGTGACCACCTGCTGACGGCGGGTGACGTCGGCAACGCTTTCGAAAAAAGTTCAATCCAACGTGAGCTGCGCCTGGCCGTTACAGACAAATTGGGTAGTTTCCTTGATCGTCAGCTCGGTCCCCTGGAAACCCTGGTTCCCGATCGTTTCCGTCCACGCTTTCGTGAGATTATCAGCCTCTTACAGGCAAAAACCGCCAAAATTATTTTTGATTACCTGCAGAGTGATCAATTTGAAGAAAAGTTTCGCGCCTATCTGCGTCAGCAGGGCGATCAGTTGCTGGCCCGCGACCTATCCAGCTTTTTGACCCCTGAACGCTATCGTGCTGCTCAGTATCATCTCGACAGAAAATTCAGTGGATTTATTCAGTCACCACGCACGGCGGAGATGATCGGTGGTTATGTCGATCGTAAAACCGAAATGTTGCTGAGCAATGATCGACCATTGCGTGAGCTGCTTCCCGCTGACCTGGTTGAGTTGTTGCTCATGCAACTGGAAAAAGAGTTGCCACCTCTGGTCGAAAAATTCGGTGGTATGCTTTACGATCCCGATTTTCGTGCCCGGTTGGTGGACAAGGGCAAGAAGGCGATCGACTCCTTCCTCGATTCTCTTGGTGGCCTTGCGGGGTTGCTGAGCGGATTTATGGATCTGAACAAGATCTACGACAAAATCCCCGCTTTTCTCGATAAAGCGGGTGACGAAATTGCGGTCTGGTTGCGCGAAGAGAAACCCAGCAGCAGCTGGCCAAATGCTGCGTGAGCGGCTGATATTCTCCTTAATCGTTCTCTGGCCAGTTATGTCGAAAAGATGTCCTATGAAAAAATCAGCGGCTTGCGCCAGTTTGTCCGTGACCAGGTCGTGGTTGCTGTTCAGTCGCGCAAAACCGTTGATACCGCTCTCGTGTTGACTGAAAGTGCCATTGATCGGCTCAAGGACCGCTCCTTCGACACTCTTTTGAACAGGGTTTTACCGGAAAATGGCCTGGAACGTGGCCGAGAACAGTTGGCCGACCGTCTGCTGGAACTGTTTCGTGCACCCAGGGTCAGGGATGCCCTGGAAAAGGTGTTGACCGAACAGAGCGAGGAGTGGCTCTATCGTAAACCGCTCGGTCTGCTGTCAGCGCGTCTGCCGGGCGATTTGCGTCAGGAACTGGAAAGCGCCAGTTGCCAGCTGGTTGAAGACCTGCTTAAGAAAGAAGCGCCCAAACTGGTTGAAACCCTCAATGTTAAACGCATGGTTGAAGAGAAGGTCAACAGTCTTGACATCCTTCAGGTTGAAGGCTTGTTGATGGGGGTTATGAAGGAGCAGTTCAAATACATCAACCTGTTTGGAGCTCTGTTGGGCTTCCTGATCGGGTTTATTAACCTGTTGGCCTTCCGTTTACTTTAGAACTTTGACTATCATAATGGAAACAAGGAGGTTTAAAATGGATAAAGCAACATTTGCCGCCGGCTGTTTCTGGGGAGTTGAAGAAGCGTTCCGCATGCTTGACGGGGTGACCGAACCGCTGTCGGTTACATGGGAGGGAGACTGAAATCCGACTTATGAATTGGTCTGCAGCGGCAGTACCGGTCATGCCGAGGTTGTCGAAGTTCTGTTCGATCCACAGCGGATCAGTTATCCCGAGCTGTTGGACAAGTTCTGGAACAAGCACAACCCGACCACTTTGAACCGGCAGGGATGGGATATCGGAACTCAGTATCGCTCCGCCATTTTTTATCACAGTGAACAACAGCGCCGGCAGGCTGAAGAATCTTTGCAGCAGCTGGATACCCATGGTCCCTATGACGACCCGATCGTGACAGAAATTGTGCCTGCGGCAATCTTCTGGCGTGCCGAAGAGTATCATCAGAAGTATATCCAGAAAACAAACCGGCCTGCCGCGGCTTATAAAGGAGTAGAACGATCCGTTTTTCCGCCACCTCATCACCAACCTGAACCTGTCAAACCTGCTTCAGCTGAGCGCTTTTCTCCTGGTCTTAAGCGGTTGTTACCTGGGGCTGATGCATGGGGCTGAATCTCTGGGCTATAATTGGCAGTGGAATCGGGTGCCACGCTATCTGGTCAAGATCACAGATGACGGCTGGACTTTTGGACCACTGCTGCAAGGGTTGCGACTGACCTGGAAATTACCCTGGTCAGCTTGATCCTGTCGTTGCTGATCGGCTTGATCTCCGCCTTGATGCGGCTCTCCGACAGTCCCATGGCGCGTGGGATTTCCTGGGTTTATCTGGAAGCTATTCGCAACACGCCGCTGCTGATCCAGATCTTTATTATCTATTTTGTCTTTGCGCCGATTTTTGATCTTGGTCGTTTCAGCTCCGCAGTGCTGGCCCTAAGTCTGTTTGAAGGGGCCTACGCCTCGGAGATTATTCGAGCCGGCATCCTGGCCATACCGGCCGGACAGTGGGAAGCTGCAGCATCTTTAGGGTTGACCCGCAGCCAGAGCTATCGGTTCATTATCCTGCCCCAGGCTTTACGTCAGATGATTCCACCTTTGACCAGCCAGGGTATTTCTCTGGTCAAGGATTCCGCTCTGGTATCGACTATTGCGATCTACGATCTGACCATGCAGGGGCAACAGATCATTGCCGAGACCTTTCTGACCTTTGAAATCTGGTTTGTCGTGGCAGCAATTTACCTGGCAGTGACCATGTTTTTGTCATCTCTGGTAAAATATCTGGAACACAGATTATCGTTTTACGAACTTTAACTTTCAAACAGGAGACAACTTCATGAAATTGCGCTTGGGACTTGTGTTGATGTTGATGTGTGTGTTGATCGCTTCACCGGTTTGGGCGGATAATACGCGCCAGAATCTGATTGAAGAAAGCACACTTGATCAGATTATTGAAAAAACAAAATCAGGGTCGGTTTTTCGACCTTTGTACCCTGGGCCATGAAGGATAAAAAAGGTGGCTACACCGGTTTTGAAATTGAGGTGGCGAAACGGCTGGCCAGCGAGATGGGGGTGGAAATTGATTTTGTTCCGACCAAATGGTCGGGGATTATTCCGGCCTTGTTGACCGGTAAGTTTGACATTATTATCGGGGGCATGGGCATTACCCCGGAGCGTAATCTCAAGGTTAATTTCAGCGACCCTTATGAATTTACCGGCATGTCGATTGTGGCCAATAAGAAGTTGGCGGACGGGTTCAGCAGCCTTGAAGCTTTTAATAAGCCGGATGTGACCATTGCAGCCCGGATTGGCACCACGGCAGCGACCGCAGCCCGTAACTTTCTGCCCAAGGCGACCATCCGCCTGTTCGACGATGAAGGCCAGGCTCTGCAGGAAGTCCTTAACAAACGTGCTGCCGCAATGGTCTCTTCACAGCCTTTCCCCAGGGTTCAAGCGGAAAAATATCCGGAGCGTTTGTTTTTACCCCTTGAGGGTGAGGTTTTTACCAAGGAGCCGATCGGTTTTGCCGTTCGTAAAGGGGACCCCGATTTTCTCAATTTTCTTAATAACTGGATTCGCGTGAACAACGCCAATGGTTGGCTCCATGCCCGTTATGATTATTGGTTCAATTCAGAAGAGTGGAAGAGTCAGGTTCAGTAATTCAGCATCCCTTGCGGGTGTTGATGAGCTTCAGTCGAAATCATCATTCTAATCGGAACACCCCGCCCCTGGCCGGTGGGGTGTTCATTTGTAACCACCGGAGTTTAATGTGTTGCCGCGCCGCAAAGTCCATTGGGGCTTGACCGATACCATCCAGCTGTTGCTGCTTTGCGGCCTGTTTGCCTATCTTGGCTATCGCGTTCATCTGGGTCTTGAATATCGTTGGAACTGGCAGGTGATTCCTCAATACCTGCTGCGTCATGATGAGGTGGACGGTTGGGTACCCAACCTCCTCCTGCTTGGTCTGCTGACCACCATCCGGTTAAGCTTCTGGAGTCTGCTCCTGGCCCTGCCGATCGGTCTGGCCGCCGGGTTGATGCGTACCAGTCTGCACCTGTTTAATCGTCTGATCGGCAGTTCTTACGTCACTTTGCTGCGTAATCTGCCGCCGCTGGTTCTGGTTTTTATCTTTTACTTTTTTATCAGTGACCAGATTCTGCCGTTTCTACAGATCGGAGAACGGTTGGCCCAGGCACCGGAATCGGTTCAAGGTCTGGTTCACCTGTTGCTGGCTCCTACAGATCAACTGGAAGCTTTTATCGCTGCAGTGATCACTCTGGCTCTGTTTGAAGGGGCTTACATCGGTGAAATTGTCCGGGCCGGGATCAACAGCATTGAAAGCGGACAGTGGGAGGCAGCCCGGGCGTGGGAATGAAGCGCTGGCAACTGCTGCAACAGGTGATTCTGCCTCAGGCTTTTCAACGCATGATTCCGCCACTGGCCGGGCAGGCAATCTCAACCATCAAGGACTCCGCCATTGTCTCGGTTATTTCCATTCAAGAACTGACTTTTCAGGGCATGGAACTGATGGCTGCCACCTATCTGACCTTCGAAGTATGGATCACGGTGACGCTGCTTTATTTTATCCTGACCTACACATGTTCACGCTTGGCCGGTCGTCTGGAAGCCCGTCTGAGGCAGGCCTACACCTATTGACGTAAAAAGGATGGTTCGATGAAAGTCAAAGGCCTTTTCTTGCTGATATTCTTCTTCCTCTGCTCCTGTTCACCTCTGTTACAGCCGGGATTCGAAACTCCGGTTGTGACATTGTCCAGCTTCAAGGTGTTGCCGGGAAGCGAACTTGTTCCCTCGTTTGAAATCGGTCTGCACGTGGTTAATCCCAACCGGACGGCATTGAAACTCCAGGGACTGTCTTATGAAGTCGAACTTGAAGGGCATCAGGTCCTCTACGGCGTCGCCAGCCAACTGCCGGCGATTGCTGCCTACGGTGAAGGGGACGTGGTGCTTCAGGCTCGCCCCGATCTGTTCAGCACCATCCGCCTGTTCACCGATCTGATGAATCAACCACGTGAAACCTTTGGCTTTAATTTCAATGCCCAGCTCGATATCGGAAGTTTCTTTCCCAAGATCAGAGTCACAGAGAGCGGTAATATTTCTCTGGTTGCCGGGCAGGGGAGTGAACTTTGATTCAGCTTTCCAGGCCTTGATCAGATCGTAAAGTTCGATAGTTATCTGTCATTATCCCGCTTGCTGGTATTGTCTTTTCTGTTCTTCCGTGGTCCCGGTACGGTCCAGAAGAAGAACAGAACTTCTATAACCATGCGGACCTTTTGCCACAGCGATCGCCCGGTCTCGGGATAGGCGGAGGAGGGATCACATTGTCCGGACTCTTTGATAAGATCTGACAGCACTTCTCTAGCAGCGCTCTCAAATTCCGGTGGCACCATGACCATTCTCTGATTGAAATACTGGATCTGTGGACCGATATAGAGTCCGCCAAAGTGTTCATTGTGGACATAGAATGGGATCTCCGCAGCTTCAAGCAAGCTTTTTACCACCATCAACTCGACTTCATTTTCAGGGACGTAGAGTTTTATCAATCACTTTTCCTTTTCCTGAGGGCTGGCCCGCAGAGTTGTTTTCAGCCACTGACAGAAGTCGTGATAGGCATCGTCTGCGTAATTGAGTGACTTCTTATTCATGAATCCGTGCCGGTAGCTGGTGCGGATGATTTCGACGTTTTTCCGTCTTTCCAGCGCTTGAATAACCGACTCCAGTTCAAAACCTTTTTCGTGGGACGGAAATATCAGAGTAACCGGAACCCGGGGATGCAGATCTGTTTTTCGCGGATGCGCGATCCATAAAAACAGACAACTTTTCTCACCTTTTCGACTCTTCCGCCTGCGGATATGTCCCACGCTGCTGCAGCTCCGACACTGAATCCCAGTAGATCAACCTGTGCTACAGAACGATCGATTTCTTCCCTCAGCCGCTCAGTCAGTCTGACCAGACCACAGTGCTGTTGGAAGTAGAGATAAGCTTCTTCCTCATGTTCAAATGATGGTTCTCGCCCACTGTAAGGTCGATGACACAGATTTCTGCATAGAGATGTGAAAACTGGCTGGTAAGCTCCGGTAAAGCCGCTGTGTAGCCGAATATATCGGTGACGACAATCAGTTTCATCAGAAGTTTGAATTCCTATCTTTTCAGGCTTTGATGATCGCTTTGTGTTCCCTGGAGACACGGAAACTCTCTCTCGCTTTCTGGATCGCCTTGTTGTGAGTCCTGTCATCCAGCGCGTTATTCTGGAAAAACAGGATCGTTTCAGCCGGGTGCTTTGCCATACAGACCGAAATCATCCAGGCATTGGCCATGTAGACGTAATAACCATCATGCTTGACCGCTTCAGCCAGTTGGAAAATCATCTCAAGATTCTCTGCCGCAATATAATGGGCCAACAGAATCACCAGTCCGGCCCTGACGACAAATTCTTCATCGGCCTGAAGCCAGCGTTTGACCACAGTCAGGACCTGCTCTTTCTCCTTGCGGATATTCCTGTAGTCGCAGATGGTCGAGTCGATTTGAGCCCAGTTATCGACCTTACGCAGAAAAGTTTCGGTCAGCGGGAGCAGTTCAATAAAGGAGCGATCCATGTAGGAGAGGGTCATCCCTTCGAGCATGATCATTTCGTAGATGTTGTGCTTGTCCAACTGGATAAATGCCAGAGCATCCGTTTTAGTGATCTGTCTGGCCAATTTACGCAAGGCGGGGACGCGGACTCCCAGGATTGTCTGCTCAGTCGGGATGATCTTGTTGTTGAAAGCTTTGTAATCGTTTTCCGCCAGTTCCTTCAGGTGCTCAAGGAGGGTTGCATATTCCATAGCGGTCTCTTGTCGTTTGAGGGTTATCGGTTTTGGCTGCTTCTACACTTTTATTCAGCCAAGGTTCCAACAGTAACGCCTTTTACGGCGTGCTCCACCCTGATAGGACGGATCCTGAGGAGGAACCTCGATCTCACCGAGAAAGTTGACGTTGAGTTTTTCGATGACCGTTCTCGATGCGATATTTTGTGGATCACAGGTGATGATAACCTTGTCATAAAAGCTCCGGACAAAAGGTTGCAGGGCGAGGCAGGCGTAATAAGCGTATGAATTGCCACGGAATAATTCCGCGATCTCATAGCCGATATGCCCGGCGCACAGAGTGATATGCTGTGTATCGCCCTGCTTGAAATTGATATGGCCGACCTGAGTCCCACTTTTATCAATAACCTTGAAATGATAGTAGGGAACAAGGGGCCCGCCCGGTTCGACCTCGATCTTTTCGACAAAGACAAGCCGTATCGGTCCTGCTTTCAGCTCTGCAGGTGGGTTGGGTGGCATAGCAAGCGGCATCGTTTGACTCCGTAGTTAAGCGCACAGCTCTTTCAGCGAGGTTATGGTCCGGACGCGCTGATCGGGATAATAATCTTCAGCTGTCGACCCGACAACCCTGACTCCAGTTGTTCCGCTTGCCGGCAGTGCCGGGGAAATCGACCCTCAGGGGCTCGCCCCGGTCGAACAAGCCGCATGGTGACGCTTGCGCTGTCATGAAGTCTCGGGTGCGTAAAGGGTACTTTCCATGTCGATCAATCTCTCCTGCATAAATGCGTAACTATCCGATATCGCTTGATTGTAAACCTGAGAACCGATTTCCTTGATGAAGAATTCAAGCAGGAACCCTGCCTTCAATTCACCAATCGACTGGTCAAATTCATCCTCCATGTAAAGCTGGGTTTTTTCGACCAGTTTTTTAATTTTTTCATCATCCAGTTTGATGGTCATGGAGTTTTCCTTCTGCATGGGACGGTTAAGTTTTTTCGATCAGATTATTCCAGATTGAAGGCATAAGCAACAGCATACATGATCCGAAGTCTGCAACAGGTTTGAATAGAATATTTCAGGGCGTGGCGCTCTTGGACACCGGCAGGGTCCATGGGGTGAGAAAGCCCCGCGAATGTTGTTGCGGGGCTTGTCGCGTTCAATCTTTGACGTTACGTCTGGCTGTTTTTTGGGCAAGATATTGTTCCGCAGCTGGAAGAGAAGAAAATCCAGCTCCCTGAACCATCATCGTGCAGGCTTTTTCTGAAAGATTCTCCCCCCGTTTCAAGCTCTCCAGCATGTTTTTAAAATAGAGTTCAAGGGTTTTATCTGAATACGTTTCCAGTTCACTGCGAAGATAGGTTCTGGTGGATGTCGCTTGCGGGCTATCTTTTTCGATCGGTTTACCGTGACTGTGGACATGGGGATATTTGGTTGCCACTTCTTTGACCCAGCTGACTTCAATCTCAACGATCTGATCGATCAACCTGTTGGTATTCAGAACAGGGATCAGATTTTCCATCCGGGCATATTTAAGGGTAACAAGGTTTCGATCTTCTGCTTTTGCCTTTATAACATCGGCTCTGTAGCTTTCCAGAGCCTCCACAGACCAGGCTGAAAAAGCCGCTCCGCGGTAGAATTTAAACCCTTCAGGATTTTCCTGACAGGCTGATTTTCCCCTCGAACTGACGTTAAGGAACATTTCAAGTTCATAGTCGAGGATATCACAGATAATTTTCTTTTTGTTGTCATCATCGTCTCCGTTTTTCATCTCATCCGACCCAGACACTGTAACTGCGCAGTTCGTCATCTCTGATGCGACTGTGGATCATAGGGCCATGGTCCGGTAAAAAATCGCTGGAACTGTTTGTGAGTCCGAGTTGCTTCAGCTGTGTAATAATTGCCTGAGCGAGGCTTTCAATCGATTGTTCTTTTTCTTCTGCAGAATGGTTTTCAAGCAGACGGGTTATTGTTCTGTCGGCGATAGGGCCGAGCACGGGTAATGCTTTTAACGCTTTATGTGCCCATTTATAAAAGGGGAGGTAGTGTTTATTGATAAGAAAAATTAATGACAGGGCCGCTTCGACAAATTTCATCTCCGCCTGTGCCGCGGCGTAAGGCTCCTGTCGTTTAAGACTTCGCGGATAGTTATATTGTCCAGCCTGACCAGCAATCATACAGCGTGAGGCTATTTTTTTAAGACGCACATCTTCGGGATAATAGTCGAGCAGGGCTGAGCGGATAGTGCTGAAATTGCTTTTGGGATCATGAAAGAGTCGACCGCTGGTAGCTGTCGCTAAGGCGTTTTCCGGTATGGCAAGCCACTCCTTCAGAGTGACAGGTGCTCTGGTCAGCCCCAGGTAGCTCTGGTAAAAAGGTCGGTATTAAGCACACCGACCCTCCCCTCTCCCCAGCGACTGGTTTTCCTGGCGGCAAAACCGGCATAGCTTTTGGGTAAACGGTCATACAGGTTCTGAACCTCCGGGCCGATCATTTGAAAATCGACGCTATCGATCCAGATACAGAAGCCGGGTCCCCAGTCGTGATCCCTGGAAAGCTCATCGTCAAACCCGAGGCATTCAGAGCCATGTCCTGCAAGGCCGATTGTCAATCTGGAAAAGTGTTTTCCAAGTTCCGACTGAAGTTTCGGAAGGCCATGTTCGTGGTAATAGCGTTCACATAGATCAAGTCCTTGCATGATTTCCTCAAGCGAAGATGGCTCTCTTATTGTTCCGTTTCAAAATTCATCAGTGGTTTTTTCAGGTATGAGCGCAAGATTCCGGAGATACTCAAGCTCGACCGGTCGGCTGCCATTTTCAAAATTTCCATTTCTCTATGGTTCACCCGACAGGATACAATATGTTTTTTAGGGTCTTTACGGCGTTTTCCCACTGCGATCTCCTTCTGTAAAGCTGGACTTTTATTCTTCCCCCTGTAATCATTCCAATAATTTGCGTTACATGATGATTCAGATTCGGGAAGCCTTGAATAGAGTGCCTGGGCTACACGCACTCCTCAACTTGAGTGGCATGCTCCATGGCAATGATCGACTCATAGCCCATGGCATGGCACAGGTTCTTGTAACGCTCTTCGACCAGGTTGGTTCCCTCTGCTCTGGCGTTGCTGAAGTAGTCGCTGATCCGGTTGATGGTTGTGTCTGACAGGACAGCATATTCGCATTGAATATATTCTCCAACGACCGACTCCAGTGGTGGAAACAGCGTGGGGTACTTTTCAGCGACTTCGGCCATCCAGATGAGCTCGATGTCAACAATCTCATCAACCTGAAGAGATTCTTTGATGGCGGGAATCCGTTTTTCAAGACAGGCGAATTTTTCTGCAATAAAATTGCGCCCGCTCATTTTCCCCTGAGTCAGATCCTCGAGATACGATTCAATAATCGCCAATGGCCAGATAGAATGATGCATGCGTCTCATCAGGCTGAAATTTTCGATCTTGCTCTGAGATGGTGGATAGATCGTTGAATTGACCAGCCGAAACATCTCCAGTTCTATCTCTGTGACTTTCTTTATCAGTGCGCTTTTAGTTTTGTTTTGAGTCATTTTCAATTCTCCTGAAGGTTATCTAGGGCGCTTGAATTGTTGACAAAACAGATCGCTCTAAACGGTCGTTGAAAAACGAATTGTGAGTCGGCCGAAGCAGGGACATCTCTCAAAGTGATCTGTGTACATAGGTGCAAACCCGATCCGTTCGGTTGTTAACCGACAGTTGCTTCGGCTCTCGGGAGATCCGCATGCGCAGGCCTGTGTTCTGCTGTCATCGGCAGGCTGATTGCCATCAGCATTGAAACCAGGAAAGAACCGAGAGCGAAGACGATCGAATAGGTGTAATTGCCGGTGCTGTCTTTGAGATAGCCGCCGATGAGCGGTCCGGCGAAGGGGCCGATACTCACGACGATCAGAGTTGCCAGCCCCCAGATTTTGCCGAGGCTGGAGCGGCCGTAAATTGCTCCTGAGTAGCCGACAATGCCGCTGGGAACCACGGCCCAGTAAACGGCAAAGACGATGCAGGAGAGAACACCGACGAATGTTGTCATCGGAGTCTGCAGCAGTAGTAGCGCACAGGCGATGGCGCCGACGATTGGGCCGAAGATAAGCATGCGCTTGCGGCCCCGGGCCTCGCAGCTGGACGCTGCGACGACCTTGTCTGCGACGATGCCCATAAGCGGCATGGAAAAAATACCGACGATACCGATGACGATATAGAGGTTGGTCGCCTTGTCCAGGGACAGGCCGAGATCGGCGGTCCAATAGCTGATGACCTGGGTCCAGACCAGAAATTCAGCCAGCATGCCGGTCAGGAGGATGGCGATGGCACCCCAGATGGGATAGGTTGAATAGGCTTCCCTGATACTCCAGTCTTTTTCTTCTTTGTCGGCGACTTTTGGTGCTGCGCCGAACGCTTCGAGACCGTAGTCTTCAGGGCTGGTTTTGGCCAGAAGGGTGGCGATGATCATGCAGGCCAGAGTCAGGGCGGCAAGAACCTGCATTGCAGTCCGCCAGGCATCCCCTTCAGCTCCGGTCAAGGTCTGCTTGACGAACAGGCTCATGACAATCTGGGACATGGGAGCGCCCATAAAAGCGATACCAAACATCTTGGCGTAGTTTTTACCGATGTACCACTTACGGATCGAGATGATGGATGAAACCCACATCATTCCGGTCGCGATCCCGGCGAGAATGCCGTAGGAAGCATAGTAGGCGTATAGACTGTGAGTCAGGCTGGTGATGTAAAAGCCTGATGCGCCAAGGATGGCGCCGATGAGGTAAACGGGTTTGGTCCCCCATTTATCGACGATCATGCCGCAAAAGAAGGCGGCGATGGCGTAAAACAGCATCATGAAGGAATAGCCCAGGGTCACCTCTGCCTGTGACCATCCCATGTCTGCGCTCATCGGAACCTTGAGAATTGAGAAGGTGGCACGGTAGCCGAACAGGCAGAATATTGCTAGCCAGGCTGCGGCGACAACCGACCAACCGTAATATGATGTGCTTCTGGCCATTGCTTCCCCCTTAAGCTGGGATCAGAGCGACGCGACAGCAGATTCGACGACTGGCCACTCCGGCAGGTCCGGCTGGATGTCATACCTGGCCGGATAAGTTTCTTGCTTTACATGTGATGTGCCAAGTGAGTGAAAGGTAAAAAAAATTCATAAATACAGATAGTTATGACATTCAGTCACGTTGTGGGTCGTTTACGGGTTCAAAATGTGTAATGTGGTGTGACAGGCGCTAAGGCAGGGATGTGCAGGATTGAAAAAGGAAGAACATGAAGTGAATCACGTGGAAAACCGGCTATTTGGATGCAATCAGATCACATATTTCAAGGGCTGTCGATTTAAAGAATAGAGAGATAGAGCTCTCATGCCAACATGTCACATGGGTGACACCTGTCACGATAAGGAACAGGCCACACCCTGTTACGCTAGCTTTCCTCAAGCCATTTCATATTTAATCATGGTTAAAAATTTATTTTCCTGCGAATAACTGTTCATGGGCGCTGAAAAGGCACCATTTTCCGATACGGTTGTCGTCACCTGTTTCTTGGAGAGTTTCAAACAGAACCCCGCATCAGAAAAATGCGGGGTTTGTCGGCGCTTTGGGGCGTCCTGTCAAGGAAGCCCCAAAGTCGTTTCTGTCGAGTCGAGATTGAAGCTTATGTGCCTCTCGATCGGTCTGTTAACAATTTTTATAATTCGTGTTCTGTCCGGGCGATCAGCTCGTCCTGAATGTTTGCCGGCAGATCGGTCCAGTATGCACTGTAACCTGCAACACGGACCATAAGGTCTCGGTACTTCTCAGGTTCCTGCTTGGCGGCGAGCATTTCTTCACGGTTGAGAACGTTGAATTGAATATGCTTACCTTTGTAATCGCTGAAGTAGGTCTTGATCAGCGATGCTATATTTGCAGTACCTTCGTCCCCCTTGATATTGGCCGGAGAAAATCTCATGTTGAACAGCACACCGTAAAGATCATGCTGGTCTATGCCACCAGCTGACTTAAGAACGGCAGACGGACCATTGATATCCGTTCCCTGGACAGGAGAAACGGCACCATCGGAGAAAGAGGTTCCAGCTTTACGGCCGCAAGGAAGGGCACCGGTTTTAGCGCCGGTACCACCATGGAAACCGATGGAGTGAGGAGAGACTTCGTAAGAGCCGCCATCAGTCGCAGGCTGCGCGTGCCAGATCTCTTTAATCCAATCATAGACATCACTCAACAGCTGATCGACTTCCGGGATATCATTGCCGAACTTCGGCATGGCCATGCACTTGGCGCGCAAATCTTCGTAACCTTCCCAGTTGGCGCGCATGGCATCCAGCATTTCCTGTGGAGTACAGATCGGATTCTCACCAAAGATGCCGTGTTTGATGACATACAATTCATTGGCTACGTCCTGCACAGCCACCGGTACGATGTACATGCAACTATCAACGTGCTCCGCACCGCCTAAGCTGCACACCTTGCCGCGGTCGATGCAATCGTCGATGAAGGCAGACATCATCATGTCCGGGAATGTGTCGCCATGCTGGATTTTAGCAGCGCGTCCGCTTCTGGTGCTGATATCGGCCCAGTATTTAATCATCGTTTTATAGGCAGCTACAAACTCTTCATAACTGGTCATCTTCGTGAAATCGCCAGTTTTTGGCCCCAATTGCGAATTCGAAATATGGTCCCAACCATTGTACATGGTGATCTCAAGGATTCTGCCGTAGCTTGTGACCAGAGGCCAGATCGAGCTCGTCTTGCCGGGAACTGTATGCAGCGTACAACCACCGAATGCGTAATTGCGAGCTTCCTCAATGGTGTAACCGCGGGCCAGCAGATACTGAATGCTCGATTCGTCGTTAAAGAAGGCAGGGAAGCCCATGCCCAACTTCACGGTTTCCAGCGCCCGCTTCATGAATTTTGGATCGATCTGGGTATGCCAACGCACCGAAATCGTCGGGTGTGTGGTCCTTACCCGTTCAGCTGCTTCAAGGAAGGCGAAGGACAGCTCATTCGTGGCATCTCGTCCGGTTTTGGATCGACACCGCCAATGACGCAGTTATGGAAATGGGATTCACTGCTCAGGTTCGGAGTCATAACGTCAGGCCAGAACTGACGCTTACCCATAACTTTAACCCGGAAGCACTCAAACAGTTGAACAACGTATTCGTCGTCAATTTTGCCTTTGGCGATGTCAGACTTATATTGCGGATACATGATCTGATCGATACGACCGTAGCCCATTCCAAAAGTACGCGTATCGTAGAAAACCATCAATATCCCGAACATGAGTGATTGTAGTGCTTCCTGGAATGTTTCAGCCGGGTGCTCCGGAACCCGGTCGCATATACGAGCCATCTCTTCCAGTTCAGCTTTGCGAACAGGGTCTGTCTCCTTGGCGGCCATTTCAGTAGCAAGATCACGATAGCGATGAGCATAGTCGATGCCGCCCAACAGCATCTCCTTGAGACCGCGCCAGAACTCATAGCAGCGATAATCTTCATAAGTCGTCATGACAAATTTATCAAGCTGCTCGTCGATATCAGCGATTAAAGCACGAGCTCCTCGCTTTATCAGACGGTCAAGGTCGGGACAATTCCAGGCTTTTTCAGCAAACATCTCAGAAACCGTGTTGACGATCCAGGATCCGGCCTCACCTATTTTGTGCTCAAAAGCCGCTTCTTCTTCACCCAGGAACTTAATCCACTGTTCCTTACCGCCGGTCTCTCTGAAATACTCGCCGATAGCTCTTCCCTGTTCCATCTGTTCTTCATCTTCCCATCTGAAGAACCCGTCTCGACCTTCCACCCCGTAATTCTCGATGTAGTCGACGATCCATAAAGCGGCCAGATCAGGGAAAAACTCCGGTCCCATCGGCTTGGCACTGAAGTCGCCACAAAGCAGTTGATGGTCATCGATGCGAATCGGCATCTCTTGAAGAATTTTACGAACAGTGTGGCCGCGTCGGCGGAAGAAGTGGTACCTTCGGTCTCTTTATAGCCATCCATCAGAATCTGTGCACGAGACATCGACATGGATTGAGTGTAACGTAAAGGGTTCATAACATCCCACATAACGTTTCCACGAGATCTGTCTTCATATTTGTTGTATTGAACTTTTTTTAGTGTTTTCCATATCTTTCTTCACCTCACATTTGAATTATAGGAATAGTTCATGCTGCAGCGCTATTGATCATGTACAGCGTTTCTCCGGCTAACTCCTCCTTTCCCCGGTGTCTTTATGATCCAGCTGTTCTTTTGCTTCATAGGAAAGGTTTAGATTGATGCAACAATCCCATTGAGTTCATTGACATAGTCGTCAGTCTGTCGCTTGTTCCTTTGAGGGGCATCGACACCTATGCGTATATATTTTTCTTCACCCAGACTGTTATAGGCGAGCAGTTCCAGATGATCGGCCGGGTTCAGGCCCAATTCATCCCGTATAAACCGTGCCGTTGCCTCAATATCTTCACGACTGTCATTAAATCCCGGGATAAGTGGTGTCCTGAAGTGCATCCGCTTGTTTTCTTCGACCAGTTTCTTGGCGTTTTCCAGAACAAGTTTGTTGGATATTCGCGTACCCTTTTTATGTTTTTTGTCATCCATGCACTTAAGGTCGTAATAGATATAATCAGCGTGATCGGTAATCATCTTGATCGTTTCCCAGGGGAATGCCCCTGAGATCTCAACGCAGGTATTAATGACGTTGTCATGGGCGGCTTTCAACAGCGCTGCAGTAAATTCCGGCTGCAACCCGCAGTCCCCACCCGATACTGTCAGGCCTCCGCCTGAATTCTGATACAGGCTGTAGTCGCTAACGACCTGATTCATAACTTCTTCAACCGTCATAGGTCCGCCTTCGATTTTACGCGTCCCGGCTAAACAGACATCCGGTTCAGTGCAGGCGCCGCAACCATGACAGAGCTTACGGTCGACAACCAATCGACCTTCAACAATGCTGTTGGCCTTACTGGGGCATACTTCGATACAGCGGCCGCATGACGTACATTGATCTTTCCGGAACATAAGGACCGGTTTTATGCTCTGGGATTCAGGGTTCTGACACCAGTAGCAATGTAAAGGGCACCCTTTCAGAAATACTGTCGTTCGTATGCCGGGTCCGTCATGTGTCGAGTAGCGCTGAATGTTGAAAACCTGTCCAACCAGCTGACTATCCTTTTCAAGGCTCATTTAATCACCTCCTTTACCTTTAAAGTATGGTGCTCCGCAGAGTGATCTCTGTGTACAGGATCAACTTCAACTTCTCGGGATGGTTGAGTCGGGACTTCCACCCGGACCTGAAGTCCCGATCGGTTTGTTGCTAATTGACCGTTGCTCCTGCACTTGGGACGTCAGCATGTGCGGGTTTGTGCTCAGCCGACATGGGCAGACTTGCCGCCAGCAGCATCGAAATGACGAAGGAGCCGAGGGCGAAGATAATCGAGTAGGTGTAGCTGCCGGTGCTGTCCTTCAGGTAGCCGCCGATCAGAGGGCCGATGAACGGGCCGATGCCCATAACGATCAGTGTTGCCAGACCCCAGATTTTGCCCAGGGTGGCGCGGCCGTAAACCGCTCCCGAATAGCCGACCACGCCGCCGGGAACCACGGCCCAGTAAATGGCAAAGACGATGCAGGAGATAAAGCCGAGGAAGATTGCGCTTGGGGTCTGCAGGAGCAGCAGCGCACAGGCGATGGCACCGGTAATCGGGCCGAAGATGAGCATTTTTTTACGTCCCTGAGCCTCGCAGCTCGATTTGGCGACAACCTTGTCAGCGGCAATGCCCATGAGCGGCATGGAGAAAATACCGACGATACCGATGACGATATAGAGGTTGGTCGCCTTGCCCAGAGTCAGGCCGAGGTCGGCGGTCCAGTAGCTGATGACCTGGGTCCAGACCAGAAACTCGGCCAGCATACTGGTCAGGAACATGAGGATAACGCCCCAGATCGGATAGGTCGAAAAGGCCTCCTTGATGGTCCAGATCTTTTCTGTCTTGCCGGGAGCTTTCGGGACTTCTCCGAAAGCTTCAAGGCCGTAGTTTTCCGGATTTCCCTTGGCCAGCAGGGCGGCGACGATCAGGCAGGCCAGGGTCAGTACGCCCAGCACCTGCATGGCGGCGCGCCAGGCGTCCCCTTCAGCTCCGGCCAGGGCCTGTTTGACGAACAGGCTCATGATGACCTGGGACATGGGAGCGCCCATGAAGGCGATACCAAACATCTTGGCGTAGTTTTACCGACGTACCACTTGCGGATGGAGACCGTCGATGAGACCCACAGCATACCGGTGGCGACTCCGGCGAGGATGCCGTAGGAGGCGTAGTAGGCATAGAGACTGTGGGTCAGGCTGGTGACGTAGAATCCGGCAGCACCCATGAAGGCGCCGAGGAAGTAGACCGGCTTGGTCCCCCACTTGTCGAGGATCATGCCGCAGAAGAAGGCGGCGATGGCATAAAACATCATCATGAATGAGTAGCCGAGGGTGACCTCAGCCTGGGACCAGCCCATGTCGGCGCTCATCGGTACCTTGAGAATCGAAAAAGTGGCTCGGTAACCGAACAGGCAGAACATCGCCAGCCAGGATGCGGCAACAACCGACCAACCGTAAAATGTTTTGCTTCTAGCCATTTGTTCCTCCTTGAGAGTGTTAGAGCGAGGGATTCCTCACGTTACGTATGAATCTTGCATTTACATAGGATGTGCCAATAACTTTTTGGAAAATAGAAAGTGCTTTTAAACCGGATGCTTAGGGTCTTTTTTTCATATGGTGAGATATTTGATGGTCTCGATATGTGTAATAAAATGTGACAGGTGGTAAAATGGAGATGGGCAGGATTGAAAAAGAAAGTAATCGAAGTGAATCTTACAGAAACCCCGCTATTTTGAAGCAGGCAGGTGATTTATTTGAAGGGACATCAATTTTAAAGTTGAAAGATTAAGCGCTCACAGCAACATGTCACATGGGTGACACCTGTCACGGTGAGGAGCAGGTTGACACTTCATAAAGGTTGAAGCAATTTTTCAGATTGGAGGAATTCCCCGATGTTTAAAGACGTTATCTTCAGTGATATCAAGCACTTGATAGATTTTCAGCGCAAGATTATCGACCTGTCTGCCGATGCCCTCATGGTTGTCGATAAAGGGGGGAAAATTGTTTACGTCAATGAGAGCTTTAAGGAAGTTCATGAGGTGAGCGAGATTGAAGTTCTCGGCCAGCCCGTTACCAGCATTATCGATAACACTCGTCTGAATGTCGTTGCTCAGACTGGCGTTGCTGAACATGATCGTTTTCAGGATATCGATGGTCATCCCTATGTGGTCTCACGCATACCGATCTTTGAAAATGGAGACTGTGTCGGCGCCGTCGGGATGATCCGTTTTCGTCATATGGAAGAAATCCAGAAGCTCACCGAAAAAGTTAACGATCTCAAGAGTGAGATAGAACATTTACGCAAGAGTAAGAAAGCGAGTGATGAAACCGAGTATACTTTCGACCGTATTGTCGGGGTTGCTCCAGCTGTCAAAGAGGCCAAGAAGAGTGCGATGCTGGCTGCTCCCTGTGAAGCGACTGTGTTGTTGCGGGGAGAATCCGGTGTCGGTAAGGAGGTTTATTCTCAGAGCATTCATAACTACAGCCCTCGACGTGAGGGACCTTTTATTCATCTCAATTGTAGTGCTATTGCCGAGCACCTGATCGAGTCGGAGCTGTTTGGTTACGAAGAGGGAGCTTTACCGGAGCGCGCAAGGGGGACGTCGCGGACTGTTCGAGCAAGCGGACAAGGGAACTATTTTCCTGGATGAGATCGGGGATATGCCGTTGTCGGCCCAGGTCAAGCTGCTGCGGGTCATTCAGGAGAGTAAGATCAGCCGTCTCGGCAGTGAAAAATCATAAAAGTCGACGTCAGGATTATCGCTGCAACCAATCGCAACCTGGAGGAGATGATTAAGGAGGGGAGTTTTCGCAAGGATCTGTTCTATCGCCTTAATGTTATTTCCGTCGAACTGCCGCCTCTGCGTGAAGCTGTCGAGGAGATCCCCGTCATGGCCAAGCGTCTGTGGAAACGCTTGACCCGCAAGAACGGTATTTACCATAAGCATCTTAAGCACAGTGCTCTCGTCGCGCTGCAGCAACATCCGTGGCCGGGAAATGTGCGGGAGCTGCAGAACTTTCTTGAACGGCTCATGGTTATGGTGCGTGAAGATGAGATCACTGAAGAGATTGTTCGCAAGGCTCTGGAATGTACGGCTACACATGAACGGAGTGGCCAGCTTGACGTTGCTATGCCGACCTCCCTGAATGAACTGGTAGAGCAGACTGAGCAACAGGCCATCTGTTGTGCCCTGGCCGCCGCCGATGGCAACAGATCAGAAGCGGCCAGAAAGCTTGGCATAACCCGGCCCCTGCTGTACAAGAAGATGGCTAAATATCATCTGGGGAGAAGGCGGCCAGCGGGCGCATCTGAAAGTTGACCCGGAACCGGTAGGATCAATGCGGGTCGAGAGAATATTTTCACTGTACTTTTTCAGGCACCTGTCGTTATGCTGATCGGGTATGAGAAGCTCCCCGAAATTTTTATTTCGATAGGATCGGCACCATGTTCGGAAGTGTTTTCGAATATATTCGTGACAGCATAGATGATTTTCTTGCCCTGTTGCACCAGCAACTTGTCAGGGATCAACTGGCTATGCAGGAACTGTTTCAGCGCCGGGACGCTCTTCATCTGTTTCATGCCCACATGGCAATTCTTGAGCGTTCTATGCAGGCTCAACGCTGTTCGCCAGTGCAGGATTTTACCGATTCTTTTCAAGCGGAAATTCATCTTTTCGTTGATCTCGGCCAGCGCTTTAGAATCAGAGGGGTCAGTGCTGCGCTCTTTTTGCGGTACGTTCGGGCGATCAATAAATCTTTGCGTCAACTGGTTCAGTCCCTGGCGTTTAATGAAACAACAAAGCTCTCTCTGCTAAATTTAATCTGCGATCAAACAGAAAATATTGACACGGCCCTGATCGATTTTTTTGAAAAAGCGATGAATGACAGGACGGTTGAGCATATTGAAGCAGCCAATCTTCAATTGATCCGTGAAAAGGCAACGTATAAGAATATTTTCATCGGAACCTCAAACCTCGTTCTGATTACCGACGGCGATGGCAGAATTGTGGAAGCCAACCCCGAAGCCTGGTTTTCTTTTCCAATCAGGATTTAATCGGTGCGTTCTGCGGTTCTCCTTTTGGTTTTGACGAAGATAGCCTTACAGGGTTGTTGCGAGAGTTCCCCCGAATCAACTGCATGAAGTGTCTTTGTCGAAAGGGCAGACCACGCGTTATTTCAACCTGCAGATTAAGCCGCTCGAAAAATCACTCGATGTTGCCAACGGGGTGATGCTGATCCTGAGCGATATTACCTGCATGGTTGACCATCGCCAGTTGCTTGAGCAGCGCATCCTTGAGCGCACCATTGCGCTGGCCAGTTCAGAGAAACTGCTCGAGGCCATTTTCCATGCGGTCGGCAAGGGGATTATCCTGATTGATGCCGACGGCGAAATCATCAAGGCCAACCAGCAGGCCAGTGAAATCTACGGTCGACCGCTGGAGGTTTTGATCGGTACGCCGCTTTGCCGGTTGACCGACAGTGACGGCTGCGAATCTTTGAAAGAAGCGAAGGAGCGTCTGATCGAAGGGCAGCAGTTTCAGGCTGAAATCTTAAGCCTTTACGTCGATGGCAAGACCTTCCCCAGCGTGATGACCATGACCCGAATGAATCTGGATGAGAGCCTTACTGGACTCTGATTGTGCGCGATATTACCGAGCAGAAAGTGCTGGACCTAAAACTGCGGGAAGAAAAGCTGAATGCCGAAGAGATGAATGTCACATTGCGTAACGTACTTAAGTCAATTGAAAACGATCGCAAGGAATTTGAACAGAAGTTGACTGAGCGGATCAGCAGTTCCATTCTGCCGGGGATTGAAAAATCTGTGTGGAGCAGCAGGATGAGGTCCGCCAGGGCTATCTGGCCCTGCTCAAAGACCAATTGATCTCTCTGACCGGAGGTTTTGACCATGAGCTGGATGGAGACCTGCTCAAGCTGACCAAGACCGAGCTGAAGATCTGTCAGTTTATCAAGGCGGGGCTATCGGGTAAGGAGATCTGCGACGCGATGAATCTGTCATTTGAGACGATTCAGACCCACAGAAAAAATATCCGGAAAAAGCTGGGACTCAGGGGACGCAGCCGGAGTTTGCACCAGTTCCTGGTCAGCAGAAACTGTGATTTTTAAAAAAAAAGAATGAACTTTGATCTATGAGAGTCAAGTTATGACAGAGATGAAACAAACCATGCGCGAAGAATATGATGTGGTCGTTATCGGCTCTGGCTTTGCCGGGCTGTCCGCGGCGCTAGAGGCGAAACAGGCGGGTAAAAGCGTCGTTGTGCTGGAAAAGATGACGATTCCAGGGGGGAACTCGGCTATCTCGGGTGGTCTTTTGGCGGTCGCAGGTTCACCATTGCAGGAACGTGACGGCATCAAGGACACGACTGAATCGATGTTCGCCGACATGATGAAGGCCGGGCTGGGTATCAATCATCCAGAACTGGCCCGGATGATCTGTGAAAAATCGGTTGAAACGCTCCGATGGACCTTGAGCCTCGGGGTTGAATACAAGGACAACATCAATCATCTGGGCGGCCACTCTGTGCCTCGGACCTATAACACCACATGCGGTACCGGGTCGGGAATTCTGCAACCGTTATTAAGCAAATGTCGTGAGCTTGAAATCCCCATTCAACTGAAAACCAGATTCCGTCAGTTTGTGCTCAATGACGATGGCCGGGTGAGGGGGGTGACCGTTATGCGGGAAGCCCTGATCAGCGATGACGAAGCGGGAACGCCGGATGAGATTCATGCCCGTAAAGCAGTAGTTCTGGCCTGTGGCGGGTTTGGCAGCGATGTCGCTTTCCGCCTGACTCAGGATCCGCGCCTGACTGAAGTGATCGACAGTACCAATCATCGCGGCGCCACGGCCGAAGGTTTGATGGCAGCGATGAAGATCGGCGCGATCCCGATTCACCTGTCTTGGATTCAGCTTGGCCCTGGGCTTCCTTTGATGAGAAGGGCTGGGGGTCGGCTCCATCTTTACCATGTTGGCCGGTTTTCCTTACGGTATTATGGTCGACGCCAAAATGGGAAGCGCTTTGTCAACGAAATGTCGGACCGGCGTTTGCGCACCGATGCCATGCTGTTCAGTGACCGTATCCCGGTCGCCATTGTCGACAGCCTGGGGGTCCAGTATGCAACGACTCTGGACAAGTGCATCAAGCGCGGCGTGGTGCAGAAGTTCAACACCCTGGAAGAACTGGCCACCTATAATTCGATTCCGCTGTTTGAATTGAGGGAAACCCTTGAGCGCTATCGCCTTTCCCTGATTCATGGGCGCGATATCGAATTCGGCAAGCCGTTGTCAAAGGACCTCAAGCCGATTGAAAATCCTCCCTACTACTCAATCCGCCTGCTGCCCAAAGTTCATCACTGCATGGGTGGTGTGCAGATCAACACTCGGGCACAGGTTCTGCGTTTGCCCGATTATCAGCCGATCGAAGGCTTGTATGCGGCCGGAGAGATTACCGGCGGAATCCATGGCGCCAGTCGACTGGGGAGTAATGCCATTCTCGATTGTCTGGTCTTCGGTCGCATCGCCGGGCGTGAAGCAGCCCTTAGCTGATGATTTATCTTTAAAAGACAGAAAATCAAAGCTTATCTCACGCAAAGCCGCAGAGAGCGTATAAGTATAACCTTGATCTCGGGTTGTCCCTTAGCGTTCTTTGCGGCTTGAGAGAGCGCAGTGAAAGGACATGAGATGAGGTTTTGACAGTTTCTTCCCGGCCCTGAACATCGTGTTCCTCCTCTTCATCGGGTAGATAAAATTACCCGATAAATCCCCGATACCTGCCCTACCGTTTATATTTCATACCCGATAACCTCCCGTATACGTCAAAGAGAACCTGCCATAACGTTCTCAAAAGCTCACCCTAAGAGCAATTCCAACATAGGAGGTAGGAATGAAGAAAGCGAAGGGACATCAGGAAGGTCGAAGGAAATTTCTTGTCGGTATGGGCGTAGCCGGTGCCGCAGCTACTGCCACACTTGCCAGCCCCGCTCTGGCCGCTGCCGATAAGTGCATGGGAACGCGATGGGATCAGGAACATGAGCTGATCATCATCGGTTCCGGTTTTGCAGGACTCGCCGCAGCTATCCAGGCCAAAAAACTGGGTGCCAAAGATGTTGTTATTTACGACAAGATGGCTGTTCTCGGTGGTAATTCAGCCTTTAACGGCGGTCTGTTTGCCGTTCCAGGATCCAAGCTGCAAAAAAGAGGGAGTCGAGGATTCACCTGACACCATGGTTAACGATCAGCTGAAAGCTGGTCGCGGCGTCGCCGACAAGGCCCTGCTGACCCACGTTGCCAAGCGTGCCGATGAAGCCCTGCAGATGACTCTTGATGCCGGTGCCGAATATTTTCCCTACCTGCAGCAGCTGGGTGGTCACTCGGTTCCACGAACCTATCAAACCACCGTTGCCTGTGGTGCCGGTATCACCCAACCGTTGATCAAAGAATGCCGCCGTCTGGGTGTACGCATGGTCACCCGGGCCAAGTTTGACAGTTTGATTTTTGATGACAAGGGCAAGGTTGAAGGCGCCGTTATCCGCGAAGGTTACTACTTCGGTCGCGGTAAAGAAGGTTCACCGATCAATGTCCGCTCTCAACGTGGTGTCTTGATTGCGACCGGAGGTTTTGCCCGCAATGTTGGTCTGCGCTCAGCTCAGGACCCAACTCTGACTGCAGAGGTTGGGTCCACCAACCTTCCGCATGCCACCGGCGAAGCTCTGCTTGAGCTTTATGATGTCGGTGCTGTCCCGGTTCATATGGCTTTCATCCAGACCGGTCCCTGGCTTCTCCGGATGAGGACGGTTTCGGCTACGTCTCCAACTACTCTATCTACAACTTCGCTCACTCCATCTCGGTTTATCCCAAAACCGGTCGTCGTTTCATGAACGAAATTGCTGATCGTAAAACCCGCGCTGATGCACAGTTGACCTGTCGTGATGACAATGGCAAGCCGTTGCCTCCAGTCACCATCACAAGTTATGAGCATGCCAAGAAGCACCCGACTATGAAGAAGGTCCTCAAGTACGGGGTCGGCTGGAAGTTTGACACCGTTGAAGAGTTGGCCAAGCACTTCAATATTCCGGTCAAGGCGCTTAAAGAGCAGATCGATGAATATAACGGTTACGTCAAGTCAGGTGTTGACGAGCAGTTCGGCAAGCCGATGAAGAAAGCCAAGGACAAGTATCTCAAGGCTCCTTTCGTGACGGTCCGTAACTGGCCGAAGGTTCACTACTGCCAGGGGGGGCCAAAATCGACACCGCTGCGCATGTTATCGACTCGGCAACCTGGAAGCCGATTCCGGGGCTCTTTGCTGCCGGGGAGGTCGCAGGTGGTATGCACGGTGTCAGTCGTCTGGGAAGCTGTTCCATCCCTGACTGTATGGTCATGGGCATGACTGCAGCAGAATCCATGATGAAGTCATAAGAGGATAAGGAGTCGATATGAAAACATACAGTAAAAGAATTCTGCTCGCAGTCGTGATTCTGTTTTTCGCTACCAGCGGTTTTGCCGGTGAAACCCTGAAACAGTTTGGTGACATCAAGGGTCGGACCTTCCATTCCGATTCTTACGATGGTAAGTCCTGTACTGATTGTCACAGCAGCAATCAGCCGCTGACCCTGCCGGCTGACGATGCCTGTCTGAGTTGCCATGATCTGGATGATCTGGTCGCTTCAACCGCACGTGACAAGGGGGAAGAGCTGCAGAATCCGCACGACAACATGCACTATGGCAAAGACGTTCCCTGCATGGAATGTCACTATGAGCACCAACAGAGCAAGCCTATGTGTGCCGGTTGCCATTCTTTCAAATATTCAAAGTTCAAAAAGTAAGATAGCGTAACCGACAGCCCGGAGTTCCGCTCCGGGCTGTCTCGTTTTAACGCCAGAGAAAAAGGATTAAGTTATGTTTGGACTCGGAACCCAGGAACTGTTGATCATCATGGTCTTGGTCATGGTTATCTTTGGTGCAGGCAAGTTACCGCAGATCGGTTCTTCCCTCGGCAAAGGAATCCGTAACTTCAAGCAGGGTGTCAATGATGCGGATGAAGACATTCAGCAATTAGACGAACCACAAGCCTGAAAACCAGCGAAAAGGGACAAGCGATGGTCTCCTGCGATATTGAAACGGCATTGGACGAACTGCGTCAGGAGAAGATGATTATCCTGGTCGATGATGAAGATCGCGAAAATGAAGGTGATCTGGTCGCCTATCGTTTAGGCAAGGAAAGTCTGGTTGTCGCTGCCGCAGAAACCAACCTGCCGACCCCCTTCGGTGACTTCAGTATGATCGTCTTTAGCGATGAAATTAACCATCATGAGCATATCGCCCTGGTCAAGGGCACGCCGGAAAAGCAGGATTCGGCCCTGGTGCGGGTTCATTCCGAGTGCTTGACCGGCGATCTGTTCGGTTCAAAGCGCTGCGACTGTGGCGATCAACTCAAGCTTGCCATGGCTCAGATTGCGGCTGAAGGGGCGGGGGTGGTCCTCTACATGCGCCAGGAGGGGCGCGGGATCGGTCTGATCAACAAGATCAAAGCCTACAATCTGCAGGATCAAGGTTACGATACGGTTGAAGCCCATGATAGAACAGATTGAAAGCGCCTTTGAGCAGGATAAAATCCGCCCATTAAAAGAGGGGAAAGTCCTGGCCGACAGTGGGTTTTGCAACAAGGCCACGCTAAAGCATCTCGAAAAAATAAGATCGACGGCTATGTTGCCGACCATGGCTTTCGTTCACGCGATCCACGCTTTAAAACCGCCGCTGAACATAAACCTGAAACATCCCGCAAGCAGAGCGATAAAAGCCGCTTCAAAGTCGACGATTTCACCATCGATCTCGACCAAAAACACTGCATCTGCCCCGCCGGAAAAGAACTGTGGCTCAAATGCGCCCATGCCAAGATAACCACCAACATCTTCATGCAGTTCATGGGGCACAAAGACGACTGCGATCATTGCCCACTGCGGTCCCAATGCTTACGTAGCATCAAGCAAAAAGGAACCCGTCAGCTCAATGTTAAAATAGGCAGCATTGCCAAAGACAAAGACGGTTCACTCGAACGGATGAAACAAAAGATCGACTCCACCCTTGGCCGTCATATCTACAGTATGCGTCTTGGCATTGTCGAACCGGTCTTCGGTCACATCAACGATGCCATTGGAATCAAACGATTCACCCTACGTGGCAAAAAGAAGGTCAATGGACAATGGCAGTTGATGACGATGTTGCATAATTTGACAAAAATTCATCGATTCGGGATGATTTAGAAGAAAAGTCAGAAATAAATCAGAAGTAATCTGTATAAAGGGATAAATCCGAGACAATCTGAATGCACAAATCTGGGTTTTGAACCAATGAACTTCCCCTGAATTATGGGGTCATAGAACAATCAACACTATCTGAGATGTGGATAAGCTAAAAAGAGGTTTTTCTACAGGCTCGTTAGCTGCAAAAAGGAAAATAATGCACCACTACATGTTTGCAGTAAATGAAACTCCATATTGTGTTTGGGAACACGATTTACTCGAACGTAATATGGAATTTCTCAACGGAATTGACTGTAAATATTTTGAATATGTATCAGAAGTCAACTTTGCTGAAATTGACGGTGAAAACAAAAAAAGAGCATCAATTGCCCTTCGTAGCAGCTACCATCACGGCTTAGAAACTTTATTCATGCTGATTTCAGCGTTAATTCAAGCACCTCAAGCAGTTTACGCTTACTCACTAAAATGCTTTCCAAAAGACATCAAAGCAATAATTAATAAAATCAACCGTGGTGAAACTATTTACAATAAATACGGAGCATCAAGGCTCAGTTGGGAAGAAATATCAAAAAGCATCCATATTTATTCCAATAAAGATTCTTCACGAGCAAAAGAAATCGGTGAGTGCTTTGCAAAATTATGGCAGCGGTTTTCCTATCAATATTTAGACGAACTAAACGATCGTGAATACAACAATATAAAGCATGGTTTTAGGGCGAGGCCAGGCGGATTTGGCATCACCATTCAGGAAGAAAGTGAACTCGGTGTCCCAGACCCAAACAAGGAACCGCAAAGCCTTGGCTACAGTGAGTTTGGTTCATCATTTTCGTTTCAGAAAACTTAATAACAAAAAAGGACCAAACTTTCGCGCAAGGCGCCAATCGTTAAATTGGCACCCCGAAGCAATTGCGCACTCTTTAAACTTAATTTCTGTATCAATCAACAATGTCGTTTCATTCTTAAAAATGTCCTGCGGTGCAGAACCACAAGAAGTTATCTTTACAAGACCCGAAGACGCAGAATATTTTGAATCACCATGGAAATTCAACATTGGTGTAACAAGCAGTAATTTCGACTTCATCATTCCAGAAAATGAAGTTAAGAATTTTACCAAAAAGAAATACTTGAAATCATCAATAAGGAAAGCATTTCAAAACAAAAAAGCAG
>LQAH01000070.1_pt1 | contig 40713 bp, 50 predicted proteins | sample 1535791 | NCBI WGS metagenome assembly LQAH01 (sample SAMN04331585, study PRJNA305678) | bioreactor metagenome | isolation source: bioreactor_4 inoculated with Wadden Sea sediment 2nd replicate of a... | place: Germany:Bremen
CCGACAGTTACTCAAGTGACTTGCCTGGAAGTTCAAAAGGGCTACAAACCGATTCACCAAGGTTCGAGCGGATGGCCTTTGAACTTGAGAAACTGGGATTGTCGGTACCAAATAAAGATCATCGATTGCCCTATAACCTGAAAACTTTTGTTCAGGCTTTGGAACAAAAAGGACGTGAAACAGAGAAGGTTTTCAGACACTTCCCCATGAATTCAGCAAGGTTTTCGGAAACAGATGATGACACGCCGGCCATGGACTCCTTGAAAATGAAGAAAACGGCAGGGAATTTCGATTTTTCCAGGGAAATGACGATCGACAAACAAACAAGAGCGGTAGATGGTTTCAATCGAGGTTCGGTAAAAAAAGGCGCGGGCAACAAAACGGATATGGAATCCCGAACCATGCCGGTGGACATTTATAAGCAGGATACGGAAAAAGGAACCGCAGCTTCTAGGGCCGGTGCCGATGCTTTGCCGATGCCGGGGAATGTTTCTAAAACGGATGGGACCGGACGACAGGAGACTCATCAAAATCTGACGTCAGGAGCAGAAAAATACCAAAGTGCGGGAGCTTCCTATGCAAGTGTCGCGGAAAATTTATCCGCACCCGCTAAACAGGCTGCGGGATTCCAGCAAGGCCTGAACCCGACGTCGGTCGTGAACCAGGTGGGCAAGGAAATTGCCGCATTTCTTCACCGGGGAGATCGGATTTTCACATTGCAGCTGAAACCGCCGGAGCTTGGCATTGTTAATATCGAAATGGATGTTAAGGAGAATATACTCAAAATGTCTGTCGTCACCGAAACCAGTTCGGCAAAAGACATGCTTCATGCCAATTATGTGGATTTAAAGCGGGTTCTGGAAGGATATGGTATCCGGGTTGAAACGTTTGACGTTCAATTGAACGGCAATCTGAATCATTCGTCTGCGAACGGAGATGGGTTTTTGGATCAGCAGCATCATTCCCAAGGCCGTTTCGGTAAAAATCTCCATTCAGGAGAACTGGGAACGGATACAGCGGGTGACGGTAAAGCCGATTCCCTGGTTCCTTCGCGAACAAACAACGAATCTCTGCTGGATCTGCTGGCCTGATCAACGGCTGCGTCACAGGGAAGCGGAAAGGAAAAGGAAACAAATGTATATCGACACGTTGGGAACCCATACATCTATCCAGTCCAAACCTGGAGATGCGGCTTCGGAAGATATCCTTGGCAAAGACACGTTTTTGACTCTGCTGGTGGCTCAGCTGCGGCATCAGGATCCGTTGAATCCCATGGAAGGAACTGAATTTACGGCCCAGCTGGCTCAGTTCAGCAGCCTGGAACAATTGCAGAATGTCAATGACAATCTGTCCAACATGCAGGTCAATCAGGCGGAAGATCTGATTTTCAAGGCCATGGATTTCATGGGGAAAGAGGTTGATGTCCAGGGCAATGAACTGACGCTGGCCAAAGGAATCATTTCAAAGGGGGGATTTTACATGGAGGCTCCCGGTAATTGTGTGGTTACCATGTTTGATGCCGATGGTGTAGCCGTAAAAAATATTTCCATGGGAAATTTGGAAGAGGGGACCCATCAGTTCGAGTGGGATGGGACTGGTGACAGTGGTAACGCCTTGGAGGAAGGGCAATATAGTTTTGTCGTGACAGCCTTAGATAATGCTGGTCAGCCATTGTCTGTCGAGACTATGTGTCCGGGCGGGTGAATCGTGTGAGTCTTGATGGCGGAACCCCCTTGCTCTATGTCGGAGATGTCCCGGCGGCACTTCCCAGTATCCGGGATGTCCGCATGTCGACGGAATCTTGATGTAAATAAAGATAAAAACAACACAATAAAAATTAAGGAGAACGATCATGGCATTATCAAGCGCACTTTTTTCCGGAACCAGTGGGTTGACGGCAATGGGAGACACCATGCAGATTATTGGTGACAATATCGCCAATGTCAACACCATCGGATTCAAAAGCAGTCAGGCAAATTTTCAGGATATGCTGAGTCAATCCATGTCAACAATGAGCGGAACGACTCAGATCGGCAGCGGCAGCGCCATCGGCAATGTGTCTGCGTCTTTTGAACAGGGTTCATTTAAGACGACGGGAAATTCAACAGATCTGGCCATCGGTGGTGCGGGATTCTTCATTTTGAGGGAAGAATCCGGAGTGACCCAATACTATACCCGTGCCGGTAATTTCAGGTTTGACAAAGACGGCAATATGGTCAATCCCAACAACCATGTGGTCCAGGGATGGCGCCTGGATCCGGAAACCGGCAGCGATATCGGCTCCATCGGTGATATCAAATTGAATTCATTCACTTCCCAGCCTAGTCAGAGCAGCAATGTTCAGGTAATCACCAATCTGGATTCAACTGCATCAGACTATTCGGATTTGGGCGGTTTGACGTCTTTGGATGCAGGATGGGACGGCACTCAATCCCCACCGATAACCGAGACAATGTTTGAATACCAGACCACGGTCCAGATCTATGACTCTTTAGGGAGCACCCATGATATTACTATGTATTTCGATAAAGGTGAACCGACGGCTGACGGATCTCCAACCTATGAATTCATGGTCACATGCAATCCTGGAGAAGATCGACGAACCGGCGCGGCTGGAACGGCGAATGCGGGGCTGTTGGGGTATGGGTCAATCACATTCGAACCGTCATCCGGAGCCATATCCGATATTGACATGACCCGTGTGGCAGCTGACGGTACAACTGAATCCTTGGTAGACAGAACCGATCCAGTCAATCCAGTTTATACAGTGGAAAATGGTTTATTTACCTTTGAACCGGATTTTCTGGGTGACAATGCCATGAACATTAGCCTGGATTTCGGAAGTACGTTGAACGCGAATACGAACAAGTGGACCAACAACGCCTTGAGCACGACCCAGTATGCAGTGGCATCCAACACAGTTTTCAAGGACAGTAATGGATACGGAGCCGGAGATCTCCAGGATATCAATGTGAATGACAAAGGGGTGATCACCGGAAATTACTCCAACGGAGAGATCATCCCCCTTTATCGGGTGGCTCTGGCTGGTTTTCAGAACGAGGACGGATTGGTCAAAGAGGGTGGAAATCTGTTCAGAGCCTCTCTGGCCAGCGGCGCAGCCATTACCAACCGGCCGGGCAGCAATGGACTCGGCTCTATCGCGCCGGGATCCCTGGAGCAGTCCAATGTGGACATTGCCGGTGAATTTGTGGAGATGATTACGACCCAGCGGGGATTCCAGGCCAATTCAAAAATTATCACCACCGTAGATACCATGCTGTCTGAAATCATTAACCTCAAACGATAAACTAAAAGCATTTTCTGCGGATTCGGCTGGTTGTCACCGCCGAATTCAAAACAAGGGGCATTCGTCAATTTTTGGCTGATGCCTTCTTTTTTGACGCAGAGGTTTTTTTTCCGAATAATTTCGAACTCCGCTTGATCATTGAATGACTGCGGCCCTCAACCACCCGGGTTCTGTCCGGGAATATTCAGGAAGCAATTGCTTTTCAGGCGATTTAATGGCATAAAGTTTGCTGTCCCTGTAATGATTAGAGTGTAAAGCAATGGAAGGTTAGGAAACATTATGGATATTGCCACCCTGCTTGGCGTTGTTTCGGCATTTGGACTGGTGCTGGCAGCAATTTTTATGGGAAGTGGACTGGGGCTGTTTATCAATATTCCGGCCCTGATGATTGTCGTGGGCGGGACCATTGGTGTGACCATGATCAATTATCCCCTGAAGGATGTGCTGGGAGTGCTCAAAGTGGTGAAAACGCTTTTTTGCCCGATCAGCGGACGTGAGCAAACTCATTGAGCGGCTCATGGCGTTTTCCGCAAAATCCCGGAAAGAAGGGATACTCTCCTTGGAGAGTGAACTGGAAGGCATGGATGACGCGTTTTTGAAAAAAGGGGTTCAGCTGTCTATCGACGGGCTGGAGCCGGCAGAAATCAGCAATTTGCTGGAAGTGGAGATGGATTTCATCAAAAGCCGGCATCAATTGGGCGCGGAAATATTCACGACCATGGGCACCTATGCCCCGGCCATGGGGATGATCGGCACACTGATCGGCCTGGTGCAGATGCTGCAGAATATGGACGATCCGTCCACTATCGGTCCGGCCATGGCCGTGGCCCTGTTGACCACGTTTTACGGGTCTGTCATGGCCAATATTATTTGTATGCCCATTGCCGGAAAACTCAGAACCCGAAGCAAGGAGGAAATGTTGTTGAAGGAGATGACAGTGGCCGGAATCATTTCTTTGTCCAACGGGGACAATCCCCGGGTGCTTGAGCAGAAGCTTCACGCCTTTGTGCCGCCCAATCAACGGGAAGCAGCAGTATGAAAAAAAGAAAAAACAGGAAGAACCCTCTCCCATTGATTTGCTGCCGGTCATGACGGTCAGTCTGTTTTTGATCCTTTTGACTTTTTTTTATTCTGCTCAATTCCATCGCCGTGATCGACGAGAAAAGGACACGGGTGGCAATAGGTTCCATCCTGGGAGCTTTCGGCAGCTTTACAGGCGGATATTCCGCATCGAAAACCGGGGATACTCTTATTCAGCCGGGTGCACCAATGGATTTGCAGGAAATTGATTTTGTCAAAGTGCTGAATCTGGAAGAGAGGGCTATCGCAGACCATGTTGAATTGGTATACAGGGAGAAGAATCAGGCGATTGTGATGGAATCCCGATTCCTTTTTGAACCGGACTCTCTGAAATTGCGGCCTGAATCTGAAGTGTTTTTGGACAATTTTGATTTTTCTGATTGGCCCGGCGGATTATCCGGTTGAAATCATAGGACATGTCGGGGAGATTCCTGTTGAAGATGGCAGTCATGAATCCGCCTGGGACCGGTCATTTCAAATTGCGGAAGCGGTGTTTTCGTATCTTAAAATCCGGGGCAATGACCTGGAGAATCGGCTTCACGTTTATGGGGCCGGCACACACCGGCCCCGGTTTTCCACTTTGACGAGGCGATCCCGGGCGATGAACGAACGGGTGGAAATCATGCTCTACCCCGGAAAATCGTTGGATACCCATCGGATTTTGAAAAAAAGACCGTCCAATATTTTCACGTTTGATACCTTTGACTTCAGGATATTTGATTGATGGAACAAAGGTCAAGAAAAAACAGGGAAAATCAGGCAGTGGTGGATAGCAACGGGTGGCTGACCACTTTTGCCGATTTGGTCATGCTGCTGCTGACTTTTTTTGTCATGCTGCTGTCCATGTCTTCCATGGATGCCAAAAAGCTGAAGGAAACATTTTCACGGTTTCAGGGAGCCCCTGGTGTGCTGGAGCTTGGGAATAATCAGGAGATTAGCAATTTGGCCGAGTTCGTGCGCCTCTTTCAGGCAACCGATCATTTGCTGGTGGTGGACAATGCTTTGATGGAAAAACTGCTGGTACCGGTAAATGAAAGCAGACCGGATCAGATCGATGATGTGCTGGACAAAATCGATACGCTGTTTGATATCATTGAAGATCCACAGGGAATAGCGGTGTCGTTTCATGGGGAACTTTTTTTCAGTCCGGGGAAAGCCGAACTCAGAAAAGCGATGTTTCCGTTTCTGGACACGGTGGCATCCGCCATTGAAGAGTGTGATAACGATATTTTTATTGTGGGCCACACCGATGATATCCCTTCCGGAAGCGGTGAGGCAGGTTCCAACCGGCAGTTGTCGTTGAACGGGCCGAAGCGGTACTACACTATTTTGTCAATCAACACCATATCCCCTCCGGGAGGTTTGCCGTGGGCGGATATGGGGCTGACCGGCCCCTGGTTCCCAATGACACCCCGGAGGGCAGAAACAAGAATCGGAGAGTTCAGATCATCTTTAAAATTTATAAGGAGTTGTGATGGCGGAATCGGATGCCACCGAAAAAAATCGTCTAAACGGCTGGTTATCATCATTGGAATAGCCGTTTTCTTGCTGCTGCTGATAGGGGGGGCGTTCTTGGATGGATGTTGCTTCAGCCTGAAGAAACAAACGAAAACGAAAAGATGTTGTCCGGTAATGCAGCCGGCACAGCTGTCCCTTCGGAAGCCGCACCGCTGACTTATACGCTGAATACCTATATCGTGAATCTGATGGGAAATTCCGGTATGAGCAGCCGATACCTGAAAGTGGGCGTGCTACTGGGAATGACTGATCCGACGGCCATTCCGTTGCTGGAAAAATACAAACCTTTGCTGGACGATGCCGCTTTGATTCTGTTGTCCAGCAAAACCTACAATGATCTGGCCACGGTGGAGGGAAAAATTGTGTTGAAACAGGAATTCATCTCCCGGGTGAACCAGATTCTCGGCAGTAATGTGGTCAACAAGATCTATTTTTCAGAATTTGTGGTGCAGTAGGTGAATTATGGGTAATGTCTTATCTCAGGACGAAGTTGACTCCCTGCTCGGAGGGATCGATGCCGGCAGTGTCGCCACGGAAACGGATGTTCCTGAAGAAAAGGATTCGGTTCAGGCGTATAATTTTGCAGCGGAATCCGGTCCGTTGAATCTGCCGACGTTTCAGGTGATAAACGAGCGGCTCACCGGATTTTTAAGGGATAAGCTTTCTGCTATCACCAAGCAGAATGTCGATGTCAAACTGATTTCCAATCAACTGGTCAGGTTTGAAGAATTCTGCCGGTCCCTGCCGTTGCCGGCGAGCCTGAATGTCTTTCGAATCGATCCGCTGAGAGGGGCTTCGCTTCTGGTGCTGGAAGGCCGGCTGGTATTTTCGTTTGTCGAGGTTTTTTTGGAGGCCGGGGCCTGAATCCCTGGAAACTGGAGGGCCGGGCCTTTACCCCCATTGAAACAAAATCATTGAAAAAATTTGCGGCATCATTCTGGAAGAGTGCCAGACCGTCTGGCAGGACGTACATGAAGTAAAAATGGTGTTTTCCCATTCAGAAATCGATCCGCAGTTCACCCAGATCACGGAACCGGAGGAAATGGTGATTTCCACCCGCATCAGCATTTCCCTGCCCAACAGCTCCGGCACCTTGTTTTTCTGTATTCCTTATGCCTCCATTGAACCGGTTAAGGAAAAATTCAAACAGAAAGCGGGATATGAAACCCAGGTCATGGACACTGCCTGGCAGGCGGCACTGATGCAGCGGATTCAAAAGCTGCCCCTGGAAGTGAGCTGTGTTCTGGGAACCGCGACCATTCATGCAAGGGACCTGATGTCTTTGGATGTGGAGGATGTGATCATGCTGGATCAGAAAACCAATCATTCGGTGGTGGTGAAAATTGAAGATATTCCGAAATTCAAGGGCATTCCAGGGGCCTGTAATAAAAATATGGCCGTGAGAATTATCGATACGATTCAAAAGGAGTAACCGATCATGGCAGAGGAAAAAAATAATGACCCTAAATCCGTCAAAACAAATGTCAAAAACGATATTGATCTGATTCTGGATATTCCACTGGAATTGACCGTGGAACTGGGACGGACAAAAATGCTGGTGAACAATCTGCTTCAGCTGGGCCAAGGCTCGATTATCGATCTGGATAAAGAGGCGGGAGAAACCCTGGATATTCGTGTGAACGGTAAACTGGTGGCCCGGGGGGAAGTGGTGGTGGTCGAAGAAAAATACGGCATTCGGGTGACCGACATCGCCAGCCCGCTGGAGCGGGTCAAGTCATTGACCTGAAACCGCTTTCCGAAACCTAATTGAATCCACAGCCCGGGGAGGCGACATGGAAGGGATTGTCGAGGTAAGCCTGATCGGCACTGTTTTGAAAACAGGGATGATGCTGGCGCTGGTCCTGGCGGTCATGATCGGTGTTTTGTATGCCATGCGCCGATTTCTGTCCGTGGGCAACCGCCATCAGGGGGAGTTGGATATCAAACGCCTGGGGACGTTTTACCTGTCTCCCAAGGAACGGATCGAAGTGATGGAGATCTCAGGGGAACGCATTGTTCTGGGCGTGGCTCCGGGACGAATCAACTATATCACAACTCTTCGATACGGCAATGACGGATATGAGATTTAACGTCAAAAAAGGCCGCAACGGCTTGAATCCTCTATGGACGTGTGTGGGGATCGCGTTGCTGTGCCTGGCGGGATGGGGACTTGTCGACGTCTGGGCCGCAGATATGGTGCTCCCGTCGATTCAGCTGGGGATGAAAACCAGTGATGACCCCGCAGACGTGTCTGTCCTGCTTCAGACGATTTTTCTTTTGACAGTGGTGGCCTTGGCACCGTCGATCCTGATACTGATGACCTCTTTTACAAGGCTGGTGGTGGTGCTTGCGTTTCTGCGGCAGGCTTTAGGAACCCAGCAAACCCCTTCCAATCAGATCATTGCCGGTCTGGCTCTTTTTTTGACGGTGTTCATCATGATGCCGGTGGGAAAACAGATCAATGATACCGCGCTTCAACCCTATTTGAACGAAGAAATATCCCAGCAGGCCGCTTTGGACAATGCCATGGGACCCATCCGGCAGTTCATGTTCAAACAGACGCGGGAAAAGGATCTGGCGCTGTTCGTCAAACTGTCTGAGATCACCAAGCCGGCCAACCGGGATGAGATCTCCATGTTTGTCCTGATTCCGGCCTTTGTGATCAGTGAGTTGAAACTGCGTTTATTATCGGGTTTGTGTTGTTCGTCCCCTTCCTGATCATTGACATGGTCGTTGCCAGTGTGCTGTTGAGCATGGGAATGATGATGCTGCCGCCGGTCATGATATCTCTGCCGTTCAAATTGATGCTGTTTGTCCTGGTGGATGGATGGACCTGATCATCACATCTCTGATTGACAGTTTTGCTTTGGGTTAACCAAGGCCCTCAGTTCTGAAAAAAGGTGAATGCGCCTTTCGGCATCGCCTGGAATACGATTTCATCAACCCCATGAACCCCAGGAGTTGAAATGACCCCACAGTTTGTTGTCAACTTTGCCAGAGAAGCCATTCAGGTGACCATCCTGGTGTCATTGCCCATATTGAGTCTGGGACTGGCAGCCGGTCTGGTGATCAGCATCTTTCAGGCGGTGACGCAGATCAATGAAATGACCCTGACCTTTGTGCCCAAAATACTGGTGGTGCTGCTGGGGCTTTTGTTTCTGGCGCCCTGGATGCTGGAACATATGATGACCTTCACTATTGCCGTCATGGAACATTTTCCTGACTATATCCGGCAGTGATGGATGGGTTTGCATGCCTGTCGACTTTGACACCATTGAAGGTTTTATCTGGTGCTGACCCGGCTCAGCGTAATGATTTTCATGCTGCCATTTTTCAATACACGGGTGTTTCCGGTTCTGGTCAAGGCCGGATTTTCTCTGCTTTTGACCATCGTGCTTTTTCCGGTCCTCTCCATGGAGAATGCCCGCTTTCCCGACTCCATGACTGCGTTTGCCGGATTGATGGCAGTTGAGTTGACGGTCGGGATGATCCTGGGCCTGATGATTTTGGCGGTTTTCGAAGGTATCCGCCTCATGGGACAGGTGGTTGGGTTTGAAACCGGGTTTGCGATTGCCAATGTGTTTGATCCCCAGAGCGGGGCCCAGATATCGCTTTTGGCCAATTTTGCGTTTTTTGTTTCCATGGTCCTGTTTCTGCTTTTCAACGGACACCACATCCTGATTCATGCCATAAAGGAAAGCTTCGATATTCTGCCCGTCGGATCAATGGCTCCGGATCCGGCCCTTGTGGGGATCATGCTTTCAAAACCGGAGAGATATTTGTCATCGCTCTGAAAATCGGGGCCCCTGCCATTGCCGCCCTGTTTCTGACCAAAGTGGCGTTCGGATTGATTACCAAGCTGATTCCCCAGATGAACATCATGATTGTGGCATTTCCGGTTCAGATCGGTGTGGGGTTGTTTTTTTTCAGCATCTGTATGATAGCCTTGATGCGGTTTATGGAAACATATGTGGAACAGTTGGGACGGTTCCTGGTGGATCTGTTGAATCTGCTGGCTGTTTAAGAAATTCATAAGGAAAAGGCGGAAAACCGGCAATGGCGGATGAATCCTTTGAAGACAAAACTGAACAGGCAACCCCTAAAAAACGCAGAGATGCCCGGAAAAAAGGGGAGGTCGCCAAAAGCCGGGAACTGCCCTCGGTGGCGGTGCTGCTGGCGGGCCTGATTACTTTCAGCCTGTTCGGAGTGTATATGTTTGTCCGGATAAAGGAAATGATGGTCTCGACCTTTAAACTACCATTTCACAACACCTTGAGCGTGACGGAGTTCATCCGGTTTTCCGATCAGATGATTCGGTCTTTCTTCGGGATCATGATGCCCATGGCCGGAATGATCGTTCTGGCGGCGGTGGCTGCCAATATTTTACAGGTGGGGTTTATGGTCAGTGCGGAAAGCATGAAACCCAAATTCTCGAAAATCGATCCGATCAAAGGATTTGGTCGGCTGTTTTCCAAACAATCGGTGATGGAACTGGTCAAATGTATCGTCAAGTTGTTGATTGTGGGGGCCGTGGGGTATGTGACTCTGCTCGGGGAGATGGACCGGATTTCGACTCTGGGATATCTTCCCCATGAAGAGATCATCACCTATATCGCTTTGACAACGTTGAAGCTGTTTGTCCGGTGCGCCCTTGCCATGGTTATTATTGTGGCTATTGATTATGCGTTTCAGAAATGGCAGTTTGAAACCAAGTTGAAAATGAGCAAAAAAGAAGTCAAGGACGAACACAAGGAAGCAGAAGGGGACCCCATGGTCAAATCCCGGATCCGTAGCATTCAGATGCAAATGGCCCGGAACCGGATGATGCAGAATGTGCCGGATGCCGATGTGGTGATCACCAACCGACCCATTATGCCATTGCCCTGAAATATGATGAGACCATGGCTGCCCCCCGGGTCGTGGCCAAGGGAAAAGGGGAAATTGCCCTGAAAATTAAAGAAATTGCAAAAAAGTATCAGGTTTTAATGGTTGAAAACCGAACGCTGGCACAAACTTTGTATCAAATGGTATCAGTGGATCAGGAAGTGCCGCCGCTGTTGTACCAGGCCGTGGCAGAAGTTCTGGCCTATGTATACAAACACAGGAAAAAATAACAGAACCCGGCCGGCGGGCGTACCGGGAACAGCCGTGAATACATGATTTGGAAGGTTCGATGAATTTCAGACTGATGCAGGTGGAAGGGGGGGAGCTGCTCACAGCGGTGGGCGTGGTGACCATCCTCATGGTGATGATCATTCCTTTGCCGTCGGTGATACTGGATGTCCTGCTGGCGTTGAACATCACCATTGCCATCACCATTCTGCTGATTGCCATGTCAACGGAAAAATCCCTGGATTTCGCCATTTTCCCGTCACTTCTGCTGGTGACGACCCTGTTCCGATTGTCGTTGAACGTGGCATCCACCCGGCTGATCCTGCTTCACGGTAATGAAGGGCCGGCCGCGGCCGGCAAGGTGATACAGTCCTTTGGTGGATTTGTCATGGGCGGGAATTACGTGGTGGGTATGATCGTGTTTATCGTTCTGGTACTTATCAATTTTGTGGTCATCACCAAGGGGGCCACCCGGGTGGCCGAAGTGGCGGCACGGTTTACCCTGGATGCCATGCCCGGCAAGCAGATGGCCGTGGATGCCGACCTTAACGCCGGATTGATCAATGAAGCCCAGGCCAAGGAGCGACGCGGGACGATTACCCGGGAGGCGGAGTTCAACGGTGCCATGGACGGCGCGGCCAAATTTGTCAGAGGCGATGCCATTGCCGGTATCGTTATTACCCTGATCAATATTTTGGGGGACTGGTCATCGGGGTGTTCAAGCAGAACATGAGCTTTGTGGACGCAGCCCAGAGTTACATGCTGCTGACTGTGGGAGATGGCTTGGTATCTCAGATTCCGGCGCTGATCATCTCCACGGCTGCGGGGATAGTAGTGACCCGTTCCGCTTCCGAAGGCACCATGGGAAGTGATTTCATCCGTCAGGTGACCCGGTATCCCCGAGCCGTGAACCTGGCTGCGTTGATGGTTTTTTCTTTGGGCTGATTCCCGGACTGCCGCATTTGGCGTTTATTTTTTTGTCCCTGGGAATTGCCGGGGCCAATTATTTTCTGAGAAAACAGGAGGCGGATGCGGAAGCGGCGGATGCAAAAGCGGCCCTGGTCGAGGAACCGGCCTTGACCGGACCGGAACCGGTGGAACATCTGTTGACCGTGGATATCCTGGAAGTGGAGGTTGGGTATGGCTTGATCGGGCTGGTGGACAAGGAGCAGGGCGGTGAGTTTCTGGATCGGGTCCACGCAGTTCGACGGCAGTTTGCCCAGGATGTGGGGCTGATTGTGCCGCCGATTCATATCCGGGACAATCTTCAGATCAAATCCAATATGTATAACATTCTGATTAAAGGGGTGAAAGTCGCCTCCGCTGAATTGATGGTCAATCATTATATGGCCATGGATCCGGGGGATTCGGCCCGGAAGATCGAAGGCATTCAGACGACGGAACCGGCGTTTGACCTGCCGGCGGTGTGGATACCTGAAGACCGGAAAGAAGATGCCAAACTGGCCGGATATACCGTGGTGGACAGCGTCACGATTATGACGACCCATTTAACTGAAATCATTCGAAAGCACGCCTCCGAGCTTCTGGGCAGGCAGGATGTGCAGTCCCTGCTGGACAACCTGTCGTCCCGGTACCCCAAGGTGGTGGAGGAGCTGGTGCCCAATCAGCTTTCGTTGGGCGGTGTTCAGAAAGTGTTGCAGAACCTGCTCCAAGAGAATGTCTCCATTAAAGACCTGTTGACCATTGTGGAGACGCTGGCGGATTTTCGCCCATGACAAAGGACCCGGATCTGCTCACCGAATATGTCCGCCACAAGCTGTCCCGATCGATCATGGCGCCGCATCTCAATGAAGCGGGAGAACTGCATTTGATCACGCTGGGGCCGGATGTGGAGGAACTGTTAATGAAAGGGCTTCAAAAAACTGATCACGGCGCATACCTGGCGTTGAGCCCCCGGACCTCGGAACCCATCATCCGGTCGGTGCAGAAGCTGGCGGAAAAGGCTCTGATCAACAACGTTCAGCCCATTATTATGACCTCTCCGGGTATCCGGCGCCATTTCAGAAAAATGATTGAAAGTTATGTGCCGTCTGTGATGGTGATGTCCCAGAGTGAACTGCTCAACGATATCCGTTTCAAATCCATTGGTGAAGTGAGTGTGAATGATGCCTCCGTATAAATATTTCGCCGCCACTATCGAGGAAGCCACCGCCTTGATTCGAAGCTCTCTGGGTCCTGATGCCATGATTGTTTCAACCAGTCGGATTCAAGGAAAAGATGGAAAGTTGTTTTTTGAAATCAGTGCGGTGCCGGGGGATGAGGCGGTTGAGACTGTGGGCAAAGAAACCCCGGACGCTTTGCAAGAGATCAAAGGAGAGCTGGTTCGTTTGCAGCAGATGATGACGGTCATGAACGCGCAGGGGTTGTCTGTGCCCCATCTGCTTGAACATCCGGCTTTGATGCCGGTTTGTTCCAGAATGATCCGCCATGGGATAGAAAATGAAGTGATCGGAAAGATACTGGAAAAGGCGGGTGTCCTGGATGAATCCTCCGGTCTGACTTCCCGGGAGGCTGCCCGGCGGGTAGCACAGGCCATCGAACAGATGCTGCCGGTCACGGATCCGTTTTCAGGCAAAGGCAATCAACAGAAGATTGCTGCATTGGTGGGGACCACCGGCGTGGGTAAGACCACGACCATTGCCAAAATGGCGGCAACCCTGATCATGAAGCACCAGAAAAGTGTGGGATTGATTTCCATTGACACCTATCGGATCGGTGCCCGGGAACAGCTGAAGAACTATGCGGATATTTTAGGGATTCCGTGTTTTCAGGCGTTTTCCCCAAAGATCTGCTGCCGGCGTTAAGGCGGATGCAGTCCAGAGATGTGGTGCTGATCGATACTGCCGGCCAGAGTCAGTATGACAGAATCCGTCTTGAAGGGCTGAAAACAATGATCGGCAGCAACGCTTCCATTGATGTCCATTTGTTGTTGAATGTCGGTACGGCTTCTTCGGAGATGAACGAGACGGTTCAACGGTTCAGCCCGTTGGTCTTTAAAACTTATATATTCACAAAACTGGATGAGACACGTATGATGGGCAATATCATCAATCAGGTGGTAAAATATCCTAAAGCCATATCTTATGTCACCGCCGGACAGAGCGTACCGGAAGATATCGAAATGGCGGATGGAAAAAAAATATCGGCATTGCTGTTGGAAAACAGGGATGCAGCTGCTTAATAAATCGGAGATAAGCGAATGGATCAAGCTGAAAGGTTGAGAGAGATGGTCAGAAGCAAAACGGATGAAATAGCGGATGCCATCGCAAGCAGGGATGCTGACCGGAGCAGTGCCGGCAATGCGCCATGGGTGATTTCGGTGACCAGCGGAAAGGGGGGGGTCGGTAAAACCAACATTGTGGGAAATCTGGCGGTATCTTTCCAGCGAAAGGGGAAAAAAGTGCTCGTGTTTGATGCGGACCTGGGTCTGGCAAATATTGATATCATTTTCGGAATTCATCCGAAGGATAATATTGACGCCGTGATCCGTGGAGAAAAAAACTGTCCGAGATCATTGTCCAGGGTCCGGAAGGGGTGTCTGTGATACCTGCTAGCAGCGGGGTCGAAGAGATGGCCAGCCTGACCGAGGGCCAGAAACTCCATCTGCTCAATGAATTCGACGAGCTCAATCGCCGGTTTGATATCATGTTGGTGGATACCGGTGCCGGGATTTCGTCCAATGTCGTTTATTTCAATCTGGCGGCCCAGAAACGTATCGTGGTAGTGACCCCGGAACCCACGTCCATTACCGATGCTTATGCGTTGCTGAAAGTCATGTTCAATCAATACAGAACAAAGGAATTCGCCATCTTGATGAACATGGTACAGGATGAAAAAGAGGGAAAAGCCGTGTTTAAAAAATTAAAGCCAGGTCGCAGACAAATTCCTTGTGGGGATCTGCCTGGATTATGCCGGGTCCATTCTTCGGATGATTATCTGAAGCAGGCGGTCTTCAAACGGCAGCCGATTGTCTGCGCCTATCCCCGGGCCGAGGCCAGTCAAAACATGGAGAGTCTGGCGGACCGTCTACTCCGCGGGGCTGCGGCTTCCAATCCCGGGGACGGGAACATCAAATTTTTCTGGAAACGATTGCTGGAGGAGGCGGTATAGCTGCATGCGGTCACAGATCCAAAAATACAGCCGGGCATCCGATGCCGGCCGCACCGGGGGGCAGCTTGATGACCGGTATCGCGAGTCGTTGATTCGTGAGTTTGCTCCTTTGGTCAAATATATTGCGGATCGCATGGCCATTCATCTGCCAGCCGGGATTTCCCGGGAAGACTTGATCAGTGCCGGTGTTTTGGGATTAAACGAGGCCATTGACCGCTTTCAACCGGACAAAAACGTGAAGTTCAAAACATTTGCCACCTATCGAATCAAAGGGGCGATGGTAGATGAAGTCCGAAAAATGGGATGGGCATCCCGATCCGTGGTCCGAAACCATCGTCGCATTGAGGCGGCACGGGATGAACTGAAACAAAAACTGGGAAAAGAACCCAGAGACGTCGATATTGCCCGTCACCTGGAAATTTCATTGGAAGATTACCACCACATGCTCTGGCAGACCCGGCGGATTTCACTGGTCAGCCTGGATGAGGTGCTGCCGGATGGAACGACCCCAAGAATTGACGGGGAGATCTCTCCTGAGATTTCCCCGTTTGATGCCCTCACACTCAAGCAGATGAAAGACCTCCTCGCTGAAGAAATTTCAAATTTATCCAAAAATGAACAGATTGTTATTTCCCTTTATTATTATGAGGAATTGACTCTCAAGGAGATCGGTGCCGTATTGAATCTGACCGAGTCCAGAATTTCACAGATCCATTCAAAAATATTGTCCAGATTTCGAACCCGCCTGCAGGCCATGAAGGATCAGACATGACCGGGAAAACAAAAAATGCCTGGCGATGGAGAGTGGGACTGGGTATTGTTGCCGTAATGGCCGCCGCCGGTATTTTTTCTGGAAATGGATGGGAGGTCTGAAGACTGTCAAAAATCCGCCGTCGATTTCCGGCCAGGTGTTTTTTACGGTCCCGGGATCCAAAGCGCTGAGGTTTGATGATTTTTTGATCCCTTTGCCTGCAGACGCCGCCCACACCTGTATATCGTTCTCCGTGGCGATCCGGTATCGGAATCCGGTGTGGTCAACCATGCCGGATCAGGAAAAAAAAATGGCTGCGGGCAAGAATTTATGATATGCTGGTAACCAGAATGCAGAAATTGGAAAATCCTCCTTCAGTGGATGTGGTGGCCTATTGGACGAATCAGGCCATCAAGCAGGCTTTGTCGAACAGACCGTTTGATGAGGTGGTGGTCGATAATGTTTTCATATTGTAAATGAAAGATAACCCCATGCCGAACATTTCAGATATGAACATCATTCTGGGGCAGGCAAGTGCCATAAAACAGATGCAGCCTGTCCCTCCTTTGGCGGCAGAACATAATGCACAATTGGCGGCCCAGGCAGCGGCGATTTTCAAAAAAGAGAACAGGAACGGGTCCGACAGGTCAAAGCCGGGGAAGAAGCAGGGTTGAAAAAAGAAGGCAGTCACACAGACAATAAGAATTACGAAACAACCGGCCGGAAGTCCCATTCGTTTGAAATTGAAAAAAATTCCGGCCGGATTGTGGACATCAAGATCTGATTATGCCGGATATGCAGATGGAGTGGGTGGTTGCCGCACTGATCCTGATAGATCTTTTTATTGTGGTTCTGTTTTTGGTGCTCATATGGAAACTCAAATCTTTCGAAGTGGAAGACACGTTCAACCAAAAGATTCAGACTCTTGAAAATCTATTGTCAGATGCAGATCGGCTGTCAGAGACATTGTTGAAAACACTTGATGACAAACATCGGATTCTACAGCAGATGGATGAAAAATTCGAACAGCGGATCACATGCCTGGAGCAGCTGATGGAGCAGGCGGATCAGGCAGCCGGGTCTCTGGAGTCAGCTGCTGTGGATCAGCAGATCCATCAGTTTTTCCAAGACGGTATGACGGCCGAAGCGATTGCCGAAAGGCTTGCGATTCCCAAAGAGAAGGTGACGTTGGTATTAAACATGAAGAAAAAATAGGGTCTGATGGTTTCATTGCTTTGACGGCAAAAAATTCCCGACGGATGGATGATGATTTCTCTTACCCCTTACTCGGTTGAATTTACCGGAAAAATGGCACTGTTGCCGCCGAGGAAATCTGCTGGGACAGTCAATCTTCATCCCGGACAGATCGTTGAAGGCAAGGTGTTGAAACCCCTTTCTCCGGGGATCTTTCTTGTGGCTGTTTCCGGAAAACACATTCGGGTGGCATCAGATATGCCGCTTCCCAAAAATGCGCTGTTGACATTGATGGTTTCCGGAAGAAAAGGCCAGGTATCTTTCCGGCTGATGGATATTCATCCCCCGGCACATATTCGGTGGATTCAGGGGCCATCCGCAGGGTCTTGGCCCGGAATCTTTGGGAAAACCTGGCGGCATTGTCTGCGGGGGAAGGAGGTCTGTCCGGGGACCGATCAAAGCGGCTGGCCTCCCTGCTGGGGAAGTTAAGCCGCATCACGGTTGAACAGCCGGGTGCTTCAGGAGTGAGATCCTTTGTTCAGGGCGCCGGCCTTGCCTGGGAAAACAAACTGGTCCAGGCTTTTTCCAGCAGAAAAACAACCCCAGCCGCTTTAACCAGGCTGATGGCTGAAGATGTGAAAGGAATGCTTTCAAAGATACTGGCAGATGCTGGAGACGGAGCGGCATCGTTGAAAGGGTTGTATCACGCGTTGGAAAATATTCAGCTGCTCAATGTTCACGCCGGTCAGGAAACCGGAAAAGTGTTCGTCCCCATTCCGCTGCAATTCCAGGACGGTACCTGGGGACTGGCTCAGGTCCTTTTTTTCTGCCGTCTCATTATGAGGCTGACATATCGCATCAAAAAAGGATTCAGATCGAAAACCCAGCTGCTCGGTTACCCTGGTGATGGCTTTGTCCAGTCTGGGAACGGTGCGGGCTGAGTTGATGTTGACAGGGATGACGCTCCAGGGAACCCTGCGGGTGGATCACCCCCCACCCTTGAAAAATTGAAACGCATCTCCCTTTGTTGACGCAGATGCTGGAGAGCCGTGGCATTGAAATCGGCCAGTTCACCTGTCAGCTGGCGACAACATCGGAATTGAACATCGATCTGATCACGGAAATGATTTCCCGGGAGGGCAGCAGTGTCTGCTTTGTGGCATAAATGACCTATGAAAAACAGGTGCCAGGTGCTGTTGCGCTCCATTATGATCCCAAAAAGGGGGTGCTCCGAAGATCACCGCCAAAGGAAAAGGGGATCTTGCCAGAAAGATCATTGAGCTGGCCAGAAAAAATAACATTGAAATACACCAGGATCCGGATCTGTTTCATCTGTTGTCCCGGGTGGATCTGAATAGCGAGATCCCGGAGGTCCTATATGAAGTGGTGGCGGATATTTTGTCGTTTGTCTATTTATTGAATGCCCGGGAGTCAAAAAAATGACAGATGATGGGAGCCATCGTGTCAATTGTATGCAATGCTGGTTTTATTACGTCACCTGGGAAAAAAATATCCTCATGGATGCCGCAAAATGAATTTCAAAAGCCGAGAAATTCCTTCTCGGGTGGTTCGCAAGAGCAGTTCAGGAATGGACTGTCTGATGTTCGAGCCCAAATCCGGCCGAAAAACCGTGTAGGTCCCCATGGTCCTGAAAACCGGAAAAATTTTCCTCCTTGCCGTTTGCCCGGTTTTTGTCGACCCTGGCAGTCTGTGATTGATCATTTTCTTCATAAAAAAAATTATTGAATAATTCTAATCTGTTAAATCTGACTTTTAATTTTTTCAGATTGGATGCCGGTGTGCCCATTCGAAATTTGGACAAAAGAAAATATGGCATTGAATTTGCATTAACCGTTTGCATAACGGGTATTTAACTGACCCGGGAGGCACACAACCATTTGACAGGGGGGAGATCGTGATATCCGGATTATTTAACGCGATTGACAATTCATTGGTTCAGGAAAATCGATACCACACCATTGCCAATAATATTGCCAATGCCAGTACAAACGGGTTTAAAAAAGATCTGGTGTCTTTCTCCAGGATCATGGGTTCCCTTACGCTGGAACAACAGGTCCATACCGATTTCAGCCAGGGCGGCATCATTCATACGGGGAATCAACTGGATGTGGCCCTGACGTCCCGGGGTTTTTTTATCATCGCTACGGATCAGGGGGACCGATACACCACCAATGGTGCTTTCATGTTGAATGCGCAAGGAATCCTGGTGAATGGGAACGGAGATCCGGTGTTGGGAGAAAACGGTCCTATGGAACTTGGAGAAGGGCAGGTTACCATCGATTCTGATGGTCAGGTGTTTTCCGGCGGTCAGCGGGTCGATCAACTGGTGGTCGTGGATTTTAATCGGATTCAGGACCTGAACAAGGAAGGCAACAGTCTGTATACATATGAAGGAGCGGAAGAAGACATTGTTCAGCCGGAAGAAATACAGGTCAAACAGGGGTTTTTGGAAAAATCCAATGTGAACCCCACCGAAGAGATGGTCAAGATGATCGGAATGTTCCGGACGTATGAGTCCAACCAAAAAGTGATTCAAACCATGGGGGAAATGAGCAGTTCCATGTTCAGCGGATTCGGTTTTTCATGATAAAAATTTTTTTAAATGAGAGAAACAAGGAGACAATATTATGCTCAGGGGAATGTGGTCCGCAGCATCCGGCATGGCCGCCCAGCAGACAAACATTGATGTGATTTCCAACAACCTGGCAAACGTGAACACCACCAGTTTCAAAAAAAGCCGGGCCGAATTTCAGGACCTGATGTATCAGACCCTGAATCAGGGCGGATCGGAAACACCGGGGGAGATCAGATCCCCACGGGAATCCAGGTGGGGATGGGCACTGAAACCTTAGGGGTCCAGAAAATGTTCATGCAGGGGGATTTTCAGCAGACCAAAAACGAGCTGGATGTGGCCATCGAAGGTAAGGGGTTTTTCATGGTGCTCAGCAACGACCAGGAACGATATACCCGGGCCGGGAATTTCAAGCTCGACAGCGAGGGAAATATCGTGACGGCCAACGGAGACCGTCTTCAACCTGAAATGACGGTTCCGGAAGGTACGTTGTCCATCACCATCAGTAAATACGGCCAGGTGACGGCGTTTGATGCCGAAGGGGTTGGCTCAGTGCTCGGTGAGATCGAGCTTTACGGATTTCCCAATCCAGCCGGTCTGTCGAGCCTGGGGCACAATCTTTACAGCGCCACCGACGCTTCGGGTGAACCGGTCATCGGTGCTCCCGGATCTGAAGGCATGGGAACCATTCTTCAGGGATTTGTGGAACAGTCCAATGTGGATGTAGTGGAAGAGATGGTCAGCATGATCATGGCCCAAAGGGCGTATGAAATCAACAGTAAATCCATTCAGACAGCCGACAGTATGCTTCAGGCTGCCAATAATCTGAAAAGGTAGGTTCCATAATGAATAAAGTCTGGCAGATCGGTTTTCTGCTGCTGTTTTTGTGGATGGGAATGACGCTGTCCTGGGAATTGAACAGGGCGGTGGCATCGGAAAATGCCTCTCAATCCGGGCAATCGGATCAGACCGTTCCTCTGGAATTGTTCCGGCAGGCCTTTGAGGAGTTTGTGTCACAACAACCAGACCTGAAGTCCTCAGAGGCGGTGATTTCCAGGTTGAAGGTGGTACGTAACCACCCGGTGCCGGCCGGAGAGGTGGATATTCAGCTGTTGCGGACGAATAACCGTCCCCTGTCTCGGTATGTGCGGGTGAAAGCGGTGGTCAGTGTGGACGGGATTCCGGCCAATAATGCAGAGGTCAGTGCCTGGCTGGATGTATTCGAATCCGTGGTATGTGCTGCCAGAGATCTGCCTCAGGGGCATGTTCTTAAATCAAGAGATCTGTGCGTGGAACGCAGAAATATTTCAAAGAGCATGGACGAGGTGGTGAGAGATGCCGGTCCGCTGGTGGGATTCGTGGCAAAACATACCGTTCGCAAGGGCGACATGGTAAAACACTGGATGGTTGAAAAAAGCCGGTGGTCACTCGCGGTGATCAGGTAACGATTCTGGTGGAGTCCGGACTGCTGCGGGTGACGATTCCCGGAATGGTTCTGGATGATGGGTTTGCCGGAGAAACCGTTGCCGTGGAAAATGGCATGAGCAATAAAAAGATTTTTGCCCGGGTTATCGATGAAGTGACGGTTCGGGTGGACATATAGGATGGGAGACGATGATGAAAAGGGTCAAAGCGATGGCAATACCCTTGATGGGGCTGATTCTCGTGATGGGGGGTGTGCGGCAGTATCAAAGACCCCTTCGGATGTGGCCGAGATGAAACAGATAAAGGCCCCGGTTTATCCGGAACTGGAGGTGGAACCACGGGCCGAAGGGTCTTTGTGGTCCAGCACCGGAATTGATATGTATACGGATCGAAAAGCCAGACAGGTCGGGGATATCGTCGTCGTCAGAATCGTGGAGGATCCTCAGGCCAGTCTGAATGCTAAAACCAATGTCAGCCGGTCCTCCGGCATTAATGCAAAGCTGAAATTTTTGGGTTACATGGAAGCCCTGGCGGAAAAAAATCCCCGGCTGGCCCAGAATCCGGGTGTGGATGACCTGATTTCCTCCGAACTGGGATCTGAATTCACAGGAAGCGGGACCAGTGATCGGAAAGGCTATATCAAAGCCTATGTGTCCGCCGTGGTGGTCAGGGTGTTTCCCAACGGGAACCTGCTCATCAACGGGAAAAGAGAAATCAAGGTGAACAACGAAGCCCAGTATATCGCTTTGTCGGGAATCGTGAGACCCGAGGACATCACCAGCACCAATGAGGTGTCCTCCACGTATGTGGCAGATGCCAGGATATTTTATTCCGGTGTGGGGCGGTGTCGGACAAGCAGAAACCCGGATGGATGGGAAAGGTGGTGGACCATGTCTGGCCGTTTTAACCAAAGGTGGCTGAGATTTCTGGGAATTGTGGGTGTGTGTATACTTTGCATGCCCATGGTATCTGAATCCGCCAGAATCAAGGATATCGTCTCCATTCAGGGGGTACGTCCCAACCAGCTGTTTGGATATGGCCTGGTGATCGGCCTGAACGGGACCGGAGACAAGAGCGGAACGGAATTCACCCTCCAGGGACTGGCCAATATGCTGGAGCGCAATGGGATCCGGGTCAATGCGGCGGATATGAAAGTCAAAAACGTGGCCGCCGTTCTGGTCAGTGCCACGCTGCCGCCGTTTGCCCGCATCGGAAAAAAATTGATGTCACGGTGTCTTCCATTGGGGATGCCAAAAGTCTGTCAGGCGGAACGTTGATCCTGACGCCACTGAAAGGGGTGGACAATCAGGTATATGCACTGGCCCAAGGACCTCTGGCTGTCGGCGGCTACAGTTTCGGTGGGGGGGCGGGGGGCGGACAGACCAAAAATCACCCGACGGTTGCCAGAATCGCCAGCGGCGCCACAGTGGAAAGAGAGGTTCCGGTTCACCTGGCCCGTAAGGAATCCCTGGTGATGATTCTGAACGATCCTGACTTTAATACGGCATCTGCGATTTCCCGGACCATTGACAGAGAATTCGGGCCTGGAAGCACCATGGCCATCGATTCCGGCACACTGGAATTTACGGTGCCACCTGCCTACCGTCAGCGGGTCGTGGAGTTGATTGCCCAGGTGGGTATTTTGGAAATCACGACGGACCGGCCGGCCAAAATCATCATCAATGAGAGAACCGGCACTGTGGTTATCGGAGAAAATGTCAGAATCGCCAGTGTTGCCATTGCCCATGGGAACCTGTCCATTGAGATCAAAGAAGAAAAAAGAGTGTCCCAGCCGGCGCCCTTTTCTCCCGGAAACCGGGGGGGGGGGAGTTCCGGTTGCAGTGGATGGTACGGTGGTGGCACCCGGCGGCAGTACGGTGGTGGCACCGGACAGCGACGTGAGTGTCATGGAAGAGAAGAATAAGTTGATGCTGGTGAATGCCGGCAATACCATTGATGAGTTGATCAAGGCGCTCAACGCCATCGGTGTGAGCCCCCGGGATCTGATTACCGTTTTGCAGGCCATGAAAGCGGCCGGAGTCCTGGATGCCGAACTTGAAATCATTTAGACATAAATAAAAGGGCCGATGAATATGCAGACAGGAATCATTCAGAACGGTGGAACCATGACGACTCGGGTCGAACCGGGAACGGAACGCCTGAAAAAGGCGTGTATGGATTTTGAATCCATATTTATTAATGAAATGCTGAAAACTGCGGATCAGGAGTTTTGCGGTGATCAGGGTCTGCTTAAGGGAAATGACGGAAAGATTGTGAAATCCATGTTCAATCAAACAATGGCGGAGTCACTGACCAGTGGAAACGGGATGGGGCTGGGCCGGCTGTTGTTTGAAAAATTAAATCACACTGAAAAGTAATATTCCGGTTAAGAAATCCGGGAGGAGTGTCGATCTGGATATCAAGAGAAAGGGATGATATGAATCAGGATGACGTTCAGAGGATTGAACAGCAGATGGAAAAAAAGAGGGTGCTTTATCAGCGCCTGCGGGACTGTTTTGAAAGAGAACGGGAGGCCCTGATTCAGGTTGAAATCGATACCCTCTGGGGGATTTCAAGTGAAAAAGATGTGTTGTGCAGGGAAATCAGCGATGTGAAACATGAATTGATTGAGACAGCGGCTCCGTTCTGTCCGGGTCCCTTTGATCTGAACCAGCTTTTGATGGTGCTGCCCCGACATTGCAGATCGGCATTCAGTGAGTCGGTCGGAAAAATTCAAGTGCTGAAAAAGGAAATCGATGCCTTGAAACGGCAGAATATCCGATTTATAAATGAATCGCTTCAATTCATGGATCAGATGATGACCATGATATCCGGCAGCGGAAAAGACAGTTCTCCTGCCGTGTATAACCGGCAATGCGGGTTGAATTCCCGGAAACCGGTCCGATTCCTACGCCAGGAGGTGTGATCATGCCAGCCTTGGGAGCTATTTTCAATATTGCCGGATCGGCGCTTTTGGTACAGAAATATGGGATCGAAGTCACCTCCAACAATATTGCCAATGTCAATACCCCGGGTTATACGCGACAGTCGCCGATGCTGCAAGCGGCACCAACCGAAAAATTTGGAACCTTGACCTTCGGGCGGGGGGTTTCGTTTGAAGGGGTTGCCGGTATAAATGATGAATTCCTTGAAACACGCCTGCGGGATCAGGGATCCAAAGCATCGTTTTTTTCTTCTCAGCAGGATTATATCAGTCAGATCGAACAGATTTTCATTTCCGGTTCTGACGCAGATGTGTCCTCATTGATGTCCGAGTTCTGGAATTCATGGCACGATCTGGCCAATTTGCCTTCCGGTACGGTGGAAAGGCGGGTGTTGTCGGAAAAAAGCCTGCAACTGACAGAAGGGTTCAACCGGGTGAACACGCAAATGGACAACCTGGTTCAGGACATAGACAATCGTCTGAATGCCGGTGTAAAGGATGTGAACCTGCTCACATCCGAACTTGCCGATCTGAATCAGCAGATCGTGTCCCTTGAAACCGGTGGCAAAACCGCCCATGTCCTCAGAGATCAGCGAAACATGAAGCTGAATGAGCTGGCAGAATTCATGAATATCTCCACGTTTGAACTGGACACCGGGGCGTTGACGATCATGACAGGCAGCGGCGTCGATTTGGTCAGAGACAATAAAAGCTTTGATCTTTTAATGAAGGATGACCGGCTGATGGTTGACGGGTCCGGGGGGAATCAGTGGGATGTGACGGATCACATCAGCGGCGGGCAGATCGGGGGGTGGGTTTATATGCGAAATGAGGGTATTCCCGGATTTCTCACGGATCTGAATGAAACCGCCAAAGCCTTGATCTGGCAGGTGAACGAGCAGCACAGCCAGGGGGTCGGCCTGGAAAAAATCACGACCGTGACCGGGGACTACGCGGCGGCAGCCGTGGATGAGAAATTGTCAGAGTCAACGTCCGGACTGGTTTTCATGACCGGATCGATACCTCTGGAAGCTTTACGGTATGGGTGTATGGTCCGGACGGTGAGCCCATTGATTCGGATGGTGCGACCGCTGAGATTGAAGGCTTCACAATATCCCTTGATGCAACCATGACCCTGGAGGATCTGATGCACGAATTCAATACCGCCTTTCCTGCGACATACTTCGAGGCGGAAATCACTTCCGACAGCCGTTTTCAGATCAAACAGGGTGCTGCCGGCGTGGATCATTCCTTCGCGTTCTCCGATGACACCAGCCATGTGCTGGCCGCATTGGGGATCAATACGTTTTTCAAAGGGGATGCCGCGGATACCATAGCAGTGTCGGATCATGTCAAGAGCGGCGGATCTTATATCGCAGCAGGGATCATCGGTGACCAAGGAGCCCATGCCAGAGGGGACAACCGAAATGCCATTGCCATTGCCGACTTGCAGTATACCTCCATGAGCATTGGCAGTGATCATGGCCATACCGGAAAACTCAACACCAACACGGAAAATTATTTTCATACCCTGCTGGGGACAATCGGTATCACCGGGTCGGGACTGGCCATGGAAAAAGAGAACAGTGAGGCGATTCAGGCCCAGCTGTCAAAGATCAGGGAAAGCGTGTCCGGCGTGTCTCTGGATGAGGAGATGGTGTCTTTGATGATGTTTCAGGCGGCCTTTTCTGCTGCGGCTAAATTGATCACCGCGGCCGATGAAATGCTGGATATCCTGCTTCGCATGAAATAACGGCGGAGCGGCAGAAAAAATAAAGGAGAGATTGTATGCGGGTTGCCACCTCAATGATGTACAGTTTCATTCGTAACAGTCTGGCGGATATTACCAGGGATTTGAATGATGCCTCGGAAACCGTGATAACCGGAAAGCGGCTCAACACCCTTTCCGATGATCCCATGGATATGGTCAAGGCGGAGGGGATCAAATCCACTCTCAACGGATTGACCCAGCTGGAGCGGGGGATTTCCGTAGGAAACAACTGGCTGACAACGTCTGAAAATGCGTTGACCCAGGCCCAGAATCTGATTTCAGAGTCCAAAACACTGGCCTTGCAGATGGCCAATGCCCCCATCAGCGGTGAAAACAGAAAGGATGCCGCCGTTATGGTTCAGCACATCAAAGAACAGATGATGTCGCTGGCCAATACCCGGGTGGAGGATCGGTATATCTTTTCGGGCAATCGTACCGACGTGCCTTCATTTGCTGTGAATGAAGACGATGGTGAAATTGTCTATCAGGGCGATAACCAGCCGTTTTCCATCAAACTCGGAACCGGAAGCATGATGGAGATCGGAGGAGATGGAGAGCAGATTTTCAGTCAGATATTTGACACGCTGGATGCTTTCCAAACCGCACTTGATGACAACAACCTGGACATCATCAATGATGCCATCACCGCTCTTGATAAAGATTTTGATCATTTGAACAGTGACATTTCTGCAGTGGGAAGTAAGATGACCCGCCTGGAAATGAAATCTTCCATTTTGAAGAAATGAAAATCAGCGAGACAGAACGGTTGTCTGCCATGGAAGATGCGGATATTATTGCGGCCATCACCCGCCTGGAACAGATGCAGTTGTCTTATCAGGCGGCCATGTCGTCTTCCAGCAAGTTGATGTCCATGAATTTGCTGGACTATCTGCAATAAAGGATATGCGCTGTAGGCCACCGCAGAAAAAGGGGCGGGTTCCGGCAGGTTGGCAAAGCCCTTTCATATTAAAATAAAAAGGCAAAAAAGCCATGCTGATTCTGACAAGGAAGTCGGGAGAAAAAATTGCCATAGGCGATGATATAGTCATCACGGTGCTGGAAACCAGAGGGAACCAGGTGAAATTGGGAATCGAAGCGCCGATGGATGTGGTCGTTCACCGTCAGGAAGTATATGAAAAAGTGTGTCAGGAGAATCAAGCTGCCACCGGGATTGCGGCGGCAGATCTTTCCATTGCGAGTGAATTGTTTAAATCTGTTTCCGGAAAAAAGGAATGAACGTGAAAATTGGAACCACACGATTTGGAGAAATACAACTGGACAAGTCACAGGTGATCCGGATGCCGGACGGCATGCCCGGGTTTGTTGACAACAGGCGGTTCGTCATTATTCAGAACAAGGACAATTCACCCTTTTTCTGGTATCAGAGCCTGGATGAACCGGATCTGGCATTTGTCATTACCAATCCCAGACAGTTTGTTCCGGACTATCACCCGGATTTCCGACATTATCTGAAAAAAATTGCATGGATTAATTTGGATAGCTCGTTCAAAGAGATTGCCTGCTATGTCGTGGTCAATATTCCAAAAGGAACCCCTGAGAAGATGACAGGAAATTTTCTGGGGCCGCTGGTAATGGATTTGACGGCCCGGGTGGCGCTTCAACTGGTCATGCCGGACAGCAATTATTCTCATAAAACCCCGTTGCTGCCAAAGGTGGCGGAATTGCAACGGTAAGAATGGTTCCCTGAGCCGCTTGATTTTTTATCAGGAGGTGAAAGTCTCATTGGTAAAATAGGAGATCATCTTGCCGGCAATGGCTCTGGGATTGATTTGATAGGTATTGCTTGAAATCTCTTTTTTTAATTGGTCGACTTTTTCCTGCCGGACATCCTGGGTCTTTTCAATGGTTTCTTTGATGAGTTGTGCTTCCTTGGATTTCCGGGAAAGATTGACCACTGTATCTGGTGAGGCTTTCTCCATTTCCAGAGAACGGGCGTTTTCAGTCTGACCGGTTTTTTCCCCGGCACGTTGGCGGTGCGATGGGGTAAGCTGTCAACCTCATAATTGGTGTAATTGTTGTCGATTTTCATATCAATCATCTCCGATATATTATGCAATCATGTTTTGGCTGACGATGTCGGTCAGATAATTGGTCAACCGTGAGACCAGATGGTCAGAAGTTTCCGCGGGCATGTCGATTGCAGTGTTGCCCCTGTCTGACACGGCTTTGAACACAAAATGATTGCTGTTTTTCTGGAAAGAATCAACGGACGTCCGAACTCTTTTCCAATCGGTCGAAAGCAGAAATTTCATCCGAATTTTGGGGTCCCCTGCCGGCGATTCGTTCCATCATCCCTGAGACCACTTTGTCCACGACGGCATCCCGCCGGTTCCCTGCAGTGATGTTGACCGTATCCGGCGATTTTGCCTGACCGGTACCGGTATGGGGAGATATCCGTCCCTGTCGAAGCTGATTCCCGTAAACCCTTAACACCGTATTCAGCTGATATGTCGATATAACCATGGCATTACCTTAAAATTGTCGGCCCTTCAACCGTTAATGATTTCAGGAAAGCGCCTTTCATCTCTACCATCGTCATATGGATGAAAAACTTTAATTTTTTTTGATGTGTCTTTTCACAGGTGGATTTCCATTCCTTCCCGGGCAAAGAAAACGTCCATGTCCGGTTGAGCGCCTGCGGGAAAAAGGTCTGTTCCATTTCATCCAGGGCCTGATCCGTGCGAACCGGTTCATGGTGGAACAGGGCCAGGCGTTTGACATGGGATTTCAAACCGGTTTCGATGGCGGTCTCCACTGCGGTATGACCCCATCCGATTTTGGCAGGTCGGTATTCTTCAAGGGTATATTGGGCATCATGAATCAACAGATCCGCCCCGTCAAAAAAATGTTGGATTCTCTGGTTTTCTTGCAGGGCTGCCATCTCTCCCTCCTGCGCCATGACCGGGTCATAGCCGGGATCGGATGGATCTGTGCAGAAGAGGTTTCTGAAAGGTTCCGTATCATACCCCGTGCACAGAATTTTTCCCTGAAACGCGAATCGATATCCCAGACACAATAGAGGATGATTCAGATACTGGACTTGAACGGTCAATCCATCTCCGAAATCGTAATGCCCTTCCTTGAGTTCCCGGTAACCAATTTTTGCGGCAAGATCAGTTTCCTGCACAGGAAAATAGTAGTAGGTGAGTTGTCCTCCCACAATCTTTTCCAAAGAATGGTTTTCCATGGCAATGGGACCATGGACGGTGACTTGTGTTCCGGGGATATACAAAGGGGTAAAAAATGGGAATCCGTTGATATGGTCCCAATGGGTGTGGGTAAGAAATATATCAGCTTTAAGCCCGGTTTTAAAGGCACCACCTGCCACCAGATGGTTCCCCAGTTCCCGTATTCCTGAACCGGCATCCAGAATAATTAACCGGTCAGGATTTTCAAGTTTCACCTCGATGCAGGCGGTGTTGCCACCGTATTTGACGGTATGGGGCCGGGGCAGGGGATGGACCCCGAACGCCCAGAATTTAATTTTCATTGATGATCTTGACAATGTGGTTGTCCACTTCTTTCAAATTGGGTTGATTCAGCAAGTCATACACATTACAGGTTCAAAAAAGCTTTGGCGCTGTCTATTTCGACAAAGATGGTATCATTGAACGCTGCCAGCGTTTTCAGGGAGACTCCGGTCTCCCGGTTGAGACGATCCAGTTCCGGGGAAGCGGTTATGGAAAATGGCTGCCCGGTTGTTTCATCTGTTGCCGTTTGGGTGAGATGGGCATATATATCCGCCATTTCGATCACTTGTCCGACCTGTTCACCGTTTTCGCCGTGAACTCTGGTATGGTGGTGGTGGGTAAAGGCAGTGGTCATTTCATCTCCTAAATCCCATTTTTCTACGATCATTTGTCCGACATCACAATGGGTCAGCCCGAGCATCTGCTTTTCCACCAGACAAATGTCACATGCTTGGTTGTGAACGATATCCAGGATCTGTTTATAAACGTCAGAAAATTGACTGCTCATGGGGATTTTCCCCAAATCATGCATCATCCCCGCCAGAAAAAAAAAATTCCTGCTCAAGGGCCGGAATTCCCATCTCACGGGAAATCAGCCTGGCTGTGACACCCACTTGAATGGAATGAGCCCAGAACGCATTCATGTCGATGGTCCGGGATGTGGCACCGTCTGTCACGCTTTTGACGATGGCGGTGCTCAACACCAGGTTCTTTATGGTGTTGATACCCAGCATGATAATGGCTCGTGTCAAAGAGGTGATTGTATTTCTGCGGGCATAGTAGGCGGAATTGATCAGCTTGAGAACCTTGCCGGCCAGAACCGGATCCAGACTGATCACCCGGTTGAGGTCATTGGGTGAGGGGCTGGGGTGTTGCATACCTGAAGCACTTTGGTGGCCGTTGTCGAAAGGCTGGGCATTTGTTGAATGAAATCCAGCAGCGTTGTGGCTGAAAGTGTCTTGTCAATGGGTTGAATCATGGCAGGTTTCTTTAATTATATGGTACAATTCGATAAAATTATAAGATTCATTGGATAAAATCAATGAAAAGACGGCCGGGGTTTCATCTTTTGTTGACTTGGTCAACCCGCCACGGATATAATTTCCAGATATTTCAAGCATAATAGCAGACGGACTATGATATGGAAACCGATAACGGCACACATGATAAAACTGCGGAAATGATCAATCTCATTTCAGAACACGAAAAAGAGAAAGAATATCTGCTCAGAATCATCAATACCTATGGGATGCTGGCTGAGACTATTCCGGATTTAAAACGATGTGAAAGACATCAAAGTACTGCTCAGGAGAATTCGGAAAGGGATACGGGAAAGATTGAAAAAAAAATAAATCAGCTTCGTGCCCAGATCTTTTCCAGAGAGTTGTCAACACTCAGTGCTTCATCAGACAGTGGATTGGGGGCAGATACCAGGCTGCACCGCCGATCAGCTCAGATGGTTCGAATGCTCAGACGGGTTACGGATTTTTTTCTGGAAAATTTCTATCCCCTTGAAGACATGCTTGACAAAAAAGCACAATCAATTCGAATCGATCTTGATCCGGAGGTTTCGGAAAAAGAAATAGCCGATCAGGTGGCAGCCTTTCTGGAATACAGCCGGGCATTGAAGCAGAAAATACTGCTTGATTTTTCATCCGCAAATACCGGTTTTCAAGATCTTCTGGCCCAGGTTTCCCAGCTGGAATCCGTGATCTTGACGGAATTTGATCCCGGAGACAAAGCAAAACAATTCCAGGCTTTTGAAAACAGCATCGGAAAAGAAATGGGTGCCATTTCCGAAGCATTTGTCGGGAAAAAAAATATCCACGAGCTTAAAACCGCCGTTTTAGACCGGTTGCAAAATATCAGGCAGGTCGTCAAACTAAAAAAAGAAAGCGAAAAAAACAGCTGGAAAAAGCCAACGATACCATAAAAGAATTGAGAAAAAAGATTTCCATTGTGGAGGCTATGGCTGACAAATTTTCCAGTAAAGCCCGAACTTATCGGAAACAGGCCCTGATCGATGCATTGACCGGGGTAAATAACCGAAAATCTTTTGACCTGAAAGTCGAGCGGGAACTGGCCATGCTGGATGAACAGGAAACTCTGGCGCTGGTTGTATGGGATATCAATGATTTTAAATGGATCAACGATTCTTTTGGTCATGTTGCCGGAGATAAGGTGCTCAAGGTGGTGGCGGATAATTTGAAGAAAAATTTTAGAAAATCCGATTTTGTGGCCAGGTATGGGGGGGATGAGTTTGTAGTACTTGTGAATGGATTGGCTTCCCAAATGGTTCAGGCGCGGATCGATCGTTTCAAGTTGCTCGTTTCCAGAATGAAATTCATTTCACACGCTCATCAGATGGATATCAAGGTCTCCCTCAGCGCTGGGATGGCTGTGGCATCTCCGGGAGATACGGGTGTCTCGCTGCTCCACCGGGCAGATCAAGCCATGTATCTGGACAAAAAATCGGTAGCAACAAATGGATCTCCCTTCGCATCATAAATTTTGACAGAGGCGTTGGTAGAGACACTTGGGGTTTATTTATATAATGCCATTCGTTCATCCAGGGACAGCTCATGTGGAACAGTTGCAGGCAGTGGTTCTTTGGGAAATGTCTGGTTCCTTCCGGCCTGTTTGGCCTGATATAGGAGATTATCTGCTTTTTCGATCAGCTCACTCGGGGACTGATGGTGGAGAGCGTTGTATTCACAAACCCCGAAGCTGGCAGTGAGTCGGACCTGATTTTTTTTGAGTTGAAACGGGTGTTGCGCCAGTTTTTTTCTTAGCCGTTCCGCAGTGTGAATGGCATTGAACAGCTTTTCATTGGGGAGAATAAACAGAAATTCCTCTCCACCATACCGACAGGGATAATCCACCTGTCGGATATTTTTCTCCATAATCCGGTCACCGCTTTCAGCGCCAGATTTCCGGATTCGTGCCCCCACTCATCATTGACGGTTTTGAAATGGTCGATATCTGTTAAAATGATGCAGCAGGGAAGACCGGAGCGCCGGGTCCGTTCCATCTCGTTGCTCAGCGTTGTCATTAAAAACGAATAATTGTAATATCCGGTCAGTTCATCTCGGATGGAAAATTTTTTCAATCGCCGGTACGCTTTTTCAATGCTTCATATTTTCGATGGATAGGACAGTCGTTGATATCTGCCGGACAAGCATTTTTTCGTTTATTTCCCGTTTTGCGGTGTGCTGTGTACAGGTTGTCCAGATATCCAACTCATCTCTCATCTGCCTTTTATTCGGGACCATGAAGCGCATGCCTAAAATGATTTTTGCCTAAAGTTTCAGGTGTTGAAAATTAATTTATTTAGGATCAGATACTATAATTTTTAAGGGTTGTCAAAAAAATCATCCAGGGGTGAAAAGAAACGATCGAAATGGAGGGACAGAAATTAATGTTTTGACTCCGAGGTGTCGATACAGTAAATATATTTTAAATCAATTTGAGTCAACAACCTGTTTACACTGGGAGAAGGAGAAAAGAATGTCACAGGAGACCAAAACCATGGATCAGGCGGTTCAGTCATTGACCGTGAAAACCGGGAAATACCTGACTTTTTCATTGGAAAACGAAGAATATGGGATCGGGATCCTCAAGGTCAAAGAAATTATCGGAATGATGCCCATCACATCGGTTCCCCGAACCCCGGCTTTTGTCAAGGGGTCATCAATCTGAGGGGAAAGGTGATTCCCGTGCTGGATCTTCGAACAAAATTTGAAATGGAACCCATTCCCTATACGGAAAGAACCTGTATCATTGTGGTGGAAATCGAATCCGACAACGCTACGCTGCTGATCGGCATTGTGGTGGATGCGGTGTCCGAAGTGCTCAACATCCGGGAAGATGAAATCGAGGACACTCCCAAATTCGGCACACAGCTCAAGCATGACTACATTCTGGGCATGGCCAAGCGGGACGGCGGGGTGAAAATACTGCTCAATATCGACCGGGTGCTGTCACCGGATGAAATTTCGGCCATTGAGAAAACTGCTTGATAAAATTGGTTCAGGAATACGGTAAATTATAGAAGTCTGTTCATGTTGAAACGGATGAAACTGGGAACCAAAATGTTGCTGGGGTTTTCCGCCGTGGCACTGATCACCTTGATTCTGGGAATCATTGGCTATTATGGGGCCGGTAAAGGACAGAAATCCAACAGCGGTTTGTAAAGGCCGGGAGTGCCTGGTGGGAACAGAACAGATCATACCTGGAACTCGTCAAGCAGTTTGATGCATTGGGAATGCGCGATCCGATACCGGTGGGACGGCAGATAGAATCTTTTGCCAGGGACCATTATCGCCTGGTATAGCAGGTATTAAGCCTGATAGGGTTGGGTCTCATGTTTAACGGCGGTGAAGACAATACTATATGCCGTATGAGTCATTGGATAGATGAGTTTGAAACGGACAAACCAGCGATCAGGGATGCGGTCCAAGCCATTCGTAAACCCCATCAGCTGTTTCATGAGGCGTTGAAAAAAATAAAGACCGCTTATTCCCAGGGAGAAATCCTGGAAATGCGGCCAAAGTCGGGACGTTGATAGCTGAAATTTCTCAGGCTTCGTGGAACAGGCCCATGGCATTGATCAGGTGAATATTGCGGTCTCTGAAATGGACATGGTGATGCAGCGGAACAAAAAAGTATCGGTTGGTAGAAACACAAAAGAGATCAGACCGGATCAGGTGATTTCGTTTGATGAGGATGATTCCGAGGATTTTTAGGCAACCCTTCATTGAAAAGCAGGCCGGTGGGGTATTTATTGGTTCCGCCAGCCTGTTTGATGTTTTTTTCAATTGCCTCTCCTTTCACCGGTTGACCCTGCCCGGGTCTAAATCCGGTTTCCACAGTACTTCATACAGTTCGCTGCGCCGGCTTTTCAGGTTTCTAACGCTGCCGATCTGGCGCAGTTCCTTGAGCAGGTCCCTGTCCAAATCCACCATCAGGGTCATCTCGGTGTTGGGTGTTGCTTCGGCGGCAATGGCATCATGGGGAAATGCGAAATCGGACGGGGTGAATACGGCGGACTGGGCATACTGGATGTCCATGTTCTTCACTTTTGGCAGGTTGCCCACACTGCCGGAAATGGCCACATAGCACTCGTTTTCAATGGCCCGGGCCTGGGCGCAGCGCCGGACTCGCAGGTAGGCGTTCTTGGTGTCGGTCCAGTAGGGCACGCACAAAAGGGTCATGCCTTTTTCCGCCAGGTACCGGGACAGTTCGGGAAACTCCACATCATAACACACCAGGACTCCGATCTTGCCGATATCGGTCTGGAACGCCTTCAAAGAATGCCCGCCCTTGAATCCCCAGTACTGGGCTTCGTCCGGGGTGATATGCAGTTTGTCCTGGGAGTCCCAGGTTCCGTCTCTGCGGCACAGAAACGATACGTTGTACAAATCGCCATCCCTGAGCTGGGGCAGGCTCCCGGTTACGATGTTGATATTGTGGGAAATGGCCAGGTTCACGAAAGCAGACCGGATATCGTCGGTATACTCGGAAAGGGAACGCATGGCTTCGGCTGGATTTTCCTGATTGAAGTTCTTGAGCATCGGCGCGTTGAGCAGTTCCGGAAATACGATCAGATCGGAGTTGTATCCGGCCATGGCATCAACGAAAAAATTCACCTGATGGAGAAATTCCTCCAGGTTGTTGAAAGACCGCATCTGCCACTGGACAACGCCGATGCGGGGATAGGCCTTGCGCCCGCCGAACAACACCTGTTTTTTTTCATAATAGATGTTGTTCCATTCCATGAGCACGCCGTAGGAATCGGACTGGGTGTCCTCGGGGATGTAGTTTTTAAGGATTTTTTTGATATGAAAATCATTGGACAGCTGAAAGGAGAGCACAGGATCATAGATTTCAGTGGCCTTGACCTTCTGGATATACTGGGCCGGGGTCAGCTCGTGAGCGTATCTGCCGTATCCGGGAATCCGCCCCCCGAAAATGATGCTTTTCAGATTCAGGGTTTCACACAGCTCTTTTCTGGCATCGTACAGCCGCCGCCCCAGGCGTAATCCCCGGTATTTTGGGTCCACAAAGATGTCCACCCCGTAAAGGACGTCACCTTCCGGATCATGGCTGGACATCTCACCGCCGGTGACGACATCCTCATAGGTGTGCCGCCTTTTTTCAAACTCTTCGGCATTGACGATGATGGCCAGGGCCGCGGCAATGACCTTGCCTTTGTCTTCGATGCAGATCTGGCCTTCGGGAAATTGATCGATGAGCACTGCGAATTCCCCGGGTTCCCAGGCCCCGCCCATGTCGGAATAGATCAGGTCCATGATGCGTTTTATATCCGGATAATCCGTTGCTTTCAGGCTTCTTAATGTCAGTTTGTGGTCGGTCGGTTCCGTGTCAGTCATATCAGCTCCAATATCGTAACTATCTGTATACAGGTTGATTTTTTAAGATCTCTGTAACGTTTGAAATGCTCTCATGGTTTGTTGTGTGTCTGTCAGGGTATGCTTGCTGACAGATCAATAGGAAACAATTTTGTCACTTTTTTATCAGGTCATACAGATCTTTCCGGGCGGCTCTTATGTGATATCCTTCCTTCACGCCGTGAAGGCCCATGAGTTTTTCTCATGCAAGCAGTTTTCCCTCTGACAGGGTAAAGATTTTTGCAAGTTTCTTTAATGAAACTGGCTGGAGTCAGCCTGTTCATATGCGACGGAGGGACCGTTTAAAAAATGGTGACCTCTTCCATGCCTTCAAGCATCATGTTGGCCGGCCTGAAGGCGGTCCAGATGATTCCAGGGGTATCCTGGGAGACAATCATGGTAATGTGCATTTTTTCTCCTGTTCTTGGTTGTGACAGCCGGAATTTTAGCGGCATTCTATCAAATCCGCACCTGAATTGCCACTTTCTTTTGTGACCGAATCTCCGGAACCTGCCTGATCGTAGTGACGGTCATCAGGGGCCTGGCATCAAGACTGATTTTTTTTGAACGCCTCTGTTTTAAATGGCAGGCCTATTCTCTGGAAAGAGAGCAGGTATTGGTGATTTTGGGAGTGAACCGCCGGGGCCGGGTCAGCAACGGTTTTCCGGACGTCTTTGCCATGCCGGCCAGCATCCTGGAAAACACATACTGGTGAAACGGATACAGCTATACCAGTACGCCATACCCCATATTCCTTTGGGCAGAAAGCGGGACAGCAGGGTCAGATCGCATTGGTCCGGTTCGGCCGGGATAATCCGGATTTCCAGCAGGGCCTGACCCGGCAGTTTCATCTCCGCCACCAGCAACAGCCGGTGGGGCTTGTCCACTTCCAGAACCCGCCAGAAATCCAGGACATCCCCCATCCGCAGTGTGTGCCTGGAACGCCGGCCCCGCTGGAGACCCACTCCGCCGGAGAATACATCCATTATGCCCTTAGTTTCCACAACAGATCGGCTGCGTAATACCCGGTTTACCACCCATCTGTTCCACGGCCGGCCACAGATCCGATGCCGCCCCCCGGACCGTGGCCCGGTACCCGCATTTCAGGATGGTGCCCCCGGAATAATCCGAATCCCCGCAATGGGTCCATTCCGGATAAATCAGGTCTCCGGCATCGGCCCAGCAGGTATCCACCCGCTCCTGTCGGACCCGGTCCAAGGCCCGTTCAATGGCCTGGCCACAGGTGAGCAGGTCCTGGGGAATGATTTTTTGGATGCGGTGTTCCGTGCATACTGTGGGCAGGCTCAGGCCTTCGGCCAGGGGTCTGGCAATGGCGGCCGGCACCGGGGTCACCAGATGGATCCACAGCGAGGACAGCCGGGGGGTGAGGACCGGCACCGGGATCATCACCGGCACCGGCAGGCCGGCCTTTCTTGCGAAAATGGCGAACAGGTCCCGGTGGGAAACGATCTCCGGCCCGCCGATGTCAAAGGTTTGCCCCCGGGTTTCCGGATGTTCCAGACAGCCTTTCAAATATTCCAGCACATTGGAGATGGCAATGGGCTGGGTAGGCATGCTCACCCATTTCGGGGTGACCATCACGGGCAGTCGTTCCGCCAGGTACCGCAGGATTTCGAAGCTGGCGCTGCCTGAACCCAGGATCATGGCGGCCCTGAGCACGGTACCCGGCACCGGGCCGCTTTGCAGGATCCGCCCCACCTCGTTCCTGGAAATCAGGTGCCGGCTGATGTGTTTATGACGAATATCCCCCAGTCCACCCAGATAGATGATGTGATCGGCCCCCTGGTTTGCAGCGGCCTTTACCATGTTTTCGGCTCCGGTCTTGTCCGCATCCCGGTAGCTTCCTTTTCTGGAAATCATGGAGTGGACCAGATAGTAGACCGTGCCGCACCCGGCAACGGCTTTGTTCAAAGAAGCGACATCCATGATATCGCCGGTGACCAGTTCGATGCCGGGGTCTCTGCCCCAGGGCCGGGCAGCCATTTTTCCGATGGAACGTCCCATGGCCCGGACCCGATATCCGGCGGACAAAAGCAGCGGAATCAGCCGCCCGGCCACATATCCGGTGGCACCGGTGATAAGCACGGGTTTACGTCTGTTTTCATGCATCAGAGAATCTCATTTTTTTATTGTCAATCTATGTGAAAACCGTCAAAAATGCAAAGGATTTTTGGAATCTGGGAAACGGTGTTTTCAATATTTATTCGCGGTGATTCTCAAAAAAACAGCAGGATTGAATCAAGGTTTAAGAAAGTGAAATGCTGAGGCGGCGGATAAATTATTTTCTGGCACCGGGATGGGTATTGTGCTATAGGCAAAATCAGCGGTTCAGAAAAAAACGTCAATTTCAACAATCAGGGAGGTGGTGCCATGGTTTGAGTCCATATTGTTTTTCATGGGATGCTGTATTTTTTTCCTAAAGAAAGGTTAATTGTTTTATAAGGAGATATGCCCGATGAAAAAAATATCCGTTTTATTCGTCATGATATCCGTTACCTTGATGTGTGCCGGAACGGTTAACGCGAAAACCACGTTTCTGGGGATCGGCACCGGCGGTACCGGCGGAATCTATTATCCTTACGGCGGCGGCGTGGCTGAAATCTGGTCCAAGCATGTGGATGGGGTCAAGGCGGTGGCGGAAGTCACCGGCGCCAGTGTGGAAAACATCAAACTGGCCCACAAGGGCGAAACCGTCATCGGCCTGGTCATGGGGGATGTGGCCATGGCCGCCTATAACGGCACGGATGCGTTTAAGGAGAAAAAGCAGAATGTACTCGCCCTGGCAACTATGTATCCCAACCTGCTTCAGGTGGTGGCCCTGAAAAAAAGCGGTATGACCAATATCGAACAGGTCAAGGGTCGGAATATCAGTACCGGCAGCCCGGGCAGCGGTACCAATTTCATGGCTGAAGCCGTGTTGAAAGCCCTGGATATTCCACTGGATTCTTACAAGGACAGTCGTCTGTCGTTCACCGAAAGCGCCAATGCCCTGAGAGACGGCACCATCGATGTGGGGTCTGGTGTGTGGGACCGGGCACCAGCTCCATTCTGGATCTGGCCACCACCCATGAGATCACGATCCTGCCGTTCACCGAAGAACAGACCCGGAAAATCCTGGCAGCCGAACCCACCTATGCCGGAGTGGACCTTTCCGGCGGGGTCTACCGGGGTGCGGATGAAAACGTGCCCACCATCGGGGTGTGGAACGTGATCATCTGTCAGGCATCCCTGGACACGGACTTGGTGTACAATCTGACCAAATCCCTGTTCGTGCACAATGACTATCTGACGAAAATTCATCCCACCGCTGCCTATACCGTGCCTGAAAACACGGTGAACTATTCGCCGATTCCGCTGCATCCGGGCACCATTAGGTATTTGGAGGAAAAAGGTCTCACCGTCCCTGAGAAACTCAAGCCCTGACAACGGGGATGATCCGGAATGCCTCCCATGACCAGGCCGGGAATCGCTGCCGCCGCTGTATGTATGTCCGGCCTGGTTTTACTGCTGATGGTAGCGGCCCGGCTGATTCCGGAAACCGTGGCCCTGCATGTCACCCTGGCAGAAGATGGTACCCCGGTTCTGATACTGCCTCTGGTACCGGCAGAACGGTTTACCCTTCATTACTACCATTCCGTGGAAAACGCCCCCATATGGGAAGTTCACAGCATGGATGCCCTGGGTATGATTTTTATTGAAGAGGAGCGGTATGCGAAATTCGGTGCCGGCATGGGAAAACTGCCCGGCGTGGGCCGGATGGTGCGGAAGGGAAACCTTGAAGCCGTTGTGGACATGCATCATCCGGTGGGTCCGTTCGTGTTGCGGGTAGGCAGCCCGGGCGTGGCCCATACCTTGATCTGGCGGGATCGCCGGTTCAATTTGTCGGAGCAATTTTCCCACCGGCGGGCCCGGTTTTCCGGCCGGCCACTGACTCTATACCAGAGGCTTTGCTGTCTTTATGAGTCCGGCCGGGCCGGATCCTGGCCCAAGCCATATAGCCCTGAAAAAGGAACGCTGAAAAGGAAGATCGATGAACGACACCGGCATGTCCGAAACAGAGGCGAATTCACAAAAGAAAACGGTCTTTTCAGACCAGAACCGGATCCTGGTGATCCTCACGGCCCGGGTGGTGACGGTGATTGCCGTGTGCCTGAGCCTTTACCAGCTGTATACTGCCGGCGTGGTAGCCCTGACCGCCCTGGTCCAGCGCTCTATCCACTTGGGCGCGATTCTCAGCCTGGTCTTTCTGCTCAAACCGCCCTTTTCAGGAGCGAAAAAAAATCGGTGGTCCGTCTGGCTGCTGGCGGACTGGGGTTTGGTGGCCATGTCGGTTTACTGCACGTTTTATATCTGCAGCAATCTGACGGACATCTTCGACCGCCAGGGGGACTGGCTGATTCAGGACCGGGTGGTGAGCATCATCGGGGTGCTGATCGTGCTGGAGGCCTGCCGCCGGGTGATCGGGATCTTCATGACTCTTATCTGTGCCGCGAGCATTGCCTATGCCATGTACGGCCCTTACATGCCCGAGCTGATCATTCACAAGGGATACAGTATCGAACGGGTCGCCACCACCTTGTGGCTGACCACCGAAGGGATTTTCGGCCTGCCCATCGGCGTGGCTGCCACGTTTGTGTTTGTGTTCGTACTGTTTGGGGCGATTCTGGAAACCACGGGTGGGGGGGCTTTTTTCATTGACATGGCCTATTCCTTGACCGGGCGGTTTTCAGGCGGTCCGGCCAAGGCATCCGTGGTGGCTTCCGGATTCATGGGATCGGTGTCCGGATCGGCCGTGGGCAATGTGGTCGCCACAGGCTCTTTCACCATCCCAATGATGAAAAAAGTGGGATACCGGCCCCACATGGCCGGGGCCATTGAGGCGGCGGCGTCTACAGGCGGCCAGCTTATGCCCCCCATCATGGGAGCGGGGGCGTTTCTGATGGCCGAGTTCACCAACACCAGCTA
>LQAH01000071.1_pt1 | contig 40088 bp, 46 predicted proteins | sample 1535791 | NCBI WGS metagenome assembly LQAH01 (sample SAMN04331585, study PRJNA305678) | bioreactor metagenome | isolation source: bioreactor_4 inoculated with Wadden Sea sediment 2nd replicate of a... | place: Germany:Bremen
GACAACGGGTATGGCAGCCACCGATGCTACAGATACACTGGATTTAGCGATCAGAAAAACGGTATCGATTCTGTCAAAGGCAAACATCGACCTCGTCTGCTGTCAGATAAAGGATCTTGCTATATTTCTGGTCAACTCCGAGATTATCTGGATGGAAAGGGCATGATGCATACCCGAGGCAAGCCGTACCATCCGATGACGCAAGGTAAGATCAAGCGCTATCATCGCACGATGAAAAACGTGGTCAAATTGCAGAATTATTACTTAACGGAAGAGTTGGAGCGAGAACTCAAAGCCTTTGTCGAGCATTACAATCATCAGCGTGTTCATCGCTAGACAATATGACTCCGGCTGATGTTTATTTTGGTAGATCGAAGGAAATCAAACTGCTCCGCGATTTAGTCAAAGAGCAGACGCTTGATCGAAGAAGAAGAGAAAATCAGGGGCTAGTTCCCTTGAAAACTGAACCCATTAGGCCTGCAATACTGTGGGAATGTGTCTCTTAGTTTATTATCTCAAAAATACCAGATCCTTTGACGACGTACAGTTTCCTGATGAGTACTGAACTTGCTCGCAGCTGAGTAAACTTAGAATTATTACAACATTTACGACAACACAAACAACAAAGGACCTAGCCTGAAAATGCTAAGTCCTTGTTTTTATTGGAGCGGGAAACGGGGTTCGAACCGCGACATCCAGCTTGGGAAGCTGACGCTCTACCAACTGAGCTATTCCCGCAAAACGTTGGCGCAGTATAGTAAGCCGCACTCCTGCTTGTCAAATGCTAATTTGCTTTTTAGCCATTCTTCTGCATCGTCAACATTTGCTATTTGCCCATTGATTTCAGCCTGTTTTAGTTTTTATGCCATTCACCGACAACAGGACCATCAGGACAACCGGTCATTTTCTGTACCTGTTTGCCCGAGAGCAGATCGGGCACTCTTCCCATTGCTTGCCAGGCGGCAAAACAACGATGGAGATCAATGCTCTGTCTCAGTGGTAAGCGTTCATCGAACAGGCTGATATAAAGCAATTTTTCCAAGGAATAGGGTTCCAGTTGCTCGACCACAAGAGCCCTGGTCCGTTCGAATGTTGTTGTGTTGAACTCGGCCAGATACTGGCTGTAATTACTTTTCAGATTAACCAGTGACTCAACCAGGCGCTGTTCATAACGGCTGAGCCTGAAACGTTTATGCAGTAAATCTGAAAGGTTCGCCGGTGTCAGAAACTGAATAACCTGCACCAGCAGGTAAATCGCCTGTAACTGCTTGAAATCGATCTTTTCTGACAGATCGTGGACCGACTTCCCCCATTGCTGGTCAACCTCTTTCAATTTCAAGCAGATTTCGACCAACCCATCGAGGAGATGCAGCCATTCAGTCTGGTGCTTTGTCTGTGCACGATTAAACAATGCAGACAGAAGACCGCTTTTGTAAAGCAGATCCAGTCCGGAAACAGATTCGTCAGAGGTCAGGATACGCATCAGTTCTTCACGAATGCGTTCACCGGAGATATTGTTAATCAGCGCTCTATGCTTCTGTAACTCAACAACCGTCTCAGGCTGAAAGGCCATATCGAGGGTCACAGCGTGCCTGATCCCCTTGAGCATGCGCAAAGGATCATCAGTAAAACTCAACCCGGAGGTCGGTCTCAAGCATTTCCTGCCGATATCGTCCATGCCCCTACATGGATCGATGAGATTTCCAAGTGAAGCGCATGACAAGGCCATCGCATTGATGGTAAAGTCCCTGAGATGCAAATCTTCAGTGATCGACTCTGCCCTTAAAGGGCTGAAATCAACATGAATCTGACTCTTCAACAGAACACGACTGTACAAACGTTTTTCATCGAGCCAGAACCAGCGCCCTTCAGCCCGACGCGCCCACTTCCTGGCCAATGCTGTCGGATCTTCCCGGCTGGTCAGATCAATATCATTGACCGGCCTGTCCATAACCAGGTCACGCAGACAGCCACCGACGAACCAGAAATCATTTTGCCCTTGCCGTATCAGCCCGAGAAGATCATCAAGTTCAGGGCACTGTTGTTTTAATAAGCCGAATAAGTCTGTTTTCATAGCCTTCATTTATTATTGCCTCCATCCCCTTTCGAGACAGCAAACAGAATGAAGCATGAGGGATTAAATAAAACACCGCATACGTCATGCGTCTTCACAGCGAATCGAGTTAGTTTCTGTCCGGGAACCGCCCTTTTCCAAAACTCAGGCTGAAGGATTGATTTTCTTGACCTTGCGTAAAATTACGGGCTTCCAAATCAGAAACGGTTGCAGTGTCATCCGGATTTTCCGGACGGGCACAAGTTAATACCAGCATAGCAAACAATAAAAAAGCTCGCTTTACCTGCGAGCTTTTTACAACAAGGTCTGAGCTGATCAACTATTTTCGGCGTCGGCTTCACTGCCCCTATCAGCCGTCTCCGCTACGGGATTGTCAGACTCTGACTGAGTATTTTTACGCTTTGACTTATTCACATAAAACAGAATCAGATAAATAATCAAAAGCGTTAATGCCGTAAACAGGATATCGGCAAAGCGGATCGGTTCTTCCATGATTCAACCTCTATATTCAGACGTAACTCGTTTGAGAGCACCTACGGACGCCTCATGTTTTTCATCCAGGCTCAAAGCCATCTTGTAACCTTCGTAGGCACCTGCCTGATCATCGCATTTTTCACGGCTTAATCCAAGCAGATAGAAAAATTCAGGATTCGGCATTTCACGCGGAAGCTCTCCGATCGCATCCAGATTTTCCATAATCTCACGGGCCTGAGCAAACTCATCAAGATGAAGATGCTCTAGTGCCGCTCCGATCAGTTCCAGACTGTTGACTAAAGGCTTTTCTGGTAAACGTGCGGCATCAATCCGTGAGAGACGGGTCCTTAATTCAGTCTGTTCCTCTCCTTCGGCCATCAGTTCAACCGCCTTCTTCCAGTAAAGTCTGCTCTGGTGATAGCTGCCCGCAAGATAACAAACCTGCCCTAAAAGGTTCAGGTTTCCGGCGTCGGCTCCATTTAAACGCCTGGCCTTCTCAAGCCATAGACGCGCTTCCTTTAAATGGACCTGAATGCGATTCATCTCGGCATACGACATACCTAGATCAAAGTATGCAACGCCGATCTTATGGGCCAGTCCGAAATTCTGAGGATCGAGAAGGTGAAGAATCTTCAGCAGAGCTATCTTTTTATTCAAGCCATCGGGATCAACACTTTTGACGTCAAGCAGGATCAATTGCGAACCGATATCTGAAATCAAAAAAGGAAAGGCCTGTTGCAGAATCCCGGCGTACGCTTCAGCATGGGGCAGAAAGGAAAGCGGCTCAAATACTCATAGATACCATCACCTATTGATTTTCACTTGGCACAGCGTGCTCAGAAAAATCGTCCGTCCTGATCGGCAGAGGAATCTGGGGGATATCAATCTCCGTATCCTCACCGGTGGTCATGGTCATCCCTGCCGGAGCAAACCAGAAGTCAAATTGAGACGGATCAAGTGATTCATTCATTACATCGGTCATAACATCCCATCCTTGCAATTGATTATATATTCCAGAATTGCAATGTAACTGAAAACCCAAAGGGACGCAACCAAACCAGTGATCTCGGTTTTAGTTCCGGATAAAAAAAAGGATGAAGCAAAGCTTCATCCTTTCTGCTGCTATCCTCGGATAACGATATATTCACAGGCAAACCGTGGTCTGCTTTCTGTATGTGGCTGGGGTACCAGGATTCGAACCTGGGAATGCCGGAATCAAAATCCGGTGCCTTACCGCTTGGCGATACCCCATCGGCGAGGTGGAGTTTTAACAAAGATTAATTGCATCGTCAAGGAAAAATTTAGATTTTTTTTCACCTGTGCCGCTTTGTCTTTATCCGCACTTTTCATGCGCCGGAAACGAACCTGCCGCCACGGTGACGACAGGCCCTGGCAAGTGCGATATGCATAAAATCACTACAGAACAGACTTAATAGCCTCGCAAAGGGTATCCATGTTGTCCTTGGTCATACCGGCAACATTGATACGTCCGGAACCGACAATATAGATGGAAAACTTGTCACGCAACTGCTGCACCTGGTCTTTGGTCAGCCCCGAAAAACTGAACATGCCGCGCTGCTTAATGATGGAATCGAAATCCTGCTCAACCCCTTTTTCTTTGAGGGTTTTGACAAACAGGTGACGCATTTCATTGATACGGTTACGAATGTCGGCAACCTCTTCGATCCATTTTGCTTTCAGCTCTTTGTCGCTGAGAATGACAGCAGCCACCTGTGCTCCGTGCGATGGCGGATTGGAATAGATATAACGGATTCTGAGCTTAAGCTGACTCATAACCGTGCCGGCCTGAGTCTCGTCAGCTGCAACAACGGTCAAAGCACCGGTTCTCTCACGGTAAAGACCGAAGTTTTAGAAAAGCTTGAGCAGATAAACATTTCCTTGACCTTTTTAGTCAGCTCAAGCAGTCCGGCACGGTCTTCCTCAAGGCCGTTTGCAAGACCGTGATAGGCAAAATCAACCAATGGCATAATGCCGCGCTGCGCGAGCAGATCACCGATCATTGACCACTGCTCTGAAGTCGGGTCGATACCGGTCGGGTTGTGGCAGCAGCCATGAAGCAGGATGACGTCGCCTGCCGGAATCTGTTTAATCGACTCGCACATGGCATCAAAATCGAGGCCATTAGTCACCGGATTCCGGTAAGCATATTTTTCGGTTTTCATTCCGGCAGCTTCGAAGATGGTGTTGTGATTGGCCCAGGTCGGATCGCTGAGCCAGATTTTTGCGTCGGGGTGGAGCAGATTCAGATAATCACCAACAACACGCAGGGCACCAGTTCCGCCAGGGCATTGGGCAGTGGCAGCGCGTTTGCCGGCGATGATTTCGTGATCCTCTCCAAACAGCAGGTCCTGAACACACGCACAGTAAACCGGTTCACCGGTCATCGGCAGGTAGCCCTTGGTGTTTTCCTCAGCCAGAATACGTTTTTCAGCTTCCTTGACCGTTGCAAGAACCGGTGTCTGCCCGTTGGCATCCTTATATACACCAACCGCAAGATTGATTTTATCTGGATTCGGGTCAGCCTTGTAAGCTTCGGACAAACCAAGAATCGGATCAGGCGGAGCTACTTGAACTTTTTCGAACATACCAACGACCTTTCATGTTGAAGATTGACAGACGTACGCAGTGCAATATGTCATCAACTGACATTATCACTCATAAGTTTCAAAACAATTTTATGCAAACGGGCACGGACTGGATTTTTTACGGGATAACTGCACTTATCTACCTCATGCCTTCCCCCTTGTCAAACGCAAATCCGACCTGAAAACAATGTAAAAGGCAAAATACAATCTACAGAAATATTAGTTTCAAAATATCAAAAACAATTTTGCTATGCATCCTGTTTTTTCGGCTTCCAGAATTTTTGCCGTGCTGAATCGGCCAATGAATAAAAAACAGGGACGACAATCAACGTTAACAGGGTAGCAAAAGCCAGTCCAAAGATCACGGCAACAGCATGGGAGCCCACCAGTCTCCCGATTCACCACCAAATTCCCAACTTAAAGTGCGAAAATCATAGCTGATCCGTAAAGCCATCGGTAAAAGGCCTAGAATCGTTGTCGTTGCAGTCAGCAATACCGGACGAAAACGTACGGTTCCGGCTCGAACCAGCGCGGCTCCGACCTCCATCCCCTCCTTGACCAATTGATTAATGTAATCAATCAACACAATCGCATTGTTCACAACAACACCAGCCAACGAAATAACACCAATCCCTGTCATGATAATGCCGAATGGAGTTGCCGTAATCATCAGACCAAGAAACACACCAGTCAGAGATAACAGCACCGATGTCATAACAATCATTGTCTGCAACACTGAATTAAACTGCGTGATCAGAACCAGAACGATCAAGAGGACAGCTCCGATAAAAGCCTTTGACAAAAAAGCAGATGCTTTCTGTTGCTCTTCCTGCTCGCCTGAATAGTTAATATTGTAACCGGCTGGAAGATCAAGACCGACAAGACGCTGCTGAACTTCTTTGAGGACTTCATTGCTGTTGCGCCCGAAGGTTTCGGCCGAAACGGTGACAACCCGCTTCTGGTCGATGTGACGGATTGATCCGTATCCAGCACCAATCTCAACGTTCGCGATGGTAGACAGCGGTACCGGAGAGCCATCGGCCGCAGGAATCAGCAGGTTTTCAATGTCACTGACCGATGTCCGTCTTTCTATCGGCATGCGGGCGACGATATCATATTCGTCCTCCCCTTCGCGGAAGACACCCAGTTTGCGTCCACCAACCGCCGCTTTCACCATTTCTGAAATTTCAACCGTCGATAAATTCAACAGACTTGCCTTCTCGCGATCAACATCGACCCTTATTTCAGGCTTGGCTTTGGAAAAATCATCTTTCAGGTCAACCAGTCCAGGCGTGTCCTTGATCAACTGCCGAACCTGACTGACCAGTTGATCAAGCACTATGATATCCTCGCCACTGATTTCAACACTGACAGGAGGCCCGGTTGGCGGTCCTTCTTCTTGCTTTTCGACTTTGAATTCTGCACCTGAAATCGGCAGGACCGCACTACGGATACGATCAAGAACAACACGAGAATCCTCGCTTCGGTCTTTTCTCTCAATAAAATCGAGAGAAATCTTGCTCAGGTTCGCCTGAACACTGCCACCACCCCCTGATCACTGCTGGAGGTACCGACTTCGGCAATCTTGTAACGGATATCCTGTTCATCAAGGGTCATTTGCTCAACGATATCAACCAGTCGATTGCTGGCATCCAGGTTGGTTCCTTCAGGAGCCTTGATTTCAACAAAAGCCATATTCGGTTCGATATCAGGCATCAGTTCGACACCATGTCCCAGGAATCCGTAACAAGTGGCAATACCAACCAGGAGCAGGAAAGAGGCTGACACAACCAGCAATCGATGCCGCAGGGCAAATCCAAGGGTGCGGCCATAAAAACGGATCACTCTTGCCGGCGGCCTGTTTGTCAGTACATCGCGCTTTTCGAGCGACATGAAATGACCGCAGAGAGTCGGGTTGATGACCAACGCCACGAATAAAGATGCGGTCAGGGTGATAATCAGTGTCAGCGGCAGGTATTTCATGAACTCACCCATGATACCGGGCCAGAAAGTCATCGGGAAAAAAGCACACAGCGTCGTTGCGGTTGAACTGATGACCGGCCAACCAACTTCCGCAACAGCAATTTTAGCTGCTTCGACTCCTGAGTTCCCCTCCTGCATATGGCGATAAACATTTTCTACGATGACGATCGCATTATCGACCAGCATACCAAGAGCCAGAATAAGGCTGAACAGAACCACCATGTTCAGAGTGATCCCGAGAACCTGAATTACCGAGAAGGACAGCAGCATTGAAAAAGGAATGGCCAGAGCGACGAAAAACGAGTTCCGCAAACCGAGAAAGATAAACAGGACCGACACAACCAGAATCAACCCGGTGATGATGCTGTTTTCCAACTCCGCAACCATACGACGAATCTCTTTTGATTGATTCGATGTAACCGACAGATTGATTCCCGGCGGGAGTTGCTCCTCGGCGCCGTCAAGTAACTCAAAAACACGATCAGCGACTTCAATAATATTCGCTCCGGTGCGCTTTTTAACGGCCAGAGAAACGCTCTGCTGACCATTAACACGGGCATAGCTGATGCGATCTTCAAAGGCGTCAACGATATTGGCGACATCCTTGAAATAGATGACCCGTCCATCTCTCTGAGTCAGAACCAGATTGTCGATTTCAGCCGGATCGGTAAATTCACCTGGGATACGTAAAAGATACTTTCCCTCGCCAATATCGATGCTGCCACCGGGAATATTGACGTTCTCACGCTGAATCGCGCGGATGACCTCGGTCAATGAAATTCTGTAAGCGTAGAGTCGATCGGGATCGAATTCAACTCGTATCTGACGCTCCTGCCCTCCGGTCAGAACCACATCAAGCACGCCTGAGAGCTGTTCAATACGATCTTCCAGTTCTTCTGCGACAGCTTTCAGAACCGTTTCATCCTTGTCACCTGAAACAGCGATCATCATGATCGGAAACTCAGACAGATTGATTTCGAGAATAGAGGGATCATCTTCAAGATCATTGGGCAGATCCCCCTTGGCCTGGTCCACCTTGTCCCGAACCTTCTGCAAAGCATTATCAATATCTACTTCAGGGGCGAATTCGATGGTAATCATCGAAGAGCCCTCTGCGCTGACTGAACGGATCTCTTCTACATCCTTGAGCCCTTTAAGCTTTCTTTCAAGCGGATGGGTTATCAGGCTCTCAATGTCTTCCGGCGTGACACCCTCGTATGGCGTCACAACCAGAACATAGGGAACCGTGATATCGGGACTCGATTCCCTGGGCAGGACAACATAGCTGTAGATTCCGACAATCAGAATAATCAGCATCAGAGCGAAAACAGTGCTTCTGCGATCGATAGCAGCATTAGAGATCAGCATGGCTATAGAGTTCCTTCACTGATCCGCACGCCATCACTGAGCAACTGCTGCCCCTTGACGACCACACGGTCATTGCTGTTCAAGCCGCTCAGAATAACGACCCGCTGGCCGATAGAGCTACCGATTTCGACAATGCTACGTCTGGCAATACCATTTTCGGAGAGGAAGACAGATTTCTCCCCATCGCGATCAAGCAGCGCGTAAAGAGGAACCGTCACCACACTTTCAAGGGCCTGGCGGACAAACTCGGCCCGGACAATCATCCCCGGACGCAGATTCCCCGGATTGTCAATGATAATCTTGGTACGGTAAGTTCTGGTCACATCGTTGGCCGCGTAAGCAATAAATTCAATTTTACCTGACACAGGCACCTCCGGCTGAGCATGAATTTTAGCGGGGACAATTTTAACCCGCTGGCCGACAGACAGGTAGGCAATATCCTTTTCCGGGACATCCGCCATCACCTTCAACTGTTCAACCATCAGCAGACGCACCAGAGCCATTCCCGGATCGACATATTCACCTCGATCGACATAGAGCCTGTCAACGCGACCGGCCAAAGGCGACCGGGGCTGACTTTTATCCATCAGTAATTGCGTTGTTTTGAGTGATTCCCGCGCGGTGACGAGATTGTTTTCCAGATCTTCAACATCCTGACGGCTGACCAAACCTTCTGTTTCAAGATTACGATAACGTTCCAGTTTGCGTTCAATAACAGCCACATTCTCACGCTCGCGACGTAACGAGCTCTTGATTGTCGCAGGATCGATTTCAAGCAGGATTTCACCTGCTCTGACCAGATCGCCCTCTTCGAAACGCAGTTGCTGAACCGGTCCGGCAATTTCAGCTGAAAGAACAATATCCTCCATTGCTTCGAGGTTAGCGGGCAGGATAAACCGATCGACGACATCCTCTTTCTTGACAACTTCGACTGCAACAGGAACCACCTTTTCCTGTCTTGTGGTCGGCTGCTGAGGCTCCCCTTGCGAATTCCCACAAGCGGTCAGGGATAGAATCAACACCAGAATGATTGCGCTAACGCTATATCTATATCTATATGTTTTCAAAGTTGATCTCCTGCGAATTTTCCGTAAGGGCGATATCGTGGCGCTGGAATATATCGCCACGTAAAAAAGCCATCCTGGCCAGGGCTGATTGATAGCGTGTTTCAGCATTCACCTGACCTATCAATGCTGCAATCATCTCGTCCTGAAAACTGATCATGCGAAAGGTATCTGACAAACCTTCTTCCAGACGACGCTGTTCCTGGTTAAGAGATTTACGGGCAAGATCGGCAAATCGCCCGGCCAGCTTGAGCTGTTGAAAAGCACGTTGAAGGGTAATTTGCTGCTGCTGCAATTCATCCCGAACCTGAACTTCCAGATCACGCAGCCGATCATTTTCCTGCCTTGCTTGATATTCGGCCTGGCGGACTCTGGCCTTTGCCGCGCGCTGGCCTAGCGGTATGGAAAAATTCAAACCGACCCCCCATTGATAACCATCTCCCTCTCCCATGCTGGCAAAAGAATCGCTCCAGCTGCCTTCATAGCGGCTTCCCGAAACCTGATCGGCAGAGCCGGAAAGGCCATTCAACCCGGCCTGAGCTGTCAAATCGAGTTGTGGTTTGAGCTGATTTTCCTGAAACCGTTGATTGAGCAGGCTATTATCAATAGCATAACGGTTGATTTTAAACTCCAGCCGCTTCTTGCGCGCATCATTGAAAAGAAGTTCAGTCCGGAATTCCGGCAGCGGTGGCCCAGTTGACGCAGACACAAGTCCGGTCGGGTCGAAATCGTCGCCCAGGGGGATATGCAACTGGCGACTCAGCTCTTCGCGCTTCAGGGCATAAAGTTCCTGTGCCTGCGACAGACTGAGCTGACGCGACGCCAAGGCTGTTTCCGCTTCCTGGACTTCAGACACAGGCACAAGTCCAGCCTCAAAGCGTTTCAGATTGGCCTGATACAGTTCACGGGCAAGCAGTTCAGCATCTTTTCTCAGTGCAATAACCCGAGCATCGCCGGCTAATTGGCGCACGGCCGATTCCAGCATCAGAGTCAACTTCTGGGCATTAAGCAGATAAGTCAGAGCCGTCTGTCGACTGCGGTTATCTGCAATGCGCCGCTGCGTGGTGTTAACATCGGCGCCGAAATTGCGCAACAAAGGTTGGGTCAGTTCAATCACAAGAGCTGTTCGTGAATAGGGATCGAGAGCATTCGACAGATCGTCACCTTTCACATGCTCCGTTTTAACGGAAAGCGATGCGCTTAGCCCACTTTCCATTTTTTTTATCACACCCGCCTCAGCATTATATGTTTCGGTCCGGCGACGATCTACAGTACCACCGACCGGTTCAATCGGCGTCCTGTCCTGCAGGTATCCTGTTGTAGCGAAAAGTTCACTGTCGAAGGCGGCGTCTTCAATCTCAATCTCTTCCCTGCTGCGGAGCACCTCGATCCTCTCAATTTCAAGACCAAGATTATTTTCAGTCCGAGGACGATCAGATCCTTCAACTGACACCAGAAGTTGGTGCTGCGTACGCCCCGCTCACGACAAGCGTAAGCCCGATAACCATTATGGCAACCGTCAACCGTGTCATCCTTCAATTCCCTTCATCACCTGTAAAAAGAGGGTCCTGAGTGCAGACTCAGCATCGTCATCGGTGTCGATATAACCGGTATAACATCCAACCAGGACACCGAGATAAAGGGAGTAAAAGTGATAGCACAGATATTCCCAGTCACAGTCCTGTTTAATTCACCCTGTTGCTTGGCGATTTCGAAAAATGATTGAGAGTGTCAAAATAGTACTGATCACGCTCTCTCTCTCTTTCATCAATCCGGGACGGAAAGTTACGCTCTCTCAGCAATTGGCGACCTAACTCGCGGTTCCGGGTGATAAACTTCAATTGCATCATGAAGAAGGTCAGCAGATTATCAAGCAGGGGCCGTCCGTTGAAATCGGCCAAATCAAAGGAACTGAACAGTCTGGTATGCTCGTCGACACAATAGTCGCTGAAAATTTCGTCTTTTGTGGAAAAATATCCGTAAACAGTGGTTTTGCCAATTCCTGCTTCATTGGCAATATCCTCAATGCTGGTCTGCTCAAAACCCCTCTGGGTAAAGAGCTTTACAGCAGCAGCCTTAATGGCTTCTCTGGTTTCTTTTTTTTCTGCTCTCTGATACCTGACATGGCAACCTCCAAACTCGAATCGATTCGAGTTTAGCGGGTATCGAATCTAAGTCAACATAAAAAACCGAACTTGTTCGAGTTTTATTAGGGATTGCATCATAAGCCAAGATAGAATAGTTTTATTTCAGGATTTTTATGAGGGAGCTTATGACGATTGAAGAAGACGGCCCAAAGGCCGATTTGAGAACAAACCTACGCGCGCCACTCATCATTCAAAAATTCACATTGATGGTGACCGGCCGGCTTTTTTGGTTACAGCAAAAACATCAGCCGCAGCGGGATGTTTATAGCAACGACAAATCCGATTCAGGCCGGACAACAGATCAATCTTGAATTTCAATTGCCTCCACCTCTCAAAGGTACGGTCAGGTGCTGCTGCGAAGTGGTCTGGAAACGTCCACATGGCACTCACCTTCCATTTGAACCGGGGATGGGGTCAAGTTTATCGACCTGCCGATTGAAATCTCTGACCAGCTGGACAGTTGGATTAAAGAACAGCTTGATAAATAAAAAAAAGAGCCATCCGTTTCCGGATGGCTCTTTTTGATCAGGTTAGATGCGCTTTAGCTCGTTTGATCCGTGCCAAAGAGGATTCTTTACCCAAGACCTGAAGAACTTCATAAATACTGGGGCTTGCTGTACCACCGGTCAAAGCGACACGCAACGGTTGCGCGATCTTCCCAAACTTCAATTCTGTTTTTCCATGACATGAGCAAAGGCTTGCTCAAGAGCCTCTTCAGAAAACTCAGGGCAACTGTTCAACTCGGCAGTCAAAATGTCAAACAGTTCGGCCTTATCGGCTGTGAAAAACTTCGCTCGGGCTTTTCATCATACTCAAGCTGATTGCAGAAATAAAATTCTGCACCGTCAGCCATCTCGACCATGGTCGCAGCACGCTCCTGCAGGCTCTTAACGACAGCAACCAGATCCGGTCCGGAGGAAAGATCCATATCTCTTTTTCAAGAAAAGGTCTGAGCAGATCAGCCAGCCGCTGAGGGTCGCCTGTTTTAATGTAATGGCTGTTGAGCCACAACAGTTTTTCAGGATTGAACACACCTGCCGACCGGCCGACGTTTTCAAGGCTGAATTTTTCAATCAGATCGGCCATGCTGAAAATTTCTTCATCACCGAGTGACCAGCCAAGGCGGACAAGATAATTGACCATCGCTTCCGGAAGGAAACCGAGCTCTTGATAAGCCATGACCGAGGTCGCCCCATGCCGTTTGGATAAACGCTTTTTATCGGAACCGAGAATCATCGGCACGTGAGCAAACAGAGGGACCTCGTAGCCAAGGGCTTCGTACAGCAAAATCTGACGCGGGGTGTTGTTGATGTGATCGTCCCCGCGGATAACGAGATTGATCCCCATCTCCGCATCGTCAATAACAACAACGAAGTTGTAGGTCGGTGTGCCGTCGGTCCGTTGAATAATCAGGTCATCCAGTTCTTCAGTACGGAAACTGATGCCTCCCTTGATCTGGTCAGCAAAGGTGACCTCTTCACGACCTTCAGGCAGCCTGAACCTGACGACATAAGGCAGATCGGGGCTGTCGGTGCGATTTCGACAAGTCCCATCGTATTTGGGCTTGCGTCCATCCTTCATGGCAGCTTCGCGTTTTGCATCAAGCTCTTCCGCGCTGCAGTAACAACGATAGGCCTTACCCTCATCCACCAGCTGCTGAACTTTTTCCTTGTAAAGATCAAAGCGGTCAGATTGATAAAACGGCCCTTCATCACAGCTGAGACCAAGCCAGTCCATGGCGTCAAGGATAGCGTCAACCGACTCTTGGGTGGAACGAGCGACATCGGTATCTTCAATTCTTAAGACAAAGGTCCCTTTCTGTTTTTGCGCCAGCAAATAGTTGAACAGTGCGGTTCTGGCCCCTCCGATATGCAAATACCCAGTCGGGCTGGGCGCAAAGCGAACACGTAAATCAGACATAGTCACTCCTTGAAAATCCAGATTGAACAAAAAGTTTAATTGCAGCCATTGCATCGGGCCAGCCACGAAGGAACAAATCCCGGTCAAAGAAGTCTGTTCCTTCGTGGCTGGCATAGAGTCTTTCTTCTAGTGCAGCGTCAGCCCTGCATAACCGACGACACGGCTGTTGTCACCGTTAATCCGGCCGGAATGAGAATAATGGACCAGACGGCAGATTGAAGCACCCAGTTCTCTGGCGGCCTGCATAACCACGATGGTCGGCAGGACACCGCACATACTGATGCCCTTTTCACGCACAACCCGATAAAGCTGCGACGGGTCATAGTCGGTCATTGCTTTAATCGCCAGGTTATCAAGCTGCGTTGTCATTGCAGCAGGGCTGAAATGGTTCATATCACTACTGGCAAGCAGAAGAACGTCATCGCAACATTCCTTCAGGCCCTGGGCCAGACCGGTCCCGAAAGCCAGACAATGGTCCAGATCAAGAAGCCCCACGGCAATCGGAACAATACTTATATCAGCTCGCCGTCGCAACAGAAACGGCAGCATCACTTCAAGTGAATGTTCATGTTCATGAGCTGAATCATCCACTTGCAGATCAGCACGACATTCGAGCAGCCGTTGCCTCAGCGGCGAATCGACCGGGATTCTGCCCAATGGCGTATCCCAGGCCTCCGCTCCACTGACGGCGATTGCCGGGCCAAGACCGTGATGATTGGGCCCGAGAAGGATAATTGAGCGCGGTACTTCAGTCGCCGCAAAAACAGCTCCGGCAACAGCTCCGGAATAAACATAACCAGCGTGAGGCACGATGACAGCTCGGGCCGGCTCCTGTCCTGCCTGGCTGACGAGTAACCGATCAACATCTCTCTTCAATGTCTGCGGGTCGGATGGGTAAAAACGACCCGCTACAGCAGGTTGTCGGATCATCACTTCGCTCCTTCAGATATCGAGTAAAATCTTGATACCTACACAGAGTAACAGCACAGCAAAGATTTTAACCAGTTTGTCTGACTGGTTTTACTGGCACACCTGACCCCGACACGCGCAAAGACAATCGTCAGAGGGGCAATGATCACAGCCACCAGCAGGTTCACATAACCGAACGAAAATGGTGCGGGTTCGGACAGGTGCAGACCATACCAGACGTAGCAACTGACCGCAGCGAGTGAAGAGACAACGATCAGGGCACTCGAGTTACCGACGGCAAGATGAATCGGCAGGTGCAAGAAAATAAGCATCAGGGGACAGCAATCACTCCACCGCCAATGCCGAAGAAGGCTGAAAAAAACCGCCAGCAAGACCGACCATAAACAGCGACCGTTTGCGTGCCATGGCGCTGTCGCCCGGAGGCAGATAGGGTTGCTTGAAAAAAGCAGTTTCAGACTGACGACCATCTGCATCAGTCCAAAACACATCTTCAGGATTTCTCCACCCATGACAGCCGCCGCCGATGATCCAAGGAGAGAGCCGAGGATGCCGCCACAGGCCAGAAAAGCAACCATGTGCCAATCAACATTGCCTCGTGACCGGTGACCCAGGGTACTGCTGACAGCTGTCGGTAAAATAATAGCCAGACTGGTCCCAAATGCAGTATGGACAACAATGTCGGCTGAAAACCGGCATAGGGAAACAGCCATAAGAAAAGGGCACCAAAATAACACCGCCACCGATCCCGAGCAACCCGGCGAGAAACCCCGCGAAGGCCCCGGTAATAAGGATCAACCCGATAATTTGTGGTGTTAATAATTCCATCGCCCGAAGGTATCCTGATTGTCTGTCAACGACAAACAAAAAAAGTGCCAGCCGCACACGACGACTGACACTCTGATTTATTGATGGAGGCCCCGAGCAGATTCGAACTGCTGATAAAGGTGTTGCAGACCTCTGCCTTACCACTTGGCGACGGGGCCATCAAGCGCCGATCTGGCGTGCGCATTGAAGTACCAAATCGAGTATGGAGTGTCAAGAAAAATCGTAATATGTATGCGATTCTTTCATTGTGTGTTATCAACCAACCATCGAATACGGAACACCGATCGGCCATAACTATCACTCACATATAGGTTTCCATCCTTCCCGGCATAGAGAGACCGGGGCTGCCCCCATTTCTTCTCATTTGGGCGTAAACTGCGAATAAATTCTTTTCCGCGGGCCCCAATCCGCTCTTTCTCATAGGGAATCCTGATGATACGAGCTCCAGTTTCAGGATTGGAGCCGTTGAGAGCGACGTAAAGACTGCTCCGAAACTCTTCTGGAGCATTGAGCCTGTGACCAAAGGCAAGACCGCTTGGGATTGAGCGGGCCGGCAACTCGAAACTGCTTTCCAACGTATTTTGACAGCGGTCGGAATCCCCCATGAGCGGATCTTTATCATTCTTGCCATAGCCAGTACGGCCATCCGTAATCCCCGGCTTCAGCAATGCGGTTAATCTCATCAGGATAGGCGCCCCCTGCCCCTGTCCGACCGATATCGGTCGACCACAACACCCCGTCAGGCGACCAGGCCAATCCAAGTGGTTGACGTAACCCTGTTGCATAGCCAGTCATAACGGCGTCGACGGGATTCACCTTCTGAACAGAGGCCCTGAGAGGATTACTTTCGTCGCAGGCGTTGCAGCGCGAACCGATGCCCAGATATAAATTCTGTTCAAACACACTTAAAGCACGACTCCAATGGCCCCCGTCATCGGGCAGAGAATCAAGAAGGACAGCACTGGTGTCCGCCCGGCCATCACGATCAGGATCTGTCAGGGTCATGATTCCGGCTGGTTCGGCAACGTAGAGCTTACCGTCCAGCCAGGCAACTCCCGTCGGCCTGTCGAGATCGGCAGAAAAAAGAATCATGCGCTCAGCAAAACCATCACGATCGACGTCTTCCAACCGGTAAACGGCCCCAAGATCAGACAATGAGACGTAGAGCTGCAGAGAGTCGTCCATTGTCATCATTGCAGGTGCATCGGGCAGTTGAGCAAAAAGACTGATTTCAATATCGGCAAAGGCTTCCACAGCGCCAGAGAGGTCGATCTGGGCCGGATCCGGGGAACTGATGTCGACCACTCGCCCTTGATGTCCATTTTCATGCAGGTGTTGTTGAAACGCTGAAATACTCACGCCCCTGGACGGAAAAAGCTGATTCAAGGTCAACAGTGCAGTTAACGCTGTCAAAGCCAGGGTCAGGGCGGTCAACTTGCCGCCAACGATCTTGAGCGCAACCCCCATGCCGGTGCCCAGCAGAAGGGTCGGAACAATGATATAGAAGGTTCGGTATTCCGGGATGCTGTTCAGGAGAAAAGCGCTGAACCAGCCGGCCAGTTGTAAAGCCATCCCCAAGACAAGCAAAAGCTGTCGTTTCATCAACACCTGCCTTTTTCATGATGATCAACGGGTTTTATACAGAATAGCACAGGCCCGCCAAAAGAAAGACAAGAGTCGGCCGATCCTTCTTTAAAAACTTTTTGATGGGCACAGAAAATCGCTTAAGTTACGGCCCATGTATCCTCAGTCGTCAAATTGACAAACAGGCAGGCTTCAGCAGTGTTCTCAGGAGAGAAGAACCAGAGACAACAGAAGAAACAGCGAACAAACGGTCAGTACTGACAGCAGCAAAGTTTTTCAGTCAGCTCCGCGTTAAGTTAAATCGGTCAGAAAAAACTCCATGTCCGATATATCAAAACGGCATATCGTACTCAGCGGCGCATTCACTGCGCAACTGCAGAGATAGCCATTGGGGAGTGGAAATGTCTTCAAAGTCAAATGGGGAAGAAACTCTTCTACATCACAGACACCTCTGAAACCGGTCCCTGCCGCTTTCAAAATCGCTTCTTTACGGGTCCAGAGCCGATAAAAAGCCCTTCGTCTACGACTGTCCTGATGTGTCTTTAATGTCAACAACTCTGAGGTTGTGAAAAACTGGTCAGCAATTGAATCATAGTTCAGCGTAAAATCGATTCTTTCAAGATCAACACCCGTATTTTTTTTCGTGGGAGACGGCGAGAACAACCTCAGTGTCTGAATGGGACAGATTAAAATAGATGTCGTTGTACGGTGGCAGGAGAAAGGGTTTGCCGTGTGAATTACAGGTGAAACCGATTTCCTGTGGCGGGGCGTGAAGGTAGCGGCCCAGAATGATCCGCAGACAGGTCCTGGCAGCGATAAAAAAATCACCTTTGCTGCGATCCAGAAAACGTGCAGCCCGCTGCAATTCATCCCCTGCGAGTAACAAGCGGAATTGATCAGCTCCGATCAGCTCCGACTTGATGGAAAAACGCCACAGATGCAGACTCGACGGGGTGAGAGATAATTGTGCAGGAGGATCCTGCCAGAGGGAGACATCAGGTCTCACGGGAACCGGCCTGAATCCAACAGCGCAAGCGCTCCAGCCCTTCGTCGATACTGACCTCGGGAGAGTACGAAAAATCCTGGCGTGCAGCCGACAGATCAAACCAGTGAGCGGTTGACAATTCACGAGCGACGAAACGGGTCATGCGCGGTTCTCCAGATAGTTTCAACCAGGCATAAACCTTTTCCAGAAGCCAACCGGCAGCATACGCAACAGCTGGAGAAACGGAACGGGTCACTGGAGCGATCTCTGCCGTCGCTAAAATCCGATTGACCAGCTCCCACAGGGGCAGAGGTTCATCATTGGAGACGAAGTAAGCCTTACCACTGACAACTGAGTTGATATCCAGCTTGTCGGCAGCCTGCAGATGCGCCTTAGCGGCGTTATCGATATAGACAGTATCAACCAGACAGTCTTTACGGCCGACCCGTTTCAGCGCCCCCGCCCTGCCCCGTTCAAGTATCCGTGGGACCAGGTGGTTATCTTCCGGTCCCCAGATCAGATGTGGACGCAGTGCCACGGTTGCCAGGGTGTTATCGTTTGCCTTCAGCACAAGCTGTTCGGCCTCAGCTTTGGTCTGTGGATAAAAGGCATGGAAATGTTCCGGATAGGGAGCGGATTCGTCAGCCCCTTCCATATCATTGCCATCAAAAACGACGCTGGGTGAGCTGGTATAGACCAGGCTCCTGACCCCATATGTGCGGCAGGCGGCCAGAATATTCCTGGTCCCGATCACATTCGGCTGGTAAAAGTCATGATAATCCCCCAAACGCCTGCTTTGGCGGCAACATGAAAACCAGATCACAGCCGGAGACAGCCCTATCGACCGTACGACCGTCACAGAGATCGCCGCAAAACTGTTCGACACCAAGGAGATCAAGTTCAGGATATCTGTTTCGGGCCAGGGAACGGACCTCATCTCCTCGCTGAAGCAGCAATTTTACGATCGCCTTACCGAGAAAACCACCGCCGCCTGTAACCAGAACAGTCATGACAGCTTCTCCGCTGCCCAGAGAGCCAGCTTTTCGCGAAAAATCTTGGCATTGTGTCGGATATCAACCGGGAAAGAGGGGTGAAACAGTAACTCCTTGATCGAGTCCGTCACCGGGTTCTGCGCCGCCAGCTGTTCAAGTTCGGCCTTGATCCGCTTCTGCTCTTTTCCTGCGACCTTTGCCTCCAGCTCAATACAGATCACAGGTTCATCCGACCAGGATCACCAACACCAACCAGCGCCGAGCGGAAAACGTCGGGGTGAGTGTTAAAAACGGCTTCACAAGGGATCGTAAACAGTGTCCGGCCGGCGCAGATGACCCGGTGAGTCTTGCGCCCACAGAACCAGATGCGCCCAACACCGTCACGATAACCAAGGTCTCCCATACGATGATAGAAACAGCCATCAGCAGTATGAATTTTTGCCAGCGCCGTCGATTCAGCCCTATTGTAATAGCCCTGGGTCACCTGTGGCCCTTTGACCACAATTTCACCAATTTGACCATCCTCAACAACCAGATGCTCATCCCACTGCTCAATCACATCATCGCAGATAGAGATCACCTGCAAATCGATCGCAGGAACAGGATAGCCGACACAAACACCCTGACCTTGATCGGTCGCGTAACGGGTATCGCTCAGGATGTCGTTACTGCCGATGGAACAGACCGGTAACGACTCCGTTGCACCATAGGGGTGAACACCTGAGCTTCATCATTCAACAATCCACAGAAACGCTCCAGGACCTGAGCCGGAACCGGTGCCCCTGCAGATATGGCTCGTTTCAAGGACGGCAGCTTGATATTGTGCATTTCGCCATAACGACCGACACGATTGATCAGAGCGGGCGAACCGAACATGGTTGTGATGTTGAATTGTTGAATTGGGGCGATGATATTGAGGGGGTCAACGGAACCGGGTCGGGTGAAATCCATGACCGGAACAACCGCACTCATACCGAGCGCAGGGCAAAAAGGGCAAACAACGGAAAGGTCGGAAGATCTATTTCACCCGGCTTGATCTGATAAATCTTCTGCAACTGATCGACCTGGGCCATAAAGTTACCGTGGCTGTAGATAACCCCTTTTGGCACTCCGGTGCTGCCGCTGGTAAACAGAATCGCGGCCGTTTCGTCGGTCCCCGTGCGCACAGTCCGATAGTTTTTCCCATCAGGCACAGAGGCAAGCAGAGCATTAAGGGTTACCCCCTTCCACAATCGTTTGGTGCCGACGGTAATCCATATTTTCAACGTTGACTTGGCCCATTTGAAAAGGATGCGGGCGATATGGGCTTTGGCCACCCCGATAAAGGCCTTCGGCTGAGCCTCTTCAAGGCAGACCTTGAGGTTCTTGGCACCAATACCGGGATCAACCAGAACCGGAACGGCGCCTAATTTAAACAGGGCAAAAGTCAAAGCGAAGAAGTCCAGTCCTGGCGTCACCATCAACACCACCCGCATCCCACGGCAGATCCCATAAAGCTCCAACGCACAGGCGATACGATTACTGTAATCCTCAAGTTCTTTGAAACTGTAGCTCTGGTAGTTCCGGCTTTTCCCTACGGGGATATGGAGTGCTGCCGTATCCGGTTGCAGTGCTGCCATACGCGGCAGATGAGAAGCGATGTTATGGCTGGCAGAGGCATCCATCAAGTTAAACCTTTAGGCTGTCAGTGGATTATTTTCGAGGAACTGGCGGATCAGTGGGATAACGTCATCACGCGCATCTTCAAGGATATAATGACCGCAATCGGGATAGAGATGCATTTCCGCCCGGGGATAGAGCTGTTGCCAGATTTTGAGGAAATGATCATCAAAGACAAAATCCTGTTCTCCCCAGAACAGGCAGATCGGCAGCCGTTCAAACTGTTTCAGTCCGGCAGCGGTCGCACTGATTAGGTCATAGCCACGATCTTCAGGCTTTAAGGGGATATCCTGAACAAAACGCAGGGTCGCAACCCGGTTTTCCAGTTATTGTACGGACTGCAGTAAGCCTGACGCAGGTCAGCCGGCATCCTTTTGCGCTTACAGCCCACCCAGGCTGCGCCACGGGCAAAGATGTTCAAACCCTGAACCAGAAATGCACCAAATTGGGTTTCGCGGCAAATTTTCAAAGCCAGCGGCAATTTTTTGGTCTGCGGCAGATGGAACGCGGCCGTGTTGGTGATCACCAGACGGGCAATTTTATCAGGATTCTGCACCGCCCAGGCCATACCGATCATGCCACCCCAGTCGTGAACAACCAGAGTCAGCTTCTGCTTCAAGTTCAATGATTTGATCAGACGGTCCAGATCACTGACCCGTTGTTCCAGAGAAAAACAATATTGTGAATCGGCCGGCTTATCAGACAATCCGCAGCCGATGTGATCAGGGACAATCACCCGGTACTGGTGACGCAGGTCGCGAACCAGATGACGATAATAAAACGACCAGGAAGGGTTCCCATGAACCATGATCAATGGCTCCCCTGCCCTTCATCCAGATAATGATATTTCAGCCCATCAATATCGAGAAATCGGCTCTTGAACGGATATTCAACTTTCAAGCGTGGAGAAACACTTACCATTGGATTGCCATCATCAAACAGTTGAGGCCACTGCCGATCCCAAGAAAACCGACCAGATCCCCCGGTCTGAGTTCATCGCGTTCCTTGGCAATAGCCGCTGTAATTGGAAGAGAGACCGTGCCCATGTTCCCCAGGAACTCAAAGGTCGGAAAATCTTTATTCTGATCGATACCGAGGGTCTGCAGAATCAATTTCTGGTGCGCTTCTCCCACCTGATGGCAGATGACCTTACTGATCCGTTCCGCTGTGATCCCCAGCTCAGTCGAAAATTGGTTCCAGGTTCGCTTGCCCAGTTCGACACCGTGTTTCATAACAGCAACAGCGTCGGTTGCCATATAGGGAACCGGATTTTCAGGATCATCATTGTTGATTCCCCAACGACACAACTCATGATACTGAGGTTCAGCGATATTGACGCCACCAAGGAGTTTGGGTTTCCGGGTCGGTGCGAAGGAGCCATCGGTCAAGAGAACTGCAGCTGCACCGGAACCACCGGTCAAGGTCGCCAGAGATTGGTAAACAGCTCCATCGACGGATTATCGAGCATCCGCTGAATCATGATTTCGTTAATCTCACGCGAGCTCTCGCAGGCGACGACCAGCCCCGCCCTGATCTGCCCCAGCTCTATACGATTGGCAATATCGAGGACGCCGTTCAGGACACCAAGACAGGCATTGGAGGTATCGTACACGGCCGCATTTCCCTGAACACCGATGGCTGCCGCAACCTGACAGGCCGTTGCCGGCTCGAAATGCTCTCGACAGACACCGGCATAGACGACCGCACCGATCTCATCAGCCGGGACATTACGCTCAAGCAGAGCCTTTTTTGCGGCCGCAATGGCTCCTTGAGAAACAGGCGTATGGGGTTTCCACCAACGGCGTTCACGAATACCGGTTAAAGCCTCCAGCTGTCCTGACGAAATATGCAGAGCGTCGTAAACCGGTTTGAGTCGACTCTCAAGTTCTGCAGAAGTGATAACAATAGGAGCCAGCTCGTAACCGACCGATTCGATATAAACTCTTGAATATTTCATCCCTTACCTTTTGCCCGATAAAAACAATCGCTCTTTATTCGACCTGAAGCCTCAAGTCAGGTTGAGGACAGAGGTTGTAACACAGTTTAACCGGTCAAGTGAAGTTTCCTCATGCAGGGTGACTCATTTTCAGACTGAAATCTTTCAATTGGTAAATAATTTTGCCATCGACACTCAAGAATCCATCGGCCTTAATCAACTGCAGTTGATCGTCTACGGCAGTGATCGCAGCCTCAATAATCACTTCGTCATTCGCCGGAATAATCTGCCCGCGATAGTTCCAGCTATGCTTTTCTCCAAGAGCAACGGTCTCAAATCGGCTCTGTTCATCAGCACCCCAACGTCGATCCGCGACAACCTTCAATAATTGCAGAAAGGATTCCAGTCCAAGTGACCCAGGGCAGACAGGGTCCTGATAAAAATGAGCCTTGAAAAACCATTCTTCCGGGTCAACTTTTTTACGACCGCGGATAAATCCGAGTCCTTCTGGGCCACTGTCGGGAATATAGAGTTCAATCGTGTCGATCATCTGCAGCATGCGATCAGGAAAAGGGGCCCTGTCAGGGTAAGCGAACGTCTCCGCCCTGTCGATTTCATGAGCCTGAGGTTGGTAGGGTGTCGCACTTCGGACCCCAACCTGTTGCGCCAGCGACTCCCTGGAAAAGAAACCGAAGACAGTATCACCGGTATAAACCGGGCCATGGCTGTCACTGACTTCGAAATCGTAATTCTGGATAATCATCCCGCCGCTGCTGGCGACGCGGGTCATGGTGACGGCAACGGACAGGGTTCCACTGTCGGCGGTCACGGCACGGTGTTGAACCGCATTGCCATCGAGATTACGGAAAGACAGATCTGTTGTACTGGTCAGCGCTGAACCACAGTATGCAGCCAACCAACCACAGGGTTGCAAACCGATTTCCAGCAGCACACTGAACGGCATGTTCTGCTGACGGCCTTGATTGAAATACCAGGCATCCGCCGGGATATCGTATTCGGAAACAACAGAAGCTCCTTCAACCAGCGTCCACGGTTCGCCGTCAATCTCGACAATGCGATCAAGAAATTGAAACGGTGGACCAGGGAGACGGGCAATCTTGCGTTCATGATCAAAAATTCGATAGGGTTCACCAAAAGCTTCCGATGGATGACCGATGGCAAAAGCAGTAATCCTGTCGGTATCATAAAGAACCCGCTTAGGAGCACCATGATTTTCGGCGCAAGAGCTGTTGCCCAGAGGGCTTCTACCTTCCCCTGACTAAGACCAGCTAACTGCACAGACATATTAGGGATTTCAACAATCGGGTGGCCGTCGGCAAACATCAGAGCATCAACAATGGCATAGGGTTCAGGGCGATAACCAAGCTCCTTTATACTGACCTGATAGGTGACGGTTCTTGTCGTTTCAACCACTTGCCCACGACACTTCAAACCGCTGGACACACCCGGCACGGGCTCGCACCAGGTCTGATCACCTTCTCCAACCCAACCCATGCGCATCAGGTAAATTCTCAGCGTATGCAGGCAGCACTCATACATCAAAGTCCCGGGCATGACGCGGTCGTCGACAAAATGACAGGTCAGGAACCAGTCCTGTGGATCGATATCCATCTCAGCGGTAATCTGGCCGATGCCATAGCGCCCCCCCTTGGGGTCAAGCTTGATGACACGGTCAACCAGCTTCAGCTTGCCACCAGGCAAGGAGTATGGGCGCTTCAGTTGCAGTTGACTGAAACGGGGACCGAAACAGCCTGCCAGATCACCCTTATAGAGGGCGTTCACCTGAGCATCATCATAACTTTCAATGGCCATAGGAGTCAGCTCGCGCCAATCAGCGGGCAACTTGCCCGGCTTTGCCATCAAATCCATTCTGGTGTGAACGATCCCCTTCCCTGCAGCCAGTTCTTCGGCGGTAAAGAAACCGGCGCACCCCTTTTTCATCGATAACAGAGGCTCACCGTTAACAGTTCCCTCAAAATTGAAGCGGAACAGGTAAGTCTGATCCTGACGGAAAACTCATCAATCCTGATATCGTAATGAATCGTTTCTCCCGCCACCGGTAACGTGCGATGAAAAGTGACCTCAGCATCAAGCAGACGATAAACAGCCTTGCCCTTGCTGATAAAATCGATCCCGAGATAAGCGGACAGAAACAGATCGGCCTGTCCCGCTTCGACAGCGACACAGGTGGGTATCCGTCCGCCATCCAGGTACCAGCGCTGGGGATGGACATCGTGTTCGGTGACCACCCGACCATGGCTCATTGAGCGCGGTTCCCCCTCGACGGTCAGGATGCGGTCAACCAGCATCAGCGGTTCATCAGGCAGACGTACACGTGTCGGATAAGTGTCGACCTCAGCAAAATCCGGTCCGAGCATGTTACCGACAGAGCCGATAGCGAACTCCATGCACAGGTCACGATCAAAAGCGACCTTTTCAGCCGCTGCAGGAAAACCGGCCGGCTGCCGGGGGACGTCCGTCACGCTCACAGAAGCACTGGGATTAAAGCTATCGACCGATCCGACATTTTCACCACTGGCCATAACTTGCTGCAGCAGATTCATCTGCTGATTGATCGCCGCGGTCAGAGCCTGTTGCATGTCGGAAGAAAAATTCAAATAAGCTTCATGAGCCTTGAAATGCGATTCGATATGACGATTAATCGACCCGATACCTGCATCGTCCACAATCCTGTTCTCGACCGTGGAAGAGGACTGTTCAGCCTTTCCTGTCACCTTATTATCAACTTTAACTTCATCAATAGAAATTGCTGTTTTAAAAGAATTAATGTCGGGTAAAGATGGTTTGAAAAATGTGCCGCCAATCGTCGCGACAATCGGTTTTGAGTACCGCTTCGGGGCTGAAATAACGCCCCGGAACCATACAGTTTTCCAGATCGACCGCAATACCTTCCGCCAGGCACTGACCGAACAAACGTAAAACCTGAGTTGTGGCATCCTGACCCGGCAAACAGATTGAACGGGCTATGTGCGGACGCCCTTCAAGAATACTATTGATCATTCGGCTGCAGGAACCGCCCGGTCCGACTTCAATAAAAATTCTGGCACCATCACGATAGAGCTGCTCTATGACACGCGGGTAATCAATCGTTTCAAGTGCTTGAGCCAAGATGACGTCAGCCGAATTTTCACGGCTGATCGGATATTTCTTCCCTAAAGCACAGCTGTAGAAATCGATTCCCTGCGGGTGTGAGACATCAAACAGGTGAAGGTCCCGGTAAGCGTTAGCAACGGCCTTGGTCACTTCACAGTGCACCGTCGTCACTCCCTTGAGCGGGAAAAAGTGACAGCCCAGTTCTTCAACCAAGCGTTCGACCTCTGCCCTCTGCCCTCCGATGACAGCTTCGCGATAAGTATTGATAATCAGCAGGTAAACCCGCTTTCGGTCCTTCAATTCAGCCAGGATCTGTTCAGCCGGAAGATCAACCATCCCCAGCAGCCAGTCGACCTTCTCACCCGGTTTCATACCCCAGACCCGTTGAGCGGCACGACATTCCCCTCCCAGATCATGGGTAAAAAGACTCGAATTTCTCAAGCGCTGGAGCATGCCATCACGATCTCTCCAAGCTCCTGAAGAAAACAACCCCGCCGATTCGCCCAGACTGTAACCACTGATCATCTGGGGATTGATATTAAAGTGCCGCAACAGGTCATGCAGTGCCGTACAAAGAGCTACGTGTGAAATCACCAGAGCGTTATGATCATCATGAACAGGGTCGGCGAGATGCTTTTGCCAGAACTGATACGGCCTGTACTGATCAGCCAGAAAGCTGCTGTTTTGATCCTGATTGCGGTAGATCTGTGGCCAGAGTGCCGACAGCTGCCGCCCCATTCCAGCAAAATGATTCCCTGAACCGGGAAAAACGAAAGCAATCTTTCCCTGCCGCGCCAGCGGATCGGGCGAGTAAAAACATGGTCGCGCAGGCTCGGGTCAAGCGGTTGCCGGCCATTGGGTCCGATCGCCTGATCCGGATTGACCCTAAGCGCTTCTGCGGCGAAGGCGATCTGTTTTCTCAGACTGTCAATCCGGTCCGCCACCAGGCACAATGTCTGCTCCCCATCAAACCGATACCCCTTTTCAGCAAACCAGGAGCCTGCCACCGAGTCCACACTTCGTCCATCGTGCCGCTGAACAAACGCATCCAGTCGAGCGAGAACAGCGATAATCTCATCTGCAGAGCTGCCCTGCAGAACGAATAATCCTTCATTCAGAGATGTCCGCGAAGACGCGACCGAAATGCTGCTCTTATCGTACTCTTCCATGACGGCATGGGAACATGAGCCGTCACCGCCGAGTCCACAAATCAAAGCCTGCCGACGCCCTTCTGCCGCATTGGTCAGCCAATACTGAGCCTCTACGGGATTCGAACATTTTCGCTTGTCGCGAATCCAGTCATAGACCAGATGCTCCGTGCCATGCAGTGGAGGAATGATACGATGGGCGAGACAGAGGGCTGTCTTTACGACAGAGGCCAAACCGGCAGCTGCACCGGCGTGGCCGATGGCGGCTTTGACACTGCCGATATGACACAGCTGGACATTTTGCTCAGCAGACACAAATTTACCCAGGATATCGGCTTCAAAATGATCCGCCCGCTGGTCACCGCTGCCGTCGGTTTCAATAAAAGTGATTCGTTCCGATCCTGTTCGCGCCTGATGACAGGCACGCTGAACTGAACGCCTGTACGCATCCCTCGACGGCAGCACATTACCAACGTCACCGCCGATGGCAGTACCAACTCCCCGTATGACAGCATAGATCCTGTCACCGTCCTGCCTTGCATCACTCAAGCGCTTGAGCACAACAGCGGCAGCCCCCTCTCCAATCAGAGTCCCGTCAGCCGCCTGATCAAAGGGCTTGAGGTTTCCACTCTTTGAATAAGGAGAGTCCTGATGACGACTTAACACATTACGCAGGTCACCCGTTAAGTCGACGGCACCGACAATGGCACGGTTGATGGCCCCTCCTGGAGTGAGTTCACCGCCACCTCCAGCGCTCTGAGACCCGAATTTTCTTCGCTGGACAGGGTAAAGCTTGGCCCACCGATCCTGAAATTCTTGGCAATCCGGCTGGCGACAACACTCCCAAGCGCTCCCATGGTTCTGTTGGCAGTCAGAGCGGGACCACAGCTGTCGCGTAATTGTGAAGTCCAGGTTTCAAGTTGTTGCTCGTTAAGGTCGAGACCGAGCTGCTCCGCCCAGATACGAGCATAGTTATGCATTCCCCAACGGAAAGTAAAATTCGTCGCGTTCAGATCAAGACCGCAACCGATGAAAATTCCAGTAAAAAGCAGATCATCATGCTCAACTCTGGCATCGTTGAGCGCTGCTGCTGCAATTTTCAACATCAACAGCTGACGTGGCAGCATCTCAGCCAGTTCGGTCGGAGGAATTCTGAATTCTCCCGGGGCAGTGCCGACCTCAGGCACAAGAAACCCCTTAAAGGTATCGGAACGGTAACCCTGGTCCTTAAACCATCGGCTCTGCTCAATCCCCCACCAGCTTTCAGGAGATTCGGGTAGAGTTTTGTCTGTGTCAGCCAGTACCCGCTGGCTGAATTGGTCAAGATTTTCCCACGCTCCAAACTGGCTGCCCATTCCGACAATGGCGATCGGCTCAGACTTCTGTTGGAACAGAGGATGTGAAGCAACCTGGCTCTTGCTTTTCTGCCCCGGCTTCCATTCTTCGAGCAGTAAATGGGCATTAATACCGCCAAACCCGAAGGCACTGACCGCTGCGCGACGCGGTTTATCGCTGGAAGAATCCCACCGTCGGGGCTGCTTCAGAATCCGAAAAGGACTGTTATTCAGATCGATGCCGGGGCCGGGTTCGGTATAATTCGCCATAGGAGGCAAAATCCCGTTTTTCATCGCCAGCAGAGTTTTGATCAATGCTGCAGAACCTGCCGCCGTCAGCAGGTGACCGATGTTCGCCTTGACCGAACCGATCACACACTGTCCCGTACGCCAGGGGGTTCCCTTCCAGAGAGAAGAGAGGCTGTTGAATTCAACCTTGTCGCCAACGGGAGTTCCGGTTGCGTGACATTCGATCAGGTCGACATCGGCCGGTTGCCAACCGGCCTGCTTATAGGCCGCCTGCATGGCCCGTAGCTGACCTTCACTGGCAGGAGCAAGCAGATTGCCTTCGAGATCGTTCGACAGCCCGATCCCTTTGATGGTTGCATAAATCCGATCGCCATCACGAACCGCATCCTGTAGTCGCTTTAGCAGAACCAGGCCACAACCTTCACCAACAACCAGACCATTGCCGCCGCTGGAGAAAGGAGAGCAGGTTCCGGTCGGAGACAGAGCGCGCAACTGAGAAAACCCATCTGGGTGTAGAGGGAATCGGGACGCGACAAACCGCCGGCCAGCATCGCGTCAGCGCGTCCCGACACCAACTCATCCACAGCCAGCTTAATGGCGTAGAGCGATGATGCGCAGGCAGCATCAACGGTGTAACAGGTGCCGCCAAACCAAGAGCACGCGCAAGAAGACTCGCAGGCAGACCGGCAACGTAGCGGTTGATCGGTGCGACGGGGCCTTCTGGAACAGACAATGGCTGCTCACTCAGGTGGTCAACGAAAGCTTGACCAAGCAGATAACGTGACAGCTGGGATGATTTTTCGCTGGGCAGAGCCAGATTGCCGATGATAATTCCGGCATTTGTTTTTCCAAACCATGGCCACCATGGTCGTCTACGGTCTGCTTCCCGACCCGCAAGAGCAGCCGAAACATGGGGTCAAGCTCGTCAAGGTCGACCATCGACAGATCAAGGCCATCCGCCAGACTCCGATTATCCTCATCGTCCAGAAAACAGGCTTTGCGGGAATACACCTTATCCGCAGCTCCGACCTCAGGATCATAGACGCTGTCGGTATCGAGCAACCATCGGCCGACCGGGGCTTCACGAGCAGTATTCGCGTTACTGACGATATGTTCCCAAAAACGCTCAAGCGTCGGCGAGCTGGGAAACTCGCCGCCGATTCCAACAATTGCAACAGTTTTTCCAGGAGCCATATCAGGCGACCCCGGTCAATTTGTTCCGCTGAAACGATGCATTCAGCGATGCATCGATAACGCATTCATAGTTTCCAGGCGAGCAACCAGCTGATCATCGAGGGGATCAATAAACTCAATATCCGCAACCGCCCGATGGGTATCTTTCCTGTTCACGCGCACACGAATTTCAACGCCACTTTCTGGGAAGCGATCCTTGAACTGCCGGTAGCGCTCAGCAAACACCGGCAAGGATCCCGCCTGATATTGCTCAAGCTCCACAGAATAAGAAGCTGAAAGCTGCTGTCAAGGGCGAGAGGATCAGCAAACCATGAGCTGCGTAGCGGCTGACTGATCCACTGCTGCGGTTGCGGTGCCGGTTTGGACAGGGCACTGATCCCCTGCTCCGAGCAGCCGATAACCTCGCGGATGCCGTGGAAGTCGTCGCCGTGAAAAAGGCGTTCAGATTGATAGATGACCTGATCATCATGCGGATAGCTTTCAAGCGACAATTTTTCCATCGCTACTTTGGGTTCCGGCAGACGGGTCGACAGCACAACCCGGCCGCGGGCATGAACCTGCATCCGCCCCTTGTCGTCACAGCTGGACAGCTCAACCGGAACGATATGAACACCATCACTCTTCATCGCCTTCCCGGTCATAACCTGCAGCTCTCGCCTTTCATCATGGTGCAGAATGACCCCTTTGAGAATGCGTAGATCGTTGAACCCCTGAAATTTCAACCCGGGGTTATTGTGCATCGCTCCATGAGCCATCCATTCGATAATGACAGCCATCGGCAGTACGGCTTTGCCATCCATAACGTGGGACTTCAGAAACGGATACTGATCTATCGACAGATCGAGATCAAAAGCTTTTGAGACATGAATATTCTGATGAGGCTCCGGCACAAGCGCTGCCTCCTCTTCAGTTTCACCACCAAGGATGACGAGCTCGACCGCAGATTCGGATTGCGCAGAAATTTCATCCACCAGATACTCCGCACCGCTCTGGAGATTGATGACTTCAATTCCTTCCTGGGCAAAAACTTTCTTCAACGCTTCGGTCACCATGCCGCCGTCCCACGGTCCCCAGTTCAGGGAGACGACACGACAATCAGGCCGGGCCACAGCCTGTTGCTGAGCCATTTTATTAAGGATTTCGTTAGCGACAGCATAATCGACCTGACCGACACGGCCAAACCGCCCCGTTGATGACGAAAACAGAGCGATAAACTTAAGATCGTCTTCACCGACAGCCCCGAGCAACGACCTGAGACCGTCAACCTTGGTCGAGTAGACCTGTTCGAACTGATCGTCGGTTTTTTCGGCAATCAACTTGTCAGCCAGGATGCCGGCACCATGGATCAGCCTCTGACCGGCCCGTATTGTTGGCGCAGGTCGTTGATGACTTCACTGACTCCCTCTTCATCACGCAGATCGACTGCTCGATAAACCGGCGTTCCTCCGGCATTTAAAATACGATCCAGATTTACTCGGATTTCCCGCTCAGAGCTGATCCGTTCAAATTCGCGAGCAACTTCAAGTGGTTTCAGCGCCGTCGCAGATCGGGCGACAATCTCCTTCTTGATATCGGCCTCGGCTGTCAACCCCTTCAGCCATTCAGGCTCATCGGCCGTCAACTGACTGCGGCCGAGCAGTAACAATGTGGCCTGACTCCGTCCGGCAAGAGCGACAGCAACTTCAGCAGTCACGCCACGAGCGCCGCCGCTGATCACAACCAGGTCACCCTGATTCAGCGGAAGGTGTAAATCGGCCTTATCAAGTTTAATCGTATCAAGCTCCAACGCCTGCAACCCGCGTGACGTCAAACCGACTTCGACCGGACTGCGCCGGAAGAGCTCGTCGATCACCGCTGCAGCAGTGGAAGAGATCTCCATCCCCATGGCAAGATCGAGTGCCTTTCCGTGGATCGAAGGCCACTCCAGGACAGCCGTTTTACACAACCCGGCCAATCCGCCCGACATGATATCGTTTATGGCGACAGAACCGTCGGCCAGGCCGAAACTACCGTTTAGACGTGACAACGTTGCCAGAAAAGCACCACCCTGCTGAGCGGTTTTGTTCAGAGTGACTCCGAGCTTGCGTACAAGCTGAAAAGACTGCTTGAGGAAGCGATCATCCGTGCCTTGAGGGGAGACATGACAATCAGACCAGTCAACCGCTCCGGGACGGTCAAGGACTCCAGCTGATCGATGGATATTCTTCGAGGAATCAACCCTTTACCTGTCAATCCGGTACAGATTGCATCCACAAGAGCAGAGCCGTCATCGGTGATCCAGACCTCTGCTCCAGGGGCGGAATTTATATCCACGTCAGGCCTGTTCAAAGCCAGTGGAACTGTTTTCAACAGCCGGCGTGTAATCCCCTTGGGTGCGCTCGACTCCCTGTTTGCGCTGCCGGTGCTCGGAGCATCGGAGTCGGACGTCGTTGCCAGAAAGTCGACGATCTGGCCCACGGTCTGGAGCGTCCCCAGATGCTCAGGCTTAATGGCCGGAGCCCCAGGCAGTTTTTCCTGCAAGGCCGACAGGATCTCAACCCGTTTGATCGAATCGATTCCCAGATCGGTATCAAGCGCCATGTCGAGTTCGAGCATCTCGACCGGGTAGCCAGTCTTGTCGGCAATGGCACCAAGCAGAGCGGTTGCCACCTTGTTTTATCCAACTGGCCCAGCTGTGGATTTGGTGGAACGATCGGGATGCGTTCACGCCCCCCTGCGCCAGATGGTCAACAATCTGCTCCAGAGTCTGCAATACGCCGAGGTCTTCCGGCTTGACGGTTGGCAGTTCAGGCATTTTCTCCTGCAGCGCGGAGAAGATCTCAACCCGCTTGATCGAGTCGATCCCCAGGTCGCTGTCGAGCGCCATGTCGAGTTCGAGCATGTCAACCGGATAACCGGTTTTATCAGCTATAACCTCGAGCAGAACGGCCGTGATCGCTTTCTTGCCGATACCAGCTGTAGCACCGGAAGCGACCCCAGCCTGTGCCAGCGGTCCCACTCCCCGGGTCAGGTGATCGACAATCTGGTCCAGCGTCTGCAACACGCTGAGGTCTTCCGGCTTGACCGCCGGAAGTTGCGGCAACTGCTCCTGCAAGGCCGACAGGATCTCAACCCGTTTGATCGAATCGATCCCCAGGTCGCTGTCGAGCGCCATGTCGAGTTCGAGCATGTCAACCGGGTAACCGGTCTTGTCGGCAATCACATCGAGTAATGTTGTCGTCACATTCGCTCGATCTGGAGAAGAGGCAGGTACAGCTGCGGAAGAAGTATCAGCACCCTCCCGGGTCAGGTGATCGACAATCTGGCCCAGCGTCTGCAACACGCCGAGATCTTCCGGCTTGACCGCCGGAAGTTGCGGCAACTGCTCCTGCAAGGCCGACAGGATCTCGACCCGTTTGATCGAATCGATCCCCAGGTCGCTGTCGAGCGCCATGTCGAGTTCGAGCATCTCGACCGGGTAACCGGTCTTGTCGGCAATCACATCGAGTAATGTTGTTTGAATATGAGCAACATCAACACCTGAAGTTGCAGACCGTACAGTGGGAACAATCGTGAGCGTTGAGCTGTTAAGGTGATCGACAATCTGCCCCAGAGTCTGTAAACGGCCCAGGTCTTCAGGCTTGATCAGGGGGGCATCCGGCATTGCCTCCTGTACCGAGGACAGGATTTCCACCCGTTTGATCGAGTCGATCCCCAGGTCGCTGTCGAGCGCCATATCGAGTTCGAGCATCTCGACCGGGTAACCGGTCTTTTCAGCAATAATGGCGAGCAGAATCGGAGCGACACCAGGCTGTGTCCCGGTGACAGCGCCGCCGGCTGGCACTGGCGCAACCGCTGCTGCAGCGTCGGCAGCAGTTGCCGGCGCTGCAGGCGTACTCCTGAGTGCGGCTGCGACCGGAGCAGGCTGAACATGCGGCTCCATCGTCGAGCGGGGAGCGCCCAACGCCGGTCCCTGCATCAACTGCTGTTGTTGTTGGACAAGGCCCATGAAAGACTGAGTTGCCGCCTGCTGCCCTTCAAGAAACTGCTGGTGCAGTTTGGCCGTCTGCTCCTGAAGGGACTGCAAAGCCTGCAAGCTCTGTTGGGTAATACGCAGAGCTTCATGCAGGTTTTGACCTGCCGCAGCCGTTTGTATCTGTTCCGATGGCGGTGCCGGTGCAGCGGAGGAGAGCTGTTGAGCCCGCTGTCGAGAGGGAGCCTGCTGTGTTGCCTGGACGGGCGCAGGGGCCTGAACCCGCAATGGTGGGCGTTTATCCGGTGCCTGGTAAGCGTTGGCGCCGCAAAGAGAGACACTCAGCCCACGCTTTTTCTTGACTGCCGCTTGTGATCCGGCAAAATCTCCATCCCACAACGACAGGTTAAGCGAATAGCCCAATGCCGCAAGCTTGGCCAGAGCGCGGCCCAGGTCAGCGACAGTTGAACGTTGACCGTTAGAAGCATCCAGGGTCACGGTTTGGTAGTCACGATCACCAAGGATTGACCTGACCATTCCGGTCAATCGTGCGCCCGGTCCGATCTCAAGAAATGTCCGCATCCCTGCGGCGTACATGTTTTCAATCTCGTTGACAAATCAACCGGACTGGCCAATTGCTGTGCCAACAGCTGGCGCACTTCAATACCATTGGCCGGATAAGCTCCGCCGCTGGTGTTGGAATATGGAGTGATTTGGGGATCGCCAAAGCTTGTTTTTTCCAGCTCTGCGGCGAAGGGGTCTGCGGCATCCGCGATCAAGCGACTGTGAAATGCCGCTGCGACATCAAGTTTCTTGACCGAAAAGCCCTGATCTTCGAACAATCTGCAGGCTTTTTCAATTTCGCTTGTCGCCCCGACAGCACACCCTGTTCGTGAGTGTTCCTGTTCGCCAGCACAAGATCAAGAGACTCCGTCTGGATGAACGTTTCAATATCTGCCAGTGGTGCCGCCACCGCGGCCATGGAACCTCGGTCACCCGTTCCCGCAGCCATCAGCTCACCACGCAAGCGTGACAGACGGAAAAGATCTGCGGACGACAGCACTCCAGCCATGCAAAGAGCGGCCAGTTCACCGTAGCTGTGACCGGCAACAGCGTCAGGTTGGACACCAAAGGTTCCATGATCCGTGCCGATCCCAAGCTGACAGTTCCAAGCGCGGGTTGCGCCGTTTCAGTTGCCGTTAGCTCCCGGCGATTATGCTGCTTGCCTTCATCGTTAAACACAGGCCGCGGATAGATTTTTGTGTCAGAGTTCCCTTTGCCTGCCCGCTGCAGGCGGCATAGACCTGATCCGCCTCTTCGAGAACGGAAAAGAATTCGGGGAACTGAACAGCAAGACAGCCCAGCATACCGGGGTATTGAGCCCCCTGTCCGGGAAACAACATGGCCAGAGGGCCATTGTGTTGCCCTGATCCATAATAGATACCGCCTGGTAATTCCTGAAAACCACTCGCCTGATCGTTATCGAGCAAAGCGCTTGCCTTAGTCAGCATCTGCGCCAGGTCGCTCACGTCTTTTTCAACAACAACGATCAGTTTCTGGTCGGCCCCGGGGTTGAAATCACGTCGTTTTCCATCAGCGATAACACGCAGCTCATCCCAGGCCACCGGCGCGGAAAAATCCTGAAGCTGTTTTTTCAGCTCGCCCCTGTCTGCTGCGGAAAAAGGCAGAATCTGCACATCTCCATCCCAGTCAGTCTGAACTTTTTCAGCGCTGTACTCTTCAAGCAGACAATGGAAATTACTTCCACCGAAGCCGAGAGCGCTGACCCCTGCTCTGCGTGGATGATCGGCTTTTGAAACCCATGGCCGCAGTTCTGTATTGACATAAAACGGTGTCGTGTCCGACATCAGACTGTCCTGTGGCTGGTTCACCTTTATCGTCGGCGGCAAAGTTTATGGTGCAGAGCCAGAGAAGCTTTGATGACCCCGGCCACACCTGCCGCAGCCTTGGTGTGACCAATCTGCGATTTGATTGACCCCAGCGCACACCAGGGAGTTTCGCTTTCACCGAAGACACCCTGTAAAGCAGAGACTTCAATGGCATCGCCAACCCGTGTCCCGGTTCCATGACCTTCAATCAGTTCAATCGTGTCGGGAGACACTCCCGCCTGCTCGTAGGCACGCCGCAGTGCCTTGGCCTGGCCATCAGCATCCGGTTCGTAGATCGCCGCTCCCTTGCCGTCACTTGAAGCACCGATACCTCTGATGACGGAATAAATTTTATCACCATCGCGCTCGGCGTCTTCAAGACGCTTCAAAACTACGATTCCAAGCCCTTCTCCAAGGGTCGTACCGTCCGATTCCCGGTCGTAAGGTCGGGCATGTCCGGTGGGTGACAATGCCGGTGTCTTACTGAAACAGGTGTACATGAAGATATCGTTGAACGTGTCGATTCCACCGGTGATCACCATATCCGACCGGCCAGCGGCCAATTCGAGCGCAGCCAGATTCAGTGCACTCAGCGAACTGCCGCAGGCGGCATCGACGACACAGTTGGTTCCGCCCAGGTCAAAATGTTTACTGATACGGCCGGCAACAACGTTACCAAGCAGACCGGGAAATGAATTTTCCTGCCACGGAACGTAGGAATCTGAAATACGCTGCATGACGTCTTGAGCCAGATGATCATCGACCCCCGCATCCTTGAGCGCCGCCTGCCAGCGCGGATACCCGAGTCTGGCGCCCAACGGGATTACCAGTTCCAGGGTTCCGGTAACACCGATGATAACGCTGACCTTGTCTCGATCATACTCTCTCTCCGCTGCGTATCCAGCATCGGTCAGAGCTTGTTCAACAGCCAGAAGACCAAGAAGTTGCGATGTATCGATCGCTTCAATGGCATTCGGAAGGATACCGTAATCCATCGGGTTGAATTCAACCGGCGAAAGAAACCCGCCCAGCTTGGCATAAACTTTATCCGGAGACTTGGGGTCGGGATTAAAGTGATCCTCAGGCCTCCAATGCGTCTCAGGAATCTCCGTTATGGCATCAGAGCCATTTTTTATATTGGTCCAGAATTTCCCTTTGTTTTCCGCTTCGGGAAACATACAACCGATCCCGACAATGGCCAGTGGCTTCATGAGACTGCCGGAGGACGGGACTTGATCAGCGCCGGTATTTTCAACGGATAAACTCCTTGATTTGGTCAACATTCAGTGGTGCAAAAAGGTCGGATTCAAAATCGATCGGCTCGACCTGTTGTTTCAATTGCGCAACTCGCTGCATCAGAGCTGCACCAAAAAGAATATTATAGGCGACAGTGACAACCTTACGTTGCTCCGATTGTTCCAGGAAAGTGCCGCGGGTCCATTCGTTAAAGGCCCCCATAGCCGGTCCACACCAGATCTGATAGTCAATTTTACGACTTGCATCACCACTGTTGGCCCAGACTGGCGTCTGTCCCAGATACCAACGGAAGACAAGAGCCAGCTTGTATTTGGGGTCTGACTCCGCCTTTTCAATCTGACGGGGGTCACGAACGGAAAAATATTTGCGGGTCTGTTCCCAGATCGTTGTCAGAGGCGCCCTGAAAAAAGTCTTTTCCAGCTTGTCGCGCTCATCTGCCGGCAAGGCCTCAATACTGTCATAAGCCTTATACAGATCGTAAAGCTTATGCGCCCGAATAGAAAACATCGTCCCCGCTTGACAACCTGAACCTTGACTCCCATTTCAAACATATCGCCGGAAGGCGCCATGGTAATGTCTGCCTGCCTGGTTTCAGCCAGCATTTTTCTGACTTCGTTGCAGGTCCCCGATTCGATACAGGCCTGATTGACAGTCCCGGTCACCAGGTATGCCGCTCCCATGGCAAACGCCGCCATAGCTGAGGCGGGAGTGGCTATACCACCTCCCAATCCAACTCTGATTCTGGTTACATAGCCGTATTGTCTCTGTAATTCGTTACGCTGCGCAACAATGGTCGGAAATAGCGCCAATGCCGGGCGATTGTCGGTATGACCACCTGAATCCGCTTCAACGGTAATATCCTGAGCCATGGGGATTTCTGCCGCCATCCGGGCCTGTTCAGCAGTCAGCTCACCCGCGGCAACAAGCTGCTTTAAAAACTTTTCGGGGGGCGGAGCCATAAAGCGAGCTGCGACCTCTTCGCGCGAAATCTTGGCAATAATCCGGTTTGGGGCAACGACATGCCCCGCCTCATGGCGATAGATCCCGGCAGTCCTATAGCGGACAACCGGCAGTGTCAAAGCCAGAAAAGCCGAAGCTTCAATAAGACGTATTTCACGGTGCAGGTAAAAATCAACCAGGGCCTTTTCGAGTTCAGGCTCAGAGGGGCTGTGAATCAGATTGAAACCGAAAGGAATCTCCGGTGTTTGTCGCTGCAACTGGTCAGCGGCGGCTTCAACCTGTTCCATCGTCAACCCGGCTGAACCGAAAAACCGAGCATTCCCTCCTGCCCCAGAGCTTTGACCATAGCAACAGAGCTGATCCCTTTGGCCATTGAACCGCCGACATAGGCGTAACGCAAGCCATGATCGCGGCAAAAGCTGCTGTCCCCCAGTGCATCAATCTCAGCAGGCAGGACCATTCCATCGGGAAGAACATGCTCTCCTCGACAGGCAGAAGCTTCAAGCAGTTCCGTCCCCTTTTCTCTTTTAAACAAAAAAAGAGGACTTTTAAGCTGACGTAACTTTGAATGCAAGGCGGCTCGGTCGGACACGCATAAAGAGGCCGAGGGTTGCGATTGTGACATCATGTTCACGAGAATTAAGCTCCTACAGGGATTCAAGCGTTGACTGGATCTCATCGACTATTTTTTAGGCGTTGAGGCACCGGCAGTCAGCCCGATCTTTTTATGTTTACGAAGTTCGTCCAAGGGGAGTTCATCTGCCGTTTCGACATGTACAACCTTTGTACCGTGTGCTTCGATCACCTGAGCAAGCCGCCTGGTGTTACTGCTGTTGTAACCACCGGCAACAATAAAGAAATCAACCTCTTCGGCCAGACGGATCGCTTCACCCTGGCGCTGTTTCGTCGCATCGCAGATGGTATGAAGATGGACCAGATCAATACCGTCGAGTGAGGACAGATAATGACTGATTTCATCAAAGACAGCACGGTCCTGGGTCGTCTGGGCGGCGAGGCAATATTTTACGGCGGGATCAAGTTGCAGGGATTTGCAGCTGTCCAGACTGTCGAACACAACGGTTTCACCAGCGGCATAGCTGAGCAAACACTTGACCTCAGGATGGGTTTCTTCACCGAACAGAAGCAGAGTACGACCATCCTGGGTGCTCTGATCGATCAACAGGCAGGCATCTTTAACTTTTGGACAGGTCGCATCGATAACGAAGATGCCGCGCTTTTCAAGGTCGGCCTGAACCTGGCGGGTAATTCCGTGCGCTCTGACGACAACAACAGAGCCGGCCGGTATTTCATCCGGAGATTCAACCGTGATAACACCCTTGTCGGTATAATCTTTGACAACCTGGGGATTGTGGATAATTGAACCGAGAATATAGATATTCCCGTCCACGTCCTCTTCATCTATGATCTTATCTAGCTTGCGCAGTGCCAGACTAACGCCCATACAGAAACCGGCACTTTTTGCACGTATAAAATCCATTGAAAACTTACCCATTAAGCTAGGGCAAAAATAACTGCCTTAACAAATGATAAAAACGGTATCAGTTCGACGTAAAAACAATTTTTCAAGTCAATAACAAACTAGTAATAATGTCACCAAAAGGTTCGTTATGGCAAGGGCAAACAGATATGATTTCCTGACTGAATCAAAAAAATACAGAAATCGCTCCATCCAAAAACAAGCACTCCTTCTTCTCTATCAGGACAGGCACAAAACAGGGAGACAAGAGCAACTTTGACAAAACGAACCGAGAATCCCCTGAATCACAGGTTTAATATTCCATATTGTCATCCGCCCCATCCGCCCATACAAAGCGTTGGAGTCAAGTAAATTTCAATTTAACCATTGCAATACAACATCAAAAAAGCGACATATACATCCTCCAAACCCAAAGAGACGATAACGAATCATCAGCCCTCGGCTGATGCACAAGCAAAAAGAAGATCATATGACCGCGCCCCGACCATCTGGTGAATCACTTTTAAAACTGGCAAACTACCGCATGCCTTTCGGCAAATATGCCAACCGACTCCTGGTCGACATTCCGGAAGAGTACTTTGTGTGGTTTTCTCACAAGGGATTTCCTGCAGGGGAACTGGGGCTGTTCATGTCGATGATGCTGGAAATCAAAGTGAATGGTCTTGAATATCTACTTGAGCCCTTAAGGGACAGCTGAGCCCATGAGGGCCTGACAACCATCAGCAAAGCGGCTCGGGTTTCAAAACAGATGACAAAAACGACAATCCGAACAGGTTGCGACAAATAAAGTCGAATATATGTCAAATAAAAAAAGACCGGATCAGAAGATCCGGTCTTTGTATTTTAAGTGGAGCGGGAAACGAGATTCGAACTCGCGACGTCAACCTTGGCAAGGTTGCACTCTACCACTGAGTTATTCCCGCTC
>LQAH01000072.1_pt1 | contig 39944 bp, 53 predicted proteins | sample 1535791 | NCBI WGS metagenome assembly LQAH01 (sample SAMN04331585, study PRJNA305678) | bioreactor metagenome | isolation source: bioreactor_4 inoculated with Wadden Sea sediment 2nd replicate of a... | place: Germany:Bremen
AAAAATATTATAAAAGCATATATATAAAGAAGATAGCATAAACCATATAAGAATAATATATTACAAACCTATATCAAAACAGGATTCATATGAATTATGAGTGAAGAATTAGTATAAGAACATATGCAAAACTCATTATATAAGATAGAGGTATGTCATTAATATAAAAGATATTACAATCGATATTGAGGAATATTTGTAAGGTGTATGTAAGATGATGAAAAAGAGAAATGTAATTCAATATTTTTACAAAAGTAGTTTTGTCATCTTATTGCGGAATATCAATTATGATGAAAACAAGATAGTGAGAACAAATGGTTTTATTGTATTAAATTCAAGGATATGAGCCAGAAAAAGGCTATAAGTCCATTAAAACAAAAAAAAAGGTGTGTCTTTATACACTTTCGGATCATCTTGTAGTTTCCAGCATGGGACTTAAACTGGTTTCACTTACAATCACCTAATCGTTGTATAAAACATCAACACCTTTTTACGATAACCATTTCGGATTACCAAATATTTATTACTTAAGGGAATCGAACCCTCTTTTGTCACCAGAAGTAATTGTTTCTACTAATGGTACAATACACAATTTATGCTGTGTTGGTCAAGGGGGTAGTGAAAGAAACTCATCGTAGGTTCAATGAGTTTCTTTTGCAGCCTTATATTTGGATGAATTGTGGTTGTTCTTACACAGTTGGTGTTTTAACAATATATTCATAATTCAACACTAACTAGAAAGGCTTCACCGCTTCAATGATATAGGAGCTACATATTGATCGATGTCGCTACCTGGCACCCAAGTAGAGAGTATTTCTTTACTCGTATCCTTTATTGTGAGATTAATTTCCATGAAGCCTGAGTTGTGAAGAAGCTTCTCTATTATGTGTACATGTTCTGCTCCTGAGATACATCCAGCGAGTAACTTTACATCATTTCTCACAGATTCAGGAAGTTCAGCTGTCGCCAAAACATCTGAAACAGAAAGACGCCCACCGGGCTTAAGGACCCTAAAAGCTTCATGAAAAACTTGTTGTTTATCTAAAGAGAGATTGATGACACAGTTAGAGATAATGACATCTATTGAGGAATCATCAATAGGAAGGGCTTCAATTGAACCTTCAATAAATTCTACGTTTGTGTATCCAAGTTTCTTAGCATGAGAACGCGCAAGAGAAACCATCTTAGAAGTCATATCGACACCGATAACCTTTCCGTTTTCACCCACTTGTTTTCGGGCAAGAAAACAATCAAATCCACCACCGCTACCGAGATCTAGGACAGTTTCTCCTTGCTGAAGTGAAGCAAACGCCAATGGATTACCACACCCAAGACCAAGGTTTGCACCAACAGCTCCTTCAGTTACATCATTATCATGATATCCTAGAATCTTAGATATTTGATTAATATCAGTAGGCTGCTCTGTACAACAAGAGTTTCCCTCGCAACAGCTTTTAGAGTGACCCTGTTGTGCAATGGTTGAGTATGTTTTTTTTATATAATCTGTAATCACCTGATGGTTTTGCTTTTTCATCTTCATAAGTATCCTTTATACATTCTTTGTCGGGAACCAATTCTTTGTTCTATTAGCAATCTTCACTAGAGTGAGCATTACTGGAACTTCCACTAACACACCAACTACAGTTGCAATCGTAGCACCTGAACTCAGCCCAAAGACTGATATGGCAACAGCAACAGCAAGTTCGAAAAATTAGAAGCGCCAATCATACCTGCGGAGCTGCAATGTTATGTGGTAGCTTCCAAGCTTTAGCCCATAAATACGCTACGAAGAATATGAAGAATGTCTGAATTATTAAAGGGATGGCAATCAGTACAATATTAAACGGATTATCCACGATTATTTGTCCTTGGAAGGAAAAAATAATGATGAGAGTGAGAAGTAACCCGGTTATAGTGACATTGCCGAACTTTGGGATAAATGTATTTTCAAAGTAATCTAATCCATGTCTTTTCGAAATTACGACACGTGAAAGCCATCCAGCACCTAGCGGGATGACAACAAAGAGAATAACTGAAAGAAATAGAGTCATCCAAGGAATAGCGATTCCACTAATACCAAGTAAAAGACCGACAATTGGAACAAAAGCCGCGAGAATAATAAGATCGTTTGTTGCGACTTGCACTAAGGTATAGGCGGGATTACCCTTAGTAAGATGGCTCCAAACAAAAACCATAGCTGTACAAGGTGCTGCACCAAGTAATACAGCGCCGGCAAGGTATTGTCGAGCTAATTCTCGAGGGATAAATGACTGGTATACAACATAGAAGAAGAATATTGCTATTCCATACATCGTGAAAGGCTTAATCAACCAGTTGGTTATCCATGTGATTACCAACCCACGAGGACTCTGTCCGACTTTCTTTATACTATGGAAATCAACCTTTAGCATCATTGGATAAATCATAAGCCAGATGAGAATGGCTACGGGGATGGAAACATTTGCATATTCAAATTGAGATAGGAATTGAGGAACTTCTGGAAGATATACACCTATCAAAACTCCAGTTGCCATACATAGTAACACCCACACAGTCAAATACCTTTCAAAAAAACCGATGCCAGAAGAACTCTTTTTCGTACTGCTCATATATTCCTCCTCAAAATAGTGTAATCTAATTTTTTAGCAATGATTCGTTCCACAATGATGACTACTTTTTACTAATGTGACATTGGGAGTGGTTGAAATAAGATTTAGGTAATCCATAAGTTGACACAGTTGCTCTTTATTCAAGGAATAATACATCCATTTTCCGTCCCTTTTGGCCGAGACAAGTCCACTTTCACTAAGAAGGTTCATATGATAGCTGAGAGTAGGTTGGCTAATGTTAAATGATTCCAAGATATCGCAGGCGCATAAGGCTCTGTAGATAATAAATTGATGATATTCAATCGTGTCTCATCAGAAGTGCTTTGAGCTTAAGTAAGTGTCCTTCTATCTTAATTCCTTTTTTGTTCATTTGTATCCTCTCCTACATATTGAATATTATCTATTAGATAGAAAATATTCAATATGTAGTGTATGGTTTTATAACAACACTAAGGCTTTTACATACCTATAATTGCATTATTCTTGGATAAAGAAGATTATTATCTTATTGTTTATCTATGAAAATATCTTGATGTGAATCAATCATCGAAATTATAGTTACTAAAATCTCATATATAGAAGATAGAAACTCATCATCAATAATATAGCTCCCATTCCATAATTCAGGGCTATGCTAAAATTACCATTTTTCTTGTTGTATCATGAATCTTATTATTACAAAAACATAATGGCCAATAGCTTGCTTCAATACACCAAGCAAAGAAGCACATATCCTTTCTAACATCTAGGTGGAATGAAAGGATAGCTTCTTTGCCCACCTTGTAGAATGTGCTTTTACGATGAGGACAAAGAGGCTCACAAGTTCTGTGAGCCAAAATAAACGAGTTGCATTAAGAAAAATTAATGCTCAGCGAGCCATTCATTTACCCTTTGTAGAATATTGTCGCGAATAGGGCGAATCCCTGCCAACTTCTCTTCATCTGTCCCAGTTATTGCACTTGGATCAGGAAAGCCCCAGTGTAGACGAGTGTGCTTCCCTGGGAACATTGGACATCTCTCTGCACTACTTTCATCACAGACAGTGACTACATAATCGAATTTTTCATCATTTTCAATATATGTATTTGCAGGTTTGCGTATTGACCTTCCATAGAGATACCAATCTCAGCCATAGCTTGTACGACTAGGGGATTAAGCTTTCCTGCTTCAATTCCACTACTATGAACATCAAATCTTTCACCGGCAAAGTGGCGAACGAATGCTTCACACATTTGACTACGAGCTGAATTATGTATGCATACAAACATGATTCTTGTTTTTCCATTTAGTGTTTCTCCTTTGTTGATTTTATATTACAACAACTAGCACTAGCGATTATTGTCTCACTCTCAAGAGGTTCTCTTGATGTTTCTTTATGGATGGTGCTTCGATTACCACAATGCATCAACTCTAAAACACATGGCATTACCAAGTTACAGTTTACTTGAGTTCCATCTCGTTCCATGTCGATGACACCAACACTTTTAAGTAATGAAAGATGCTTCGAAGTGGCTGATTTGTTCAATTCAAGATTATCTGCTAATTCACAGACACACCAAGGACGTTTACTCAAAGTTTCTATGATTGCAAGGCGCATCGGATGCCCTAACACACGTAACAGTCGAGCTTCTTCTTCGAATTTTCTTATCTCCATCTTTTCCATATATACAATGTTTCAAAAAGTGGAAACTTTGTCAACTAATTCTATTGACACTCTCCTTAATTGTTTCCAATAATGGAAACATAAGGAGATATACTATGGTAATCCAAATACTCGGGACAGGATGTCCCAAATGTAAAGCTCTCGAAGCACATGCTCGAGAAGCACTCGAGATAAGTGGTATTGAAGCTACTATCGAAAAAGTCACCGAAATTGATAAGATCATGGATATGGGAGTAATGATGACCCCTGCTCTAGCAATTGATGGAGAAGTGAAGAGTGCAGGGCGATTGTTAAGTAAAGACCAAATTCTTACATATATCAAAGGAGACAAATAATGGGGTGCTCATGTAGCTGTGGTTGCACTGTTAATCTTCTCTATGCGTGTTCAGGAGCTGCAAATACTGGTATGCTTGCCGACCAGGTTGCTCGTACCCTCTCTTCTGATGGCAAAGGGTCTATGACCTGTCTTGCGGCGGTGGGAGCAGATCTTTCAGGTTTTATTGTTTCTGCTCGAAATGCCGATAAAAACATCGTTATTGATGGGTGCAAGGTTGCGTGTGGTGCAAAGATCTTTACAGAAAAAGGGCTCCCTTTTGAACATTACATCACGACTGATTTTGGAGTCGTCAAGGGACAAACTCCAATTACTGGGGAAGTGATAGAGACTGTGGCACAACAGATTAATAGGTTAATATAATTATGGCAACGAAAGAACTCACTCCAAATAAAAAATTACTCATCATCATCGGAGTCTTTCTTACGGTATTTTTTATCCCGTTCACTCATCCTAGGATTGTTGGTGCTATTCAAGAAGCATTTTTGATGCTTTCAGATTATGCCCATGAGCATGTTTTACTATGCGTAGTTCCTGCCATGTTTATTGCAGGAGCTATTGTCGTGTTCCTGAACCAGCAGGCTGTCATGAAGTACCTTGGACCAAAAGCTAACAAGATTGTTGCTTATTCTGTGGCTTCTGTATCGGGTGCAATTCTTGCAGTGTGCTCTTGTACAGTACTCCCTTTGTTTAAAGGGATCTACAAGAAGGGTGCTGGATTAGGGCCTGCAATTGCATTTCTTTACTCGGGACCTGCGATTAACATTCTGGCTATTGTTCTCTCCTACAAAGTGTTTGGATGGAAGCTTGGATTAACACGTATGATAGTATCAGTAGTATTTGCATTCATTATTGGTTTGATTATGCAGGCAATATTCAGTAAAGAAGATGAGAAAAGAGTTGCAGATGAAAGACTGTTCCAAAACATGGGTGGACCAGAGGCTCGTTCATTGAGCCAAATGGTGTTATTCATGATCTCCATGATTGGAATCTTGGTGTTTATTAACTGGGCTCCTTCAAGTGGTGCTAGTTCTGCATGGGACTTCATATATCGTGCTAAATACTGGATTACTGGAGCTTTTGGTCTTCTTCTTATTTACTCATTAGTGAGATGGTTCACAAAAGATGAACTCATTGAATGGGGAGGGGCAACTCGTGATTTTGCTTTGCAAATCCTTCCACTCCTCTTTGGTGGTGTGTTAGTTGCAGGTTTCCTTTTAGGGAGACCTGGGCATGAGGCGCTGATTCCTTCAACATGGGTAGCTTCTTTAGTTGGAGGAAACTCGATTTTTGCTAACTTCTTTGCTGCTATTTCAGGTGCATTCATGTATTTTGCTACTCTTACTGAGATTCCAATCGTACAAGGTTTGCTTGGTTCAGGTATGGGACAAGGCCCGGCACTTGCATTGTTGCTAGCAGGTCCAAGCCTCTCATTGCCCTCTATGCTTGTCATAGGAGGAGAGTTAGGGTTCAAGAAAACAGCAACATATGTTGTTTTAGTAGTCATTTTCTCTACGCTAGCTGGATTTGTGTTTGGAATGTTTGCATAGGAGTTGAATATTGATACAATGTCTGTCATCTTTTTAACAGACAAGGAGAAAAGATGACAAATCATAATCATGAAAGGCTAGATGATTTTTCTCTTTCAGGAAAGAAAATATTTTGGGTAACAATTCTTAATGTTACCATCACAGTTGCCGAAGTTCTGGAGGAATACTCTCAGGAAGCTTAGCTCTGTTAAGTGATGCTGTTCACAATTTGAGTGATACCTTTGCCATAGCACTTTCCTATGTTACAAATAGGCTGGCAGGTAAGCCGAAAGATTCGAAGCGGACATATGGGTATAAGAGGGCAGAAATACTATCAGCATTTGTAAATGCTACCATTCTTATAGTAATTACTGTCTTTCTTATTATTGAAGCTGTCAAAAGGATCCTCTCTCCTCAAGGGATTGATGGCACACTTATGATGGTTGTTGCTATAATAGGTTTGGTAGCTAACCTTCTTTCTGTGTTTTTATTAGAGAAAGATTCTCGTGAGAATTTGAATATCAAATCTAGCTATCTACATCTTTTGGGAGACACTATCTCTTCCGTTGGCGTGCTTGTTGGTGGAGTCGTTATCAAGCTGTGGAATCAGATATGGGTAGATCCTGTAGTGACAATTCTTATCGCCCTGTATATCATGAAGGAGACTTTTGGGATTATAAAAAAGACCGTAAGCATACTCATGCAAACATCTGCTGTGTTGGATTATGAGACTATTAAGAGAGATATTGAGGCAATGGATAAAGTCAATGGCATCCACCACGTTCATTCATGGATGACAAACGAGAAAACGATATACTTTGAAGCACATATTGATTTACAAGACATGTTGCTCTCGGAAACACAACGAGTATATGAGGACATAGAAGAATACCTAATTCAACAGCACCATGTGAGTCATGTAACACTACAGGCTGAGGTGGATCGGTGTTGTGATAAGAGAATCTTTAAATTATGATAATTAACAAAAGACAAAGACTAGGGGTGAGCTAATGAATGTGATTCTCTATGCGACAACAGGGTTGTTATTAATCCTCTCGTATACGAAAGATAAAAAGAAGACGAAGAAAGCCTTGATGAAGGCATGGAAGGCGTTGGAGAATATCCTTCCACAGTTTCTTGTCGTGATATTACTAGTAGGTGTTTTGCTCACTTTGATGGATTCCCAAACGATTCTCAAGATTATTGGTTCTGATTCAGGATGGCTAGGAGTGGTTCTTGCAGCTGTTGTGGGTGCAATCACATTGATTCCTGGATTTGTAGCATTCCCAACAGCAGCTATGTTGCTAGAAGGAGGAGCTGGGTATATGCAGATAGCTGCATTTATTTCTACTTTGATGATGGTTGGTATTATAACACTTCCAGTTGAGGTAAAGTATTTTGGGAAACGGCTGGCAATCTATCGCAATGTGTTGGCCTTCGTCTTCTCTTTTCTTGTCGCCTATGTGATTGGGTATGTGGTAACATTGGTATGAAAGCATTAATGAGAAAATATCAGGCACTATTAATTGTTTTAGTGCTTTTAGTAGTGTATTCACTATTCAATGAAGCATTTGGGAAATCAGTTACAACTATTACTATTGCTCAGTTGAAAGAGATGTTATTAGTCATCCCTCCGATCTTTATTCTCCTTGGGTTACTAGATATATGGGTTCCAAAGGAAACCATGGTCACATACATGGGTGAGGGTTCTGGAATAAAAGGGATAGTATTGTCTATCTTGATAGGTTCTGCAGCCGCAGGTCCTTTGTATGGTGCTTTCCCAGTTGCTGCTGTATTCATGAAAAAGGGTGTCAAATTCCGAAATGTCCTTATCTTCATTGGAGCCTGGTCTACAACAAAAATTCCTATGTTTTTGTTTGAGATTTCCTCACTAGGTGCCCGATTTGCTATTACTAGGTTGCTCATCGACATCCCTGGAATCATCATCATAGCTCATATTCTCTCCTTTTTGGTGCCCAAAGAGGAAGTAAATATGATCTACAAGAAAGCTGAGCTGTTGTAATCTTTATGAGGAACTTATAAGAAATCAAACTCAATAGATTGAAAACCCTAAAGAAGAACTATGAGTGAATGTCGGCTAGTATATGGAATTTCGACTTATCTATCGTTTTGACCTCGAAGTTACTACTAAATGGTTTGTGGTAAATAATGACTCACTTTGAAAATACGATCATTTTTTGTAGGTTTTTGCTTATTTTGGAACTAAATGTTAAGACTAAGAACTATGTATTGGATAGCTAAACAAGGGTTGACAGTAAAGATTCTACCTGATTAGATGAGTGTAAGGTGGAAGCGTTTACATGGCAACTATGAACGATATTGCAAAACTAGCGAATGTATCTCTGGCGACAGTCTCTAGAGTGTTGAACGGGAGCTCGGCTGTCAAGGATGAGACAAAAGCCCTTGTTATGGAGTGGGTTAGGAAGCTTGATTATTATCCAACTATTCAGCTAAGACGTTGGCTGAAAAAAAATCTCTCATCATAGCTCTAGTGATTCCGGATCTTTTTAACCCCTTTTTTATGGAGTTGATTTACTATATTGAGAGGTATGTCTCTCAAAGTGGATATAGTCTGCTCATTGCTAACTCAGATGGAAATCTTGAGCGAGAACGGGCAATCAGCAATACGCTTAAAGCGAGGCAAGTGGATGGAGTCCTCGTGGGGTTAGTGTCTCAGGATTCTCCGCTTGCAGAAATGCTTCAAAACAGGCAATACCATCAGTCTCTATCACCCAAAATCTTTCTTTTCTCAATAGTGTCTCTATCTCCCATGAAAGGGGAGGGATTCTTGCGGCTCAGCATTTGCTTGAAAAAGATTACAAACGGTTTATTTATGTGGGATCCGAATTTCAAGATCCGAAATACCAAGGTTTCGTACCCACCTTTTAGAGAATCAGATCCCACAAGAGAATATCATGCTACTTGATATCGGAGCAATGTGGTTCCATACAGGACAGAAATCTTATCAGCGAATTAATGAACAAGAGCACATAATCAGAGAGTGGAGTAGGCATAAACTAGGGATCTTCTGTATCAATGACATCGTTGCTTTAGGGGTTATTCAAGCATGTATCGAGATGAAAATCGTGATAGGAGATTGCGTTGGAGTTCTTGGGTTCGATGATACATATCTATGCCAAAGTGTGAGGCCGACACTCACGTCTATTGCCCAGAATAAAGATGAGATGTCAAGAATTGGCGTTGAACTATTATTGCGTACAATTGATAATAGAAGTAATGGAGAAGGGAAAGAAATTGAAAGAATTATTTTGCAACCTTCTCTTGCCAAACGGGAAAGTACATGATATTGTATTTTTGTAAGTAAATGAAAACGCTTACATTTTATTACATAAGAAAGGGAGTATCATGTACAGACCATTGTTACATTACACAGCAAGTAAGAATTGGATAAGTGACCCTAACGGCTGCATCCATGTGGGGGGAGTCTTTCATCTTTTTTATCAACATAATCCCCAATCATGCGGCTGGGGAGATATTTACTGGGGACATGCAGTGAGTGAAGATCTCCTTCATTGGAAAGAACAGGAGATTGTCCTATTTCCACACCCAGATACAGGATTACCCTTCTCTGGTTCTGCAGTTCTTGATAAAGATAATCTCTCAGGACTATTTCCTATGAATGGCTCTCAAGATAATATTATTCTAATCTATACAGGGCATATTCCTACATCTTTTTCTGGTACATCTGCTAAAGAACATCAATGTATTGCATATAGTCTAGATGCAGGGTCTTCATTTGTTCCTTATCGGGGCAATCCGGTCGAGAGTTCATTTATAAGGTCCGATTTTCGTGACCCTAAGGTCTTCTGGTATCCACAAACGAATATGTGGATAATGCTAGTAGCAGCTAATAATACTCTTGAATTCTATCATTCTGTAAATCTTATTGAATGGAATTTGGTTTCCACTTTTATTCCAGAGCTGAATTTTTCATTCAAGAATTTAGAGTGCCCTGATATTATATCTGTACCACTCGAGGAGAATTTCGATTCAAAGATGTGGATGATCACCATATGTATTCAATATGAACAGGTAGCTAATAATCAGGTTGCTTCATTATACATAATTGGAGATTTCGATGGCCATACCTTCACCCAGAGAGAACCTATTAGAAAAGTAGATTACGGGAGCGAATTTTATGCAATGCAATCATGGAACAATGCACCGGAAGGTTCCTGTCGTTGGATAGGGTGGGTTCGAGACTGGTTGGAGGATAGTTTCTTTATTAATCGCATTTGGCGTGGTGTTATGTCGATACCAAGAGAGCTCCGATTACGAAAGAACCAATTGGGAGGACACGATCTTATCCAGATTCCATATTTGGAATCGATAGAAACTCAACTTACATCGACTAATTTCGAAGGAGAAATCCGATTACCATTGGTTTCGCATCAAGCTTACATCATTGATATCAACAGGGTTGGGATGGATTGTAATGGTTGGTGTCATTTCTCGTTGTTAGGTGATGAAGGTGATTCTCTCTCTATCGAATACAATGATTTGTATCAGCACTTAAATTGTGGAGAAAAATTACACAAAGATCGATGACTGTAAGATTTCTCACGAAAGCACATGTGCTGACCTCAATTCCGACGAGTTTGATCTTCAGATTATCATTGATGCAGCAGTAGTTGAGATTTTTGCAGGAAGAGGGAAAATATCCATTAGTCATTCCTGGTATACATCTATTGATGGAGGGCATATCGAAATATGTCTTTCGCCGGGAAACCTCAAGGGGACCTTGAGGGAGATTTGTAACAGTAGTATGGTCACCCTAAGAGGTGAACACATAGGTATCAATCAAAATCAAGGAGGATTGAGATGAAAAGAGCATTATTCGTGTTGATGTGTCTACTATTAGTAACCAGTGTATTTGCTGGTGGTCAAAGCGAACCTGAGATGAAGGTGAATTCTGTGAGCATCATGTTCCAGGGCGGTGAACCAGAACAGGCTGCAGTAAAAGCTACTCTAGATAGGTTCCAAGCAGAGACAGGGATTCAGGTCACAGCATTATATACCCCTCATGGAGGGTATAATGAGAAGCTGTCTGGTTATATCAATTCAAAAAATATGCCTGACATCATCCAGTTGGATGCACCCTATCTCTCCAACTATGTTTGGAGCGGAGTAATCGAGCCCATTGAAGAGTATATCAGTGCTGATTTAGTCGCTGATATGACCGAATCGAACAAAAATCAATGCACCTATCCTCTTGATGGTAAACTTTATGCGGTAAGCCATCAGGACAGTTCAATCGTGTTATATGCAAACAAGGCTTATCTAACTAAGATTGGAGCCCGAATTCCTACATCAGTTGAAACGGCTTGGACTCTAGCTGAGTTCGAAACGATACTTGCAGATCTTTCAGGACTACCTGAAGTGATTTGGCCAATTGACCTTATGAACGCTTATGGACCGAAAACCGAGTGGGGAACCTTTGGATTTTGCCAATGTTTAAATCTGCGGGTACTGGAGCCATCGATCAAACAACTTGGAAAGCGACCGGAGTCTTAGATTCTCCTGCAAATATTGCATTTGCTGAGAAACTACAGAAGTGGTCTAAGAATGGATGGGTTGTACCGGCAACAGCTGGTGATAATCAGTTCTTCAATTCTGACAAGGCTGCAGCACTCGCTTGGTGTGGACATTGGTTATATCCTGCTGTCGAACAGGCCTTAGGTGAAGACCTAGTGGTTCTCCCATTACCTAACTTTGGCAACGGAACAGTCTCCCCGAATGGATCATGGGTTTGGTCGATTGCAAAAGAAGCTAAAAATAAAGAAGGTGCTGCACAGTTACTTGAATTTATGATGAATGACATGGCTTTCTACAGTGATCTTAATGAGATGAATGTATTCCCAGCAACAAAGAAATTTCTATCCATTGCTGAAGTATACAAAGATCCAGCAAAGCTAGGAATTGCAATGGAACAAGCAGCAAAAACAGCAAGTTCAAGACCAAAGCATCCTGCTTATCCAATCATCACTCAAAGTTTTGCCAAAGCGTATGATGATATACTTAATGGTGGTGTAAATCCCGCGAAGGCGCTCGCTGAAGCAGCTGCGGCTATCGATGAGGATATCGCAGACAATGACGGTTATCCACCTTTTGGTAAGTAATCGGTAATTTACATGAATGCATGCTCCGTGAGTTTTATGCGAGCATGCATTTCCTGTTAATCGGAGGAAACATGAATACCATTAAAAAACAGCAGATGCATGAGACATTGATGATATTACCGGCAATCATCCTGCTATTTACTTTCTTGGTGCTTCCATTTATCGTATCAATACGATTGTCACTGACGAATCAGAGACTGGTTCAAGGACCGGTTGCTACAAAGTTTATTCTGTTTAGGAACTATGCTCAAATTATTTCTGATGAAAATTTTTGGCAAGCCTTCTGGAATGTTATAAAATTTGCCGTTATGGTAATTCCTATTCAGTGTGGTATAGCTTTGATTTTTGCAACCCTTTTAAACAAACAGCAAGTCATGAAAGGTGTATTACGGTCACTATTCTTTTTGCCATTCATCACACCGATGGTCATTGTCACTGTTATCTGGAAAACCTTATATCAATACCCGAAGGGGATCTTCAACCTAATAATCCAATCAATATCAGGTGGAGCACTCGGACCAGTAGAATGGTTGGGTAATGTCTCTACGGCAATGCCGGCAATCGTTCTGCTTTCAGCTTGGCAAGCCTATGGATTCCAGATGGTAATTTATCTTGGTGGATTACAGGGTATTCCAGCCTCTTTGTATGAAGCTTCTGAGATTGATGGAGCAAATAAAATCCAGCAGTTTTTAAGATTACTTGGCCAAGCCTTCAAAGTACAAACGTTCTTATTATCATCATCACAACCATAAGTGCTTTGAAGCTTTCACACAAGTAAATATCCTCACTCAGGGAGGGCCTGATGGTGCGACGAACTCTCTTGTTCATTACATCTATGAGGCTGGCTTCGTTGGTCAGAAAATCGGCTATTCCGCAGCTGCATCTGTCCTTCTTTTCATAATTGTCTTATTAATCTTTGCAATGCAGAAGCTTCTGCTTGACAAGATGACTAAAGAGTAAGGAGTGACCATGACTAAAAATGACACAAAAATTGATAGAATTAAGGCTGTGATACTAATAATTGTTGGTATCATCATAGTTTCGCCTTTGATACTCATGGTTGTCTCGAGTCTGAAGGATGATCGACTCACTATTGTGGAGGATCTGGGGTCTTTGAGGGCTTTTATCGTTACAGACCCAGTTTTTAACAACTACTGGGAGATATTAGGTCCAGATTCTCTTCAAAATTTTGGGATATATTTCAGAAACTCAGTTATTCTACTTTTCGGAACTGCGCTCGGTACGATTCTTGTTTCATCCATGGCTGGGTATACTCTGTTAAGAGGTCGAATGAGGATTCATAAAATTCTACTGCTGATTATCATTGCACTTTACATCATACCAATGGAAACCATCATGTTACCGTTACTTTATCAGTCGATAAAGATGGGACTTTTAGATACTTTCATCATACAGATTCTTCCTTTGGTTGCCAGTCCCATTTACATTTTTCTGTTTTATCAATTCATGAAAGAGGTTCCCTCCTCCCTCTATGAAGCTGCAGATATAGAAGGGGTCTCGTTTGGGGGCATCTATCGATATATCTATATGCCAATGAATACTGCAGCTATTGCGACTGTAGCGATTTTGCAGGGAATGGACTCCTGGAACCAATATTTTTGGCCTCTTCTTGTAACACAGACAGATCGTGTGCGTCCGTTGTCAATCGCAATTGCATCATTCTCACAAGTAGGGACAATCTATTGGGATAGACTAATGGCCGCTTCAGTGTTGATGATGCTTCCTGTTCTGGTCTTCTTCCTATTATTCCAAAAATTCTTTATTGCATCTATTGCGAGTAGTGCAGTCAAGGGTTAGTTGGTGTGATTGTAGTAGTAGAAAGTTATTTAGGTGGTTTGGAACTAATATTTCAGGGGTATCGGTAGGGGAAGAATCATACCAAAGATACCCCTCTTTCTATGTATTTGTAAATTCATCTACTGGTACATGCCAGTTTAGTCTTGTTATAGATTTGCCAAAAATGGGATAAGAGTTGGAGTTACATCTGTGATAACATGTGCTCCATTATTCACTACTATGTTTGCCTGAGGAACATGTAGTAAAAGACGTTGAGTCGCAAGTTTAGTATCCATTGTCTGATCATTCATTCCAGCTATGTAAAGCAGTGGCATAGTGAGGTGTTTCATTTGCTCATCTGAAAGGACAGGAAGAGCCTTAGTAATAGGATTGAAATTCTCAAGAACCAACATCATGAATTCTAATACTTCTTTGGGTAACTCCACATTTCCAATGAGTTCTCCATGAATATCTTTTGCATAAGAAGAATCTTTTGAGATATTCTCTGTTTTATGAAGGAATGCTTGTTTTGGAGGGATTATCCCCGAAGAAGCTAAGAGTATGATAGCTTTTATACGTGCAGGGTACAAAGCGGAGAAATGAAGGACAAGCCATCCACCCATCGAGTTCCCCATGAGTATGGCTTTCTCAATTTCCAGAATATCTAATACTTCTTTCAACCAATGAGAATAATCATCTGATTCTATATTCAGTCGATTATCCTGACTATTACCAGGTTCCCCAGGGATATCCACAGCAATTACATGATGTGTTTCATTCAATGTCATGATTTCATTCAGCCAAGCGGCACTATTGCTACATGAGCCATGAATTAACAAGAGTGGAGGGTTTTTATTGTCTCCTGCTTCGAGTATGAAGGTTTTTCCATAGCTTGTTTGAATGTATCTTTGTGTGAGTGGGAAATTTCCTAAGATTGAATTGTAGTAATTTCGTATGTTCTCACGTCCAGAGATAGACTTAAATACACTTACTTTTTTCATGGTCTTACTCCTCTTTCTGTTCAGAATAGATTTCAATTGTGGTAAAGATTGCTCTCATGAACTGAAGGTTTCCCCATAATGTAAGTCGTACGTTTGATTCACTTTCAACAAATTGTGAAGCTAAGGAAGCCTCTCCATATTCAGGTGGTTTATTATTCATTGCAGCATTGAGAGTATTGATGATTCGATAGGCTTCATCTTTACTTGTTACCTTTATATCAATCACAGAAGTTATCTTTATTCGGTCCTTAGCTGATATCAAGGTTGATTCTTCGGATGTACTAGACATATTTTCTTCAGCAAAGAGACTCAAATCATGTCCTGTGATACGCCAACTTTTTCCTATCTTAGTTGCTCGAAGTTTTCCTTCACGAATGTAGCGTTGAATAGTTTTAGGATGAATATTCAGCATATGTGAGATTTGTTCGACAGTGTAAAATTGATTTAACATTTCTAATTACTCCTTAAAATAACTTATAAAGAAATAATAAGGCATGATAGGTAATATTGCAAGAGGGATATATGCATGAATTTGAAAAAAAAAGTCTATTCATGGTCATTCATTGGAGAACAACTTGATCTGTAATGTGTTTATGGAATAAAAGAGACAGCATGAAGTTGCTAATCTGAATCTGAGCCATAGGGTATGTAAGGATCCCAATATATGGATGCAAGATTGAAATGATTAGATTAAGGATATGAAAAAGTAGATTATTACGATGGTTTTAAAAGAAGTCCGACTGTAAGCATGTAATCAGCAATCGGACTCTCAATATATTAAGCTTTTAACTCTTTATACATCTTTTGATACTCTTCTTTGGAGATTTCTCCAGAAGCATAGCGACGACGAAGAATCTCAAGAGCTTCGTTGGAACTTTTTCTTCGGAATTGAAAAAGGGCAATAACGCCAATTACAATGAAAATGAATATAACGGCAATTGCAATCCAATTCCACAAGTTTCCTGACCAGTTCATCATGTTTGTTGGACCATAGCCCCATCTAGTGTTTTGCCAGTTACGATTCCAACTACCATTCATCATTCCGTATCCTCTCATTCCTGGTCCCCATGAACCAAGGTTTCCATTGTTTTCAAGGTAATTGTAAGCAATCCAGCGGTGAGTCGAGGCAAGTTGTTCAGAACCTTCTCCTCCCATCATCTCATCCATCCATTCGTGTTGTTGCTCATCACCAATCATGAGGCCCATAACGGCGTCCCCTAGTTCTTCAAGCAATAGGGGGCTTATCTTGGCGGGATTAATCTGAGAGATACTTTCCACGTTCTGATTTTGCTTGATTTCGTTGATGATGACACTACTAGCTCTGCCGTGTCCTTCTTCCTGTGCCCAAAGCGTTGTTCCTACGATTAAGAACATGACACTAAGGGTCAATATTAGTATTTTTTTCAATCTATTATCTCCTTAAATATTCTTTTTCTCTTTTGTAGTTATTTTCATAATAAGCATACATGTTGGTTGAGATGCGTTAATTCACACCTATCTTCTACTAAAGAGTTTTCTTAATAGATTCAAACTCTTCATGAGTTATTTCACCACGTGCATAACGCTTTTTTAATAACATCATTACTTCTTGATTTCCATGTACATCGTGCGATCTTCTTGAGAGTTGTACCGCAAAAAGTACAGCGACGGTGATTCCTATAAGAATCAAAGCAATCATCAACCACTCAGTCACAAGGAAGTTATATCCTCTTGAACCAAATCTTCCCATATGAGAATACCCATAATGTAATCCAAACATACCCATCCTCCCTAAGTATTAATTTCATCCTTCATCCGGATGTACTCTTCTTGAGAAATTGAACCTTCTGCATACCGCTTTTTAAGCACTTCTTGTGCATCATTATTTTTTTTCGAAATATCTACCATCTTTTTTACTAAACACATCTGTTTTGAATAGTAGGTATATCACTAAAAGAATTCCAATAATTCCAAATAACATCATCTTTTTCTCCCTCACCCCCCTGGGGGTGTATAATCTATGTTACATGATTCTATGAGGTTTTCATAGACCAACTGCCCACTCTTTACCTAATCTTTACAAATCTTTCTCTCTATTACCAAAGAGATGGTGGATCAATCTACAAAAATATGTCATATAGCTTTACATAAAGCATACTTATTTTACTCACTCTTTCTTTTGGGAATCTTGAGTAATCGAGCATTAATTGCAACAACTACAGTTGAAATTGTCATAAGGATAGCTCCAATCTCTGGTTGAAGGATGAATCCCGTGAAATGTAGAACTCCTGCGGCTAAAGGAATTGCTATCACATTATAACCCGTAGCCCATACTAGGTTCTGGATAATCTTTTGATAAGTGGCTTTTCCAAAACTAATGAGTGTTACGATATCCTCAGGATTTGAATTCACCAACACGATATCAGCAGTAAAAGCTGCAACGTCGGTTCCTGAACCGATTGCAATTCCTACATTCGCCTGTGCAAGGGCAGGGGAATCATTCACCCCATCACCGGCCATAGCAACGAACGAACCTCTGTTTTGTAGCTCTTTAATTTTCTCCTGCTTATCGCCAGGTAACACCTCAGCAAAATAGCCATCCATTCCCAACTCTTTTGAAACAGCTTGAGCCGTAGCTTCATTATCTCCTGTGAGCATCCAACACTTAATTCCCATCGACTGAAGAGTAGAAACAGCTTTGTATGATTCAGGTCGAATTGTATCACTAAGGGTAATAGAACCGATCAACGTTTCATTTGCTAGGATGTATACTCGAGTAACTGCCTTTTCATCTTTGTTTGTTGGAATATCAATGCCGATTTGGCGAATATAAGAAGGACTAGCTACAACAATTTTGGTACCTTCAATTGTGCCACTTATACCTTTCCCTTTTATTGCCTTAGCATCATTAACTGATAGGAGCTTGATTGATTGGGTGGATGCATGCTCAACGATACTTTTTCCGATGGGATGTTCTGAATAGGCTTCTAAGGACGCCGCAAGTGTGAGGACCTCTTGAGTTGAATATGAATCTTTGTCTTCTACTGCAATATCGGTTACTGAGAATGTCCCATTGGTAAGTGTTCCGGTTTTATCAAAGACTAAGGTATCAATCTTTCGTGCCTGCTCGAAAGCAGTTCGGTTCCTAATGAGCAATCCATTTTGAGCAGACTTTCCTGTAGAAACTGATACGACTAAAGGAATGGCTAATCCTAGAGCATGAGGACAGGTGATAATCATAACGGTTGCCATTCGAGTAATAGCGAATTGTACGTCGTATCCAACCACAATCCAAGAGACCAAGGTCACAATTCCTATTGAGATAGCAGATATAGTAAGATATCTAGCTGCACGATCACTGAGTTTCTGAGTTTTTGATTTGACTTCTTGTGCTTGGCGAACCATGGATATTATTTTGGAAAGATAGGCCTCTTCACCAACTCCATCCACCTTAATAGTAATACTACTATCACCATTGATTGACCCACCAATAAGCTTATCCCCTTTTCTCTACGTACTGGACGAGATTCCCCGGTGAGCATCGACTCATCAACATAGCTTTCTCCTTCTTGGACTTGTCCGTCAGCAGGAACTTTCTCTCCTGGTTTTACTATGAGTAAATCACCATTTTCAATAAGTTCAAGAGAAATATCATTGATTGTATCCCCTTCCTTCCTGTGAGCATGTGAGGGCATAAGACGTGCTAATTTCTCTAATGCAGCAGATGCTCCAACAACACTAGTCATCTCTATCCAGTGACCTGCAAGCATGATGGCAATAAGGGTGGCTAGCTCCCAATAAAATGGTGTTCCCTGAAGTCCAAAAGTGACTGCTGCGCTATATCCATAGGCAACAGTAATAGCCATTCCTATAAGCGTCATCATTCCTGGATTTTTGTTCTTTAATTCATCTACAAGGCCGGAAAGGAAAGGCCAGCCTCCTATGACATAGAGTATTGTAGCTAGGGCAAACACAACATATTCGGCACCTAGGAATGTCCAACTTATTCCTATCAGGTTTTGCACAAGTGGGGTAAGAGCAAGAATAGGCAATGTGAATAAGAGACTGAAGTAGAAACGGTTGCGAAAGTCTTTTATCATCATGCGATGATGATCCATGTGGTTGTGTTCTTCGTGATTGTTGTGATTTTTATGGTTCATAGTACCCTCCTTTTATGGTGGTTCTTTGAGAAAAATCCAAACTTCTTCATATTTTTTATTAAAAAGAAGACTTCAATTATGTCTCTGATTTACTGTTGTGTGTATGTGAAGCCAGAGAATCTTTAGGTTTAGTTTGATTCACAGGTTCATTATTTTGATTGAGAGTACAACAATTAAGTCTGTTGTCCCCATAGTTCTTGCTATTGGCTTCTCCCATTCTCTTAAGATACGCATTCCAACGCATCTTTATATTCTTAAAAAATCTCATATATTAACCTCCTCTTTGATCAGTGAAATCGTTTGAGGGCATTCATTATTTCATAATCTTCATCTGTTTTCTATCTTAATCATTCTGTTGCATGGTATGGGTCGCCTCTGAATGGAGGTGGTAATTCAACAGAGACTAGAGAAAATGTCTGGGTTTGTATATCGATCGTTCTTGATTATTTTTTTGTCCCCTTTCATTTGGGTAAGGTGATAATCTACTGTTTTTTTAATTAGTTCATCCATGTATTAAAAGTACGCCTCTAAGGTATAGGCGTCAAGTGAGCCAATTTATCTATGTTTAAATTGTTCTATTACAATAATATATTTATTTTTTTATGTTTGAATAATATTGCTGCCTGTAACATTAAAGATATTGAAGACTAATCTGTAGTAAAGTTACACGTGGCTTAATGAAGAATAGAGGACACAAGAGTATTGAGATACCTCTCTTTTGGTTCTAATGTATAATTCTTTGCTCTCTCATGTACTATTTTCTTATTTCTTAATTTCTTATTTCTTATTCCTGTTTTTTGGATATGTCTCGAGGAATGAGATAGCTAAATCCTCATCTAATGGTCTACTAATAAAATATCCTTGGACCATATCGCATCCATGAATCATGAGATAGTGTAGTTGTTCTTCCTTTTCCACTCCTTCTGCGATTGCTCTGTGTCCCATTTTATGTGCTATTGAAATTATATCAGTTGTTATTGTTTCTTCTTCCTTAAGTTGTAAGAGCTTGTCGATAAATGACTTGTCGATTTTCAAGTAGTTAGTGACTAACTCTCGTTCTCTAGAAAGGGAGGAATACCCAGTACCGAAATCATCGATTGCACTTTGTATTCCGTTATCTCTGAGTTGACTGAGTATGTCATTAATTGTCTCAAATCTAGATGAAAAAATTGATTCTGTTAGTTCAAGAATGATCTGTTGTGGATTTACATCCATTTCCCTGATGATATCTAACAGATTATTCACAAAATGTTTATTGAGTAATTGTATTGCTGAAATATTGATTGAAACCTTCATTGAAGTATAGCCAGAACGTTTCATCTTGTTGATGAAATTACATGCCTTTTGAATAATAATATTACCAATTGGAATAATATGTTTTGTTTCTTCAATAATAGGGATGAATTCTAAAGGAGGTACTAACCCCAATTTTTTTGCTTTTGAATCTTGCTAAAGCTTCAAAACCAATTATTTGGTTTTCCTTTATATCTAATATTGGTTGAAACTGCAGGAATAATCGATCTACATCATAGCCAGTGGAGAGTTCAGAGAGTTCACTTCGTAAGATTTCCCTACGCTTGATGTTTTCCTCGAGTTCTTTGTCATAAAAACAAATATTATTAGCCTGATCATCTTTATGAATTGCCTCTTCAGAAGTGATGAGGAGGTTTTTAAGTAAATGATGTACATCAAAGGTTTTCCATTTACCTATCTCAATGATGCCAATTCCTGCATCAATTGATTCGATAGTCAGTATTGAATTTAATAGACTTGAGACTTTTTTACTGAAAGCCAATAGTTCATCCCTGCTTCTATATTTTTTTATGTAGAACACAAATCGATATTCAAAAACAAGGAAAAGTTCACGCTGATTGTTGCACAGTGACTTCAATTTCCTTGCAAGTCTCTTAATGAGATTTTGACTATACTGAATGCCATATGTTGCACTCAAAGAATGCATTGCACTTAAGTTCACGCTCACTAATGCATCTTTCTCTACTAATCCTTTGTTTATATTCTTTGTTAAAATTTCTTCTAAATATCGGTAATTGAATAATCCGGTCCAAGCGTCGTGATCATTCCCATACCTTAGTTTGTCTTCCATTTCTTTTCGATTCGAGATATCAATGATGATACCTTCTAAGGCTTCGACTTCCCCTTGTTCTGTGAAAAGACCTTGTCCAATTTCAATAACCCACTTAGGAATACCCTTGGCTGTTATAATTTCATATTCGTATACAAAAGGTTCTTTTTTTTCTAGAACCTGCTTCCATTTATCCCAAAGGATTTCTCGATATTTTGGTGTAATGAGGTCGTTGTAGGAGACATCTCTATTCTGTAATAGGCTCTCTGGTACATAGCCAGTTAATTCAAAACAACCCGATGAAACAAATTGCATGGTCCAATTAGGATCATAATCACATCTATACGCCATTCCTTGAAGGTTTGATAATAACACTGATTTACTACGTTCACTTTCAGCCAATGCTCTTTCTGTTTCTTTTCTTTTGAGTAATATCTTGAATGAGACAGATATATCCACCATTTTGTACTCTACTTTTCGTTAAACGAGCAACAACAACATGTACCCATACAATTGAATTATCTGGTTTGATGAGACGTTTTTCTATCGAATAGTTACTAATTTCTTTAGCTTGTAGCTTCATGAAATTATTCATATCCTCTTCAACATCTTCAGGGTGTGTAATCTGTACCCATCCAATCTTACCGAGTTCTTCTCTTGACCTTCCGGTTATTTCCTCAACTTCGGATTCATACTTAGAAAACCTTCGTTAGGAGCGTCAGGATTAGGCTTATTCGTTTGAGATATTGCTATACCGATAGGAGCCTGTTCAAAGAGTGTGTCAAAGGTGAGCTTATTTTCAGCGAGCTTATCTTCAAGTAGTTGTTGAGATTTGAGTAATTCCATATGTATTTCAATTCGAGCTTTCAGCGATTCTGAATGAATTGGTTTTCTGATAAAGTCTACAGCACCAAGCTTGAGTCCTTTGACTTCGTTATCTATTTCATCAAAGTTAGTTAAAATGATGGTGCGTAGTTTTTTATGGTGTGTATCATCTTTCAATGCATGTAGAACCTGAAAACCATTCATATTGGGCATGCTTAAGTCCAATATCATCATATTAATATCTGGGTGTTCATCTAGAATTTGTAATGCTTCAATACCATCACAAGCAATATAGGTGGTGAATTCCTTCAACATATTCTTCATAATCAAACGATCTGATGCTGAATCGTCAACAAATCAAAATCTTCATTACCATTAATGATCCTCCCTTAATTCCTCTGTTGCATATTGGGACGATCTCTGAAAATCAGAAATCTCGGTCAGTAATTTCAAGAATTTTTGAGCAAATTCTTTATGAAGAGATATTATCTCTTCTTCAGTATTGCTTTCTAAAGATTTCTGCAAGTTGATAGATAATTCATAAATCATTTTTGCACCAATGCTTCCAGAACTGCTTTTCACTTTGTGAATAATATGAATTGCATCAATATATCGTTTCTCGTTGATTGCAGATGAGAGGCTATTCAATGTATTTTGGTTTTCTTTGAAATATTCATCGAGAACCTGCTTGTATACTTCTTCACTTCCACCAATGCTCTTAAGACCATTTTGTGTATCAAGTATAGCGGGCTCTTTAGATGTACTGCTCTTTTTTTCAGAAAGGATCTCTTTTATTGTTTGGATGAACTGGTCAGGGTTGTAGGGTTTACTGATGTAATGAAAAATCCCATTTTCTGCACATCTTTCCTTGACACCTAATATTACATCCGCAGTCATTGCAACAATAGGAATCTCATCTGAGATGCCTCTAATTATCTTTGATGCCTCATACCCGTTCATCACAGGCATATGCAAATCCATTAAAATACATCCAATCTTATCCTTATGCTCTTTATATAAAGATACTGCTTCTTTGCCGTCAGAGGCAAGGATAGATTCTACTCCTATTTGATCGAGTAATGATTTTGCAATCATTTGATTAGTTTTATTATCTTCAACAACTAAAATGGAATCTGAAGTGCTTAACTTCATCATATCTGCTGTTTGGCTTTTTGTCGGTTGTGAGGCTGATACAGCCTTAAGATTGAAAATTTCTAAAATCCCATTAAACAGGATTGATGGAATGATGGGCTTACCAATGCCGATGTCGATTTCATGTTCATCTAGCTTATTAAACAAATCCTCTCTCATCATAGGCAATAACATAATAATCTTTGGTCGTTTTACAATCATCGTGTTATTCTTGATTTCTTGGATAAAATTAAAGCCACCGTTTATTGGAGTCTCGTAATCGATGATGAACAAATCGAATGGTTTCGCGAATTTTCCATCTGCAGATTCTAGCATGCTTCGAGCACTGTTCTCGGATGTCGTGAGTTCGCAACACATCCCAAAAGAACCAAGGTAGTTCTCTATTAAGTTCATGTTTGCGCCTGTCTTCTCTAACACAAGTGTTCTGATATTCTTAAAATGATTACCAGCAAGGGCTTTTATGTAAACAGATTCTTTTTCTCTATCGACTCTCAATGAAAACTGGATAATAAATGTTGAACCTTCACCAAAAGTACTAAAGACTTGAATTTGACCACCCATCATATCGATTAGGTTCTTTACGATTGATAATCCAAGACCAGAGCCACCGAAGCGACGAGTAATACTGCTGTCTGCTTGGATGAAAGGAGCAAAGAGTTTTTTTACCTGAGCTTCATTCATTCCAATACCGGTGTCTTTTATTGCAAATGAGAGGTGATAAAGATCTGTTTCTCTAGCTCTGAGGCGAATATCCATTGAGACTTCACCTTCATTAGTGAATTTAATTGCATTGTTTAAGATATTGACAAGTATCTGCTCAATTCGTTTGGAATCGCCGAAAAACCAATTGGGAACTAGAGGGTCTTTGGAGAGTTTAAATCCAATACCTTGTTCCTCAATTTTATAGGAAACAATATTTACAACATCCTGGATTACTTGATCCATACTAAATGAAGCATTCTCCAGCTCTACTTTCCCAGCTTCTATCTTTGAAAAATCTAATATATCGTTGATGATGCTGAGCATGTTGGATGAAGCTTGAGTAATTCTATCGGCATACATTCTCTGGGTTAAGTTGAGGTTCGTCTTTTTCATGAGATATGCCATTCCTGTAATCGCATTAAGTGGTGTACGAATTTCATGTGACATCCTGGCCATAAAGCTAGACTTGAATTCATTTGCCTCATCAGCTTCCTGTTTAGCTTTTTCCAAATCTGATTGAATCTGTTTCCTATGATGAATCTCTTTTTTAAGGCGAGCAATCCAGAAGGAAGAGACTCCCATTACTAGAACAATAAGCACGCCTGTGATGAGAATGATACGTATGATAGGACCATAATCAATGTCGGTTTTGAAATCAATCCACTTATTGTTAATACTGTTTTTTTCAGCCTCTGAAATAGAATTCATTGCTTTGTTAATAATGCTTATGAGCTGTGGCCATTCTTTACGAACTGCAACATGGAGGGCTTGCTGTTTTTCAGCTTCAAAGGAAACAAATCTAAGATTTGTAAGACCATTGGAATTGATAAGATAGTTTGTTGTTGTGAGATTTCCAATGTAGGCAATTTCTGAACCAGTAGCAACTGAAGTAAGAGCAACTTCAACAGAATCATATAGACTCAAATTAATCTTCGGATAAGATTGAAGATAGCTATGATGTGAACTATTTCGCTGAACAGCTACAGTAAGTCCTTCAAGGTCATCCATTGAAGAAATGTCGGTATTCGTATCACGAGTTACAATGACTCGCTTAAAGTAATAGTATGGTTCACTGAAGAGAAAATGATTTTTTCGATCTTCAGTCTTTCCCACAGCAGACAATGCATCAATAGTTCCATCTAATGCTGCTTCGTACGCTTGTGGCCATGTTAACCCTTTTGATATTTCAAATTGTAAGCCAGAAATTTCACTAATCAATGTGATATAGTCGGCAGTGATTCCCACATACTCTCCATTCTCATCTATAAACTCGAATGGAACAAACCAAGGGTCCACACCAAGATGAATCACTGGGTGTTCTTTCATGAATGTTAGTTCTTCCTCGCTCCAACGTATCGTATCACTAGAGGCAAAAAGAGGGATAATCAAAAGGAACGTTGTGATGAAAAGAATGAGGAAAAAGGGAAATCGGTTCTTCATACACAGCTCCTTTATCAGGTGCTCACGAGGAAATCCTAAGAGAAGTTTTTTGGGAACAAACAACTCTTTTTGTTGCAGGGATTCCAATTTGAATCTAATCAACTTCTATGTGTTAGTTGGTCTTTAAAAGGTTATCCTTATACAATCTTTGGGGAATGTATCCTTTCAGGTCATCTCTAACAATAATCTGTAATTCCGTGTTTTCTTTATTATCATCCAGTTGCCTTCACTTAAGGATGAACTCGCGTACAGGAAAGAATAACCATGAAGAATGATTATGAACATCAAAGACTCATGAGGTCTTCCATCTTTGAGAAATAATAGCATATGGAGAGATTATTTGTCAAAAATATAAGGTAAAAAGCATGTATTAGACTAACTAGAATAAGAAAATTTCTTCTCATTCTTCAAATAATGTATTCCAGTATAAAAGAGACTCTGTTCTAATAAAGTTAAGATTCGAGAAGAGAGTTCTCATTAGTTGTTGATTATTATTGGGATGTATTTCTTGTTCTCTATGTATTATCATACACACAAGTTCATATTGGAGGTTCATATGGAAAGCATTTTCTCCTATTTCCCTACAGGTGTTGTAGTGATTGTAACAGCTCTTCTCATGCTCCTTGTACGTTTTATTTTCAGAAATACACTTGAGAGTACAAAAAAGTGGCCTTACCAAAGACAGTTATTGATTACTGGTATTTTTTTGTTAGGATTATTTCTTTCAATAGGATTTCTTCCTCTAGATCACGAGGTTAAGAATCAAATTCTTAGCGTCTTAGGAATATTATTTAGTGCAATTATTGCAATCTCTTCTACTACATTAGTTGGCAATGCTATGGCTGGTATCATGTTAAGGATGATGCATGAGTTTAGGGGAGGTGATTTTATCGAAGTCCAAGATTTAATCGGGCGAGTCACGGACTTTGGTTTATTCCATACTGAAATACAGCAGGTTAATCGTGATGTCGTTAGTATTCCTAATCTTTTTTTGATACAAAAAGCTGTTAAAGTTACAAGACGTGATGGAACTTTCATTAATCTGGCTCTATCATTAGGGTACTCTTTAGGTTATGAACAGGTAGAAGAGGCTTTGAAAGAAGCGGCGTTATCTTGTAATTTATCAGATCCTTTTGTATTCATTGAAAAGTTTCTTGACCATGCAATTCGATATCGGCTGTACGGGTTACTTGAAGAACCAACAGAACGGTTAAGTAAAACCAGTGAGCTGCATAAAAGTGTTCTGCACACGCTCAATGCAAAGGGTATGGAGATTGCATCTCCTATACTCATGGATAGAAGAGAATTTGAGAAAGGGCTTCAATATCTTCCCGAGATTTCTAAGCAATCAAAAAAATCACTTAAATAAAAAGTCGACAATAGAAGAGAAAGTCTTTGACAAAGCTGATGAAGCTCAGTCATTAGAAGAATTAAAACAGGCCCATGAAAAACTAACAACAGAACTTGCATCTTTGAATAATGAAGGTAATAAGACTCTAAAAGCGAAACTTGAAAAAAGATTTCATCTATCTCTCAGGAGATAGCTCATAAAGAGGAACAAAAGAAAGAAGAATCGTAGTCTCTACTTAATATATCTTTACCATCAATAAGAAAAATGTATATATCAAGCCATATGTTGTTTCTTTCTATAATTCTCAAAAATTTCTAGAATTAGAGCATGTCCTTGCTCGTTTGGATGAATTCCATCTTTACAAAGCAAAGAGCTACAATCCTTCCTTTTAAGAAATCCACTTCGGATATCGATGAGACGCGTTTGTGTTTCAAGTGCAACTTTTGCTATCTGTAAGGAATATAGTTCTTGAAATCGTTCAATCGCTTTCTCATCAGTCAACCAAGCGAGAATATTTTTTTGCTTAGGCCTGTACGACATATATGTGTTAGGTATCTGTGAGAATCGATGGGAGGGAGTGTTACGAGTAATGGTTCAATGTGATGATCGACAAGTAAGGTGATCATATCTTTGAGTGTTTTGCTGAAAGCAGACAACGTAGTGTTGGGATAATGAGAAGAAGTAGGTCTCATGGCAACCTCATCCCAACGAAAATCACAATCATTCCCTCCAAACTCTAATAAAACATAGTCATAGGAAAATCTTTTTTCATTGATCTCTGAAGTAATTGCATACCTTTGACAACTGTACATCCAAATATTGTGGTGCTCGAAATTTCTAAATCTAATTTCTTTCCAAAATCGTTCAAAGCATCAACAGGAAGCGTCCTGTATCTATTTTCATCTTCACTATAAATGACACGTTTTCCAATTGAGTCACCGAATATTCTTATTTTTTCCATCATCTTCTACTCCTATCAAAATCAGTATCTAAATATAAATATAAATTATTCTAGAATAATAAATTAAGAAATAGTATGTTATGACTAAGTCTCTCTCATATGCATAGTCTATGAAGACTAGTTATTTTCTACTATGCCAAATTCGTGGACAAATCTACATACGCATTATCAATAGATTCGTTCTGTAACTATAAAAAAAGGACAATAATTCAACATCTTCATGCATATTTAGATGATTGCAGAGCACATGAAAAGATGTACTCATTCACAAATTCTAATTTCGAAGTATTGTTTCTTTTTCTTGATGACATTATGAGTGATGATATTCTTCTAAACTTGTATGGAGTGGTAAAGTTGACAAAGTAATCAATTTTCTCTAATATCCTGATATAAATTAAGGGGATAGCCTAATAATGACGAAAGGACAAACAGAAGCACGAATAAGTGAAGTAGTGAGTGCTTTTGAGATAAATTATATGGGGCGTGGTCCTAAACAAATAAAGACGACTATTAATCAAGATTTGATTATAATTCGGCTCAAGGGCTTCCTAAGTCAGGCAGAACAAAAACTGGCAGAGAGCAGTCAAGGTGTTGAGTTATTAAAAAGGGTTCGAACTAGTCTATTTGAAAGTGCGTGTGACTATTTTGCAGAGCAGGTCAAAGAAGTTATACACGTAAATATTGTAAGTTTACATTCTGATGTAAGCACAAGAACAGGAGAGAAGATAATAGTTATTACGTTAGAAGAGAATCTAGAGAATACTTTTTCTAGATAATGATTTGAATATATGTAATCAATAAGAGAATTCTAAAATTCTCTTGGAAGACAATAGGAAGGGTTGCAAAACCAGTCCTGAAGTAATCCAGTATTTGTCGGTAATGACCGATAGATGCTGGTTTTTTTTCGAAAAATCTTATGTGTATACCCAAAGGAGAACAAAGATGGTGAATCGAAGGATTAGTTCAGATAACAACTTTTTGAAAGATGTAATCAATCTATCTCTGTCACTTAAGCTATTTGGTTATGTAATGATCGAGAAAAAGGAAAAAGATCCCTCGAACTTTTGTGTGCATCAACTCGATACACTTATTTGATTGAAAAAGTGACTGTTATAGAAACATATATTGATGTTAAAAAGCCCTCCGTATTTGCAGGGATTATACATATTAAATTTTGGACACCATGGTTCAAATTGTAATAATAACAATTATCATAACATGGAAAGGGGAAACGAATGAACGATGTGATTAAGAAAATGATTTTACCTGAAGAATTACAGGCAGTACTATCTAAAGGAATGGACGTTACCATTCCTGAAACAAGAGATGAACTCCTTGAAATTGCTATGGGTGGAAAGGGGTGCGACCTCTTCAAGGTGGAGTATGATGTCCCTGGGAAGGGGCGTGTTACCGAAGCTACTGTTGCAAGGTGTAAAAATGGTGCTGTGGTGAATTACAGTGACATATATATGAGACGCCGGGACCCTGAATGTATGTTGATTGCAGATCAAGGAGCCACAGATAAGGTTCGTTATTCTGACAAGGTAGGATCTGATTTCTCATCACTCAGAGCGTTGTCCTTTGAATGGTTAGCTACAATGGATCTGATTGTGATGCCCTTCACTGCAGGAGTCGAAGGAATGGGAACTTCAGCATTATTGGTAGCTCCAAATAACGCTGGGTTCTTCGCGGGAGGACTTGCAGACTTACAGGGATTTATACCAGCTAGCGAAATACCAGAGGGATTTACTCCTAAGGCGATTATCTACCTCGCTCCCACATTCCGACACACTCACTTTAATGGAAAGCAGATGGTCGTTCACAATCGGTTAGATTCTGTATATGAAATGTTTGCATACAACCTGTATCCAGGCCAAGTGCGAAAAAGGTGTCTATGGAGTACTGTTGAATATTGGAGAAAAAGAAGGATGGGTTACTGCTCACGGATCAACAGTGAGAGTTATCACCCCATATGATAATATCATTACTATCATGCATGAAGGTGCAAGTGGTGGTGGCAAGAGCGAGATGATTGAGACGATACATCGAGAACTAGATGGAAAGATTCTCCTTAGTAAAAACACTCTAACCCAAGAAAAAGCATATCTTGACTTGATTGAAGCTTGTGACCTCAAACCTGTAACTGATGATATGGCGTTATGTCACCCTAAACTACAGAATTCAAGTGGTAAACTTGTTGTTTGTGATGCAGAAGACGGTTGGTTCCTTAGAACAAATCACATAACAAAATATGGCACAGATCCATATTTGGAAGGACTATGTGTACACCCCAAAGAACCTCTTATCTTTATCAATTATGAAACGCAACCGGGTTCCACCTGCCTCATATGGGAACATATTATGGATGCTCCTGGAAAACCATGCCCTAATCCACGGGCAATTATGCCTCGAAGGCTTGTTCCAAATATTGTCAATGAACCAGTTGAAGTAGATATCCGTAGTTTCGGAGTGAGAACTCCTCCTTGTTCGAAAGAACATCCTACCTATGGAATAATCGGTCTTTTCCATATTCTTCCCCCAGCTATAGCTTGGCTTTGGAGATTGGTCGCTCCACGAGGACATGACAATCCAAGCATCACAGACAGTGAAGGAATGAGTAGTGAAGGAGTTGGTTCCTACTGGCCATTTGCTACTGGAAGAATGGTCGATCAGGCTAACCTCTTGTTAAGACAAATCGTCGACTATCCTAATACGCGTTTTATTTTAGTACCTAATCAGCATATTGGAGTCTATAAAGTTGGATTTATGCCTCAATGGATTGCAAGAGAATACCTTTCAAGGAGAGGGAGTGCAAAGTTTCAACCTCATCAACTCGAACCTTCACGAAATCCACTTCTTGGCTATTCTCTTAGTAGTGTTAAGGTTGATGGAACATATATCCCTAAGGAATTACTTGAAGTTAATCGCCAAGTCGAAGTAGGTAATGAGGGGTATGATGCAGGCTCTCTTATTCTATCAAACTTTTTTAAGAAGGAATTAGAAAAATTCTTGGCTCCAGGGTTGGATCCTTTAGGAAGAAACATTATAGAAACATGCCTGAATGAAGGAGCTCTTGAAGAGTATTTGAACTTCATTCCAATGAAGATATAGTGCTCGAAGGGGCAAGAGAAACACGTGGTATAATATTCTTACAATGGAAAATGTATATATCATGAAAGATACCGTTACAATACGTATCTACATGAAAAGGAATTAGGTACCACATGACCCCTCTTGTCCCTTCATTTCATGTTTTAAAAGTGACATGAGAAGTATTTGTCTGGTTCTACCTGAATCAATCAAAAGAAACGGTTCAGTTTTTATTGTGTGTAGATGTTCTAATAGTTAATCGCAGCTTTCTTTAGTCGATTGTTAATAGCAATACCTATACCTGTTTCAGGGAGTAATTGCACTACTAATAATGAGAGAGAAAGGCCATCGAGCCTTCTCATCGCTTGGTATAATCGGTTTGCCGCTTCAGACGGGTTTGATGAAAGGCTCAGGTATTCAACTGGCCCAAGAAACACTTGTTCACTTTTTCCAAAAACGAGTACTCCGACATTACTCTCTAAAGCAAAGTCGTTAATATTCTCAACAATTTTAAGTGGTGTAGAGGTCGCATAGTGACTTGGGAGCATACCAGGACTAGTTGATAATTCGTCTAATGACTCATATTGATCTGAAATCACTTTCCCAATACACAGTTCTATTGCGCTTTGATCAATGCCTCCTGGCCTCAGAATTTTAGGTGTTTCTGTAAGAAACGAGATGACAGTTGACTCAATTCCAACGAGACAGGCCCCTCCATCAATTATTTCACCATAAGAGCCATTCAATTGTTGTTCTACATGTTGTGCAGTCGTTGGGCTTGTATACCCGAAAAGGTTCGCACTAGGAGCAGCAATCGGCTTTCCTGAAAGGCGAATCAACTCAAGTGCTATAGGATTACTCGGCATTCTTAACGCTACCGAAGGATTACCAGCTGTGACGATAGATGGAACCAAAGATGATTTTGGAAGAACAATGGTCAATGGGCCAGGCCAAAAATGAGTCATTAATTCTTTTGCTTTTTGGGGAATAGCAGTGACGAGTTCTTTCATCTGTTCAATATCTGAGACATGTATGATTAACGGGTCATACAATGGTCGCTTCTTAGCCGTAAATATACCCTGTACTGCCTCTGGATTTGTGGCATCTGCCCCAATTCCATACACAGTCTCGGTAGGGAATGCTACTAGTCCCCCATTTCTAATTATCTCTCCTCCAACAAGGATTTTCTCTCTTATGAGATTATAGTGATTCTCATATGAAAGTAGCCAAGTCACCATATCTTGAAGATTGTGAAAACTGATTGTGAGTTCTTTGGGGAGAAATGTTTCTGTGTCAGAATCAATCTTTTCATTGAAGATCGATACCTTATGAGAATCATGCATATAATATTTTTGTCATCAGTAATCCCATGTTCTCTACAAAAATGAGAGACAACTGAAGATGTTGTATGTTTATTCTTTAAGGATGCATCTCCTTTATTAACTTCTTCTGATATGGACAAAAAAGGAATTCCGGATTCCTTTAATAAAGAGTGTAGGTGAGTATATGTTGCTTTCTCTCTACTCTTTTCTTCTACAAGTACTAGATTATATTGTGTTTTGAGTGTGTGAAATATATTAATAACATCTTGAGAGAAGGAGCCTTTGGGTGAGGTAGAACGTGTAGAATCGAGTTCATCTATAGATAATTTTTTGTCGAGAAAGATGGTTGAACCTTTTTCAAGATTCTTAATTTTATAGGACTCACTCTCAAACACCATCGAAAATCTCCTCTATTGACTTATATAGTAAAAAAAAATTACACCAAATTTTTTGAATTATATCTGTATATGTATCGTCAATCAATATGGTTCATTTGGTTAATAGATGTTTTCTTTCTACTCCTCCTTTTCTATTATTTCTTTGTTACCACATATATAACCAAAAAAGAAAAAACGAAACAACGTTATAATTGTTGATACTATTTTTTTTTACAACAGTATAAATTGTGTTATGATGCAATGATAAATGAGTGTATGTTCATTAAACTTATGAGGGATGGTAGGGACAACATGAATGAATTTGAAAAGTTTAAAGAAGCAATCAGATTTGATATGAAAAGAAAACCCGTAAGACAACGACATTATTTGAGACCTGTCACGTGGTTATTAAGCTATCCAACAACAATAAAAAGAAAACTAAAGATTTATAAGAAAAACATGGAAGGGGTGAAACCTCCTTACCTTTTGTTATGTACCCATCATGCTTTCAATGATTTCAAAGTAACTACAGCTGCAATTTTCCCTCATAGAGCTAACTATGTAATAGCTATTGATGGCTTTATTGGTAGGGAGTGGCTCCTTCGTCAAGTTGGTGGCATAGGGAAGAGAAAATTTACTAATGATGTTCAACTTGTTCGTCAAATCAGACATGTTCTCACTAAACAAGGAGATATTCTTGCACTCTACCCTGAAGCTCGCTATTCCTTAGTGGGAACAAATGCCGTACTTCCGGCTTCTTTAGGAAAAATGGCAAAGCTGTTAGGGGTCCCTGTTGTGATGCTTAATATGCATGGAAATTATCTTAATAGTCCCTGTTGGAACCTGCATCAAAGAGGGAATCGTCTTGAAGCAGATTTGAGTCTTCTTTTCACCCCTCAAGAGTTAGTGACCTCTAGTGTTTCCTCAAATTAATGATCGAATCAACAAAGCATTTGAATATGATGAATATAGATGGCAGAAAGAGAATAACATCATCATAGATTATCCGAAAAGAGCAGAGGGGTTACATAAAGTTCTTTATCAATGTGCTCACTGTAAGAGTGAATATTCCATGAGTAGTAAAGATAGTACTCTTGTATGCAATTGTTGCCATAAAGAGTGGCATATGAGTACCTTAGGAGAATTAGAGGCTGTAAAGAAAGCAGATGATGAGACTTCTTTACATACAGAATTTACCCATATTCCGCATTGGTATGAATATCAGAGAGCTCAAGTGAAGAAAGAGATTGAACATGGTACATACCATATAGATCTCACTGTAACAGTAGATGCTCTTCCCAATGCCAAGCGATATATTAGATTAGGAAAAGCTCAACTTACCCATTCTTTATCTGGTTTTACCCTTAGTGGGATGTTTGATGGTGAATCGTTTGAATTGAAAAAGAGTGTTGAATCAATGTATTCCTGTCATATTGAATTTGACTATTTTGGAAAAGGAGATTGTATTGATCTTTCTACATTAGATGATACCTACTATCTTTTCCCCGAAGGGAACGAATTTTCTGTGACTAAGATTGCATTAGCGACTGAGGAACTCTTTTTTGCTGCACAAAAAAAATAGAGCACCTTCTTTATACAATTGTTTCACCTTCTGCCACCATAATAAGTTCTGAAAGTGAGATTTCAAGGGCATCAGCGAATCGACCTAATGTGTAGATAGTAGGAGAGTGTTGTCCACTAAGTATTTTGTATATATAAGAGCGAGTGAGACCACTCTCTTTTGAGATATCACTAATAGTGAATCTTTTTTTCAATAATAACTTGTTGTATCGCTAGGTGTATATCCATAATTACAGCATACCCTTTTTTTATAGCAATCCAAGATGTTATAATAAGATAAATCTATATAATTTTATTCACCCTTTAGTAGTAATAACACTAGGGAGGAAGTGCGAGTTCCTCCTCCCTTATTAATTGTCTCTATAATCTGAAGTATTCTTTAGCATTCCTATAACTAATATCTTTCATCACTGTATCGAGTAGTACAGAATCATGTGGAATTTCTCCATGTTCAACCCAGGTCCCTAATAGGTTTGCAAGAATTCTTCTAAAGTATTCGTGACGTGGATATGAGAGGAACGATCTTGAATCGGTAAGCATTCCAATAATCGGGGAAGGGATCCGAGATTAGCAAGTGTAGTGAGTTGTTCTACCATTCCATCTTTGTGATCACAGAACCACCAGCCAGACCCAAGTTGAATCTTCCCTTTGATTCCATCGCCTTGAAATGCTCCCATAATAGTTCCCATACTGTAATAATCTTTTGGATTAAGGGAATAAAGGATGGTTTTCGGTAAGGCGGATTCTTTCTCTAATGCACCTAGGAATTGAGAGAGTTTTTGTGCAACTAAAAGGTCATGAGAAGCATCATAGCCTGTATCAGGCCCAAGTGTCTTGAATTTTGGTGGATTAAGATTTCTTATAGCATTTACATGTAATTGCATCACAATATTGACTTTAGCATACTCTTTTCCTAAGAAGAGGAGGATTCTTGTTCCAAAAGCCTCTGCTTCTTTTTGAGTAAGATCCTCTCCATTCATTCTCTTTTGAAAAATTTCTTCAACTTTTTCCGCACTCATTATTTCGTAAGGAACCATAGGTAGTCCATGGTCTGTTGCCTTACATCCAGCGTCTACAAATAGGCTTAGTTGTGTTTGTAGAGCCTTCAATAGATCCTCTACACAGGAAATGTTGATTTCTGCACTCTTAGAGAGTGATTCAATATATTGAGGAAACCCAGGATTCTCAATTAAGATTGCTTTATCAGGTCTGAAAGAGGGGAGTACTTTAGTTGAAATTGATCCAATCGAAGCCAATCCTTTATTAATATCATTATGTGTATTCATTGAGGAAATTGGATCATCAGTTGTTCCAACAGCAGCAACATTGAAAAGTTGAGAAAATCCCTTTTACAGATAATTCATCACTTTGCAATTTCTCTTTTGTCATCTCCCAAATAGAAGGTGCACTTGTAAGATTGAATGGATCATATATATCGAAGTAGCGTTGTAGTTCTAGATGCGACCAATGATAAAGGGGGTTTCCTAGAAGCTGAGGCATTGTTTTTGCCCAAGCAAGAAATTTATCATACGGGTCAGCATCTCCTGTGATGAGATGTTCTTCAATTCCTACAGATCTCATTGCTCGCCATTTATAGTGATCTCCACCTAACCATATCTCACTTAAGTTGTCAAATTTTTTTATTCTCTGCTATTTCTGCTGGATTCAGATGACAATGATAATCAAGTATAGGTTCATCTTTAGCACTCTCATGATAAAGTTTTTTCGCAACATCATTTTCTAGGAGAAAATCAGCATCCATAAATCTTTTCATAGCAATATTCCTTTTTCTTCAATTCTTAGTTCCCTTACATTGAATACTACTTTTTGCCATAAAGGCAAGGTCTTTTTTCATTGACATACCTATTTACCTTAAGTAGATTACCATTTATAAGGAATAGAAAATGATTAAAGGGTTTCCTCCTATTGCAAGAAGTGATGCAAGAGTCCTTATACTTGGATCAATGCCAAGTGTAACGAGCTTAAAAAAAGGAGAGTATTATGGCAATAGAAGCAATGATTTTTGGCCAATTATCTCAGCTGTCTTTCATGTTGAATTTGACACGTATCAACAAAAGATTGATACAGCTATTGACCATCATCTTGCAATATGGGATGTCTATGCCACTTGTAATAGAACACAATCAAAAGATTCGTCGATAATTGATGAGACATTGAATGATTTTTTGACATTCTTTAAAGAGCATCCTCATATTAATGAAATAATTGCAAATGGGAAAAAGGCCTATCAGGCAATAATAGATATACAAAAAGACCTTCCTCCCATTGAAATACATCTAGCTGTAAGTACTTCGAGAGCATATCCCCTACCTTTTGAAAAAAAGTTAGTTCAGTGGAAGTCATTATTGACTTGAACATCTTTTCTAATATTGTCATAATAAAGGGGTGTAGCAATAATTAATCTAATGCATTCAAAGGTGTAGATATGACAAATAGAAACGAAAGAGCGAGTGTGTTTGATGCTTGTTCACATTTTACTTTAGCAAATGATGCAAGAAACTCAGGTCTTTTATCCTTTTTTTAGCCCAATCAGTCAAAGCTCTGGTTCTTCTGTATTTATTCATGGCAAGAAGTTCCTAATGTTTGGAAGTAATAATTATTTAGGATTAGCTCATGATAAAAGAGTGATACAGGCTGCACTAGAAGCCACTAATCGTCATGGAACAAGCTGCAGTGGCTCTCGGTTTATGAATGGAACCCTTGATATGCACGAAGAGTTAGAAAATAGACTTGCCTCATTTATCAATAAAGAAGCAGCTCTTTGCTTTACAACAGGGTACCAAACAAACCTTGGTGCTATTTCAGCGCTCCTTCAAAAAGGGGATCATGTCATTGTAGATAAATATGATCATGCTTCTATTATGGATGGCATATTTTTAGCTAATGGTACAAAAAAAGGAATAAATCTCCACCGTTATAAACATAACGATATGGAGGAGCTAGAGAAAATATTACAAAAAATTCCTCTTGGGGAGAATAACTCGTTGTTGTTGATGGGGTATTCTCTATGGAAGGAGATATTGCTCCTCTTATGGTTTTACGCTCTTTGTGCGATACCTATAATGCAGGACTTTATTTAGATGAAGCTCACGCACTTGGAGTCGTTGGCGATTCTGGAAGAGGAACCGGAGAGCATTTTGGCAATCAGTATGACGCTGCAGATGTCGTAATGTGTACTTTCAGTAAATCTTTTGGTTCTATTGGTGGATTTGTAGCAGGTGATGCAGATGTCATTGATTACATTAAACACGTTGCTCGTCCTCTCATGTTCAGTGCATCTATGCCACCTGCAAATATTGCTTCCACAATGAAATCTCTCGATATTATCGAAGAAGATAATCACCTCGTACAGGCTCTTCAATCCAATGCGACCTTATTACGAGATGCACTCACTTCTTATGGTTTTAATATAGGGACAAGTGAAACAGCTATCGTTCCAATTGTGATTGGTGATAACGATAAAACTTTCATGCTCTATAAGAGTATCTTTGAAAAAGGGATCTACGTTAATCCGGTTGTTTCTCCTGCAGTTCCTCCTTCTCGCTCTCTTTTGAGAACAAGTTGTATGGCCGTTCATACGAGCGATGAGATCTCTTATGCAGCAGAAACATTTGCAAAAGAGGCAAGAAAGCTTGGTATTATTGACTAATGAGTTTCCTTTAGGTTGACATATAGCTATATTCTAATATATGAAAAAGTTACAACTTGATTCAAGTGAATCATTTAAAGATTATGTTACCTTACTTATCAACAATTCTAGTCCTTCTGGTACAACTCCTATTCGTATAGGAGTTCCAGGCGGTAGAGGCTCTAAAAGCATTATTCAAGGAATTATTGCCCTCGATAAAGAGGTTCTTAGTAGGGTAGTACTCTACCTTATTGATGAGCGCCTCAGTGGAGAAACAAACAGGGAAACATTATTCCTGTATGGATTAGATGAAGCTATGCAAAAAGGAAGGTTCCTTACAACTCAGTTAATTATCCCTCGTATGGGTGCTCCTTTTATTGAGGACGGGGTATTAGACTTCCTGTTTGTTGGAGTTGGTGAAGATGGACACTTCGCTTCATTATTTCCCCATTCTTTTGGGCGCACAAAAGATGAAGATATTGTATTGGTAACGGACTCACCTAAACCCCCACTTGAGAGGGTAAGCATTTCATACTCAGCACTTGATAAGTATGCTACTATGAGCAAAGTTTTTCTTCTTTTTTTTGGGGAAGAAAAAAAAGATGCATTATTGGGGTTTTTAAGTAGTGATGGAGATATAGAACATCTTCCCATTACATTCTTTATACATAGTAAGTATGATGTTACTGTTGTAACTGATATAGAACATAAGGGAGAAGTAAGGTGAAGCAAATTATTGTTCAGTTTGGAGGAACGGGGGATCTTGCAAAAGAAAAAACTTTATCCTGCATATGAGAAGTTAATGAGTGAAGAGTTTGACTTCAATATCATTGCACTGGGAAGACGCTATAAGAATAAAGAAGCATTCATTGCAGATAGTGTATCCAAAGATGCTGATGAAAGATTTATTGAGAAACTTGATTACCTTAATTATGATATGGAAGATGAGAAAGGGGCGACAGATGCTCTTTATTCTCATATTGCTAATTTAGTTAATGAGTGTAATGGAATAGAACTGATTTACTATATGGCTCTCCAGCCCTCCCTTTATGAGGATGCTATTAGACAAATTCAAATAGTTGATGCATCTTTAGCGATTCTTTGTCCTTTTCAAAAAAAAATAGTTGTTGAAAAACCCTTTGGATTTGATTCAGAATCAGCAACTCGATATAACGATATCCTTCTTACTGCATTCACTGATAAAGAAATCTATAGAATTGATCATTATCTTGGTAAAGAATTTATGCAAAATCTTCTTCTCCTACGTTTTCATAATGATATCATTAGGAGCATTTGGGATAATAGATCTATTGAAAGTATTCAGATTATCTTTGATGAAACCCATGGAGTCGATCAACGCCTTGGTTTTTATGAAAAAAATTGGGGTAGTGAGAGATACTATCCAAAACCATATCATGCAGATTATTACCTATCTGACCATGAATGATCCAGCGACCCTTTCACCTGAAGATATTGCAATAGAAAAAAGTAAAAGTACTAAAAATCTATAGCTCCGATAAGTGAATACCATACAGGCCGATATGAGTCGCTTGGTGTGAATAGTGGGCACGTGGTACATACTCCAACCTATGCAGCTCTTACACTACAAGTCAATTCCTATTACTTTGCTGGTATTCCTATCTATATTCGAACCGGGAAAATGCAAAAAGAGGCAAAAATCTCTTATCTATATTAAATTTAAAAACACTACTAAGAAAGTAATGAACGATGAGAGCATTGAAGAAAATGGAGTGATTATTACGATTCATCCAGAACTCACAATTGATATTAAGATGAATTTAAAAGAACCTCTCACCAGTTGGAAATCAAAACCTGTACGCTTTAGATTTAATCAAGCTGAAACATTTGGAGCTAACACCCCAGAAGCATATGAGCAGATTGTAAAGAAGATCTTTATAGGTGATAAAAGCCTATTCCCCACCATGAGAGAGATAAGTGAAGCATGGAGAATTGTTAATCCTATGCTACAAGAGAATCCCCACATGGAAGTGTACCCAGTAAGGACTCTTCCTCATTTTGTTAAACAAATGGAAGACAAAAATCATTTCACCTGGTTTGATGAGTAAAAGATGTAACACGATTCAGTTTATGAAAGTTAATACCTTACATATGATGAAAAGAAAGCTACCAACAGATACCTGTGGTAGCTTTCTTAAT
>LQAH01000073.1_pt1 | contig 39508 bp, 52 predicted proteins | sample 1535791 | NCBI WGS metagenome assembly LQAH01 (sample SAMN04331585, study PRJNA305678) | bioreactor metagenome | isolation source: bioreactor_4 inoculated with Wadden Sea sediment 2nd replicate of a... | place: Germany:Bremen
TTTTCACTTTGATTAAAAAAAGTTGCACCCGCAGAAGGCAGTGTCCTGATAGAAGGTGAAACGGGGACTGGAAAGGAGCTGATTGCTCAGGCTATTCACCAAGAATCAGCTCGTAAGGATAGGCCTTTTGTCCCGATCAATTGCGCTTCGATCCCTGAAGGGTTGCTGGAGAGTGAACTCTTCGGCCATGTCCGCGGCTCCTTCAGTGGTGCCGGGGTAGATAAAAGGGCCTTTTTCTGGAAGCCGACGGCGGAACCCTTTTTCTTGACGAAATTGGAGAAATGCCACCGATGCTGCAGGCTAAACTGTTGCGGGCTCTCCAGGAGCGCAAGGTTCGACCGGTTGGTGGGACCAGCGATATCAGTTTTGATGTCAGAGTTGTTTCAGCGACAAATCGTGATCTGCGTGTCATTGCAAATGAAGGGGCTTTCGCGAGGATATTTTCTATCGACTGGCGACATTTCAGATTATGGTGCCACCGTTGCGAGAGCGGAAAGCCGATATCCCCTTGCTGCTGGAAGCATTTTCGATGGAGCATGCGGTTTCCGGGCGCGATGTTTTGTTCCCCCTGAGGTTTTACGCGCTCTGATCGATTATTCCTGGCCTGGTAACGTTCGTGAACTGCGCAGCATTGTCGAACGTTGCATTTATCTCTGTGAAGCGGAAACGGTCAATCTTGCTGATTTGCCGGAAGAGATGTTGGAGCAAATTCGTCCACGAAATCGCTACTGCCTGCCCGACGATAAAACCCTGGAAGAAGTCGAACTGGAATATATTCGATATATTCTGGATCGTTGTCAGGGAAATCGTCTGCGGGCGGCTGAAATCCTGGGGATAAATCGTAAAACCATTCAACGAAAATTAAATATCTAAGCCCGTTCCGGTGTGCGACATTTTGTCCTCATGGGATCTTTTGTCGCAGCTGCCTTCTTCTCTATCGCCCCGCCTTCATCCTCTTTGTTCGAATTATTCCTTAATTTAATCAGTATCTTAGGTTGTTTTTATCCCTCTGGCACGGCTTGTGCTCATGGTCTTTGTTTGAACTGCCCGTAATCTATTTTCAATTGCAGCTCAAAGAGAGCGGAGACGGATGAAGAAATCGAATAAAAAAATCCTGATTGCCATCCTGGTGTTGCTTGCCGGTGTTGGTTTCCTTATTTCCCGAAGTTTGACAGAGACCAGCGTTTACTACATGACGGTTGACGAGTTGAAAAGTTCAACTCTGGGTAAGCAGCTGAAAAGTGATCAAATGGTGCGAGTCGGGGGCAGGTTGTTGAGGGTTCTGTCGAGTACAACCAGCGGGATCTGATCCTGCGCTTTACCATCCGTGATGAAAAAAACCTGAAGCAACGATCGACGCTCTTTATAACGGTGCCATGCCAGATTCGTTTGAGCCCGATATTGAAGCCTTGCTCGAAGGGACATTCGACCGGGAAAATAATCTCTTTCGGGCCAAAACCCTGATGGTGAAGTGCCCGTCAAAATATGAATCTGAACAGGACAAATGATCAGGAGAATGATTTGTGATAACTTTCGGTAATTATTCGCAGGTTGTAGCGCTTGTCTTCACTCTGCTGGCTATGGGACTTTTTCTCTGTGGCCTGTCTCGCAACAATATCCGTCTGATCCAGGCCGGTAAACGCGGTCTGATCAGTGCTGCCGTTGCAACTTCACTGGCTGCGCTGGCGCTGGTTTATCTTTTTCTGACCGATAATTTCCAAGTTGAATATGTCGCATCTTATTCTGATCGAAGTCTGCCGTTATTTTACAAACTGACTGCCTTCTGGGCCGGTCAGAAGGGCTCTCTTTTGTTTTGGGCCTGGGTTTTGAGTCTGTTCGTTGTTTTGGTCATCTTTAATAATCGTAAAGATCAGGATGATGCGAATACTCCCTATGTCTATCTGGTTCTGGCAGGGACGCTGGCATTTTTTCTTTTTCTTCTCTGCACTGTGAGCAGTCCATTTCAAGTCCTTGGATTTATGCCGACGGATGGGCAGGGGCTCAACCCCATGCTGCAGAATCCCGGCATGATCTTTCATCCGCCAACCCTGTTCATCGGCTATATCGGTTTCACCATCCCCTTTGCCTACGCAATTGCGGCAATGATTACCGGCAGCACTGGGGCCAGCTGGATTCGTAAAACCAGAGTGTGGAATGTCCTCTCTTGGATATTTTTATCGATCGGTATCATCCTCGGAGGTCAATGGGCTTATGTCGAACTGGGTTGGGGAGGGTACTGGGCCTGGGACCCGGTTGAAAATGCCTCCTTTATTCCCTGGCTGGTTTCGACCGCTTTTATCCATACCGCTATTATTCAGGAGCGGCGCGGGATCATGAAGGTCTGGAACATGGTTCTGATCCAGTTGACCTTTCTCCTCTGCATCTTCGGTACCTATCTGGTTCGTAGCGGTATCCTGCAATCTGTTCATGACTTTGGCTCGACCGGGCTGGGTGCATATTTTCTGTTCTTTATGGCTGTGGTTGCTATCGGCGGCATCTATCTGCTGGCGGAAAGCTACAACGAATTTAAAACTCCTGGAAGTGTCGACTCTTATCTGTCACGGGAGAGCACCTTTCTGTTTAACAATGTGGTTTTGCTGGCGCTCGCATTTGCGACCTTTCTCGGCACGGTCTTCCCTATTCTTTCCGAGCTGGTTACCGGCAACAAGGTCACTGTCGGCCAACCGTTTTTTAATCAGGTAAATACCCCTCTCTTTTTGATTCTGGTCTTTCTCACAGGGATTTGTCCACTGATCGGCTGGCGCAAGGCGTCCATGGCCAATCTGCGACGCAACTTTCTTAAGCCTGCACTGACAGCCATTGTTTCAGGTTTGGTTATGCTGGTCTCCGGTATCAATCAACCTTACGCACTACTGGCTTTTGTTCTCTCTGCATTTGTCGGCGCAACCATCGTTCAAGAATATTTGACAGCAATCTGTTCGCGCAAAGAATTGACAGGGGAGTCGTCCGCTTCGGCAGCGCTTGGTTTGCTTTGGAAAATGCGTCGTCGATATGGCGGTCATATCGTTCATTTCGGCCTGGCATGATGGTTGTCGGTATCGCTGCATCCTCTGCATACAAGTTGGAAACCCAGGGGACCTTGGCCCAGGGCGAAACTATGACAATTGGTGATTTTGAGCTCAAGTATGAAAGTTTTCGCAACTACCAGAAGTTTAACAGAACGATCTACGCAGCCCGGATCGGTGTCTTCAAAGAAGGAAAGCGAATCGATTCACTTGAGGCGGAGCGGCGTTATTACATCAATGCCAAACAGCCAACAACAGAAGTCGCAATTCGTTCAAACCTGATTGAAGATCTCTACATCACCATGCCGGGTATTGGTGAAAATAATGAAATTACCCTCAAGGTGGCGGTTAACCCACTGCTGATCTGGATTTGGATCGGTAGCTTCCTGATGGTTGTCGGGGGTGTTTTGGCGATTATCCCAGTTCGGGGGAAGAAATCATGAAAGTGAGAGTTTTTGAATTTTTCCTTCTGTTGATGCTGTTGATTCCCGTTACTGCATCAGCTGCGCTGACTGAAACCGAGGTTTCTGAAAGCCTGATCTGTTATGCCTGTCCTGGAGAGGCCCTGAGCATCGATCGCTGCAGTGGCGGGGATCAGATGCGTGAAGTGATCAGTCGAATGTTGAAGGAAGGCAAAAGTAAGCAGGAAATTCTGGATGTCTTTGTCGCTCAGTTTGGAGAGGGCATCCTGACGACAGTGCCCAAAAAGGCTTCAACCTGGTTGCCTACATGGGGCCGTTCATCGGTTTTCTGGTCGGTATTCCGTTAGCGATTTTTGTTATTCGTCGCTGGAGCTCTGCCGGGAAGAAAGAGGCCGAAGATGGAAGAGCGGTCAGTGCGTCTAAAACCCTTGACAAGCAGACGCGTGAGCAAATTGAAAAAGAGCTGAGTAATCTGGACAATGAGGATTAAGCGATGGACATAGTGATTTTATTCTTTATCAGTTCCGTACTGTTGGTCTACACCCTGGTGCCCGCTTTTCTTGCGAAACGACCTCTGACGTTGGAAGTCAGTGTTCAGGAGCGGCAGCGCAATGCTTTGAAACAGGAAAAATCAGTAACCTCAGGGCTATCAAGGATATTGATTTTGAACTGGCGACCGGAAAGATCAGCGAGGATGATCATGAGGAATTGAAGACACTATACAGTCTTAGAGTCGCCGATATTCTTGACGCCGAAAAGCGGCTGCAGGAAGAGCGGAGCTGAGACCTCTCATGCAGCAAGATTCCCCTTTTTAAATATATCTGGATTGTGCAAATCCTATGGATGTCGTGAAGTTTTGAGAGGAATCAGTTTTGATCTGCAGCATGGTGAGTTCCTTTGTCTTTTTGGCCCCAACGGTGCCGGCAAGTCGACTCTGCTGAAGATTATCGCTTCTTTGCTGCGTCCCTCCTCTGGTCAGGTCAATATCCTTGGTTCCGATCTGGAGGAACAACCCGAAAAATATCGGGCCCAGATTGGCATGGTCTCACACCAGCCATTTGTCTACCCGGATTTGAGCGTGCTTGAAAATTTGGAGTTTTACGCCGCTCTTTACAATCTTGATAACCCACGTCAACGGGCCCTTGATCTGCTGGAGCAGGTCAATCTGATTGAGTATTACGATTTACAGGCGGCCATGCTTTCGCGCGGGATGCAGCAGCGTCTGACTATTGCTCGAGCGTTGGTTAATGATCCATGCCTGCTGTTACTGGATGAACCTTATACGGGTCTCGATGAGTGTGCTGCCAGTCTGTTTCGTGAGCAACTACAGCTGTTGCACAAGCGTAAGCGAACTATTGTCATGGTGACGCATAACCTGCGTCGAGGGATGGAGTCGGCTACCAGGCTGGGCATTCTGGTTCGCGGCGAACTGGTTTATCTGGAACGGAAGGGAGCTGTCGCTCCAAATGACTTTGAAAAACTCTATTTTGAACATCTGGTGGGGACATGAGCTGTTTACGGCAGGTTCGATTTCTGCTTGGTAAGGATCTGCGGATTGAGTTGCGAAAAAAAGAATCTCTGATTTCGATGGCTTTTTTTGGCGCTTTGATTCTAGTGATGATGAATATTGCCACAGGAACTGGAAAGCAGGTTGATGCTGAAACAGGCGCAGGGATTTTATGGGTTGCCATCCTGTTTTCATCGGTCCTTGGTTTAGGGCGGGTTTTTGCTCGTGAAAAGGAAAATGGATGTCTCTCCGCACTGTTGATCAGTCCGGTATCACCGGAAGACATCTTTGTCGCCAAGGTGCTGGTGAACTTTACTCTGATGACAATGTCAGAGCTTGTGCTGGTGCCGGTTTTTTTGTCCTTTTCGGAGCCCACCTCAGCGGTAAAATTGTTCTTCTCGTCCTTATTCTGGTGATCGTGAATATTGGATACTCAGCAGCTGGGACACTGATTTCGGCGATCTCTGCGGCGACGAAGCGCAACGAGGTGATGTTGCCGATCCTGTTGTTTCCCCTGCTGTTGCCATTTATTTCTCTGGCAATAAAAGCGACTGCTTCGGCTTTTGATGACCGACCATTTTTTGAGTTACTCAATCAGCTGGAAACGATGGTCGCTTTTTGTGTAATTTTCGTCGCCGCCGGGTACCTTCTTTTTCCCTATGCGATCAGGGAGGACTGATATGTCGACCGTTAACCGCTCTGCTCTGTTCTCCTGTTTATCCATGATCATGATTCCGCTGGCTATCGGTATGGTTTTTTCTACGCCCCGTTGGAAAAGACCATGGGCAGCGTCCAGAAAATTTTTTATTTTCATCTGCCGCTGGCATTGACGGCATTTCTTTCTTTTGGAGTCTCCTGTGTAGCGGGGATCATGTATCTACGCAGTCGCAAGCGGATCTGGGATGCGCGATTGGCTGCCAGTGTTGAAATCGGAGTGGTGCTGACCTCACTGGTGTTAATCACCGGCTCCCTGTGGGGAAAGCCGATCTGGAATACCTACTGGACGTGGGACCCGCGCCTGACCACATCGTTGATACTCTGGTTTATTTTTGTGGCCTGTCTCATTTTGCGCATGACAATTGATGAGGAAAGAAAGCGGGCCACATTTTCAGCGGTCATGGCAATTGTCGGTTTTTGTGATGTTCCGATTGTATTTTTATCAGCTCGTCTGTTCCGTAGTCTTCACCCGACAGTTATCCGTTCAGATTCTTCCGGCATGGAAGCGACCATGCTTGTGACGCTACTGGTCTGTGCGGGTGCCATACTGATCTTCTGGATTGGATTGTATAAATTCCGTGTCTCGCTCCTGTTACAGGAGGCTGAGGTCAACGATCTTCAAATAGATGGGACAAGAAGATGAAAGAAATTTTTTTGATTTTTGCATATATGGCGATTTGGGTCGGTTTAAGCGGTTATGTTGCTGCCCTGGCTTATCGACAGCGAAAACTGGCTGACCGGATTGATGTCATGAAGCAACGATTCAAGCATAAGGAGAGCTGATCGTGGAAATTATTGTAAGCCGTCGGGAAAATGTAGTACGGGCTTTCTTCTGGGCCATACTGGTTTTGTTCTAATGATGACCGGATATTCTTTGATTGCAGGGAAAACAGACCGTTCTGAGGTCGGCAGACAACCATACAAACAGGCTGACTTGCAACAGCAGATAGATCAGTACAATTCAGTTTTGAAAAAAACCCAAAAAGATCTTCGGACTTTAGTTGCCCTGGGAGACCTCTACCTGAAGATGGACAATGAAGGGGCCGCCTTTGAAGTATTTCAACGGGCTGAAAAGGTTGACCCCGATAATGCTCACGTACTGAGTGATATCGGCGGTATTTATCAGCAGATTGGGCAATATGACAGTGCCCTGAAGCGCTACCGGAAAGCTTATGATCTTCACCCTCAGAACAATGGATTACTATTGAAAATGGCACTGATCTACAGTCGATATAAGGAAGAGCCCACCAAGGCGCTTGACCTTCTCGAACAGTTCCTGGCGACCAGCCCCGAGCCGCAGCTGGCAGCAACCGCCAAACAGGAAATTGTCAGAATCAGACAATTCAGCCGGCCTGTGGCTGAGCCGAAGGATTGATCAGCATCGACATTTTTTTGAGTGAGGGTTCTGTAGCAAAGCGATGGACAGGAAATCAGTCTTAACCGGCGTTGTTCTCTTTCTGTGTGTTCTGGGAGAGGTGATTCATGCCGATCAGTTGTTGGCGGCAGAGAGAGCAATACCGCCGGGGCACCAACCCCCTGTTGTCAACGTTTACAGTTGGCGGGAAATCAAGCTGGTGGAAGATATTCTGGTCAGAGAGCCTGAAAATCGCCAAGCTTGGGTCCGCCTTGGGGACATGCTTTATGATACCAGTCAGGTGATGAAGGCTATTGATGCCTATGATCGAGCTCTCAGGATTGATGGAAATGACGCCGATGTCTTAACCGATCAGGGGTTGTTGTTCCGTCGCATTGGCTGGTTTGATAAAGCGATCAAAAATTTTATCAGGGCAAATAACACAGATCCGGAACATGCAAGCTCGTTTTTTAATCTGGGAATTGTTTATTGGCAGGATCTTGGTGACCAGGTGAAAGCCCTCGCGGCGTGGAACCGTTATCTGGAACTCGTTCCTGCAGGACATGGCGCGGAAGAAGTGAAAAAAATGATTGATAATATGGATCAACAAACACAATTGATCCCGTCTGCCGGAGGTCAGACTGCTCGGTGAATGGAGCCGAGCACCGGTGACTTAGTCTGGCCTGAAACCGAATGACTGAACTCTTGCCGTTAAAGCGTTGCCTGCTTGATGGAGTGTCGGTTGTTTATTTGGAATCGATTAATCTTACTGTTCTTGATGGAGATGAAAATGAAAGTGTCTATTCTATTAATATTATCGGCCGTGTTGGTGAGTGCGCCGGTTATGGCTGTTACAGCCGCTCAGGAAAATGGCGAGACTGCCAACTGTACAACCTGCCAGAGTTTGGAAACGGATGAGGTCAGTGACCTTTTCAAGGGGTTTCCAGGGACAGTTGTTTCAGTCAACCCTGCTGAAGTGCCGGGCTTTTGGGAAGTTGAAATGGAACTTCAAGGCCAAAAGATCCCCATTTATCTTGATTCGTCCAAGTCATATCTGGTCAGCGGTAGTGTGATCCGGTTGAAGGACAAAAAAAACATTACTGAAGAACGACGGCGACAACTTAATCCGGTTGATTTATCCAAAATCCCGACCGATGATGCTCTGCCGCTTGGTAATCCCGAGGCTGAAAATAAAATCGTTGTCTTTACCGATCCCCATTGCTCCTATTGCAGCAAACTTCACAAAGTAATGAAGCAAGCGGTTGAAGAGCGCTCCGACTTGTTGTTTCAGATCAAATTGCTGCCGCTCAAGCAGAGTTCTCAGGCGCTATCCAAGACGATCGCCTGCAGCCAGTCGATGGAACAGCTAGAGGCCGCTTATGAAGGAAAACCTGTGCCGGAGGAAGCCTGTGAAAAAGATATCATTGAGCAGAACGAGGCCCTCGCCCGCTCTCTGGGAATCCGCGGCACCCCGACTCTTGTGCTTCCCAACGGTCAGGTTGTCTCCGGCTATCGCTCCCTTACGGACCTGCTCGAACTGATCGATCAAGCGATAGAAAAATAAAAAGAGTAGAACGTTTCGTTTGAAGGATAATAAAGAAACAGCCGGTTCAGCAAGTCGGGCCGGCTGTTTCTTTATCCCCGAAAGATATCGGTGTGGATCTGAACCGTTCCGATACGGTAAACAGCAAAAACAGGTTTCAGACTTTCCCCTTGCAGGAAAGCAGGGCCTGATTTACCTTGCGAGGCATGCAATCCCTACCTATTGACCATATCCTTCCCGATCTGTACCGGTTGCTGGGGCAAAGCCCTGCAGTGGTTCTTCAGGCACCGCCCGGCGCCGGGAAAACAACCCGGGTACCCTTGGTCCTGCTTGATCAACCCTGGCTGGCTGGAAAGAGTATCCTGATGCTGCAGCCGCGCCGTCTGGCGGCACGCCACGCCGCCGAGTTTATGGCCGGACAGCTGGATGAGAAGGTCGGACGGACCATCGGCTACAGCATCCGTTTTGAGCGCAAGCGCTCGGCAGAAACCCGGATCGAAGTTGTGACCGAAGGGATTCTGACCAGACGGCTGCAGAGCGATCCCGAACTGGCTGGTGTCGGCCTGGTCATTTTCGATGAATTTCACGAGCGCAACCTGCATTCCGATCTGGCTCTGGCCTTATGCTGTGATCTGCAGTCGGTTTTGCGCGAAGATCTGAAGCTGCTGGTCATGTCGGCAACGCTGGATGCCGCTCCGGTCGCAGCACTGCTGGATGACTGTCCTGTTTTGACCAGCGCGGGGCGCTCCTATCCGGTCGAGACCTGTTATTACCCGCAAAATAGGGAAGAGCGCATCGTTGACAGTGTCGTCACCGGAGTCATGCTGGCGTTAAAGGAGACCACCGGCGATATTCTGGCCTTTTTGCCGGGAGCCGGAGAGATCCACCGCTGTGCTGAACAGTTATCTGAACTGACTGCCATCGATGTCCGACCGCTGTTTGGCGGCCTGCCTTTGGCCCAGCAACGGCAGGCGATCGAGCCGGGAGCTAAGCGTCGGGTGGTGCTGTCGACCAATATTGCAGAAACCAGCCTGACCATCGAAGGAATCACCACTGTCGTCGACAGCGGCTGGGAGCGGCGTCCCCGGTTTGATGTCGGCAGTGGATTGACGCGGCTGGAATTGAAACGGATTTCGGCGGCCAGTGCTACTCAACGGCAAGGACGGGCGGGCCGTTTAGGTCCGGGTGTCTGCTATCGCCTGTGGAGTGAAGGTCGGCAGGCTCAGCTGCTAGCCCAGGCGCCACCGGAAATCCGGAGTGCCGATCTGGCCCCACTGCTGCTGGAGCTGTCCTGCTGGGGGGAAACCGTTCCCGAACGCTTGACCTGGCTCGATCCTCCGGCGCCGTCCCACCTGGAACAGGCCCGAAAACTGTTGCAGGGTCTGGGAGCCATCACCGCTGACGGAAGGCCGACCGATCCAGGCCGGCGGATGGTGAAATTGCCGCTGCCACCGCGCTTGGCGCGCCTGGTGATTGCTGCCGAAAGCGATGATGAGGCGGCGCTCGCCTGTGAGCTGGCCGCATTGTTAAGTGAACGGGACCTGGTCTCCCGCTCTGCCGGTGTAGATGTCAGCGATTGTGACCTGGAAGTTCGCTGGCGTCTGTTGCACAAATATCCTCCCGTCCCGGGTGCGAAAGCAGTCGGGCGGGTTGCTACCGACCTGCAACGGATCCTGAAAACAGGCAGCACAACCGCCTGGCCGACCGATTCCAGCAGGGTTCAACGCTGGTTGGCTGCCGCCTGGCCCGATCGTATTGCCCGGCAAAGGCAGCCCGGTTCAGATCGCTACCTGCTCAGCGATGGCAGCGGCGCTGTTTTATCGCCGCGTAGCGGGCTAAAGCGCCCCGATTTCCTGATTGCACTGGAATTGGAATATCGGGTGATCAGGCCGAAATCACCATCGCCAGCACCATCGGCCGCTCTCTGTTGGAAGATGTTTTTGCCCAGCGCTTAAAACCACAGCGGCAGGTCTGTTGGGATGAACGCCAGGATCGGGTGACTGCGCAAGAGGTGGTTGCGCTGGGGGCGTTGATCCTGAGTTCACAACCGTTGAAAGCGACCCGGGAGGAACAGATAAACGCAGCATTGGAAGGCGTCCGGCAGATCGGACTCGAGCGTCTGGCCTGGCCGCGTGAGGCCCGGCAACTATTCGCTCGGGTTGGACACTGTGCGACCGTGAGACCTGAAGATGGCTGGCCCGATCTCAGCTTTGCCGCCTTGAGCGAGCATCTGGAAGAATGGTTGGCACCCTATTTGGCAGGAATCACCACCCGCTCGGCTCTGGAACGCTTCAATCCACTGGAAGCGGTGAAGACACTGATCCCCTGGCCCTTGCACTCTCAGCTGGATCGTCTGGTGCCGGAACGGATTGAGGTGCCCAGTGGCTCACGTATCCGGATCGATTACAGTGTTGAAGGGCCGCCGGTTCTGGCTGCCAAGCTGCAGGAGCTGTTTGGCTGGCAGCAGGGACCGCGGTTGATCGACGGTCGCTTGCCGCTGGTGATCCACCTGCTGTCGCCGGCGGGTCGACCGCTGGCGGTGACCCAGGATCTGGAAAGCTTCTGGGATTCTGTTTACCCCGAAGTGTGTAAAGAGATGCGTGGCCGTTATCCCAAGCACCCCTGGCCCGATGATCCGTGGAAGGCCCCGGCGACCGCGCGCACTAAGAAACGTTTGGCCCGGGAAAAAGTGAAGTAAGTCAAGCTGTTCCCAAAAGGCTTCGGAGAGTCCGGAGCCTCGCTCTGGAGATCATAGGATAAAATCCTCGCCGGGCCGATCGCCCTCGACAAGATCCCGTTCGGCGTCAAGAATCTCTGCCGGGCCGTAAAATTGAACCTGGAAACGTACAGGGACAGTGATCACAACATGGTGAAATCGTTCCGGCCAAATCACAATTGGGTGTTCCGGGTCGGCATCAAGGATTTCATCTGGAGAATCTTCCCAGACAAACTGAAGGGAACCTTCCTCGACCACCAGTAAACCGATTTTTCCTTTGGGAGCTAAATGCTTTTCAAAAGTCCCTTGGGTACCGTTTTTTCTGTAAACACCGGGGTGGAACCGACTTTATCGACTCCGAGAGGGAGGGTTGAATCTTGGAAAACCATAGTGTACTCCTTTCATTCAATTGTAACCCTGCCTATCATTATCCTCCAATCCAGCGTCTCGGTTCAACTCGCCCGCCTTTATAAACTGCATCGACCCGCTTAACCGGAACCGACCCGATTTCGGCAACAGGTTGTCATTGCTGATCATGACCCGGGATATCCCTCTTCCATCTCAGCTCTATTTCCATGAAGGACCGAGATCGACCGGAGTCCGGCCGCCCTTCCTATCGGTTAGGTTTCGCTTGTTCCGGAGTCAATCATATGTGTCCGGTTTGCTGTGGAAGAGAGCCAGGTATTGGCAATCAGCGCGCCGATAATCAGTATTCCTCCATAAACAGTGTTGATAGAGGTCGTCTCCCCAGAAATATGAGCACAAGGAACGGGCCGAAGATCGTTTCAATAATTGTGAACATGCTGGCTTCGGCGGCTGAAATGAAGCGGGTCGCGGTTGTGAACAGGATCAAACCGAGAGGCATTTGAATCAATCCCATGATGGCCAGCACTGACAGGCTGACAGCGCCAGGGCTCAGATCGGCAAAGAATAGGGCAATCGCGGCCATGGCGTAACCGTTGATCATGATAATCGGCATTCGCTGAAGGGTTTGATAGCGACGCAAGTAAGCCTGGCCGATGCCCATTGACGCTGCAGTGGCAATGGCCATCATATCTCCAGCCAAACGACCCGTTCCTACCGAGGAAGCGGCGACCACAAAAGTCCCTGCAACCATGGTTATCATGGCAATGGCAGTGTGCCGTCTGATCTTCTCCTGACTGAACAGGTAGCTGAACAGGGCTGAAAAAAAAGGGGCGGTTGACAGGATGACGACTGTGTTCGCTACCGTGGTGTTGTGAACCGAAAAGACAAATCCAAAACTGCCTGAAGCAAAGATCAGCCCGGCAATGATATAGAGGGATCGGTTTTCTGCTGCAATTTTGAATGGCGATTTTTTCTGGGTGATGAATATAATGGCTGTCATCGACAGGCCGACGAACAAACCTCTCCAGAAAATAATCGTCATGCTGGGAGCGTCGGCAAGGCGAACCAAGAGAGCATCAAAGCTGAGGACGAGAACACCTGTGAAGGCGTAAAGGGATCCACGGAGATGGGTATTTGGTGTCATAGCGGTCGCTTCCCTGATGTTGTTGCGAGTATGGTAAGTCGGTTGATCATAACAGGAAGCAGCTTCATCCCGTCATCAATATATAACAGGAGTATTTTAGCTCCAACGGATGCTTATTTACATGACTTCTTTTGACCTTCTCTTTTGATTCCTGTAAATTCGGGAGGGTTCGCAGGGTGAACCCGTCGAAAAAAACTTTATTGGGAGCCTGTTTGCAGAATCGAAGCATTATATGATGCTTAACTCAGACATTTAGAATTAAAGGAGAAAAAATGGCAACGAAAGATAATTTGGCCGATGCATTCGCTGGCGAGAGCCAGGCAAACCGTAAATATTTGGCTTTTGCCAAACAGGCCGATGTCGATGGTCTGCCCCAGGTAGCGAAGCTGTTTCGTGCAGCGGCTGCCGCAGAAACGATTCACGCTCACGCCCATCTGCGCGCTATGGGGGGGATCAAAACGACGGCAGAAAACCTGGCTGCAGCGATTGAGGGCGAAGGTTTTGAATTTCAAACCATGTACCCCCCTTACGTGGCCGAGGCTCGTGAAGAAGGTAACAAAATGGCCGAAATCTCTTTCAGCCATGCAATGCCTGTAGAAGAGGTTCACTACAATCTTTATTCGGCCGCACTGGAGTCGGTGAAGGCGGGTCATGATCTGGCTGATCGCCCGATCTATGTTTGTGAAATCTGTGGCAATACTGTTTATGACGCTGCGCCGGAAAAATGCCCGGTCTGTGGTGTCCCGCACAACAAGTTTTTTGTCGTCGAATAATATCGACAAATAGAAGAGGCGGTTACCATTGGGTGACCGCCTCTTTCTCTTGGAGGGCAAGATGTCCGATTCACCTAAGCGTTGGCTTTGCACTGTTTGTGGTTACGTGCATGAGGGACCGGCTCCCTGCGATTACTGTCCTATCTGCGGGGCGATTAGTGAATTATTTGATCTCTACGTTCAGGCATCGGCTCCAGTCGAAGCGGACCCGGTTAATCGCTGGCGTTGTCTCACTTGCGAGTATCTCTTTGACGGTTCCGGACCACCAGCCTTCTGCCCGGTCTGTGGCGCAACTGCCGAGCATTTTGAGCCGTTGAACGATACGCCCAGGGAGCCCGCCGATAGCCGGCAGGTATTGGATGTTGTCATTGTTGGCGGCGGTATCGCAGGGGTCTCTGCTGCAGAGGCAGCCAGGGAACATTCGTCAAAAGCCAGGATCACACTGATCAGTCGCGAAACTGATTTGCCCTATTATCGGCTGAATCTGACCCGTTATCTGGCGGGGGAAATTGGCAGTGAAGATCTGGGGATCAAACCAGAGAGCTGGTACGCTGACAACGATATTCACTTGATGCTCGGCACTGAACTGCAGAAGATCAATACACAAAGTCAAACCCTGACCCTCAAGGGTTCAATTACTTTGGGCTATGATAAACTTGTCCTTGCCATGGGATCGCACCCTTTTGTCCCACCTTTTCCGGGATCTAATCGCGATAACGTGACTGTTTTACGGACCCGCCGCGATGCCGAATTCATCTTGGAACAAGCCTGTGAGGGCATGCCTTGCGTCATTATCGGTGGCGGGCTGTTGGGGCTGGAAACTGCTGGAGCACTGGCCAAGCGTAAGGTCGATGTCTCTTTGATCGAGGCTTTTGACTGGCTGATGCCGCAGCAGCTTAATCGAGCTGCAGGGGAGAGACTGGCTCGAGAGGCGTCAAAGCTTGGTATCAAGTTTCGCATGGGAGTTCGCATCAAACAGCTTGCAGGCGATGAAAAGGTGCGGGGAGTGTGTCTGGAATCGGGTGAAACTATTCCTGCGGAGCTGGTTATCATTACGGCCGGAATCCGTTCTAACAGCTATCTGGCGCGCATGGCACAGATTAAAACCGGTGAAGGGATCATTGTTGATAACGAATTGATGACCAGCCATCGTGATATCTACGCCGCGGGTGATGTTTCGGAACACCGTGGCGTTGTCTACGGAACCTGGGGTCCATCACAGTTTCAAGGGGCAATCGCCGGTATGAACGTGGTGGGCGGCAAGGTTGAATTTGCAGGTATCCCGCGGTCTAATTCACTCAAAGTTCTGGGCAGTGATCTGTTCAGCATCGGCCAGATTAAGCTTGAAGATGGAAGTTATCAGGAAATTGAAGAAGCCGTCGATAATAACTATGCTTACTTTCTGTTTCGCGACAGCCGCATGGTCGGCTCCATCCTGCTGGGGGATACTCGTCTGTCGGCGACGGTTAAAAAAATGATAGAGCAAAAAGTTCAGTGTCGTGATCTGCTCAGTCATGCGTCTGCACCTGAAGGCTTTTGTTCCCGTTTGGCGTCATTTACTGCAGCGTTGTCTGCTTGATTGAAAAAAGCCCCAGGCAGTCTTGGACTGAATGGGGCTTTTTCAAGTGTCAGGCAGTGGGTTGATCAGCTTCCAAAAGAACAACGATCAAACCACCCTGATCTGTTTGCCGTCAAATTCAACACTCTGCCCTGAGCGGATTTTACAACGTTTGCGTAACTCGACCTGTCCGTCAACCCTGACCTGACCATCGCCAATCAACATTTTCGCCATGCCGCCGCTGGGACAGATTCCGGTCAACTGCAACAGGTTGCAGAGAGCGACATGATCGCGCCCTTCCAGTTCAAATTCATCCATTCGATCTATCTCCGTTTATTCTGTGTATGTTTAGGAAAATGTCCTGGCCCCCGTTTTTGGGCCACCTTCTTCTCTGCCACCCAGACTGCGTGACGATAGGCTCCTTTGCCGGGACGTTCGCATTTGACCGCAAAACCGGCTGCGGCGAGGCGTTTTTCAAAGCCGACATCGGGATTCTCACCCCAGATAGAAAAGACGCCGTCCTTTTTTAAGGCGAGGCGACAGTTTTCAATCGCCCGGCTGCCATAGAGCGGATCATTGCGGCGGTCGGTTTTCGGGTGGGGGCCGCGGTAGAGGTCGAAAATGATCGCATCAAAACTGTCGTGCGGTGACTGCTTGATCAGCTCGGCAACGTCGCCTATGTGAATCTGAACCCGTGGATCGGCGCTTGCGCCATCGGTGAGTTCTGCCAAGGGGCCCAGGCACCATTCCTTGATCTTGGGATTCAGTTCAGCAACCACAACCTCGGCCTGTTCCGGCAATTCATTCAGAACGGCCCGTAAGGTGATTGCCATGCCCAATCCGCCCACCAGCACTCTGGGGGCAGTGCTGCCTTTCAGCTTGCGACAGCCGAGTCTGCCCAGAGCCATTTCGGAGCGTTGGGCTTTGCTGTTCATCAGGATCTGCGAACCTACGGTGATCAGGAAATCACCTTCGCCCCGTTTACGCAGTTCCAGTGCTCCTTCATCATCGGTTTCAAACCGGTCGAGAATCTGCCAAGGGATTGCCATGTTCCTCCTTTTCTATTGAAAGTAACCGTTCCACAAGCCGCTGAAAAAATTCCGGGCATTTACCCCAATGGAGCGGTTTTTGTACCCTCCCTCCTGTATCACCAATGTTGGTAGCTGCAACTGACCGAGGGTTCTGCCCAATTTGACGTAGTCCTTGGCCGCAAGGCTCCAGGTCCCGGTCGGGTCCCCCTTCGCTGTATCCAGCCCGAGGCAGAGGACCAGATAAACAGGCTGATAAGCGTTGATTTTTTTAAGTGCCCGTTTCAATGCTTTGAGATAGTGTTCACCATCCAACTGTTCGGGTAACGGAAGGTTTAGATTATATCCGCTTCCTTCACCTTCCCCGGTCTCCTCTTTGAAACCGCAGAAATATGGGTATGCAAAGTGGGGATGCCCATGTAGTGAAATAGTCAGGACATCGCTGCGCTGGTAAAAAATTGTCTGCTGTCCGTTGCCGTGGTGGTAGTCGATATCAAGAATGGCCACCCGGCCGAACTTGCTTAAGTAGTTTGCCGCGACGGCAGCGCTGTTGAAATAGCAGAATCCCCCAAAAGCGTTGTATTCGGCATGATGACCGGGAGGTCGCACCAGCGCATAAGCCAGCCGTCGGCCTTCAAGTAACTGGTCGGCACCGGAGAGCGCGCAGTCCACAGCTCTCTTGGCGGCGTTCCAAGCGTTTTGGTTAAGCGGAGTAAAGGTGTCTATGCAGTAGTAACCGGCGCGAACCGCCATTTCCTTTGGTGGCCGTGCAGCGTTACGTAATGGGAACACATAGGGATAGACTGATTTTCCCGGCTCCAGAGTTTTGCACATACGCTTAAAATAATTGATGTAGTCAGCGCAATGCACCGCGCGAATATGCTTTTCCGGATAATCCCTCACCTCGATTTTCTCAAAAATGTCGAGTTTATCCAATTCTTTGAGGATTGAGCGGATGCGAACCGGAGACTCGACATAGCCCCGTTCACGAACGTGGTGTATATCATGACGATCGTTTATCGCCAACGCAATTCGCTTCAGTTTGCCGGTCACCGGGTGGTTTTTAACCAGCCGCTCTGTTTTAACATACTGCGGAGATCGAACCCGAATCGGCTCGTCGACAAAGGAGGCGACCACCTGTTCGATATACTTTTGGGGACAGAGATGCCCGTAGCGTCTTTCGAGAATTGCCCGGACGATGTTGCGCGCCGTTTCAGCAGACAGTAATTGCTCTTGGCCGAGCGGATCAAAGACCAGATAAGGAGGATTATCGGGCTCCTCCGGATTGACAGGGGTTTCGTAGGCTGTTCCGACTATCGGGTAGGCCTGATAAGTTTCGTAGAATTTCAGTCGTGCCCGGTTCTGTTTAAGGATGTCCGGATCTTTGCAGAGCAGCGGATCGTCCGGCAGACACTCAAAAAAAATTCCGTGGACCCCAAGCGATAAGGCTTCTTCGCGCAGGTGCTCGTAGAGTGCGCTGCCGATCCCGCCGCCGGTAATGTTTTTGCCGCGGAGATGTAATCAAGGTAGCAGAACTTCAGTTGAGCATCGTGCGAGAGCAGAGCGAAACCCTTGATTTTTCCATGCGGGTCTTCAGCTACGTAGACAATTGCGCGGAACTTGTGCTTGAGTGGATTGAGCAAGAGCTCGGGGATTTTATCGACATCATTTTTGCCAACTGGGGGAACTGGTCGCGGAGGATCTGTTGTACCTGGGAAACCGCTTCCCGGTTAACGGGAAAGCTATCATCAAAAACACGGCGGATACGGAACATATGGCAGCCTCAATAGCGGAAAAAGTTGTTTGAGTTTAGCACGGAAAATGTTTTCGTAAAGCGGATATCAAGCAGAGTAACCACCATCGAGTTTGTTGTTCTAAAAATAGCGATTATTTTATTGACAAGCCGATTACAGGGGCGTATATGCTTGCGGAAATAGCATTCTGGTACGAGCCAGCGTAACGACCACAGCTTAAAAAGCGACCCCTTTTTACAGCCTCAGCCGCCAGGCACCTCGGACCGAAAGAATGCTCACTTCTACTACGGGAGTTGTGTCGTAAAATGGCTTTTAAGGGGTTATCAGATGCATATTGCTCTCGTCTTTAATTTACGCGAGGAGTCTATCCCAGCCGACGAACCTCCGTCGGATTATCCCGGTCATCCCAGTGACGATAATTACGCCGAGTGGGATGATATCTCGACCATCAAAGCGGTCGAAGCGGCCTTGGCAACCTCCCATCAGGTGTCACTGGTCAACGCCGATCTTGACGCCTTTGAAAAACTCCGCACAATAAAACCCGACCTGGTTTTCAATATCGCCGAAGGATTGCACGGAGCCAGCCGGGAAGCTCAGATGCCTGCCATTTTTGAGATGCAGCAACTGGCGTATACCGGTAGTGACCCGACTACTCTAGGAATCTGCCTCGACAAACGTCGTACGAAAGAGGTCCTGGCTCAGCACCGGGTGCCGTCTCCTCGCTTCTGGGTGGTTGATTCTCCGTTTGAATTACCGAAACGGCTTAAGTATCCACTGATGGTTAAACCGCCGTTGGAAGGTTCCAGCAAGGGGGTGACCGACAAAGCTCTCGTACGCAATCGAACAGAGCTGATGGCTCAAGTCGACTGGGTCGTTGCAACCTATCGGCAGAGTGCCCTGGTCGAAGAGTTTCTGCCCGGCCGCGAATTCACCGTAGCGTTGCTCGGTAATGGCGATGAGCTGCGCGTGTTGCCGATCGTTGAGATAAATTTTGCGACCCTGCCGGAAGGAGTCAATCCGATCTATTCCTTCGAAGCCAAGTGGATATGGGATACTGAGGATAATCCTTTGCCTATTTTCAGCTGCCCGGCCCAGCTGGACCCCCTGTTGCAACGCCAGATCCAGGACGTCTGCCGAAACGCCTTTAATGCCCTTGGTTGCCGCGACTGGTGCCGGATTGACGTGCGCCTGAATGCAGCCGGCCATCCGCAGATTATCGAGCTGAACCCCTCCCGGTATTTTGCCGCGCCCGGATCAGAACAGCTGCTTTCCCAAAGCTGCTCGTGCCGCCGGGCTCAATTATGACCAATTGATCCTTAGTGTGGTGGACGCTGCCTGCGCTCGCCTGCAGCTCAATCAGGGTGACACAAATGAGAATCGCCGTCTGCTTTAATCAGGTGCCTGCCGTGCCGCTGCGCGGTGAGCAGAAGGACCTGATTTCCGAAGCAGGTGCCGGTACCGAAGCTGAAGCGGTCGCTGCCGCCCTGCGGTTGCTCGGTCACAGGCCGACACTGATTCCACTCGGGGCAGAGATTGCGCCCTTCGTCGCAACCCTGAATAACGAGCAGCCGGAGCTGATCTTCAATTTCTGCGAGGGCTTCTGGGGGATAGCAGCCGCGAACTGCATGTCGCCGCGCTGTTCGAGTTGCTGGGTCTGCCACATACAGGTTCTCCGGCTTTATCCCTTGGTTTAACGCAGAACAAGTCCCTGACCAAAGACTTGCTGACCCGTCACGGTTTGCCGACCCCGAATTACCTGTTGCTTCAACCGGGCGAATCCTTGCCGGAAAAGCTCGACCTGAGCTGGCCGCTGATCGTCAAGCCCTGCCTTGAAGATGCATCCCTTGGGATTACGGCAGAAAGTGTCGTCAACGATGAGATTGCTCTGTCCAGCCGGGTTACTTATGTCCACGATCATTACCGTCAGGGTGCATTGGTTGAAGAGTTTATCGGCGGGCGTGAGATTAATGCTGCGGTCATTGGTGACCGCTTTCTCGAAGCACTGCCGATTTCCGAAATCTGTTTTCATAAAGGGTTAGCGCAACCGATTGTCAGTTACGACGGAAAGTGGCTGGAAGATTCCTCTGAATATGCGGCTACCGTTCCAGTATGTCCGGCGGACCTGTCGACCCGGGAACAGAAGGCTGTTCGCGAAGTGGCTCTACATGCCTGTCGTCTCCTCGGTTGTCGTGACTACGCGCGGGTCGATATTCGTCTGCGTAACGGCATCCCCTATATTCTTGAAGTCAATGCCAATCCGGATCTCTCGCCAGAAGCCGGTCTGGCCCGTTCTGCGCTCGCAGCCGGATTCGATTATCCGGCCCTGATCGGTAGAATTCTTAATTTCTGTCTTGTCCGCATGGAGAAACCTGATGCGTAAACTGATTGCTTCCGACCTGCTCCCGCTGCGACAGATCCTTGTCGCCACGGAATCCTTTACTGAGGTGGAAATTGACTGTGCCATGGAACTGCTTGAAACGGTTCTTAATGATCCCGAACAGCGGGATTATCAGGTTATCGTCGCCGAATACGAAGGGGTTGTGGCCGGTTATGTTCTGTATGGACCGGTTCCTCTGACCGAAGGCAACTATGATCTGTATTGGATCGCTACCGATCCTGACCTGCACGGCGAGGGAGTTGGCCGGCAACTGATGAAGGAAGTGGAACGTCGACTGCGTGTTGCCAGAGCACGGTTGCTCTGTTTGGAAACCTCTTCGCAGACTCACTACAGCCGAGCTCGGAAATTTTACCAACAGGCTGGTTATGCAGAGGAATCGTGCATCCGCGATTTTTACCGGCCCGGTGATAACCGCATTACCTACGTCAAACGTTTTCGTTATTGAGGCTCAAGGAGCACATCATGGAAACCTGGGTAAAACAATTGCAGGAAAGCATCACCAGTCCGGGCAAAGTGACCCGCCGCTTCGGTGTAGATCCACGCCCCTCGAAGAGGTGGTCGAAAAGTACCCGATGCGTGTTCCCAACTACTATCTGGGTTTGATCAAGGAAGTTGGCGACCCGATCTGGAAGCAGGCGGTTCCAGATATTTTGGAGCTTCAAGATTCGGTCTGTGTGGCTGACCCGCTTGAAGAAGAGAATCAAAGTCCAGTCCCTAATCTTGTGCACCGCTACCCGGATCGAGTTCTGTTTCTAGTTTCGTCCGAATGCGCTATGTACTGCCGCTTCTGCACCCGCAAGCGCAAGGTCGGCGGTGAGGACATGCAGGTGACGGGAGAGACCATCAGTGCCGGGATCAATTACATTGCACAGCATCCGGAAATTCGCGACGTCATTGTTTCCGGTGGCGATCCGCTGTTGCTTTCGGATGAAACCTCGGTTCAATCCTCAGTCGTTTGCGTGCCATTCCGCATGTACAGATCATCCGCATCGGTTCTCGGGTGCCTGTCGTACTGCCGACGCGCATTACTTCGGGATTAGTGCGGGTGCTACGCAAGTATCATCCATTATTTCTGAACACCCACTTTAATCATCCCGATGAAATATCCGAGCAGTCGGCCAAAGCCTGTGCCCGGCTTGCCGATGCCGGGATCCCGCTTGGCAACCAGTCTGTGTTGATGCGCGGAATCAATGATGACCCGCAGGTAATGAAACTGCTGATGCAGAAACTTCTGGCGATTCGCGTGCGCCCTTATTACATTTATCAGGCTGATCTGGTGCAGGGGACCGATCATTTTCGCACCAGCGTTGAAGAGGGGCTTGAAGTGATTCGTGGTCTACGTGGACATACCTCGGGGATGGCCGTTCCGGCGTTTGTTATCGACGCTCCCGGAGGTGGAGGTAAAATTCCGCTACTCCCCGATTATCTACAGTCGCTCGGCAGTGAAATCATCCTGAAAACTACCTGGGTGAAACCTACTCTTATGTCAATGCGGCCTCGAAGGCAGAGAAGGAGCTGATCAAGAAGGTCGTTAACGAAAAAGGCTGATGACCAGACAAATACACACAATAAAAACGCCTCTGCTGATTCGCGTCTGAGCAGAGGCGTTTTACTTTCCGTTTTGTTTTCGCCCTACAATTTCAGATCGGCTTCGCCTGATAGTGTTGCTCACGCATTTTCGCAACTTCGCTGCTTTCAAGGTAGTCATCGAAGGTCAACATCCGATCGATAAATCCGGCCGGGGTGAATTCGATGATCCGGTTGGCGACGGTCGAGAGAAACTTATGGTCATGACTGGTGAAGAGGATCACCTCCGAAAATGAGATCAGGCCGTTGTTGAGGGCAGTGATCGATTCCAGATCCAGGTGGTTCGTCGGTTCGTCAAAGACCAGCGCATTGGCTTCGGTCAACATCATTTTGGCCAGCATGCAGCGAACTTTTTCCCCCCGGAGAGGACGGTCGACATCTTTTTGGCTTCGTCGCCGGAGAACAGCATCCGACCCAGAAACCGCGGGCAAAACTTTCCCCTTCGGTGGGGCGAACTGCAGCAGCCAGTCGACCAGACTCAAGTTTTTTCAAAGTAGCGGCTGTTGTCGATGGGGAAGTAGGCGGGGGTGATGGTTACACCCCAGCGGAAGCTGCCGCTGTCGGGCTGCAGCTCACCTTCCAGAATCTGAAACAGGGTCGTCTTGGTTAGGCTGTCTCCACCGATCAAGGCAATCTTGTCGCCCTTATTGACGGTCAGGCTGAAGTTGTCCAGCACCTTGACGCCATCGACGGTTTTGCACAGGTCTTTGATTTCCAGGATGACATCGCCGCAAGTCCGCTCCGGCTTGAAGACGACAAAGGGATAGCGTCTGGAAGAGACCGGCATATCCTCGACCGTCAGTTTTCCAACAGCTTTTTCCGTGATGTGGCCTGCTTGGCTTTAGAGGCGTTGGAGGAAAAGCGCTGAATAAATTCCTTCAACTCATTGGCTTTGTCGGTGACCTTGCGGTTTTCTTCCTGTTTTTGTTTCAGAGCCAGCTGGCTGGCTTCGTACCAGAAATCGTAGTTGCCGACATAAGTGGTGATTTTGCCGAAATCGATATCGGATACGTGGGTACAGACCTGGTTGAGAAAATGACGGTCGTGGGAGACAACGATGACGGTATTCTGGAAGCGCTCGAGAAAGTCTTCCAGCCACTGAATCGATTTAAGGTCCAGGTGGTTGGTCGGCTCATCGAGCAGCAGGATATCGGGATTGCCGAACAGCGCCTGAGCCAGAAGCACCCGGACTTTTTCGCCCCCTTCAAGCTCCTTCATTTTTTGCTGCGCAATGGCTCACCGATGCCGAGACCGTTAAGCAGCACAGCTGCTTCAGATTCCGCTTCGTAGCCGTTCATTTCGGCAAATTCGGCTTCCAGCTCTCCAGAGCGGACACCATCTTCGTCGGTGAAATTTTCTTTAGCGTAGATCGCCTCCCGCTCCGCCTTAACTTTGAACAGCCGCTCGTGGCCCATCATGACCGTATCGATGACAGTTTCATCATCAAAGGCGAAGTGGTCCTGACGCAACATGGCGATCCGTTCACCAGCACCGACTGAGATCTCTCCCTTGTCCGCTTCCGCTTCTCCAGCAAGAATTTTCAGAAAGGTCGATTTCCCGGCTCCGTTGGCGCCGATCAGGCCGTAACAGTTACCGGGGATAAACTTGATATTGACATCTTTAAAAATGACCCGTTTACCGTAGGCAAGGGCGATGTTATGTGCGCTGATCATCTGTCTGTAACTTCCTCTAAAATAAAGAAAAACCACAGGGTTCATCCCTGTGGCCCGGGTGCGTGGTGGTTGTATCATTGATTAGGAGTTCGGGGCAACCTGATAAGCCAGATTCATCGGATTTCACAATAGGTGGAGTGAATCGCTGCGGCTTCAATCGTGTAATAGAGCCACTGAGACAGGGACTGCGGGGATTTTGAGTGGTCGAATTGCGGGAGACACCCTCTTGATATCGATTCAGGGTTTTTATGGTTTTTTCGGCTGTGACGGCAGCAATGGCCGCATGCTGTTGCCGCTTGCTCATCAAGTGCAGAGTTCGGGTTGGTGTCGCCTTGCTCTCAATATCGTTGTCCAGGCGCTCTTTCCGTGAAAAGGCATACAGCTTAAGTTGATATTTTAACTTTTGTTTATTGTGATTATTCCTTTTAAAAAGTCGCTAGTTATCTGTTTTCGCTCCGCTTTGTTCAACTTTTGTTGAATTCTGTGGATCCTGCAAAATAATTTATATCTCTTAAAATACCATAAATAGGATAATCGATCTGTTTGTATTACTTGGCATTAATGTTGCGATAAAGGACGTTGCTGCGCCATCAACTCTCCCTGGCCGCATGCTTACGTCGGGGACGGATGATGTCATTCCATCTACACTTATTTGGGGGTGAATATGTTTAAGAATCTCAGTTTAGCAAAAAGCTCATCTTTGGTTTCGGCTCTGTTCTGATTTTGCTTGTCGTTGTTGGTTTCATTGCTTTTTCAGCCTTGGAAAGGGCAAATAGTGGTTTTACCGGATACCGGGAAATGGCAAGGGACGCAAACCTGACCGGTCGGGTGCAGGCCAATATGCTGATGGTGAGAATGAATGTCAAAGATTACATCATGACCGGCAGCGATCGCACGTTAGATCAGTTCAAATCCTATTTCGACAAGACCGAAGGGTTTGTCTCCGATGCCCAGAAAGACATTCATGCACCGAAACGGGCAGCGGTTATCGATGATATTGATACTGCGCTGGAGGTGTATAACCGCTCTTTTGAAAAAGTCGTCATGTTGAAAAAAGAGCGTAATCGGCTGGTCAATGACATTTTGAACATTCGTGGTGAGGAGATTGAGAACAGGTTGAACACGATGCTTGCGTCAGCTCGAGAAGATGGCGATATGACGGCGGCTTATGGGGCATCGGTAGCGATGCGCAATTTGTTGCTGGCCCGTCTTTATGTGGTGAAATTCCTTAATACAAACAGTCCGAGCGATGTGGACAAGGTAAATCGCGAATTTGTCAAGGTTGATAGCGCGTTGACAGCGCTTGATCGTGACCTGAGTCATCCCGGGCGGCGGGATTTGCTTGAGCAGATCACTTCCGAAATCAGGGTTTACCGTCAGGCGTTTAAGGAAACGGTCAGTGCGGTCAATACAGGGAATGACCTTATGCAGAGCCATTTATCCCGGATCGGCTCAGAGGTTGCGTCCGGGATAGAACAGGTCAAGCTGGATATCAAGAAAGAGCAGGATCGTCTGGGGCCGCAATTGCAGGCGGCAAATAAAAGGTCGGAGTTGACGATTATTGGTCTGGCAGCGGTTGCAATTTTTCTCGGCATCGGCATCGCGACCCTGATCGTACGAGGTATTCTGAAGCAGATGGGTGGCGATCCGGCTGTTGTTGCTGATGTTGCCGCTCATGTTGCCCATGGTGATCTTGATATCGACCTTCCCGATCATGGCGAAGAGGATACCAGTCTGTATGCCGCGATCAGGCGTATGGTCGATAGCTTGAAAGAAAAAGCCGGGTTGGCTCAGCAGATCGCCGCCGGAAACCTGACGACAACGGTCTCGCTGGCCTCCGAGCGTGATGTGCTCGGCATTGCTTTACAGCAGATGTCTGCCAACCTGAACGAGGTGCTGGGGCAGGTTCAGGTGGCAGGTGAGCAGATTGCTGCAGGCAGTTGTCAGGTTTCTGATGCCAGTCAGTCGTTATCTCAAGGGGCAACGGAGTCTGCCAGTTCGCTGGAAGAAATTTCCGCATCGCTGAATCAACTGGCATCTCAGACCACGACCAATGCTGAAAACGCCAGTCAGGCCAACAGTCTGACTGCTGACGCAAGTCAGTCCGCCGAGCGGGGGCGTCAACAGATGCAAGCCATGGTTGAAGCGATGGCCGAAATCGATGAAGCCAGTCAAAGTATTTCAAAAATCATCAAGACGATTGATGAAATCGCATTTCAGACCAACTTGCTGGCCTTGAATGCCGCTGTTGAGGCGGCGCGGGCGGGCCAGCACGGCAAAGGCTTTGCGGTGGTTGCGGAAGAAGTTCGCAATCTTGCTGCGCGCAGCGCCAAAGCGGCTGAAGAGACCTCTGAGCTGATCGAAGGGTCGGTGCAGAAGACGGCAAACGGCAGTCAGATGGCCAACCAGACGGCCGAGGCTTTGAACGGTATCGTTTCTGGAATCGGCAAGGTGAACGATCTGGTTGCTGAAATTGCCGCGGCCAGTTCCGAGCAGGCTCAAGGCGTCAATCAGATCAGTATGGGCGTCGGCCAGATCGATTCTGTGACCCAGCAGAATACCGCTAATGCTGAAGAAAGCGCCGCTGCCGCTGAAGAACTGTCCGGTCAGGCAAATCAGTTGAATGAAATGCTGAAGCGGTTTACTATCAGGCGGCATGCTTCTCCTTTGGCGGCCGTACCTTCAGAACAGGAAGATCTCAGTTATGACGAATCCTGGAAAAAGGTGAGGGGTCAGGCTCAGGAAAAGCTGCGGCAACTGGATAAATCTCAACCACAGATAATACTGGATGATGTCGAATTCGGGAAGTTTTGAGTCAGGCTGGCGCCACCCGGCAGTTTGACAGATCCCGATCAGAGGAAAAATTATGGAAACGATCTGCTCATATTGTCAAAAAACTGCAGTCCGATTCAGCTTCGGAATCACCAGAGGCGATCAGTCATGGTATCTGCCGCAGCTGTCTGGATACCATTGTCATCGGTGGCGGAAAATCTCTGGAGGCCTTTCTGGATCAGTTTTCCGAACCTGTTTTTGTCGTCGATGGAAACGTTCGGGTCGTCACGGCCAATAGCCGGGGACTGGCTATGCTGGTGAAAGATATCAGGACGGTGCGCGGGGAAATGAATGGAAATGTTTTCGGCTGTATTCATGCCGACGACCCTGGTGGTTGTGGCGAAACGGTCCACTGCCATTCCTGTGCTATTCGTAATGCGGTGACACAGGTTTTGGAGACCGGACAGCTCTGTATCGAGCAGTCGGTCTGCCAGGAACTTGATACCGTGATCGGCCCGAGAAATGTACGCTTTCTGATTTCGGCGGAAAAGGCCGGCAATGCGGTTCTGCTGAGAATTGATGAAGCGAAGGTCGAAGCTGCTGTTGCATTGTCTTAGCATGTCTGATTACATTTCAGGCTCTTGTTCTGTAGCAGGTGAGAAGGCAGGGATTTCCCTTCGGGGAAGGTTCATGGCGAAATGAGCGCCTGTCGAACTTGAGACCGTCAGCCGATAATTGCTTTTACCGATGACGACCAACATGACCGGTTCTTTCCAAAAGAACCGGTCATGTTTTTTAAATTTTCATGATGGCGTGAAAAAGATATCCAGAAAATTTACCGGCATCTAACATTCCTCTTATCCTCTGCTATTCTTTAACAGGATGATTTGCATGTCTGAAAGACCACCCATTTTTCACGTGTGAGGAGAAAATATGAAGAAGATTGTTATGCTGCTGTCCTGTTTGTTTGCTCTGGTCGGATTTGCCCAGGCCGAGACTTTAAGCCTGTTGACCTGGAAGGGCTATGCTCCGCAGAAACTGATTGATCAATTTGAAAAAGAAACGGGGATTAAGGTTGAAGTGACTTTCTCCAACAACGAGGAGATGATCGCCAAACTGCGTGCAACCCGAGGCGCGGGATTTGATCTGGCCCAACCGAGCCAGGATCGTATTTCATCGGTTCAGGCTAAATACAAAATTTACCAGCCGCTCGATTATTCCAGGATTGACACGTCCCTGTTCATACCGTCAATGCTCGATGCGGTCAAAAAAATACCCTGGTAAAGGGACAATCTTACGCTGTCCCCTTTTGCTGGGGGACGTCCGGTCTGATTGTCAACAAGGATAAAGCTGCCGATGCCACCAGCTGGAAAGCGTTACTCGATGATCAGTATGTCGGTCGGATCAGCTATCGTCTTAAACGTCCAACCCTGATCGCCATGGGATTTGCCCTGGGCTACGATCCCTTCTCGCTCTACAATAATCCAAAAGCGTACAAGGGAATGCTCGATACCATTGCCAATACCCTGATCGTTTCAAAACCCCTGGTTAAGAACTACTGGGCTAATGGTGACGCTCTGCTTGAGTCGATGCGCTCCGAAGAGGTGTTTGTTGCCATGGCCTGGGATGCCGGTGGCTGGAAACTGCACGCCAATAACAGCGCCATCGATTTTGTAGCTCCTGAAGAAGGTGCCCTGGGGTGGATCGATACCTTTGCCATTCCGGCCAAGGCCAAGAATACCGAGGCGGCTTACAAGTGGATCAACTTTATGCTCAGACCGGAAAACTCCGGCTATTTCACCACAACCGAGAAATATGCAACGGCGTCGAAAGGCGCCAATGCTTTTATTGCACCTGAGGTTCGGGCCAACTTTGAGCGGTCCTTCCCGCAGGCCGATATCGATAATATCAAGTGGTATCCGCCGGTACCGGCCAAACTGGAAAGCATGGAAGGCAAGGTCCTTGATAAAATCAAGGCTGCCCAGTAACCATCAACTCCTATTCATTGAACAGGGGTGGCCACAGCCACCCCTGTTGTTTCTTCCGGGATATGCATGAATAACGACCTGTCTGTTGTCGATCTGGTGAAGACCTTTGGTGATTTTACTGCGGTTGATCAGGTCACCTTTGCTGTTGAACAGGGTTCCTTCTTTTCGATCCTCGGACCGTCCGGTTGCGGGAAGACAACACTTTTAAGAATGGTGGCCGGATTTGAAGCCCCGACCTCCGGTGCCATTGAGATACGCGGCAAGGATATGGTCGGAGTGCCGCCGAATCTGCGTCCCGTTAATCTGGTTTTTCAGCATCTGGCCCTTTTTCCGATGATGAATGTTGCGGAAAACATCGCTTTCGGTTTGAAGCGGCGCAAGGTTGATGGTGCGACGATCAAAAACAGACCGATGAGATTCTTGAGCGGGTCGGTTTGCCCGGTTATGCCAGACACCGCATCGACCAGCTCTCGGGCGGGCAGAAGCAGCGTGTCGCCATTGCCCGCTGTCTGGTACTGGAACCATCGGTATTACTGCTTGACGAGCCCTTGGGGGCGCTTGACCTGAAACTGCGCGAACAGATGAAGGTCGAGCTGAAGACCCTGCAGGCCAAGGTAGGAACGACCTTTGTCTACATCACTCATGATCAGTCGGAAGCGCTGGTGATGTCTGACCGAATTGCCGTCATGAATAAAGGGCGCTACGAACAGATCGGAACCCCGCAGGAACTCTACGGCAAGCCGGCGACCCCCTTTGTGGCCCAGTTTGTCGGTGATAATAATTGCTGGAGCGGAGTCGTCAGCAAGCAGGATGGTCAATCAGTCGTATTAAAACCGACGCGGGCTTTCATTTCAGAACCGAGGCTCAGAAGCCGATCTCCGTCGGTCAGCGTGCCGATCTTTTTTTGCGGCCTGAGGCGATCAGCATAGAGCCCTCCGACAGCGCAGAGCTGAATTGTTTTGAAGTGAGCGTTAAAGCGATCCTCTTTGATGGTGCCAACAGCCGCTTGCTGACAGTGACTCCTCAAGGTCATGAATTGCTGGTGGCCCTGCCGCAGAATCGTCATTTTGACCATATCGAAACAGGCCAGACCATTAAGGTCGGCTGGCATCCTCGAGCCGCAATCTGTTTCGAAGCGGAGGGCTGATTATGGTCGGACGTTCATCGAAGGCTGTCTTCTGGATTTTTATGGCTCCGGTTTTGTGCTGGTTGTTGCTGTTGATTGTGCTGCCTCATCTCGACCTGCTGCGGATGAGCTTTATCGGCGAAAACGATTACGGCGATCCGATCTGGACGCTACGGAATTATCGAACCTTTTTTGTCGAGCCGATCTACTGGAACACATTCCTGCGCACAGCCCTGTTCTCCCTGCTGACCACCCTTATTACCTTTGTTCTGGCGATGCCGGTTGCCTTTTACATTGTTAAGGTGGTGCGTCCGCGATTAAGGGGGGCCATGATGCTGTTGCTCCTGCTGCCCTTCTGGGTCAGTGAGCTGGTGCGAGTATATGGCTGGATGATTCTGTTGCGCGAATCGGGGGTGATCAATCACTTTCTGGTCAAGCTGGGCTTGCTCGAGCGGCCGATTGAAATGCTCTACAACGACGCCACCATGATCATGGGACTGGTTTACACCTCCATGCTGTTTATGGTCGTGCCTCTGGTTTCGGTGATGGAGAGTCTGGACGACAGCCTCATCGAAGCCGCTTACGATCTGGGCAGCAGTAAGACGGTGATCTGGTTCAAAATTATTCTGCCCCATTGCAAGCCGGGCATTACCTCCGGTTCCATCGTCGTTTTCATGCTGGTACTGGGGAACTACCTGACCCCGAATCTGATGGGAGGCAAAAACTCGCTCTGGTTCACCGAGCAGATTTATAATCAGTTTATCGCCAGCTTCAACTGGAACCAGGGCGCAGCCTTCGGCTTTCTGTTGCTGCTGCTCAGTTCATTGATGATCTGGATCGGTCTCAAGCTGTCACGCCAGAAGCTCGGGGAGGTGGCCTCATGATCCGCTCATTACCTTGCAGCAGACAGTACTCATGGTCCTATGCGCTGTTTGTCGGCTGCTATTTTATTTTCTTTTGCCCCCTTGCTGGTGACCTGCGTTCTGGCTTTCAACGACTCCGATTTCCCATCCCTGCCCTGGTACGGTTTCAGTCTTGACTGGTTTATCGGAGACGGTTCTGAGCGGATCGGTATCTTTAACGACAGCCAAAACCTAAGAGCGATCGGAACCAGCTTTCAGACGGCCTTCTGGGTTGCTATTTTCAGTACCGTCGTCGGCACCTGCGCGGCCTTTCTGTTTGAGCAGGAAGACTTCCGTTTCAAGGGAGCGCTCTATTTTCTGATGCTCGCTCCGCTGGTTATCCCTGGAGTTATTCTGGGAATCTCACAGCTGCTGGCGGCCAATACGGCCGGGATGTATTTTGAAGATCACTTTGGCATCGATATTCCTCTGTTCAGACCGAGTTTCTGGCTGGTTGTCGCCGGTCAATTTTCTTTCATTACCACCTTTGTCGCCCTGGTCGTTTCCGCCCGCTTAAAGAAGTTTGATCACACTCTGGAGGAGGCCGCTTTAAACCTGGGGGCCAACCGGTTTGAAGTGATCTGGCACATCACGTTGAAGTTTCTGCGTCCCGCTATTGTCGGAGCCGGGGCAGTGGCCTTTTTGATGAGTTTTGAAAACTTTCAACACCACCCTGTTTCTGGTCGGCCCGGAACCGACCCTGCCGATCAATCTTTACCTGCAGGTCCGTGACGGCAGTACGCCGGTGATCAACGCGATATCGTTATTGTTGATTGTCGGGACCTCGGTATTGGCAATGGTGAATCTATACTTCAGCAAGAGCGAACAATGAATTTTTTTGAACGTCTTTCCGGTTATGGATATGTGTGTGCCCATCGCGGGGCCCGCTCAATTGCTCCTGAAAACACCATGCTGGCCTTAGTGGAAGCACGACGTTGCGGAGCCGATCTGTGGGAGGCCGATGTTCAGTTTACGGCCGATGGGAAGCTGGTTATCTTTCACGATGACAGGCTGGAGCGGACAACCGACATCTCTGCCCGACCGGAATATGCCGGGCGTAAACCTTGGCAGATCGCTGACTTTTCCCTGGTGGAACTGCAGAGCTTGGATGTCGGGACCTGGTTTGTCGATGCCGACCCCTATGGAACCATCGCTACGAATGAAGTTGCACAGGATTCTCATGCCCTCATCCGCGCCCAGAAGATAGTTGTTCTGGAAGAAGTATTACATTATTGCCGCCAGCATGATTTTCCGTTCAATCTTGAAATCAAAGATCAATTTGGGCGCGTTGACAACAGGACAGTAGCGACCGCCGTTGCAGAAGAAGTTGAGAAAACAGGAATGGCCGATTTAACGCTGGTGTCTTCCTTCAATCACGATTATCTGCGCCAGCTCAAAACGCTTGCTCCACACATTGAAACAGCTGCGCTGGTGGAAGAATCGCATCCCGCTGATCTGGTTGCTTATTTGCGTGATCTTGGTGTGTCTGCATATCATCCCGATTGGCAGATCACCGATGAGCGGCTGATCGCTGAGCTCAATACTGCAGGGATCAGAGTCAACCTGTGGACCGTCAACGATATGGATCGGGCTGAAGCTTTTATCGCGGCCGGTGCGACATTCATCTGTACCGACTGGCCACAACGGCTGATCGGTCGATGCCATTCTGCTTGAAATTCATCTTCTTTCATGCTAGAAAAGCGCCCTGACTTTACAGAGGTTCTATAGCGATGATGACTGCTGAGCAGGATCGGTTTTTCATGCAGGCCGCGATAGCTGAAGCGTCCAAGGCGGAAGATCTGAAAGAAGTGCCGATCGGAGCCGTTGTCGTTCATGACGGGAAGGTCATCGGGCGCGGACACAATCTGCGTGAAAGCAACAACGACCCAACGGCCCATGCCGAAGTGATCGCCATAAAACAGGCGGCCGAACATCTCGATTCATGGCGCTTGTTGGATTGTACCCTTTATGTCACTCTTGAACCCTGTGTCATGTGCATGGGGGCGATCATTCTGGCCCGGATTCCGTATCTTGTCTACGGAACCCGTGATCCACGCGTCGGAGCAGTCGGTTCGATCTACAACTTCGCCGAGGACGAACGTTTCAATCATAAAGTCGAAGTCAGAGAAGGAATTCTGCAGCTGGAATGCAGTTCTCAGTTAAGTCATTTTTTTCGGCGTTTACGAAAGCAGAAAAAAGAGTTAAAACAGAACAGTAAAAATTGAATAAATGGAGAGGTGTCCGAGAGGCCGAAGGTGACAGACTCGAAATCTGTTGTGGCGCAAGCCACCGGGAGTTCGAATCTCCCCCTCTCCGCCATAAACTAAAGGGAAATCAGTTGTTTAGCTGGTTTCCCTTTGCCGTTTATGTTGATCACTTGTTGATCAATTTTCTGCCTTGCAGATGTGATTATTGTGGCCATTTCGTAGGCGGTTTCGTCCTCTGCCTGGCCGTATCGATCAAAGGGATAACGTACAATATTTTTCGCTTTTTTAAAAAGACACAGCAGTGCCCCCGTAGGTTAGAATTGCGTTTCCCGACGTAACCCCTAACTCAAAGGAGAACACTGCTGTGGACAAGGATTATAACTCAAAACAAGACAAAATTATCCAACTGAATGAAATGCTTGATGCTGAAGCCGACCAGCTCTGCCATGCAGAAAAGTACCAGCGCAGTGACGCCAGGACCGATACCCGGGCCGGTCACTACGAACGCAATCTGCAAACTTCAGCTGGAGAGGTCAGGTTGAAGGTGCCTAAATTGCGTCGACAGACCTTTGAAACCGCAATTATAGAACGCTATAAACGCTGCGAAGCCTCGGTCGAAGAAGCGTTGATTGAAATGTATCTGGCTGGTGTTTCCATCCGTCGGGTTGAGGATATCACTGAAGCATTATGGGGACCCAAGGTCAGTCCAGGTACGATCAGCAACCTGAACAAAAAAGTTTACGTCAAGATTGATCAATGGCGTAACCAAGCTATAGAAGATGTTTTCCCTATGTCTATTTAGACGGTATCGTTTTGAAGAGGTCCTGGGGTGGTGAAGTCAGCAATGTTTCCGTTCTGGTCGCCATCGGCGTGAACATCAATGGCTATCGGAAGATTCTCGGTGTCGTCGAAGGACACAAGGAAGACAAGGCCGGTTGGTCCGGATTTCTGAGGCACTTGAAAGAACGGGGATTGCGGGGTGTTCGCCTGTTTATCACCGATGCCTGCATAGGGTTGGTGGAGTCGCTGGCTGAGTATTATCCCAAGAGTAAATGTCAACGCTGCATGGTGCATTTTTACCGGAATGTGTTGAACGCCGTGCCCCGCAAAAAAGTGAAAGATGTTGCCGCCATGCTTAATTCGGAAGACAAGGCAGCCGCACGGCAGAAAGCCGATCAGATCATTGAAAAGCTGGAGACATTACGGTTAAAAAAAGCCGCAAAAAAAGTTCGGGACTCGATTGACGAAACCCTGACCTACTACGATTTCCCACGCGGTCATCATATCCGCATCCGAACCAATAATGGCCTGGAGCGGATCATGAAGGAGATCAGGCGACGCACCAAGGTTGTTGGCGCCTTTCCTGATGGGCATTCAGCTTTGATGCTGTGCGCGGCCCGACTGCGTCACATTGCCGGAACCAAATGGGGCCAGAAGCGCTATCTGAATATGGACTTGCTCAGAGAACAGGAATTTGAACAGATGATGGAGGCCGACGCTAGCTAATCAAAACGGGGCGCTGCTGAAAAAAGCTAAAGATTCTTTACACTACCGTTTTTTTGCTGAAGACGGGGACTTTAGCGGTTGAGTAGGGTGAGCCGTTCTGATGAGTAAAAGGATAGACTGTAGAGGTTTTTGACTTGTGCAAGTTTAATTTTTTTCGATGCTGAATAAGGAATCGAATAAGGGAATAAATGGAGAAAAGTCTATATCGTTAAATGGTGGTGTTTTGTCCAGAATGTATTTGGCAAAGCCACTTTTGGAAAGAGCAACGTTATTATCTTCTTTGTCGAAACCTTGTCATCAATAATATGGATATTATTGCTTTTATGCTTTCCGTTGGCGCAGGTCAGGTTGAGTGTATTGTTTCTTCCCGACTTTGGGCTAAATTCAGTATTGATGTAAAGCCTTCTATCGTTTGAATCGTACCTTTTAATCTCCTCATCTTTGTATAGCAGTTCGATAGAAATATCTGGTGTTTCCTTTCTGTGCTCAGGTATGGGGATAGCTGTTGAATATACGTTATGCCCCCATGATTTGATGCCGCCTTCAGGAGTGCATACTTCTTTTAAGGTACTCTTTACATCTCTATCAAATATGAAGAATAGAGGTGTTTGCTGTTTTCTTAGGGAGAATGTCTTGCACTGCCTTATGAGTATTGTATCCCCTATGTCATCCTCGGTTTGATGGAAGTCAATAGTGTGGTCCTGATAGTGCCCGTCATTTTTTAACCCGTGAAATGCTGCTTGCAAATGCTTCCAGTCGGTTTTCCCTTCAGTGAAAATAATTAAATTTGATTTCGATTGTGGAATTTCAGGGTGTTTGAAGTCTAGCTTTGTAAATATATCTGGATAAATATCTGATACTTTATTTCTAAAGTTAATATAAGAGTTGTTTTCTTTTCCTCTGATCATCCCAAGAAATTCAATTTTACCTTTGAGTGCATATAAAAATGATATATTTTTTTTTAAATTCTGGTCTGTGCTTATTGTCGTATTTTTCGTAGAAATGATCTGAAGCCTGATCAATTCCAAATTTTTCTAAAGCATGAATCATTGCTCTAATTTGTCTATAGAGTTTTCTATTGATGTTTGGAAATTTATTTACTGTTATTCCTGTGACTTCTTGTTTTCTGTTCTCAGTTTGTAGGCGAGATTTTTCATCGTTAATAATGAATCCATTATTTTCAATGATTGACTTAAGTTGCTCTGAAATAAATAAGTCAGACGAATCATTTTCTTGAGATATATACGCTAGCTGTTGAGGGAAATAAAATCTATTCGTCGAAAAACTAATATCATCAGCATATCTTGAATAGATGCAACCAAGGCTTTTTGAAAATTTGTACAGTTCAGTATCTAATTTTTTGCAAATTTAAATTAGATATAATTGGAGAAGTTGGTGCCCCTGTGGAAGGGAATTACTGTGACAGCAAATCTGGGAAAGAATTGTTGCAACTTCCTCGGAAAAGGAAAATGGTTTTGCTAGGAACAGCCCTCTTACTCTTCCAAAATTAATTGTTGTAAAAAAATCTTTAAGATCGATGTTTAATACATACTTTTTTCGAGTATGGATTGTTGCATTTGTAAGTATACTTTTATCATGCTCAAACCCATGTGAGTTAATATGGCTATTTGTTGAAATGTATAGCGCTTGGCTCAGTTTTTTTTGAATTAACTTTAAACCCGCCTTTGGTGCGTTAATCGTTCTTGTTCCACCATTTCTTTTTGAGATAGAGAACTCAGTATATCTCTTGTTTTGGGGAACCCGATGGATATAATAATTTAATATTTTTTTATCTATTTCAAGGAGTTTAACAACATCTCTTCTGTCCTGCATGCTATGGAAAATCGCTAGAACTTCTTTATTTTCTCTTGTTAGATTGATATTCATATGCGCTTGTAGGGATAATTCTTAGCTTACCGCGCATACAGCTGAGCCAAACGTACAGCCAAACCATGAGATACGCGTAAAGGTAAATGTCCAAAAATGTCGCTGCAGGATCGCAAGCAAATGTTCAATTACCCCTACAAGCGCAACATCATTTTATAAGAATTATATTATTATTTCAAATTTTAAAATAGGTTGCTGGTTTTTTATGTTTGTTTTGGAGATTACTAATGTTTTACAGGCGTGCACATTTTTATTTAACGGGAAGTATAGAAGACTTTCGGTAAATGCTGCATCTATGTGCATTTTGAGAGCCGGTCCCAAGAATCTGAACAGCGTTATAAGTGGATAAGCCTTCCCAACTCAGGCATAGTGATGCCAGAAAAGAGAGGAACTTATCATGAGCAGACGACCCAGAAGGAATCATTCACCGGCATTCAAGTCCAAAGTGGCCTTGGCTGCTGTTAAGGGAGAACAGACGATCACTGAGTTGGCCCAAAGATTCGATGTTCATCCCAATCAGATAACGCAATGGAAACGTCAGCTACTGGAACAGTTGCCAGCGGTTTTTGAACAAGGCGGCGCATCCAAAGAGCCGGCGGTCGATATAAAGACCTTGCACGCTAAGATCGGTGAATTGACCCTGGAGAACGATTTTTAGAAAACGCGCTCAACAAGGCGGGATTGCTGAGCGCAAAAAATGATTGACCGTAACCACCCGTTGCCGATCAGCCGTCAGGCTAAGTCTGTCGGGATCAGCCGAGGCAGCCTGTACTATTTGCCTCGTCCTGTTTCAGAGCATGACCTGAAGTTGATGCGGCAGATTGATCAGCTACATCTGGAATACCCTTTTGCCGGATCTCGTATGCTTCGAGATTTGTTGCGGCAGGACGGTTACAATGTTGGTCGCAAGCATGTCGCGACCCTGATGAAGCGCATGGGTATAGAGGCATTGTATCGCAAGCCACGGACGACAAAGCCAGGAGCAGGCCACAAGGTTTATCCCTATCTGCTGCGAAGTCTGGCGATTGATCGACCCAACCAGGTCTGGGCGATGGATATGACCTACATCCCCATGGCCAGAGGTTTTGTCTATTTGGCCGCTGTAGTCGATTGGTACACGCGCCGGACTCTATCGTGGAAAGTATCAATCACGATGGATGTTCACTTCTGCTTGGAGGCTGTTGAAGAAGCCATCATGCGTCATGGCACTCCGGGGATCATGAACACCGACCAAGGCAGCCAGTTTACCTCACAGGCATTTACTGGTCTTATGAAAGACCACGAGATAAAGATCAGTATGGATGGAAAGGCTCGTGGCGGGATAATGTTTTGTCGAACGTCTCTGGCGGTCGGTCAAGTACGAAGATATTTATCTGAGGGCTTATGATTCCGTTTCAGCAGTCAGGATGGGATTGAATCGCTACTTCAACTTTTATAACAGCCGTCGACCGCATTCGAGCCTTGACGGTCAGACACCTGATCAAGTTTACTTTAACGCGCTACCACAAACACTGGCGGCATAAACAATGAAGGTAGAATCCACTTATAAAACCGGAGAGGACTGTTCAAACAGTCGGGGCCATCTCTGTTCCTCCAGTAGTCACGGGTTGTAACCGACTGGAACCATTTACACAAAGCTTTTTACACCCTCCAATCTGGAGCAGCAGGAGATTGAAGAGCTCCCTGATAGTGGTCTTGATGTTGCTTTTCTTGTCCGGCAGCTGCTTGACGTGATACCGAACCCCTGGCAAGGAATGCGTATCCTTGATGAGACACTCGAGACCTTAAGGGCCAAAGGTGTATCTGAGGAACGGCTTTATGCGAACCGGTTGGATCTGCTGCAAACGATGAAGCTTGATCTGAAGGCTCAAGTCAATCAGGCCGCTGAACATCTTTTCCGTGAAAAGTTGAAGAGCGGCGATATCTTTTTGCGGCTGGTGGCGTCAAAGTTCAAGAACCTGAATTGGGAACTGGCGCAGACACTGGAAATTGAAGTCGCTGAAGGGGATCGCCCTCTCTATCGCAAAGATGGCAGCGAGCTGGAAAAGAGTATCTTTGAAAAGCTCTATGAACGAGACTTTAACGAATTGGAAAAAATACGGCCTGGTATCTCGATACCCGAGAATCTGTGAACTGGTGGCATCGGATTGCCGTCAATCGCGGCTCTTACAGTTTGCAGGGATGGCAGCGGCATCGCGTGTTTCCTGATTGTTGGCCTGTGTCCATGGTGAGAAAGATGGCAAATACCGCTTTTCTGTATTGGAAACGAAAGGCCAGCATCTTAAGGGGAACGACGATACAGAGTACAAACGCAAGCTCTTTGAACTGTTGACCGGCCATGTTGATAACGCGATTAATGCTGGGGAGCTCGATCTTGGTAACGATCAGCAGGGAATTTCATTTACAATGTTGATGGAGGAAAGCTGGGCTCAAGAGCTGGCGATGAGCGGGATTCAATAGTTTTTGCATTTTGGGGGAGAGGAAAGAGCACGACGTCGTACTTTCAAGCTCCCTGGATGCGGGGGCTTTATCCCGAATCAGTATCCAAAAAAAACCGGTGCCGATCCATCTGTAGTCAGGGCTCTTGCCCCACGTCAATAATCATCACTGCAGGGAGGGGATTTCCTGAAAATCAATCATGAATTCTTTCTCCACAAAAATACGTCTATAGCCCTATTATTTTTATTGGACAGAAGGTTTTAATAGGGTTATAGGCATGTAAAACTTTTTCAGGTTAATTTTCTATGGAAGAAATCACAAACAGACCTCATTGAATTTCTGCGCAGAGATGTTCTGAATATTGCCCTTGGCAACGTTGACAACTATGGGCGAAATACGGCGTACCTCAAGACCCCGCATACCACATTGATTTCACCTCTTTATGACTTTGCGCCCATGTTTCTCGATCCTGAAGGTATTCCCAGGGCTGCACGTTGGGAAGGGGAAAAACCAATGGCGATGCCTGACTGGGGAGCGTGGCTGAGAGTATCTGCTGTCCAGGGCTTGAGGCTGAAGACATTCGTGAGTTATTGAGGGCGGAGATCGTCAAGGTCAATAAACTGCCGGAGATCATGGAAAAGCGTGGTGTCAACCAGGTAATAATCGAGCGAATGTCGAAACGAATGGCAGAGCTTGTTCTGAGTTTGAAGGATATTTGACCATGAAAAAGCCATCGAACGAAAAAGTTCAAGAGTCGCGACAGGAGCTCTTCTCCCGGATTGACGCCGGAACGATATCTATTGGGGACGCGACCAGGCTGATGAGGAAAACAATCGGGATGAACCGAAAGGATTATGCCGAAAAAATACTCAAGATCAGCCATGATGCTCTCCAGAATGTCGAAACCGGCAAGGGAAATCCGACGTTGAAAACTCTGCAGACAATTGGAAAGCCCTTTGGGCTGGAGATAGGCTTTGTGCGAAAGAAAAGTTAATCTGAGTCCTTGTTGCGGCCGTACTGTCAGCCATCTTGAAGGAACGAAGGTGGGGTTGGTTTGATGGGAGTGATCCCCTGTTTTACCCGCCCCCGGACGATAAGAAGGGGGAGAGCAATGA
>LQAH01000074.1_pt1 | contig 38256 bp, 52 predicted proteins | sample 1535791 | NCBI WGS metagenome assembly LQAH01 (sample SAMN04331585, study PRJNA305678) | bioreactor metagenome | isolation source: bioreactor_4 inoculated with Wadden Sea sediment 2nd replicate of a... | place: Germany:Bremen
CAGGAAGGTTGCGGAAAGTTTGTAAAGTTCGCTGTGCCATAACAACAGACTGTCCTTGTCATCCCCTTTGTTTTCATCGGAAAGGCCCCGAAGCGATTATGGAGCGCAGGTTTCCGCGCAGCAGATGAAAACAGCGGGGCGACCTCTTTTGGTTACTTTTCTGTGTCGGACAGACAAGTGACTCGCCTGCCGGGGCGAACCCCAGCGCTTTCTAATGATCTTTAAGGTTTACAGAGAAGATGACCGACATAAAGAACTACACCCTTGTCACCGCCGCCTACTGGGGCTTCACCCTCACTGACGGCGCTCTGCGCATGCTGGTTCTGCTCCACTTCCACGACCTCGGCTATAGCGCAGTACAGATCGCTTTTCTGTTTCTGCTCTATGAATTTTTCGGAGTCATCACCAATCTCATCGGCGGTTGGATCGGGTCACAACTGGGGTTGAAGGTGACTCTGTTTGCCGGGCTGGCTCTTCAGGTCGTTGCTCTTGGTTGTCTCGGTTTGTTGAATCCCGAATGGCCTGTCCTTCTGTCGGTCTGCTACGTCATGGGTTTGCAAGCACTCTCCGGAATTGCTAAAGACCTGACCAAGATGAGCAGCAAAAGCGCGATCAAGGTGCTGGTTCCCGAAGATGCTGACGGCACCCTGTTCAAGTGGGTTGCCATTCTGACCGGATCAAAAAATGCGCTCAAAGGGGCCGGATTTTTCTCGGCGGGCTGCTGCTCACCACCGTCGGTTTCAGCTATTCCCTGTGGTTGATGGCTGCGGGTCTGACCTTGGTCCTGCTGGCCACAGCACGATCACTGCCGACCGAAATCGGCATGGCCGGGAAGAAGACCAAGTTCAGCGCCATTCTCTCCAAGAGTCGCAATATCAATCTGCTGTCAGCCGCCCGTCTGTTCCTGTTCGGCTCTCGCGATATCTGGTTTGTGGTTGGTTTACCGGTCTTTCTGTCTGCCAGCCTCGGCTGGAATCACACCCGGGTCGGCGGTTTTCTGGCTCTGTGGGTTATCGGCTATGGCGCTGTTCAGGCCCTTGCTCCCAAACTGCTGCAACTGTTACTTGGCAACAGTCCACCAAGAGGCGGCACAGCGACAGCAGGTGCATTTGCCCTTGCAGGCCTGACCATCCTGATCGCCATCGGTGTGAGCTGGGAAATCTCACCCTGGTTCACAGTCGTTGCCGGACTCGGTCTGTTCGGATTGATCTTTGCCGTTAACTCCTCGGTTCACTCCTACCTGATCCTGGCTTACACAGAAGCTGACCAAGCAGCCCTTAATGTCGGTTTCTACTATATGGCCAATGCCTCCGGGCGTTTGATCGGAACCTTACTGTCAGGAATCATGTTTCAATTTGCCGGTTTGCCCGGCTGTCTCTGGACCTCGGCTTTTTTCGTCATGCTGGCCGGCGGGATATCATCACTGCTGCCTCACGGTCACAGGAAGGTCGGCTGACAGCGCCTCACTCCCATTGTTAACGCGCCGGCAGGACAATCAGTGGTCTATCCTGCTCCTGTCTCACACAATATCCGGTCGATCGTCCCGGCTCCGCTTGCGATAAAAGGAAAACAGCGCCAACAGCACCCCGGCTGCCATCAACAGTGAGCCAACAAAAGCCAGTCCCGCTCCGGGGTCATAGTTGATTGTCAACAAACTGTAGGCGGTCGGCTGCCCTTTCCACATGGTGCGTCCATACGAGGACGGGATCACCAGCAGACCGTTCCAGATCAAGGGATGATTGGCTCTGGTCTGAACCTGTTTGAGTAAGCGTCCATCCCGATACAGCGCCAAGCTGGTCAAGGTATCCATCGGTCTTCCCTGAGGACCGATAACCGGTTTGATCCCTTCCAGCACGACAGTAACGTTCAACGGCTTTATTGTCAGCGGCTGCCCCATCAGGACAGCGTTTTTTTCACTCCGAAAGCCGGTCTGACTGCCCCACAGAAAAGCGCAGAGGATCAGCACAAAACCAAGATGAATGAAATACTCGCCCGCCTTACGCCAGCGAGTGCGGATATGGAAAAGCCAATCGACGAAACAACACAGGGTATTCACTCCGAGCAGAACGATCACAACACCCCCGCGGGAATCCACCAGGTCAGCTCCAGGTGCTGTCTGCCGATGCCATTCAACCACTGGCCGAGAGGCATACTGTCCAGATCAAAAAAAGCCGGATTAAACGGCATCAAAACAGAGCCCCCAACCGCCAGCAGGGTTGCCAGAGAAGCTAAAACAATCGTCAACTTCAATGAACAGAGCAGTTTCCAGAGCCGACTATCCAGAACAGTCCTTCTCGCCATGATCCTCTCCAATCAATTGAGCGGATGGTTGCTGCTCATCAGCAGACCAATCCCGAGATAGGTGAACAGAACCAGGGCAAAACCGGCGATCGACAAAATGGCATAACCCCGTCCCTGCCAACGGCGGATGAACTTGGCGTGGCACATTCCAGCGTAAAACAACCATACCAACGCCGACCAGACCCCTTTTATATTCCATGAAAAATAGTGCCCCCAAGCCACATAAGCCCAGATACTGCCGAAGATCATGCACAGCGTGAACATGCAGAAGCCGAGAAAAACAGCTTCTTCATTCAGTTTTTTCAGTAACTGCGGGGCGGGTAATAGACTTGATTCGATTTTATGCTGAATCAGGTAAAGCACGCCAAGGGAGAAGGCCATGGTAAAGAAGGCATACCCTCCGAAAGAGAGCGATACGTGCAAAGTGAATAGTGGGGTGTCGAGCGCCGGAATAAGTGGGGGGATTCTGGCACTGCGTTGCAGCACACTGCCAAACAACAACAGATTGCAGAACATGACAAACAGTCCGGCGGCATGTATCCTATAGCGTAATTCAAAGTAAAGGTAGGTTGCCGCCAGAGCCCAGCTGAAAAAAAATTGGGTTGCGAACAGGTTGGTCACCGGCAGGTATCCTGCCAGGTACCAGCGCAATCCAAGGCAAAAGGTCTGCAGGGAGAAACCGATGACAACCAGCGTAAACGCACTGTACCAGACGCGGGGTTGCCGAACCCATATATGCAGAAGGTAAAGCAGCAGCGCCAGAAAATAGGCACCGAACGACGTATAAAGCAGAGGTATTTGAGATATAACCACGAACAGCTCCTCTTTCGATCCATAAACGATAAAAGCTTATTTCAACAGTTCAATCAGCTCCCGTCAGAGGAGGAAAAATCGACACCTGAACTTCCGAAAAATCAATCCTGCCACTCGAATTTGTAACCCACAGAATAAATAGAATGGATCAAATCGGCTCCTGGCTGGACAATCGTGATTTTACGCCGAAGTTTCTTGATATGACTGTCGATAGCACGGTCTGATACGACACGCCCATCGGGATAAATCCGATCCATCAGCTGCTGCCTGCTGTATATTCTGCCGGGGCGGTTGGCCAAAAACTGCAACAGATTAAACTCGACAGCAGTCAGATCGAGATCCCGACCGTCAATGGACGCTTTGTAGGTCGCCTGATCAAGCGTCAGTCCCGACATTTGAGGCACAAAACCACGACTGCGGCGCAACACTGTCTTGACCCTGGCCACCACCTCCCTGGGACTGAACGGTTTACAGATATAATCGTCAGCTCCCAGTTCCAGTCCAAGCAAACGATCGATCTCTTCGACTCGGGCTGTAATCATGATAACCGGGACAGTTGTAAAAGAACGTAGATCCTTACAGATATCCAGACCATCCCGGCCCGGCAGATTCAGGTCTAGCAGAACCATGTCGGGATCGAAGCTCTTGACCCTGGCCACCGCTTCATCGCCACGGAAAGCACAATCGGTTTCGTAACCCGACTGGTTGAGATAATCACGCAAAAGGGCCGACAACTTCTTTTCATCCTCGATAATCAGGACCTTTTCGCTCATGACAATGACTCTCTGATCGGTAGTTCAATCTGTACCCACAAGCCTCCCAGAGGAGAATCTTTGACAACCATGGTTCCCTGATGCCCTTCGACGATATTGCGGCAGATACTTAACCCCAGCCCGGCACCTCCCGAACCCCGATGATTTTTAGGCGAGCGTAGAAGCGATCGAGCAGCTTCTCCAACTCATCAGATTCGACGCCCGGTTCTGAATCCTGAACGTCAAGCACTGCCGACTGTTCATATCTGGACAGACAGATCCTGACCTGACCACCGGCATCAGTATATTTCAGGGCATTATCAAGCAGATTATCGCACAGTTGTCGCAATCGGCTGTCATCGCCAAAAAGCGGAGATCCGCTAAATGGTCACAGTCAACCGACAGTGCGACCCCTTTGGCATTGAACAGGTCTTCAAAACCAGTGCAGACATCGCTCACTAAAGACGCTAAATCGAGTAAAGCTTTTTATAGGTCAAAGTGCCCACATCAGTCATCGCCAGCTGATAAAGATCATCAGCCAGACGTCCCAGAAGGACAGCTTCACTATGCAGAGAAGCCAATGCCGTCTGATCCAGCGGGCGGATTCCATCCTGCAGGGCTTCGATCTCACCACGTAAAACGGCAACCGGGGTCCGCAACTCATGAGATATCTCAGCCATCCATTGTCGCCGGGCCTGCTCATTTTTTTCCAGAGTAAAAGCGAGATGATTGAAGTCATCCGCCAGGGTCCCGATTTCATCTTGAGATTTAACGCTCACTCGCGTGGACAGATCACCAGCTGCGAGTTGATGTGTTCCGTACGCCAACTGCTTGATCGGTCTGACCATTTTTCTTGCCATCAGTAGAGCAATCAAGGCGGACAATAGCGTGATAATACCGCCGAGAGTCAACAGGATGGAGTGAAATTCCCTGAGAAAGCGTCGTTGCCTTTCGTTAAGAAGCTCTTTAGTCGGGATAAAACCAATATAGCCAACGGTCACATTTTCGTACGTGATGGGGAAAAACTCTTTTACAATTTTCCTACCCCGGCGACCGATCATAAATTTCTTGTCCTGGTCAAGAAGGACAAAGCGATCTTTCAGGATATTCATGCCGACAGGACTGATCTCGCTGTGATCCGTTTGATGGTTCTCAGCCTCTCGTTCTCTATCCGGTTCCCGGTGACTGAAAAGGTCGATATCAGGCTGACTTTTCTTTATGGCATGATAGCGGAGCTGTCTCCATATCTCCGGTTTTTCCAACAATGAATCCCAGGACCCTCTGCTCCTGTAATAAGCTTCAGTATCGTCCCGTAAGGTCGATACGGTTGCCTGGGCCAGAATATTCAGATGACGCAGGAAAGTCCGATCCATATTCCAGCGTAAAAGCAGCATAAAACTGACAATCGACAGAATAATCGCAACAAGGATAACGAGAAAAAGTCTTGCTGTAATATTGATTTTCATCTCAGGAGTATCCCGCTAAAAGATCACAAAGACTCTTCTTAACCACTCAACAGACCTCTTACAGTTAACATGAAAAAAGGCACAATGCATCGTTGATCAACTCAGCAACAGCAATTTTCACATTTCTGCCACATTTGCTTCAAATTATGCTGTCACAAATTGATATCGAAAAATCTGTTCCCTAATGGATCGTCAAAAGACCGGATTGAGAATCAAATGACACAGCAACAGAGCCCGTCGAGTTCGACTCGGCATCCACACCACTTCACCGACGTGCTGACAATCTTGTTTTTACCACTGATATTGACTGCATGCAGCCCATTTACGGCCCAGATAAAACCAGACGAAACCCTTAAAGTTCCAGCTCAGTACGCCATTAAAACAGAAAATACCGAGAGCTTGCCAACCATTCAATGGTGGACAAACTTTGCCTCGGAGGACCTGAACCGGTTGGTTCAAAAGGCATTGGCCGGAAATCTGTCTCTGAAACAGACCTGGGCCAGAATGGAACAAGCCCGAGCGAGTACAAATAAGAGCAGGAGCAAGCGTTTTCCTGATCTTGATTTTACAACTGAACAATCTTTGAGCAGATCGAGGGAAAATGATGCGACCGCCAATCGTGACAGCAGTTCGCTTGGACTCAGCAGCAGTTTTGAGGTTGATCTCTGGGGGCGCATTTCAGCCGAGATCAACAGTCAAAAAAAGAATATGAAGCCACTCGCGAAGATTTAGGCGCTGCGGCGATAAGCCTTTCGGCAGAAGTATCCGACCGCTGGCTGCAGCTCGTCCAACAGATAGAGCAACAACAATTACTGGATGAGCAGATACAAACAGCCCAGAGCTACCTGAATCTGATTGATCTCCGTTTCCGCAAATCACAGGCCACAGCTCTCGACCTGTTACAACAAAAAGAGTCGATTGCAGCACTAAAAACCAAGCGTCCGGAGTTACAGGCACAAGAACAGCGCCTGCGTTACGAATTAGCACTTCTTATCGGTCAAAACCCACGCTATCAACTCGATTTATCAAGTCCCGAGCTGCCGCAACTGCCCCCCTTGCCGCAACTGGGGATTCCGGCACAATTACTTGAACAACGTCCTGATATTCGTGCCGCAGGCCTTCGGCTGCAATCTGCGGATTGGAACCTATCTGCTTCGCGGGCCGACCGGTTGCCCGCATTGAGACTGACGGCGCAGGTAACAACCAGCGGAGAATTCAGCTCCCTGTTTGATAACTGGCTGCTGAACCTGGCGAATAACTTGACAGCACCACTTTTTGACGGCGGGTCGCGCTCTGCTGAAATCGAACGACAAAAAGCTGTTGTTGATGAACAACTGGCTGCATATCAGGAGATCGTGCTGACAGCCATCCGTGAAGTTGAAGACAGCTTGATCACAGAGCAAAAGCTTAAAGAACAACTGTTCGCCCAACAGCATGAGCTCGATCTTGCCGAACAAGCCCTGGAGACTGCCAAAAACCGCTATCTCAAAGGTCTCAGCACCTACCTGCCGGTACTCACGGAATTACAGAAGGTTGAACGCCTGCAACAGGACCTGCTCAATCAACAACTCAAATTACTCACCAACAGGGTTGCCCTGCACCGCGCCCTTGGAGGCAGCTGGGACAATCAGCTTCCAGTGCCAGAATCAGAGGTTTAACCATGAGCCAACCCGAACCGACCAGCTCCAGCAACAACCAGAAAAAAAACATAACAGCAAATCAACGATCATTACCTTAATCGCCAGCGCACTCATCCTTATTTCAGCCATCGCAGGAGGAGCCTATATTGTAAAAAGCACTCCCGAAGCCAAGCGCCAACAGCGGCCCCGACAGGCTCCACTGGTCGAAATTCAACAACTCGAGTCAACCATTGAGCAGGTCCGTATCAAGGCGATGGGAACAGTCATTCCGGCAAGTGAATTGAATCTCAAAACAGAGGTCAGCGGTCGAGTCATTGCGATCAGTAATCGATTTGACCTTGGCAACCGGGTTGCACGTGGAGAAAAGCTTCTGCTTCTCGAGCCGGCAGACTATCAACTCGCCGTGGCTCAAGCTGAAAGCAAGGTTGCCGAAGCGGCTTATAACCTGATTCTGGAAAAAGGCAATCAGGAGATAGCCCTCAGAGAATGGGAGCTGTACGACAATAAAGACAAGGCCTCGCAACAGGATAAGGATCTGGCTCTGCGCAAACCCCATCGGGTAAAAGCCCAGGCGGAATATAAAGCAGCAGAGGCTGAGCTGACCCAGGCAAAGCTGGACCTGGACAGAACCGTACTCTATGCACCATTCAACAGCATGATTATTACGAAATCCGCGGAGCCCGGCAGCTATCTGTCAGCCCAGGATTCGGTAGCGACCTTGGTCAATACCGACCGGTACTGGGTCCAGGTGTCGGTCCCGGCTGATCAGCTGAGCTGGATCCGGATCCCGCAGGATAACGAAGAGGAAGGATCAACGGTCCAGATCAGCGACGGAAGTAATCGCAAAGTAGGAAAGGTCTATCGACTGCTCGGAGATCTCGAAGAAAACGGGCGCATGGCGCGCTTGCTGGTCGAAATCACGGACCCTTTAGACTTAAAAAAACCAGTGGAAGAAAGGATCCCTCTGTTGCTGGGGAAATACGTCCGGGTTGAAATCGATGGTAAAATGATGGAGAACGTGGTCAGTATTTCCCGCTCTGCTCTTCATGATGGGGATAAGCTCTGGTTAATGAACGAACAGCAACAACTCCAAATCACCCAGGCCGATATCATATGGAAAGGCAGCGAGCAGGTCTTTATCCGCAACGTCTTTCCGCAGAATATCCGCTTAATCACCAGCAATCTCAGTACTCCCGTGAGCGGGATGAAAGTGCGAACAAAAGAACCGCAACGGATCCCCGATATCGCTTCACGGGAGATCAACCATGACTGATCAACACCAGAGGTCGAAGGGACCAATCTCCTGGATGGCGGGAAATTCTGTGGCCGCCAATCTTCTGATGGTGATCCTGCTCGTCGGCGGTCTGATCTTCTTGAGTCAGATCAAACAGGAAGTGTTCCCGGAATTTTCCGCAGATCAGGTCACGGTCAGCGTCATCTACAGCGGCGCCAGCCCGAAGAGGTTGAACAGGGCATCATCCTCGCGATTGAAGACGCTGTCATTGGCCTCGACGGGGTTGATGAGGTCACTTCCAATGCCAGGGAAGGTCTGGGAACTGTCTCCATAACCTTGTCGGCAGGCGGAGATCTCCAAAAGCTGGCTCAGGACGTTCAAAGTGAAATCGACCGTATCACCACTTTTCCTGAGGATGCGGAAGAACCTCGGGTGGAAGTTGCCAGCCACAAACGAAACGTTATTGCGCTGGCCTTGTATGGAGATCAAAGCGAACGGGTTCTGTATGGATTAGCCGATAATCTCCGCAATTCACTCCTGCAGAACCCACAGATCACCCAAGTCGAGCTGGGAGGGGTTCGACCGCTGGAAATAGCTATTGAGGTTCCCCAGGCCAAGTTGCGGGCTTATAACCTGACACTTGACCAAATCGCTCAGACCTTAAGAAATGCGGCGATCGAATTACCGGGAGGCGGAATCAAAACATCCGGCGGCGAGATTCTGGTGCGCATGCAGGAGCGTCAAGATTACGGTGAAGATTTCGCGAAATTGCCGGTTCTGACAAACAATGACGGCACCCAATTACTGTTGGAAGATATTGCCGTTATCAAAGACGGTTTTTTTGAAGCCATCGACCGCTATGCCACATATAATGGTCAAAGGGCCGTAATGATTGATGTTTACCGGATTGGAGATCAGACCCCCATCGCAGTTGCCGATGCTGTTCGGACCGAAATGGCGATCTGGCAACAGCAACGACCGCCGGGGGTTAAGGTGTCGGTCCTGAACGATCAATCCGAAGTCTTTAAACAACGCCGCGATTTGTTGCTAAAAAATGCTTATATCGGCCTTACCCTGGTCTTTATTCTGCTCGGACTTTTCCTTGAAACACGGCTTGCCTTCTGGGTCACAATGGGCATTCCGATCTCTTTTCTGGGGGCATTCATTATTCTGCCCTTCCTTGGCATCAGCATCAACATGGTCTCGATGTTTGCCTTCATCATTGCGCTCGGCATCGTGGTTGACGACGCTATTGTCGTCGGCGAAAATGTTTATAAATTTCGCCAGCAGGGTCTGTCCCCACTCAAAGCAGCCATTGCCGGAGCACAGGAAGTGGCTATGCCGGTCACATTCAGCATCCTGACCAACATCGTCGCTTTCATGCCGCTCTATTTCATTCCGGGAACAACCGGCAAAATTTTTCAGGCCATTCCGATTGTCGTCATAAGCGTTTTTCTGGTCTCATTGATCGAGTCTCTTTTTGTCCTCCCAACACACCTGTCGCACCTTAAGGACAATCAACAAAGCGGCCTCCTTGGACGATTGCATCAGTTTCAACAGACATTCAGTACCGGCTTCAGCCGGATGGTCAGACAGCTGTACGCCCCCTTCTTGAGAACCCTGCTGCACCATCGCTACCTGACATTGGCAGTTGCCGTCGCGGTTCTGATCATAATAACCTCTCTGGTCACAAGCGGACGGATGGGCATGACCCTGTTCTCCACCGTAGAGTCGGATTATGCCCAGGTCGCAGTGTTGTTGCCCTATGGATCGGACATTGCAAAAACCGAAGCGGTGCGTGACAAAGTGCTGGACAGTGCGCAACAGGTTGCCGATCAGTATGGCGATCAATCACTGCTGACGGGAACCTTCGCCGATCTGGGGGCAACAGTCGACGGAACTTCAGGCAGCCATACATTGTCGATCCGGGCATTTTTAGTTGCCCCTGAAAAACGAACTATTTCAACGACGGAGTTTACCCGACAATGGCGCCGAACGATCGGTGATATCAGCGGGATCGAGTCAATTCAATCCCAAGCGGATGCCCACGGGCCAGGGTCTGGAAAAGCTCTCACTGTTGAATTGAGTCACACCGATCTTGAAACGTTGAAACAGGCGGGTGAAGACTTAGCCGCCATATTGGCCGGCTATGCCATGGTCAGCGATATCAACGACGGTTTTTCACCGGGGAAGGAGCAACTGAATTTCAGCATGCGTCCGGAAGGCTCAGCCTTGGTTTAAGTGCCAGAGATGTGGCCAACCAGATTCGCAATGCTTACGCCGGTGCAGAGGTGCTACGCCAACAACGGGGCCGGAATGAAGTGACGGTAAGAGTGCGCCTGCCCAAAAGTGAACGCGTTCTGAATACGACCTGGAAGGAATGATTCTTCGCAGTACAAGTGGCATAGAAATCCCCCTGCGGGAAGCTGTCGATATTAAACGCGGACGTGCCTATACCAGTATTGATCGACGCAACGGTCGACGGGCTATCAACGTCACGGCAGATATCAAACCGGCAGAACAGGTCGGAAAGATTACAGCAGCATTGAAGAGGAACAGTCTGCCGCAACTGGTTGAACGCTATCCCGGCCTCCGTTTCAGCTTCGAAGGAAAAGAAGCCGACATAAAAGAAAGCATGTCGAGCCTTTTTATGGGTCTCGGATTCGCTCTGCTGACAACCTACGGTTTACTGGCCATCCCCTTCCGCAGCTACCTGCAACCGGCCATTATCATGCTCTGCATCCCTTTCGGTATTGTCGGAGCGGTCATCGGTCACCTGTTGCTGGGTTACAGTCTGAGTGTCATGAGCATGTTCGGAGTTGTCGCTCTCTCCGGGGTTGTTGTTAACGATTCGTTGGTCCTCATTGACTTTGCCAATCGTCTGCGCCGTAAAGGAGAATCAGCCCTTTCAGCGGTGGTAGAATCCGGAATCATGCGCTTTCGCCCAATCATGTTGACAACCCTGACCACCTTCTGCGGCTTGACGCCGATGATCTTTGAAACATCGCGACAGGCACGCTTTATGGTCCCCATGGCTATTTCTTTAGGATTCGGTATTCTCTTTGCTACACTGATTGCACTATTGCTGGTTCCCTGTATGTACATGATGGTCGAAGACTTGCGTGAACTGCTGAAAAGAGACGTCAAAGACACAATGCTTCCCGGCTCAACAGTTTTCTCTCACCCGAATACGAAAAAGGACACTGATTATGACTGCGACCAGATCCATTACGATAATCGTCTTGCTTTTCACTCTGTCAGGACTCCCGCTTCTCTCTCATGCCGGAAACACTGGTGTCATTCTCCAAACGGGGAAAAAGAACAATAAAGTGATCGTCCTCCCCAAACAGCATAAATCGGTTTTTTTCAAAGGCACCACTTACCACTATGCCCAGGGAACCTACTACCGTAGGGGGTCTTCAGGTTACATCATCGTCAAGCCCCCGCCGGGGTTAACCGTTGCGACACTGCCGGTTGGGTTTACTGCGCTAACAATCGGTGGCGGCTACTATTTTTTCCATCAGGGGATTTACTATCAGAAAATTCCTGGTGGTTACGTGGTGGTGGAAACACCGGTGCAAAAGGAAACCGTCAGAACGACTGAAAAGGTCTCCATCGGCGACAGAGTGATTGTTGCTGTCGACCGACTTCATTTTCGCGATGGTCCGGGAACCGACGAGCCCGTCAGACGGATTCTGGGCAGGGGGACACAGATGAAAATCAAGGAAGTCGGCTCCATCTGGTATTTTGTCGAACTGAGCGATAAGTCAACCGGCTGGGTCATGATACGCCATACCAAACCACTTGCCCCACCACCTCAGGGATAAACAAAGCGAGGCCTTATGACATACGTCCACAAGCGCCCACACCATATTAGAGCACAACGCCTGGCTATTTCGGGCGATGCGCAAGAGAACTGGTACCTCTGCCGGTCACTCGCAAACACCGAAATCGGTTCAGAGGGAACCTGGGAAGAATGGGTGCAGCTGGCCGAGGCAATTCTGAGAGAGGAGAAAAAAATAATCGCTGCGGCTCAACCCAAGCCGTTTTCATCCGGGACGGAGTCAGGCAATAAATAGAACCCCCATTAGTTTAAAAATATGAGCAGCTACAAATTGTTACAAAAAAAAAGACAAAGATTCTTTTAAAGAAAACCGATAACAATCAATGTGACACAGCTATGTCTTCTACCTGTACAGAAAGGACCACAATGCAAATCCGGGGAAGAGATCGTCAAAAAGCTGCCAAAAAACTCCTCTTCTTGAGCGACCACGATGATGTTATCACTTCGATCAACGCTCTGGAAAATGAGGGATACATCGTGCAGCAGCAATATTGTTCCCAACTTGAAGCCGACTCCCTTCATGATGCGGACATGGATACGATTTTGATCGATCTCAACGCACCATCGATGGAAAGCGTCTCCATCTGCCAGTCTATCCGCGAGGTCTATGACGGTCCGGTTCTGTTCCTTTCTGCCCCGACCGATGGGTTCATTCAATTACTCGGGCTGGAGATGGGTGCTGATGATTTTCTCTTCAAACCACAACCGGTCACCTTGCTGTTGACCAAGATCAGGACTCTTTTAAGGCGCAGTGAAAAAATGAACCCGGAAGCAAAAACATCAATCCGCCTGGGGGAACTGTTGATCGATGCCGGTCGGCGCGAAGTCCGTTGCTCAGGAGAAGATGTCACTTTAACTGACCGTGAATTCGATCTGCTCTGGTGCCTTGCTCAGAACGCCCGCAATATTCTCAGTCGCGATCAGATCCATCAGTCGCTCTACAAGCGTGAATATAACGGCTACGACCGCTCAATCGATATTTATATTTCGCGCATAAGGCATAAGATCGGGGATGATCCTCACAACCCCAGATATCTTAAAACGATCCGTGGTGCCGGTTACCTGCTGGTCGGAAACCAGGTTTAACCGAAAACAATCACCTTGCAAATCATGATTAAAGGGCTGCTCCTCACAGGACGCAGCCTTTTTTTTGTTGATCGATCGATTGTTTCATCCTGTCTACAAAATGTAACAAAACCTGTCTAAATATTTATAATCCATACAAAAAACAAACAAAACAACCATACAAAAACAGCCTGTTGGTCGCGATGAGTCAAACAAAGACAGATGAACAAAGTCCATTAAGACGCGGAAGCCGGACTTTATTTCGAAAGACTCTCGCAAAGGATCATGACCATGGCGACGACCGACAGCATCAATCAGAGCTCCAGCAACCTCAATAATTACACCAGCGCCGCAAGTGGAAATTCCGCTTTGGGATCGGACGCCTTTATGAAGCTGCTCGTGGCCCAACTGCAGCACCAAGACCCTCTCAATCCTCAAGACAACACCGAGTTCGTCGCCCAGCTGGCTCAATTCAGCTCACTCGAGCAACAGACAGAAACAAACAAAAAAATGGATCAGTTACTCGCTACCCAGAACAGTTCTGCAGCATTCTCCCTCCTGGGCCAGGACGTTGTTGTTGCAACCGATAGCGTCTATCTCCAGGGGGACGATATCAAGTTGGGCTTTTCTCTCGATCAGGATGCCGAACAAGCAACGGTCAAAGTGATTGATGCTGATGGCAATGAAGTTGCCAGCTTCAACCTGGACAATCCTGAAGAGGGGCAGAATTTTATCAACTGGAATGGTACCGACAAATCCGGCGAGGCACTGCCTAAAGGGACCTATAAACTTGAAGTAGAGTCAAAGATGCCGAAGGCGAGACAGTCAAAACCAAGCGCTGGTCAAGGTCAAGGTTGATGAAGTTGCTCTTGATTCATCCGGCAGCATCCTTGTAACCGATGCTGGAAATATCCCACTCGGCGGCATTTCATCGGTGATTGCACAATGAAATTGGTGAAGCCCCACAGGCAATTTAAACTGAGCTTTTCAGCGCACGCTCGCCAGCGAATGGAGCAACGCCAATTGAGTTTTTCTGAAAATGAACTGGACCGCTTGGAAGAAGCAGTTTTGGCTCTCAATCTCAAAGGCGGAAAGCTTGCCCTGGTCCTTCTGGATCAAACAGCCATGCTGGTCAGTGTCAGTCATCGCCGGGTCATCACTATCGCAGCCCGGGAACAGCTGCAACAGAACGTCTTCACCAACATCGACAGCGCAGCAGTGGCCTGACACATTTTCATAACGGAGGAAATCCATGGGACTCTCAAGTACTCTTTACACAGGAATAACGGGCCTTCAAGCCAATTCAGAAGCAATGAGCGTGACCGGAAACAATATATCGAACAGTAACACCATCGGTTTCAAATCAAGCAGTACAATGTTTTCCGACGCACTCTCCGCCAGTATTTCCAGCTCGAGCGGCTCAGCACAGGTTGGTCGCGGGACACAAATCGCGACAATAAAAACAACCTTCAGCCAGGGATCATTCCAGAAAAGTGCCAGCTCTACCGACTTGGCAATTGAGGGAAATGGCTTCTTTATGCTCAGCAATGAAGGCAGCAGCGAAACCTTCTATACCCGCAACGGTTCATTCAGCTTCGACCCCAATGGTTATCTCATAAGCGCCGAAGGCTACAGGGTTCAGGGGAAGGGATTTGACAACAACGGGACCTTGCTCGGCGGCGATCCAACCGATATCAGGTTGATGTCAACAGTCAGATTCCTGCCCGTCAAACCAGTAATTTGACTCTGAAGACAAACCTCGATTCGGGCTCAGAACAGACGGGGCCTTTCGATATTACAAACCCGACCGAGACATCCAACTATTCAACCTCTACCGATCTGTTTGATTCGCTTGGCAACAAGCATACTGCGACAACATACTTTGTCAAAACCAGCCCGTCGACCTGGGAATGGCATACGGTGGTCAACAGTTCGGAGCTCACTGCCGGTGCCGCAGGAGCGAATCCCCTCACTGAAGTCGGAACCGGCAGCCTGACCTTTGACAATGAGGGTAAACTCCTGACCGGTGGCACGGCAACCACCAACGCCGGTACGCTGGCCTGGAAAAACGGGTCTGATACGAGTCAACAGATCAGCATGAACTTCAACACCACTCAATTCAACAGCAGTTCAGTGTCATTTCCCAGGATCAGGACGGCTACGCCCAGGAGAGATAACCAAGGTCAGTATCGATAACGATGGTACGGTTATCGCCAGCTACTCCAACGGGGAAAAGATCAATATCGCCCGACTGACTCTGGCCACGTTTACGAATCCAGAGGGATTGAACAAGGAGGGCGGCAGCCTCTATTCATCGACGGCCAGTTCAGGATCGGCCAGCGTCGGTGTCGCCGGAGCGTCACAGGGAAAGATCTACACCAACAGCCTTGAGCTTTCGAATGTCGATCTCGCCCAGGAGTTTGTCAACCTGATCACCATTCAGAATGGCTACTCCGCCTCATCCAAAGTCATAACAACCACAGATGAAATGTTACAAGAACTGATCAACCTGAAGCGTTAATGATCATTCTGGAGTCAAGTCATGCCCCATGAACTGAAAAAAAATCTGGACCGGTTGGAGCAGTTAATCATTCAAGAGCGATGCTTTGCCCAAAAACTGCAAGTCAAAGAGCTGAAAGAGCTTCAGGAAGAAAAAGGTGAGCTGATTAAAATCATGAGTTCAGACATAACGGCCTGCCCCTCTGAATTTAAACCTCAGATCGCCAGAATTTGTGAAGATAACATCCGCAATGCCCGCTTGTTGCATACCTGCCTGGCCAACTTGCGCCAGCTGATGCGCCATTGCAGTGAAAGACTGACTCCTGTCATCTACAGCCAACGGGGTGTCAGGGTTCAGGCCATTAACTCCGGCATGCTACTGAACGGGAGCATCTGATATGAGCCTTTTATCGTCTTTATATACGGGGTCTTCTGGTTTATTCGTCAACCAGAAAGGGATTGAAGTCTCCGGCAACAATGTCTCAAACGTCAACACTCCGGCTATTCACGCCAAACACTTCGACTCAGCCCTTCGCCGACCCTTGAATTCAAGGGGCAGATGATTGGCCAGGGGACAACGGTCGCCGCTATTAACCGCGAAACCGACAGTTTGTTCTCGGTCAATTAAATAAACAGGGGGCGGAATACGGCGAAGCGAATGCTAAAACAATGCCCCTGACTGAACTTGAGCGCATTATTGGAATCGACAGCTCCGGTCTCGATAAAGATATCAACAATTTTTTCGATGCCTGGAAAAAATTAAACGGAGCGCCATCCGGGGATATCGAACGCCAACAGGTCATGCAAGAAGGGAAGGACCTTGCCGATCAGCTGCAAAAAATGGTCAAAGATCTCAACGCCACCGCTGATGGTATCAACGATAAATTGGAAGGAGACATCACCAATCTGAATCGTCAACTGAAGGAAATTGCCGCTCTCAACAGTCAGATATCATCAGCAGAATCGACAGGGATATCAGCCAACGCCCTGCGCGATCAACGCGACCTTCTCATTCAGGAAGTCTCTGAAACAACCGGTGCCAGATCCTACCCGGAGGCAAACGGCATGGTTTCTTTGCAGCTGACAAATGGTATTCCCCTGGTCAGTGCAGACAAAGCGAATAAGATTGAAACTACTTCCGCAGCAGGAACACTGGAACTACAGATAACCAATGGGGCATCGACAAGCAAGCTTGACCGCGATGGTTTCGGGGGAGCAATCAAAGGACAACTCGATTTACGTGACGAAACAATCCCTGAAACGGTAGATAAACTGGATCAGCTTGCCTTCGGCCTGGCAAATGCCGTTAATGCAGCTCACAACGGCGGAATCGACGCCAACGGCAATACCGGCCAGGATTTTTTTCTTACAGCAGTGGAGCCCCACAACCCTGGAGTGGAGCAGCAGCAACCCTGTCAATGAATCTGACCAACCATAGTCAAATCGCAGCAGGGAGCGGAGCGACATATCTCCCCGGAGACAACAGTAATTGCCTTACGATGGCTGAACTGCAAGATAAAATGCTGGTCAACAACAGCACCCTTAACGATTACTACAACACGATTGCTTCCGATATCGGCCTTGAAGTCAGTCAGAACAAAAAAAACCTCGCCAGCTCTAAAGATGCCATGGTGCAACTGCAGAATATGCGTGATGACACTTCTGGAGTCTCGATTGATGAGGAGATGTTGATGCTGATCCAGTACCAGACCGGCTACGAGGCCGCCGCCAAATATCTATCGACTGTCGATGAAATGCTCAACACCCTTATGCAATTATAGGAACTACAGATGAAAGTAACCCAGATGTCAACCTACCGCTCCCTGAATTATCAGATCGAAAAAGCACGAGACAAAGAAACGACCTGTATGAACAGGCATCGACGGGCAAACGCGTGAACCGCTCCTCCGATGATCCCGCGGCAATCGGTCCTATTCTCAGCACCACTGAAGAACTTCAGAAACTGGACCGCTACCTGGAAACAATAGGCACAACCCAGAATAATCTCGACATTGTAGACGGACACTTGGATCAGTCTCATCTCTTTTGATTCGCGCCAAAGAGATCGCCATTCCGGAAGTAACAGTTCAAACTCGGAAGAAGACTTGAAAACTCTGGGTAAAGAGGTAGAGCAATTAAAGAACCAACTGCTTGACATCGCCAACGCTAAGGTCGATGGGAATTACCTTTTCGCGGCTACGCCGATAAGACAATGCCATTCAGTGGTGATCCGGTTGTCTATAACGGCACTAACGACCACAAGCTGGTTGAAGTCAGTGCCGGCCAGACGGTTCAGACAAATCTGACCGGATCCGAACTGTTCACAAATCCAACCGACATTTTTGCCACGCTGAACAACCTCGAAGCGGCACTCAACAGCGGCGATCACGCAGCCGTGGCAAATCAGCTGGATGATATTGAAAAATCAGCAGAACAGATTCGCGCGGCAAGAAGCCAGATGGGAAATATAAACTCACATCTGGACGATGTTGAATCACTCACCGAAGAGATTAAAATACAAATGAAATCAAGACTGTCCAGTTACGAAGATGCAGATGTCGTAGGTGTCTTGACTGAAATCGCCAAAACCGAACAGTCTCTGGAAGCAGCGCTGAAGATCAGTGCTCAAGTGTCAAAACTGTCTTTACTTAATTTCATGTAGAACACGGGAGATCCCTGGAGACAAGGCTCACAAGAGACTGCACATTCTGCACGTGACCTCATTTCGGCTCAAACGCAAAAGTAATCACGCAGCGGCCGTCACCGGCGATCAGGCTTTCCTCGATCGAATGGCTGTTTTTCAAACGCAATGCCTTCATGACACCGTTACGGATGGCCTGGCAGCCGCAGGAATACCCTTGATCCATTTTGGCCGCCTTCAATGAATCGTGAGCATGGCAGCGTGTGCTGACCCAGGTCGCTTGATCACCTTCTATCGTGATGGGATCATTAATATATAGATCATCAAAAAAGCAATCGGCCCAGATGGTTCTGAAAATCTCCATCAGATCTTCAATCGACTGAGGCCTTTTGATTCTCCCCGACTTGAGCATCATTAACGTATATTTACGAAAAAATCGTTCGGCGGCTTCCAGATTAAGCTGGTTTGCTTTTTCTTCACCAAACTCACGGACCATGGTGGCATGCCAATAGGAATCATGCAGCCACCAGAGCTTTTTAACCTGATTACGATCAATCGAATTGTTACTCATATCCCCTCCCGGACCACAAGCGACAGCAAAAACTCAGCCGGTTTCAGATTCTTTTCCCGGCACCCGCTTTCTTGAAATAATCTTCAATCCGTTCGCAAAACTCGACCCGCTCCTCGTCACGGGAAACAAACGATGTGACCAACCGTACAACGATTTCGTCTTCATCCAATGCCATATGTGCCGGCAGGACGTCGGGGTACCAGTCGTAGAATTCAGCTCCCGCATCCAGTAATGCGGTCATCAGCTTTTTCGGCATGGTCACGAAAATCTCATTGGCCTGCACCGGCCAAACCGGGCGCAGACCATCAATCGCTGCCAGTTTTTCAGCCAGCTTTGCCGCCTGGGAATTGGCGTGGGCGGCCAGATCGAGCCAATGATCATCCTTTAACCAGCCGCAAAACTGGGCTCCGAACAAGCGCCCCTTGGAAACCAGATGCCCCGTCCTCTTTCTGCGATGGATAAAGGTTGCAGCCAGCTCTTTATTAAAAAATGACCGCCTCGGCACAGAGCGCACCGCACTTGGTCGCGCCCAGGCAGAGCGCGTCGACACCTGCCTTCCAGGTCAGATCCGCCGGACTGCATTGTTGCGTAACCAGGGCATTGGTAAAGCGGGCCCCATCCATATGCACATACAGGCCATGCTGCTTCGCCGCCGTGCAAAGTTCTTGCACCTCATCGACACAATAGACCAGCCCGGCCTCGCTGGCCTGGGTAACACTCAACACCTTTGCCAGGGGGTTATGCGGAGCATGAGTCCCGACGTTGGCAAAATAATAATCCAGATGCGCGACCGTAATCTTGCCCGCTCCCTGTGAAATGGGACTCATCCGTGCCCCACCGGTAAACTGTTCCGGTGCCGTCGATTCGTCGACATTGATATGGGCGTGGCTGTGGCAGAGAATCGTCTCCCACGGCTGAGCCATGCAGGCCAGGGACAGACAGTTGGCCGCTGTTCCGGTCGCGACAAAGTAAGCAGCCAGATCACACTCAAAACATTTTTTAATTCTTCAACCGCCTGCTGTGTCCATTGATCATCGCCATAGCCCTGTGTCATTCCATCATTGGCGATTGCCAGCATCTCCAGAACCTGTCGGGAGGCGCCACTTTGATTGTCACTTCCAAAATTCATAGTCTTTCCCCAATCGGTTATTGAATCTGTTGCGCCGCTGTCACAACCGGCATGCTCAGTTTCAAACAGAGCATCAACGACTCAGAATCCAAAGCGCGACAGCCGGAAGCCACACGGCTTCTCAACCACCCGGCATGGTGATCGTCAACCACTTGATGCCAGAAAGGTTCCGGCACCGATCATGACCGTCCCGGCAGTTCGGTTGAGCGTTTTCTGACCGCGTGGTGAATGGATATAACGCCTCGCCGATGAAGCCCCGGCTGCGATCAGCATCAGCCCGGCCATCAGTCCGATCAGCGTCAGAAAAGCAGCCAGGGCGATATCACTATGTGTCAGGACGGTCAGATCCATAAAGGTCGGCAGAAAAGCGATGTAAAACAGAATGACCTTGGGATTTGAAGCCGAGATAATGAAGCCCTGCAGGAAGCTCAGGCCGGTCTTTTCTTTCGTTTCGAATTCAGCGGAAAATGGCTGGCGAGACGCCCGCCACATTTTGACACCGAGATAGATCAGATAGGCGGCACCGACGATACGTACGACGGTAAAAGCTTCGCTCCAGTGTTCTGCCAGCGCCGCCAGCCCGTAACAGGCCAGAATCAGGTAGACCATATCGCTGATCACCATCCCCAGGGCGAGAAAGAAACAGGCTGAAGTTCCGGACATCAGTGCCCGCGCCAGGATGGCGAACACCCCCGGCCCCGGCGTAATACTGAAAATAAAGATCGCGAGTAAAAAACTTAAGGAACTTTCAAGAGTCATTTGTTGTCACCTGCCATAGAGATAAGATTAACCGCATAAAAATAGTCTCTTTGCCCCTTAAAAACAAGTACAACCGGTTTCCCCCCTGTCCATCCCGCCTTTGACTATTAAGCATTCCGACTCGAACGAATTTCAAAGAGGGTGTCTGCAAGCCTCTGAAAACCTGCTATATTTTTAAAATAGAACATCTTTATATTTTAGTCCTCATAGCTCAGAACTCACCGGTAAAGGGACACCCATTCAACGATTGCACCTATTACTGGAGGTATGCCGTGACCGAAGAAGCCCACTCCAGCTTGCTGCACAGAGCCCGCCTGAAAGCATTATTCAAGCGCGCCATCGTCATCATTCTGATCTTCATGGTAGCCTACAGCGCCATCGCCCTCCTTTACGCCAGTCAAACCATCTACAAGGTCAGGCTCAATTACGCCGTAATTCTGGAGACCCTCTCAGGTCAACGGATCGCGGTCACGGAGGTCGGATGGCATACCCGCCCCCCCTTTTCACCAAACTTGAACTGGAAGTTTCGTTGATGAACCAGGAGTTGCACCTCGGCGGCAGCGACACACCGCAACGGATCATGTCACGCGGGAACGTCGCTCTCTGGGCCAGCGCCATGCTGACCTATCGGATTGACGATCTGAAGCGTTGGGGGATTGAAAACCGGTCGCCGCAAACCTTACTACAGAACGACTTCGACGGACTGGTCAAGGATGTCATGCAGAGTGAAACCATCAACGAGCTGGTCTCTGACCGAGCGCGGATCAAAGAAGATATCTACCAGACCCTCAAAAATACGCCGTTGAATAAAGACGGGCCGACTCTGGAAGAAAAATATGGCATCAAAGTCGTTTCTTTTGTTCTGCGTGATACCCGTTATGGCGAAAAACTGGCCGAGGCCAGTGAAGATAAAAAGCGCCGCGAGCTGATCGCGGAGCTGAAAACTACGCCGCCGACCTCGAAGCCAGCCGGACCCGCAAGCTCTACGCCGCCTATAGCGAAGCGATCAACACCCTGCGTAAAACTTTGAAACTGGAAAACAAAGATACCCCAGCCCTGTTCAACTTCCTCAACCAGCAGAAGTGGGCCGAAGCCTACCAGAAAAATCAACAGGGTCAGAACACCTTTGTCCTCAACAGCACGGGAGAAAAATCCCGGTGACCCTGCCGGCACCGGACTCACAAAACGGATCTCCAGATGGCGAAACCACGCAAAACCAGAAGCCCGATCTACGTTAGCCTCTCCGAGCAACGGATTGAGCAGATCGAACAGCTGATTGCCGGGTGGAACAACGAGACGCGGCGCTTTGTCCTGCGCCAGCTGCATCAATATGATCCGGATCATTCTTTTTTGAACCGGGTGACGAAACGTCTGCGGCGCTTGATGAAACCCCATAAGATGGATTTTAAGATGCTGCGCGATCCGAGCAAACTGAACGATTGGCAGCAGCGCTTTAAAGCGGCAGGATCCCAGGATGCCAAAGCAGCCTGGCGACGGATTTTGTCGCGTGAACTCGACAGCCGCGACCACCAGTACCTGACCTTCCTGCTGGAAAGAGAGACTGTCGATACCTTTGTTCCGCCGCAAATACTGCACCTGTTCGAATTGATCTACCACGCCTTTATCCTGAAAGAATATGTTGACGACCCCAAAGCTCCGCGCGCTCCCTTTGTCCTGGTCGTCGGCAACTCGGGTAGCGGCAAAAGTGCCACCGTTCAACAAGCCATTGAGCAGGTTTTTTTCACTCTGAAGTGAAACCGGTCGTCGATCTTAAAGTTAAAAGAGCGAAGTCATGGCAAATCAACCATTGTGGCGCAGCCTTGCCGAGGTTGACCCCGAACTTGCAGTCCGTATCGAACGTCGGCGCAAGCGGGCCACCCTGCGTTTCTTTTCACGACTGCCGATCATTCGTTATATCTTTCGCAACCTGATCAGCCAGGCGCTTTCCGATATCGACGAAGCGGGTATCCTGGTTGACAGCGGCACGATCACCCCCAACGACTATCAGACCGCCTGGGCCGGAGAACCGGGAAATTACCTGCGTAAGGCGATGGGAAATCCAAAACGCCTGACTATCCGTCATCTGGAAGAAGCTCACTCCGCCTTCGGCCGCCCCGATCAGATGAGCAGTGTCCAGAAACAGCAGACCACCTTGATTGACGCGGCAACATCATTCTTGACGAAATCGCCCACGGTCGCCGCGACTGCCTGGTTATTGCCACCACCGACCAGCCGGAACAGTTCGATGCCGCTATTTATCGCCGCTTTGTCGAACGTGGCGTGGTTATTGATATCAACGATATGTGGGAAGACCCTCATAACCTGCGCGAAGTCGTCTGCCTGGAGCTGCGGCGTAAAAATCAGCCCAAGGACCTGAAGGCCCCCAACCTCCCCACCTGTCCGAAGAGGAGCTGGACCGGGCCATCGAAAACTCTATCCCATCTTTCGTCAGCGCAGTCTGCGCATTACTCCGGCTTATGTCAGGCGTTTGATCGCATCAATCATTGCCATTAAAGGTCACTTCACCACCGAGTATCTGGATGATCAGTTGTTGATTCGCGATGCTTTTAAAGCTGTGGCGCGCAATGTTCATGGGGCGCTCTACAACAAGGTCGTCGGAAAACTCGACCGGGGAGTCGACTGGGCGGAGTATATCGGCAGTATCAAGAATGAATTTTCCGAGATGGCCAACAACTCACTCTTTTACAACATCAACGAAGAGAAGGGAGTGGTGCTCACCGGCCCTCCCGGCTCAGGTAAACCTTCATGGTCCGCGCCTGGCTGGGCGACAACAGCGACGTACAGGATATTTCGGTCAACATCTCCGACCTGAGCGAACCTCGAAGCCCATTAGAAGGAATGGTCGCCAACCTGGAAAGAGTGTATGACATTGCCAAGATGATCTCACCGTCGATGGTCTTTTTGACGAAGGAGACGCTGTCGCCCCGCGTCGTTCACCCCAGGGCGGGAGCCCCTACGATAAGGTGACCAATAAATTCCTCTCGATCATTGACGGCGAATCCCCACTTAACCGGGTCTTTACCGTCCTCACCACAAACAGGCTCGACATCCTTGACCCCGCCCTGATCCGTTCCAAACGACTTAAGGTCCTGAACGTCACCGGTCATATGCGAGAAGAAGACAACCTGCGCATCATCGCGAAAGAGATGGATGGCCTCCCCCTGCAGGAAGACCTCACCCTGGAAGATATCACCGCTCTGGCACGAACCCTGTGCGAAACTCCCGCGGACTTCACCGCCTTTGCGGAAAAGGTCCGTTCCCTGCGTGCAACAGAACTGGAAGTGATCGACAAATTACTGCAGGTTGCCGACAGCGACAGCCAGACCAAAAGCCGCTTCGTCCGCTACAACTACAAAATCCTGCTCGGCTTGCTGGAAGGGCTGGTCCCCGATTCGGCTCTGCTGAAAAAAGCCCGCCAGGGGGAAGACGCCCTGCTTTCGAGGCTGGAGGAAGTTGTCCACCGTTTGAGCCCATTGAAAGGGAGCGACACCTTCCCGGTCTCACGCTGGCACCTGCAGACAGCCAGACAGCATTTAGCCGGCAGCCCCTTGCGCAAAGGGAAACAGCAGCTTGATGAATTCCTTGAAACCGAACTTTCGCAAGAACCTCAGGTCGGTTTCGTCGTCGGGGTCGGTGCCAACGATGTCAGCGGTGTCATCCTGCCGATCGCGTCAAGTCTGGTTTATCGCAAGTATGCTGAAAAAATCGTCGTCACCGGGGCGGTCTCGGCCAGTGCTCCAGGCAGTGCGGAGCTGGAAATGGCGGTACAGATGACCAATCAGAGTTCAAAAGAAGCTCTGACCCTGGTTGAAAACTACTTTCAGGAACTTATGCCGGAGCGCAACATCTCCCTCATTCTCGGCGAATACCTCAATGGCTACAGCATTCATCACCAACTGCTCTCGGCTTCTTACAACGTCGGAGGCCCTTCAGCCGGATTCGCTCTGGCGATTAATACGCTGTCGATTCTGTTGCAAATCCCGGTCCTCAATGACTTCGGTATCACCGGCGCCCCTTGGATCAAAGGCTCACGCAAAGGAGACGTCGGGGCATCGGTGATCATCGGAGGACACCAGAAAAAGACCGAAAAGGTATTGCTTTATCTTGAGCGCATGTATATGCCGCTACAGAATTATCGTGACATGGATCCGCAGATTCTCGAAGCCTACCGAGCCGTCGATAAGGATGTCATCGGTGTGCGCAGTTTTCGGCTCTGGTACCGGAAGTCTGTCGCTTCAGCCAACAGCATCACCAGAAATTAAAGACATTTTTTAAACAAAGGCTGGTGCTGGAACGTGCTCCTCTTGACCTTGACACTCTCCCTGAAGATCGTGAAAACTGACCGTAAAAGCAGAGTCTCTCAGGCTGGAAGCAGAGGCTATGATCCGTCGGAGACTTGTTGCCATTGAGGAATTTGTGCGACAGGAGGGGATCGATTCAGGAGTCTGGAGAGGATCTTTGATGATATGGGTGATAACGGATAAACAGCATCCCAACCTTAACGACGCTATTTCCTGGAATAACAGCATCCATATCCGGACTGACTTGCCTATTTCACTTGTCCCTGGTGAACCCTTCTGTGACTCTGGAGGATCCTCCAGAGAAGCGCGTGATTGTCACTTGAAGCCAATACGCATCAGTTTGTCCCTCTGATCTTTTTGACCGCGGAATAACCACAAGCGACACATAGGATTCCTCCACCCCAAACATATTGCCAGCCAGAAATGACCCCTCTTGATGCTTCCACTGGCGGAAGATCGTTAAACTGCAGATACAGACCGTAAAGTGCGATGCCCGCACCGGCAATACTCAGTAATAATGTGAGGGCAGTATCAAGTTTCGGATCTTTTGTCATACATCGAAATACGATCAATAGGCCACCACCGACAAGAAGAAGAAAGATAAAAACATTGTAAAACAAGTTCATTTTTATTCCCTGGCAATACACAGAAAAGGATTCTTCTACGAGCGAAAGGCACGGCGGTAAACAGGAAAAAAAGAAAGTTTCCCCGTGCCCTCCTGAATAACTGACTCTACTAAGACTCCCTTGAGACAACAAGAAAAAACAGTTAAGCGCTAACCATGTCCAAACTTATACCACGTGAAAATTGGACCTCATTTTTCGGCAAGTGATGCGATTTCCACCACAAGTTAATGCCAAGACATGTCAGACAAAATAATTCGCTGAGAACCGCCCCCAGAGCCAGAAAAAAGACGAGAGAAGATCTAAACATCAGAAAATGACCAACAATGATCAAAAATCCAGAACAAGGTGTAGCAAAAAGGATAAAGACAGCCAGCAAAAAGCTGAGAGAATTCCCTAATATCATATTCACCCCTGTCACTCTCCGAGCCGAAATAGCCCGGTAAAAAGTAGGGGTTTCCCATAATCATGACAAGAATTCCTGCATAAACGGTCGTTTTTTCTCCATCACCGGCAAAAACAGCTTATGTATCAACAAAATACACTTCATCCATGACAATCATCAGTCCCGAAAGAGTGATGTTGATCCCACCTTTCTGCTCTGTCGAAATCAAAAAAAAAGACCACAGGAGAGAGAATCTGAATAGATACCCCCGGGTAAACCCCGGGGTCCTGAGCTTCGCCAACTGATTGCTTTTGCAATCAGTTAAAGTCACAGCACCTCTCGGTGCTGACCTGAATCCTGGCGGCCTTGGTATTCGACGTACTTTTTTACTGTCTGCTCATCCACACCGACACTACTTACAAAGTAGCCCGGTGACCAGACAATGTTCTCGGACCAATAAACTTTTGAGAGCTAATCAAACTTTTTCCGCATTCTAGACGACGATTGGCTTTTCAGTTTTCCCATCACATCTGAAATTGAATACTTCGGTGGGATGATCATCACCATATGAAAATGATCACCATCAAAGCCAATCGTCTCAATTTCTACGCCGGGCATCTGCCGCAATAGGCCGATGAGTACCTTGTGAAGGTACTCAGACACACCAGGCTTCAGGATCCTACGGCGGTATTTGCATACCCAAACGATATGGTATTGCAAGCAATATGCAGAATGTGCTGAGACACGAACTTCCATCCTCTTAAGATACCGCCTTCGGTCTCATTCATCCACGGCTAAAGCCGTGGTCTTCTGTCTACGACCGAATAAAACTGATTCAGCAGCGGCAGAAATCATTGATATTGCAAATAACTGGGACTTTTCTCATAGGGTCAACTTCTGTTCAGATTACCAGAAAATATCTGGCGAATCTCTATCTTAAATACTGCGGAAAAAAATGCGGAAAAAAACAACTACAGCCGCAATATTTGTCTTTTTTTAATTGACAGAATTATCCCAATTAGATACAAATCAGGTCAACAATTAAAATAAACAAACGTTCCAAATATCACAACCCATAATCAAGGCGTCAAATATGCCAAACGGCTTTTTTCACTTCGCCAGAAATTAATGCTCTGGGTCATGCCTATTGCTATTCTCGGTCTACTTTCGCTCAGTTGCGTGGCTTATTGGTATATCAACAGTGTCATTGAAAAAGAGCTCTCCAGCAGCATGCTACTGTCGGTCAATAAAAGTGCGGAAAGCATCAACCGGTGGTTGGAAACCATCATGCTCGAACCGGAAACCATTGCCGCAACCCCCGCAGCAAAAAGAATCAATGATAACTTCGACGCCTTCGATCAGCAGAACATCAATCGTTACAAAACGCTTCATGCCAAGTATCCGGATATTTTTCAGGACATCTATGCAGCCAACAACAATGGCGAATACCATACTGTTCTACAGGATGGCGATGGTTATAAAATTTTGTCGGTGATATTACCAATCGCCCCTATTATATCTCCATCATGTCGGGCGGTCCGACCCAGATAACTCCTCCATTGATCTCCAGAACCACCGGGGTTCCTACAGTATTCATGGTCTCACCCATACTCGATGAGAAAAATCGGCCACAAGGACTGATCGGTGCCGGTATCTCGCTGAAATACATCCAGCAGATCGCTCAGGAATTGCGGGCTGGCACATCAGGTTACGGAATCATTACAGCAAAAGACGGTACCTTCATCTACCATCCTGAAAATGATCGCGTCATGCGCCAGAAGCTGTCAGACACCGATTCGGATTCTGAAAAAGAGCTGGGGAGACTCATGCTGTCAGGTGGGTCAGGGATGTATCGATATATGAGCGGTCATGAGAAGATGGTGGCCTTTTACCAATCAATACCGATCGCCGGTTGGGCCGCAGCCACGATCCTTCCGGAAAGAGAGTTGTTTGCACCGGCCATCAAAATGACACGTCTGCTGTCGGCCATTGCGGTCTTGTTTGCCATTGCCATCTGCACAGCCATTATCCTGGCAATGCGCAGACTGACCAGACCATTACAGACACTCAGTACTCGCGCCGAAGAGATCGCTCAGGGGAATTTGGATGGTGAAAGGCTGGAAATATCATCCAATGATGAAATCGGAAAACTGTCGCAGTCTTTCAACATCATGACCGACAACCTGAAAAAGACACTCTCGGAGTTGAAAGAAAGCGAAGACAATTACCGCGGTATTTTTGAGCATTCGGTTAGTGGCATACTGCAGACAACTCTCAATGGAAAACTGCTTAATGCCAATCCTGCTCTGGGTAAAATTCTGAAATATAGCCCGGATCATTCTCAGGGATCATACCCGGAGACAGTCAAAGATCTCTATGCGAACCCTGAAGATCGTAAGCAGATCATATCCCAACTCCTCAAAGAAGGCTCGATTGAAAATTTTGAGACACAGGCTCTTGCCGGCAATGGAGAAAAGGTCTGGGTATTAGTCAGTTCATATCTGGTCAAAGATTCATCAGGAGAGCCCCTCCATATCGAATCGATGGTCACCGACATCAGTGAACGGAAACAAGCTGAAGCAGATAAGGAAAAACTGTCCCAACAACTTGCTCAGGCACAAAGACTGGATGCCGTTGGAAAACTGGCTGGAGGCGTTGCCCACGATTTTAACAATATGCTGGCGGTCATATTAGGCCACACTGAGCTGGCATTGATGAACATGCAGTCGGATGAAAAACATTATCCGGCCTTCGTGGATATTCAAAATGCCGCAGAACATTCGGTCAACTTAACGCGCCAACTGCTGACATTTGCGCGCAAACAGACAGTAGCGCCCAAGGTTATTGATCTACATAGCACCATTACCGATATTTCCGCTCTACTGCGACGCCTGATCCCCGAAGATGTCGAGCTTGTCCAGACCTCGGCAGAGCACCTCTGGACCGTTAACATCGACCCGGATCAGGTCAATCAGATACTGACCAATCTCTGTGTGAATGCGCGCGATGCCATACAGGGGAACGGCAGGATCAGCATTGAAACCAAAAATATCACTCTGGATCAGACCTACAGTCAGCATATTCCCGACCTGCATCCGGGCGATTATGTCTGCCTGTCGGTCAGTGACAACGGTTCGGGGATGGACAAAGAAACCCTGCAGCATCTCTTCGAGCCTTTTTATACAACCAAGAGCATTCAGGAGGGGACCGGGCTGGGGCTGGCAACCGTTTACGGTATCGTCAAACAGAATAATGCCCTGATCAACGTTTACAGTGAACCTGGGCTAGGGACGACTTTCAACATCTATATCCCCAAATATGGAGGTCAGTGCCAGCCTTCATTATCGCCATCACCAGCCTCTTTAGCCATCAATCTGGAAACAGTTGTGATTGTTGAGGACGAGCAGCAATTTCTCGATGTCACAAAAGAAATTCTTGAAGTCCTTGGCTGCCGCCGGGTGCTGGCGTTTAATTCGCCCCATGAAGCGATAGAGGCCATTGAAAAGCAAACTCTCGATCTCGATTTACTGATCACCGATGTGGTCATGCCGAAAATGAATGGCCGCGAACTCGTCTCCCGTATTTCAAACCTGAGGCCAGATATTCGCTGCCTGTTCATGTCTGGTTACACGTCTGATATCATTGCCCATAAGGGTGTTCTGGAACGGGGGATAAATTTTATCCACAAACCGTTCTCCCTGCAGGCACTGGCTGAAAAAATCCGCGAAGTCATGAGTCAGCCCCCACGGCATTGAAACATCCGTTCGGATATTTCGATACAGATCATTCTCGGCTGCACATCACCGCCCGGACCGGGTCGCGATCAATCCCAACGTCACCAGGCCAGCAGAAACGAACCTCCACACGCCAAACCCTTCTCGGAGCAAAAAAGTGGAAATAACGGCAGCAAACAAAAACGCTCGTTTCCCGCAGCGCCGACACCATCGCCATCGGGGTTGTCGTTATTGCCCAGAGAATAATCCAGTAAGCCCCTGTCTGCATAACACTGCCGATCATCCCGACTTTCAGATACCGTCGCGACAGGAGCACTCCCTGTCCCCGCTTGAGCAGATAGACAGCGGCAAAAGTCAGCAGCCCATCACCGATACTCATCCAGACCGCAAAACCAAGAGCGGTACCTGCACTTCTGACACCGATCCCATCAACCACAGTATAGGCAGAAATCATAACACCCGTCACCAGAGCAAAACAATCGCCAGCGGGTTCTCTTTCAGACCACCACCCTTTCAAAGGCCAGCGTCATCACACCGCTGGCCAGACACAGAACGCCTGCTGCCGCGACGGGGCTTAACTGCTCACCGGCAAACAGGTAGGCTCCCAGAGCAACCAACAGTGGTGCTGAACCACGGGCAACAGGATAAACCTGCCCCAGATCTCCATGCTCATAAGCTGCAGCGAGAAACAGATGGTAAACGGTGTGCAGAATAATAGTGATCCCCAGCCAGAGCCAGCTGGAGGAGGATGGAAAAGAAATAAAAGGCACAAAGAACAACGAAAACAGACTGCCAAAAAGGGAAAACGTCGCCATTACGGCAAGTCGATCCCCCTGAACCTTGATCAGTGCATTCCAGCCGGCATGAAGCAACGCAGCAAACAGAATGGCAATGGTGACCTCAACCGTCATTGGCTGCAATCCTTTCATGTTCTAACGAGACGGTCCATAAGCGGCAATCTCGTCAAGCATAACGCATAGCCCCTCTGATGAATATCAAAAGAATCAAAAAGCCCGCTGGAGAATAGATCTCGCAGCGGGCCTCCATGTTTAAGGATCAATTCTGGTGGTTGTTTATTTAAACTTCAAGGTCAGGGGACCATCATGGAACAGGTGATTGATCTGTGAGTTATCAAAGACCGAGATACCAAAGCTGTACTTTCTACTCAAATCATCGAACTGAACATCCTGAATCTCTGCTTTTTCACCTGTGGTGACCAGCTGCCTGCGAATTTCAACAGTCCAGACACCATCGTTCCATTGACCGCGCATTTCGATATCACCACGTGGTCCCTGAAACGCATCAATAATGATTCCAGGCACAACATCACCAGGCTTGAAGATATCAACAAATGGGGTCTTAAGGCTCGGGATAACCTGATATTTGTATTTCTCACTTGGCGGAAAGTTCATGTAAGCAGGTCCGGTTTTGTCCTTGTTTACGTTATTGACATAACCTCCACCTGTCTTGACATCACCTTTACGGCCCCAGCCCTTGTTCGTTTTGCCATTGTTGGTACTGTCTACAAACTGATCGTCAACCTGACCAAGGGGCTGGTCCGCACATTTTTGACATGCCACATATCGATGGTTTCACCGGAATTATTGGTAAATTTGCGTCCGGCGGAGGTGTCACCTTCGATATCCATATGGCAGGAAATCATACAGCCCTCTTCAGCAAAACCCTTGGTGTTGATGTTCCAGTAAATACCGACTTTATCTTCGTAATACGTATTATCGTGACCGGTGCTGTCCTTGTTCTTCATCTGCTTCCAGCTGCCATCGTCCTGCTTGATCCACGGGAAACGTTCCAGACTTTTGGTCGGATCCGGATACTGGATCAGGAGATAAATATACTCATCGTCATACAGAGATTTCAATGTAACCGTCGTCTCCTGCATCCCTTTGTAACCATTGTTCGGTTCATAAGGAAGGTTATCGACGGTCACCTTGAGGGGCGCAGCCTGCTTCCAAGCGTTATCTACTGCACCGGAAAGCAAAATCGGCTTGTCTGTTTTGACACTTGTCAATGTCGTGGACGCATGGGCATTAAGCCCGAGAAACAGCAGACAGGCCAGCAGACACAGAGTACGAATCATCATTGGTTTCATACTTTATTCTCCTTGGTAGATGGAAAAGATTGACTTTGTACCGCAAACCTCGAATACAGCGTAAAAGTCAGTAACTCTGTGACCATTAAACAAATATATGAGAAAAATTCCAGATTAAATATATCAACAAAAAATGCATCCTTGTGAAGTTTACTTATCGGGAAACAATATTTTCCAATACTAATAAAGTGTTTAAAATGGTCGGATCTGCCACGGCTGACTGTAGATTGAGCAACCTCAGGGGGAAATTGGGAAATTACAGCGTGAACTTTTATGACGTACAGACGAAACTCAACGGCGGATAAAAAAAGCCCACGGTGCAAACCATGGGCTGATAAACCGGTTTCAGGAATAAACCTCTTCACAGTCACTGCAAGGCCAAAGTTCTGTTGTTTCTTCCAGCTGGACAGTCAAGGCATCACCTACGACACTGATGACAGCCCCTTCCTGCTTTGTCTTGAGGTTTTTAATCCGGCGAACGTTACCATGCGATACCGCCTGCCCAATGTTAATCAATTCTTCGGTCTCCATCTATGGACCTCCTGCGCAAAAAATTTTTCTCCTTGTATATGAAAAAAACTGGCGATTACAGCTTGAAAAAATTCTTTTTCTTATGCTTAATGGAAAGTCCAACCAGCCGACATTCCACAACAAATCGATAAAGAAACTCCCCGCAAAAAGGACACCGGCAAGACGGGAATACATAGTGTTACCTTCAGGAATAATGTGGAAATTCACAGTAATTTGTTCTGCTTCAGCCAGGCGCGAACAACCTCAAAAACATCACGCCTTTCAACATCTACCTGGTAGGTCAACTGCTTAAGAGTTTCATTCGATATCAACGCAGGAATGCGGTTGATCAATTCTTTCAGTTTTGGGTTCTGCTCGAGCAGTTGCTGACGAATAACCGGCACACCGTTATAAGCTGGAAAAAACTCCAGATCATCGTCCAGTTCAAGTAAATCGTAGTAATCGACACGACCATCAGTGGCAATGCCGGCCACAACATCGAACTGGTCTTCACGTAAAGCATTATACAGCAACTTGGTTTCCATCCTCCGCGTCTTGCTCTCCCGGAAAGTAAATCCATACTTCTGCTGCAACCCGCTCAAACCATCGACCCGGGTATGAAATTCAGCACTCGAAGCGAACAGAAAATCTGGCTTTTCCCGTTGGATATAATCAGCCAGATCGGAAATGGATTTAATCCCCAGATGATCTGCTTTGTCACGCCGCATCAAAATTGAATAAGTACTGTTGGCCGGAGTCATATTGAGCCAGATCAAGCCCTTATCGTGGTCAAGCTGACTGATCAGTTGATAGGCAACCTGAGGATTAGCTTCAGCCTGATGGTTATAAAACAAGCGCAATGCTGTCCCTGTATACTCCCAATAGACATCAATCTGCCCCTGTTCCAATGCAGAGCGAACCACTGGAGTGGCCATGTAATGAACTTCAGAGACATCATAGTTCTGCTCTTTCAGATAGATGGAAAGAATTTTCAGCAGGATCATCTGCTCGGTATGCTTTTTACAACCGATTTTTATCCGGTCTTTCTCTGGCTTCGCTGTGACCGCAGACGTCACCTTTTGTCACATCCCGCCAGAGCCAGACAGACAAAAACAGCAGAAAAATTATTTTAATGCTATACGATTTCACAACTGGGGCCATCATTCATTCAGTTAATGCAGTATTTATTCATCTTGTAAAGCAGACTCTGGCGTGAAATTCCCAACGTCTTTGCAGCCATGGCAGCCTTCCCGTGAGTTTCTTCCAGAGCTTGGACAATGTACTTCTTTTCCAGCTCTTCAAACAGTTCAGGCAGGCTTTTCCCGGCTTCAAGGGGTAATACCTCCAAATCATGCACCTCAGCTTGAGAATCACTTATTTTTTGGGAAAATCGAGGAGTGACAGCTTCTCGCTCTGACACAGGACCACAGCTCGCTCGACCGAATTTTCCAACTCTCGCACATTGCCGGGCCAGGGATATTCGCTTAAGACCTCAACCAACTCTTTGGAAATCTGATAATTCTTACTCTTTTTCTGGCGATGTTTGTCAAGAAAGCCTTCGATCAGCAGCGGTATATCATCTTTCCGCTCGCGTAAAGGCGGAATCTCGATATCAACAATGTTAAGGCGATAATAGAGATCTTCTCGAAACTGGCCAGCATCGACCATCTGCTTGAGTCTGCGATTGGTGGCCGAAATAATACGCACATCGACCTCCTTCATCAGATTGCTGCCAAGCCGCATAAAGCGCTTTCCTGGACAACTTGAAGCAGTTTGGCCTGCAACGGCGCACTAATTTCACCAATCTCGTCAAGAAAGATCGTGCCGCTGTGAGCCGCCTCGAACTTACCTTCATGATCGGATGTCGCTCCGGTGAAAGCTCCTTTCTTGTAACCGAACAATTCACTCTCCAGCAGTTGCTCGGGAATAGCCGCACAGTTAATCGAAATAAAAGGAGCTTCGCAGCGGTCACTGAGCTTATGAATCAGCATAGCAACCATACTTTTCCCCGTTCCGCTCTCACCTTCCAACAAAACCGAAGCTTCCGTTCCGGCGACCCTCTCGATCAGCGGAGCCAAATGCCTCATTCCAGGGCTGGAATCAAGTGTTGTCAGACTTGACTCAACCCCACGCAACTTTTCTTTAAGAATTTTATTTTCATACTTGATTCCCAACCATTCGTAAGCCTTATCGAGCGCCAACAGAATTTCATCCAGCTGAGTTGGTTTAACCAGGTAATCAAAAGCTCCGGCCTTAACTGCAGTGACGGCATTCTGAACATCGCTGTAGGCGGTCATCATGATAAAGAGCTTGTTGGGATAGAGAGCGATAAATTCTTCCAGCAAAATCAGACCGGTCGTGTCGGGCAGCATGATATCGAGAAAGACCACATCGATGCGCTGTTCCGCCAACATCTTGCGGGCGCTTTGGCCATTGGTCGCGGTATGCACCTGATAGCCTTTTTTGCTCAGCGAAGCACTTAAGATCCGCAGCAGTTTTAATTCGTCATCGACAAGCAGAATACTTTTCATCCTTGCACCTCCTGCAAACACTGTTCAGCCTGCGGAATCTCGATATACATCTGCGTTCCTTTTCCTTCCATACTATCAGCCCAGATTTTTCCTCGGTGTTCGATAATGATTTCGTGGGCAATGGCCAGCCCCAGGCCGGTTCCATCACTCTTGGTCGAAAAGAAGGGATTGAAAATCCGCTGGAGTTTTTCATCCGAGATGCCGACCCCGGTATCGCTAATTTCAATATGCCAGTCACCCTCCTTCATCGCCAGCTTTACCTTCAGGCGCCCCCCCTCCTTCATCGCCTGTAAACTGTTGAGCATGATATTGAGAAAAACCTGGGTCAGAGCATTTTTGCGCCCCAGGACATAAGCCTCGCTGGTGGGGTAGGCACAATCGAGAGCGATATCCTGATCCTGGAACTTCTTCTTGAGCAGGTGCAGCAGTTCGTTGATGATCGCCACCAAATTAACCGGAAGCAGGTTCTTTTCGCCGGGTGCAAAAGCCAGACTCAGAAACTCTTTGATCAAACCGTTCATCCGTACCGAAGTAGTAAAAATATCTTCAGCGAAACTGTGGACCAGTTCCTTGTCGGTCTCATCTTCCAGTTCCAGCTGAATTCCCTCAGCTGCTGCCTGAATGATACTCAAAGGATTTTTAATTTCATGGGCAATACCGGCAGTCAGCTGCCCCAAGGATGCCAGCTGTTCGCTTCTCCTCAAATATTCTTCAAGTTTCTTGATCTCGCTGACATCACGAAAAACAACAATCGCCCCCTGAGGCTGCATATCTTCCCCCTGATAGAGAGCCGAGTGGACCTGGACTTCATGCCGGTTCCCCTTTTTGTCTATCAGGTAACTCTCAACGTCATCAAAGCTCTGCCCCTCTTCCAGTGTCCGTAACGCAATCAGCTCTGAGGGATCATCTTTCAGGGGCAGACTGTCAGCCTGTTTACCGATCACCTCTTCACGCTGAAAACCGGTCAACTGTTCGGCGCTGCGATTGAAGGTAGTAAAATACCCCTGCTGGTCGATGGTCATAACAGCATAGGGGATCGATTCGAGGACATAGAACAGTCTTCGTTCTCGTTCGGTCAGATCTTTAGCCATCTGATCCATGGTGATCGACAGGGCCTCTATTTCATCTCCAGTCGTGATCGGGTCGAAGCTCTTGCGTGTATTGTCTGTATATTCACGACTCTGGCGGGTCAGGCTGATAATCGGGCGAACCACACGAGCTGTTCCCAACAGAGTGAGTCCGGTTGCCACCACCAGAACGATGAGAAATCCATGAGCCAGCGTCCACATGACTCGGTTCGATGGTGCCCAGGCCTGAGCGGTCGACTCACCGACAACCAGACCAAACTGCCCCAGAAATGCCGGTCGATAAGCAATCAGCATCTTACGACCAAAAACAGAACCTTCCCAGGTCCCGAATTTTTCCAGCTGCAACAATGGTCCTAGGGGATGAGCACGAAGCGACCGGCCGATGCGTTTGCTTTCTTGATGGGCAATGACTGTCCCCTGGCTGTCAAGCAGGGCAACCATCCCCTGTTCTCCAATACGGGCTTCATTCAAGAAATTAGTCAATACACGCAGATTGACAAAGGCGATCACTCCACCGTGAAAGGTGTTTATCTCATCCAGAACAGGGTAGGCAACGGCAACGGTTTTGGTTCCATCCGGCAGGGTCAACAGATTGGAGACCAGATAAGTTTTGCTCCAGCGCAGCCGTTCAATAATCTCATCAGCAATAAAAACAGACTGGCTGCGCGGCTCAGGAATTCGGGAAATCATCCGACCATCGTCTGCAACCGCCTGAATGAACAGGTAAAGTGGCTGACGTGCCAGCATTTTCTGAACTTCAGTCGAGAATAGCGCCTTCCCCTGAAAACCAGTATCCAAAGAATGCAGACTCGCCACACGCATGTCGTTGAGCATAACCTGCATGATAAAATCGATCCGCTTGCTCAACGACCGCACCATAAGCTCGTCGCGGTAGCGGATCTGTTCCCGATAAGAGCTGTTCATAATTTTTACGGTAAAACCATAAACAGCAGCCAGGGTCGTAAAAATAACGATCAACATGATTAGAAAATATTTTTTTGATATTTTCGCTTTGATCAAAGACATGCAAAAAACCTGACGAATAAATCGACACTGAATTATCGAAAAAACGGAGAGTGAAAAACTTACCACAGCTCCACATTGTCTCCAAGAAACAAGCATGAGGGATCGGTCCGCTAGAAGAAAACAGTAAAAATAAAACGTTTACAGATTGAGCAGCATACGTGGATTGGTAACAATCATCCGTTCAATTTCTGCGTTATTGATTCCGGCAGCACAGAGCTCAGCTACAAATTCACTTAATCCCTCAACAGGTGGTGGATTGTGCGGCTGGCCATAATCGGTAACCAACACGCAATTCTCTGCACCAAAGTCCCGGATACCTTTAGCCATTTCAGCCACCGTCAGGTCATTAAAATCCTTACTGCAAGCCAGGTAACACTTTTCCAAAATCGCTCCCTTACGGACAAAATCATGCTGCAAATCAACAGAAACCCTAGCGATACTCATATCAGGGTGCTGGACCAACACCTTCTGAACCTTCTGTTCAAAAGCGGCATCAACCAGAGCAACCACCTCCTCGACACTCAAGTGACCAGTGGCCAAGATGATATCGGCATCAGCGATCAGATCAAGAATATCCCTGACCTCATCTTTAAGCTTTTGTTCTCACCCCAGATTTCCAGACCCTGCTCGGGATGAACCAACGGTTGTCACTGGCAAACAGGCGGCTCTTCTGCTTGGCAAAGTGATCCTGATGAGCCTTGGATGAAAAGGTCGGCATCCAGATGATTTTGGCACCCGAGCGGATCGCCGCATCGACCGCTGAGGGTGAAAGTCCACCAGTAAAGCAGTTACAGGCCAGCCCGCCATAGAGGTGAAGAGCAGGATACTTTTCCCGGATCAAAGTAGCGCGGTCAGCGGTCGGCGCTTCATGTGATTTTATAATGCCACCACTCATTCCGGCTGCCATCATATCCTCGGCAAACTCCCAGGCATTCTGCCGCCGTGGAAATAAACTGGGACTCGGGTGGCAATGAAGCTCGAAGGCATTTTTCAATAATGGATGATAATCAGACATGATCTTTTCTTTCACAGGGATAACCAGGGAGCAGGTGTTTGCCTGCTCCCTGGTTTAAATCAGTAAACACTGCCAAATCCCAAATCGAGTCAATACGATCAGGCAGCAACCTTGGCAGGAACATTCTCTTGGTCAACCTCGACAGTGCTATCTCCATGCACACTGTGTTCAGACGCTCTGGTCTTGGCGCCATCAGCA
>LQAH01000075.1_pt1 | contig 37259 bp, 47 predicted proteins | sample 1535791 | NCBI WGS metagenome assembly LQAH01 (sample SAMN04331585, study PRJNA305678) | bioreactor metagenome | isolation source: bioreactor_4 inoculated with Wadden Sea sediment 2nd replicate of a... | place: Germany:Bremen
ACGTCGATAAAAAAAGATGCGGTTCTTTTAGCGCTTACGGTACAACATCGTTAATGATTCTGATTTGAAGATGGCTTCAGCCAGGCAGGAAGCGTATCTTAAAAATCAGATGGGCACAATTTTGGGCACAATTTCTGTTTTTCAGGATAAAGTGGGATAGGTGCTGATGTTGATACATGTTGCAGAAAACCTTGTCCTATGGTATTTTGAGGCTCTTAATTTGACTTGCGCGCCCGTAGCTCAGCTGGATAGAGCATTGGACTTCGAATCCAAGTGTCGGGGGTTCGAATCCCTCCGGGCGTGCCAATAAAATCAATAAGTTACGAAAAATATAAAGAATCAAGATCAAAAAAGACGGTTACAAGACGACCATTTTTATTAAGACAGAAGATGTCCACTCTCATCAGAAAGGCCACATACGCCTGGTTCTGAACCTGTTCAATATCTATTTGATTGTATCTGTCCTTTTGTCGAAACAGTCTGAAGAACTATGCATTTTGAATTTTGCAAAGTAATCACTGAGTACGCCAATCTGTCCTGAATTGGTTATTGGATTTTGTACGTCGGTAGTGGCAAGCAAGGTATATCATATAAAGCAAAATTCATAAATTTAAATAATAAATTCGTTTTGTTATGTTTTATTTGCTGCTTTTTTAAATCACCGAAAATTGAGTTATTCAGTTAATCCGTCAGTATTATGTCCTGTATTTATCGGAAAACTTTATGAAACGGCGGGAGAATGCTTTCATTGTTGCGTACCAGAACGGGCTCAGGTGTCGTCTGAAAAAGAAAACGAGTTTTGCAGTGAGAGTTGTCACCACCAGGAATTCATTTCGCTTTACGGCCTTGATAATTGCCTGGGCTGTGTCCTCCGGTTCTTGAGCGCGGGCCAACATATGTCGCGTCATTTCTTCTATAAATTCCTTTTTAAAGCCTTTAAGTCGGGCCGTTTGATATATTGGAGTTTTCACTCCACCCGGGCATATGCAGGAGACTCCTATGTTTTTGGTGACCGCTTCGTACATAAGATTTTCGGAAAACCCGACAAGGCCGAACTTGGATGCGCAATAGGGGCCATTGTAAGGGTGAAGCGCCAATAGGCCGGCCAGAGAAGCAACATTCACAATATGTCCGGCACCTTTTTCAACATTTTCGGGTAAACGGCATGAACAGTGTGAAGTGCACCATATAGATTGACATCAATGACACGCTTCCAATCCGCCATGTCCAGTTTTTCCACCGGGCCGACGATGGCCGTACCGGCGACATTGACGAGTATGTCTACTCCATCGGTTTTTCTATACACATCCCGAATCATTTCTTCCACCGGGTCGAATTCGGTAATATCAACCAGATACATCAGTACGTCGCATCCGTATAGGCCCAATTTTGTTTTTGTTTCCGACAATCCGCGTTGGTTGATATCGCTGATAATCAAAGGGGTTGCCCCTTCCTTGGCAAAGGCAAGGCATGCAGCTCTACCAATTCCCGATGCGGCACCAGTGATGAGAACACCTTTATTTTTGAGGGATTTCATGTCGTCTATCCTTTATTGGCATGATATTTTCGAATCAAAGTAACAATTTTTTTACTGATCCATTCACCAGCGAGGGATGTAGCCGGAATGCCCACCATGCCAGCTGAGTATCTTTACCCACAAAAATTCTGGCTTGGTTTCGCCTTACTCCCTTGATGATTTTTCTGACGGCGACATCGACTGAAATCGGTTTGAGTGGAAGTTGGCTTAAAAATTTTTTTTTTATTCTCTTCACTAACATTTACAATCCGGGTTGAATCAAACATCTCAGTCTTTACAAAAGTCGGGCAGATTGCGCTGACCTTAATTCCAAGATCGGCCGCCTCGATACGTAGGGCCGTTGACAACCCGAGTACAGCGTGTTTGCTGGCCGAATAAGGCAGTGGTATTAACGGCAGAATTCCGGAGCCGGATGATGTGTTGACGATATGGCCAAATCCCTGTTTGAGCATAACCCGATAAGCAGCCATGGTGCCGTGAATGACTCCCCACAGGTTAATATCCAAGGTCTGCTGCCAATTTTCGGTTGTCAGATCCTGAGACAAAGCAAAGGTACAGACGCCAGCGTTGTTGAACATATAATCCAGACGTCCGTATTCGGCGACCGTGTCGGTAACCAGTCGATCCACGTCCGTTTTTGAGTTACATCCACCCTGACAGCTTTGCCTTCACCATGGTTTATTCGGATTTCCTCAACGGTTTTTCAGCCCCAACAAGATCGATATCGGCAACCACAATCCTGGCTCCCATGGCAGCAATTTCCGTGCAGAGCTTCGGCCGATTCCGACGCACCGCCGGTGACTATGACAATATTCTTATTAAATAACGACATCGATTTCCTCCATTATTTCATGGTACGCAGTGATTCATTCATTGAGAGGCCCTTGTACCCGTAAATGAACGCGTTGATGCTATTGCCCGGGGCATGCAAGGTCCTGAAAAAAGTAGTATTTCCCTTTCTGCAGAAGATACACCAGGCATGTATTGCATTTTTTTTAAATTATTCCCAATTATTGCCAAGCTTTTTCAATTGATTTCCGGCAAACATCATAATCCTGTAAAGTGATTCAACAAACGAAATATCGGTGGCCTTGTCACAGCAGGCATAGAACAATTCTTCAAACGTCCTGTCATCTGTCTCTATCTGATGTTGATAAGCCAAAAAACAAATACTGCAGGAAAACAATAGTGGTCTGGGCCACCAAGGCATCGCTATCACGGCATCGCATCTCTTTTGCCAGCTTCAGGTTCTGTTTTGCCATTTTGAAAAACACCTCGAAATCCCTGTGTTTACCGCAAATTCGAACGGTGTCCTCATCTGACAGATTGAGATCCGTGGATATCAATGCCCGCCAGTCGATTTTGCGCCTGTCCCGCACAAACACGAATCTGGCAGACAATCCGCCTTTTAACGTCACCAAAGCACTTGCTATGATCTTTGCGCGCGGCCACGGCTTTTTTCATCTGCCGATAGATCGCTTTCCATCCATCAAATGACCATTGTATTCATAGTGAATCTTTGAGGCTTTCTTCACCTGTATCCGTCAAACCGGCAAGCCGTGAGCATCCGAAATCCTTTGATCAATCGACCATTGCTATGATCCCACTCTCTGGACAACAGGTCTGCCGTTTTACCAAAAGCCAGGTTGTCATTGGTTGCTATGCCTCTGAAGAAATTCTTCTCCACAAAGGGCAGGGTGAATATGGCTAAAATCAAGGTGCGCCACTATGTCCATATCGTTTTCTAATGCCACATTGATGTTGAGTTATTTACTGTTTCTCACCTCAATGGACACGGTATATTGACCCAGCGCTTTATTGATCTGTTTTTTTACCGTTTGAAAATTGCGCCCATTATAAGGCCAGACCGTTATTGTCACCAGTTCACCAAATTTTTTATCATCGCGAACCATAACGTGAATATCTCCCAACCCTTCTTTTATGGGTTCAAGCTCCTTTTCAATGGCTCGTTTTATTGCGTCCCGGCGCAGGGCAGGCTTAAATATTTTACCTACGGAAGTGAGCGGCATTTCATCAATGATAATGACCCGTTTGGGTATGGCTGCCCTTTCACCAATATTCTCTTTGGCATATTCAAGAATCTGCTTTTCATCCATGGCGGCATCATTTGACAGCTGAACATAGGCGACAGGCACCTCGCCAGCGTATTTATCCGGCCATCCTACAGCGGCAGCGGTTTTTATTTCCGCCATGTTGTATAGAACTTCTTCAATGGTGGCCGGATCGATATTGTGACCCCCTCTGATGATCAGTTCTTTTTTTTCTTCCAGTAAGCCAGAAATATCCGTCTTCATCCATTCTGCCCAGGTCACCGGTATTAAAATACCCGTCAGGAAACCAGATGCCTTTGTTGTGAATGTCTTCGACATACCCCTTGAAAATGTTGGGGCCTTTCACTGCTATGACACCGATTTCTCCGGCTTTGGCAGGGCCCAGGTAACCCCATTTTCATCTGTGACAACCAACTTTATATCCTGGTAAGGCATGCGCATACCGATACTGCCGATTTTTCTTTTTCCGTCTTTGGGATTCAATGCGGACGCCACCCCGCCTTCGGTTAATCCGTATCCTTCAAGTAGTTTTATACCGGTATGGGATTCGAACCGTTTAAAAAGCTCTGTGCTTAAGGGGGCAGCCCCGCAAAGGGCATATTGAAGTGAAGAGATATCCGCACCGTTTATCGGTGTATCCAGAAGCATGGACAGCACCGTGGGAACAGCTGAAAAAAAATCGGCGTCAAAGGTTTCAACAATTTTAAAAAATTGTTGAATAACAGTTGGGTCCCGGTATCCGCCTGGCGAAAGCAGGACCACACTTGCCCCTACCGCAAATGGCGCCAACCCGGTGACAATGGTGCCGTTGCAATGGAACAGGGGTAAACCGCAAAGCAAGGTGGATCTGGATGTGAATCCAACCATTTTTTTAAAATCCAGGCCATTATAATTTCATTATAGTGGGTTCGCCTGGCCAGCTTGGGCCTGCCCGTGGTGCCACCTGTGTGGTAAATGGAGGCAATGTCCTGGGCAGCGATGTTTCGGGTAAAGGAAAGCCCGTCTCCACTGTATTTTTTATTTCATCATTAAAATCTATGATCGCTTTTTCACTGCTGGGGCGGCCGGATACACAGATCACATGTTCCAAGTCCGGCAACTCCTTGCGGGCTGCTCTGGCTTTTCCCAGATGTCGGTGCCCGTGGTGTCCCCCAGTGTCACAAGCACCTTTGTTTTGACCGTGCTGCATATATCTACGATGGCCTTAGGTTCCAGCATTGGATTTATGGGGTTAGCAATTCCTGCAGCTTCCGCTCCCCACAGAGTATAGTGGGTCTGGGGAAGATTGGGGAGCAGATAGCTTACCACATCATTTGGGCCGACGTCTAAATCATGGAGCATATTGGCCGTTCGGTAAACATTGGCTAAAAATTTTTTGTAAGGTATGGTTACAGGGGAGTTATAATCCTCTCCGGTTTGAAGAAAATGCAGTGCCGGGGCCTGGGGGTTAATGGCTGCCCCCTTTTCCAGGGCCGCCAGGGTGCTTTCAACTTCCAGGCGTTGAGAAACAGGGATTTTCTCAATTTCCAGAATGTCATTCATATCTCTTATAGGACCTTCAACTGTCATGAGAACATTACCTCCTTTAAGAAAGGGATTGAGAGGCTAATCCAGCTGGAATACGGATGAGGCCGTTCCGGACATGATCACTTCAATTTCTTCAGGCGTAAACACGATATCAGACTGGGGCTCCGTAAACACCTTGACCCATTGTTCCGGCGGCATCACCGTGCAGGGGAGCGGGGCATCCGTGGCCCACATCAGCCGGCCAGCACCGCATTCGTCTATCAAAAGCCTGAGCCAGCCGTAAAATTTTTCCGTTCCCCAGGTGTGGTAATTAAACTGATGGTAGGAAAGGTCAAAGTAGAGGTTGGGAATGAGTTTGCCGTACATCACCGCCTCTTCCCATAAATCCATTGCCACATGGGCCATGATAAACTTGGTGTCCGGAAACCGGGTGGCGGCTTCTGCCAAAAACAGAGAGCGCTGGTGGTCCAAGTATACGGGAGCCGCCGGCTGGGCCCCAGTATGAAACACCAGAGGGACATTCCAGTGGGCACATTTTTCATACAGGGGATACAGTATCTCATCGGTGGGGTAGAAACCGGCGGCCGGATGGAGTTTAAACCCGCCCATTCCCCATTCTTCAATGCATTGTTCAGCATGTGCGATCGCTCCGGGGCGCTTGGATCCAGGGCACAAAGCGCAAGGAAACGGTCCGGATTGTTTTTGGCAATCCGGGCATAATGACGGTTGATCTCAAAGGGATGCATGGCCGGGTCACCCAGCTCTTTGCCGAAATCCGATCCAAAGATAACCGCTTTATCGATTCCGGCGGTGTCCATCTGGACAAAAATTTTTCGCCATCAGGGTCATACATACCTGTAATCAGATTATTCCTGGCATCTTCCAGGGACATGTCGATGTTATGTTTGTTTTTCAATACCAGCCGCATGGTTCTGGCCATTCCCATTTTATAGGCTTCGGGAATGCCGTCTTCGCTGAATAGATGGACGTGGGTATCATAAATCTTCATAGCAAAATCTCCGTTACAATTTTATAGGGCCGGGCCGTGAATCTGAGTACCGACCCGAATATGTCATACGTCGACGTTAGAGGCCTTCAGGTCTTATATCCATGGGCACACTGGGTTCCTTTCCGATTTCCGGCAGGGTCTGCCAGACCCGTTTTTTAATGGGAAGAATGGGGCGGCGGGCATATTCATCCATATACTGCTCGTATCCCACCGTTGGATTTTTGATGCACCTGCAGGGAAGGGCCAGCATAAATCGGCTGACACATCCTGTATTGCAACGGGTGCATTTGATGATCTCGTTCTCTCTGCCCTCTTGAACTTTGACGACCCAGTCGGGGTCGGCAATCTGCTGCCTGCCCTGGGACACCATATCGGCAGCGCCTGATTTGAGAGTCTCCACCACATTGGCCGGGTTGTGGACCGACGGGCAGATCAATGGGATGTTCAGGTTCTCCTTGATCACTTTAGCCTTTGGGATGACCTGGCCTTCATGGTTGGGAAGGAAGTCATTCATTTTTTCATAGGACCCGTCCGACAGATGTATGAAGTTGGCCCCTTCTTCTTCACAGCGTTTGGCAATCCGCTTGAAATCCTCGTTGGTGCATCCTTCCGGGACATTGTCCGATGCACTTAAGCGCACGCCCACATTGAAGTCCGGACCCGTGTATTTCCGGCAGGAATGGATGCATTCCACCAGAAAACGGATCCGGTTTTCAAATGTGCCCCCGTATTCATCGGTCCGCCGGTTGGATCTCTTAGAAAAAAAAGTATGAAGCAGATACCCGTGAGGCGCATGGATTTCCACACCGTCAAACCCACATCGCTTGGCAAGTTTGGCTGACACTCCGAGGTCGTGCACCAGGATTTGGATTTCTTCCACGGTAATTTCTCTTGGGGTCTCCCCATTCATGTGAGTCCCGGGAATTTTGTTGGCAAAGCTGATCAATTCCTCCACATCCTCCGTCTGCGGATAGCGCCTGGTATCCGCATGCCCGGACGAGGGCCAACGGATCCATTCCGTTGACAAGATTTTCAGGATATGTGGCATAAGGGATGGGAGAGGCGGATACCGGTTGGATGGCCCCGGCTTCACTGGTGCCTTGGCGGCCCGGCCCCAGGCCCAACTGGACAAATATTTTCGCCCCGAATGCGTGAACATGTTCCACTAGCTCAGACATCCTAGGCACGTACAATTCATTGCACAGGCTGGCATTGTTATATTTTTTATAGGTATGTGCCGTGGGGTGGTCACTTGCCAGCACCGCTTCCGTGATGATAAGTCCGGTTCCCCCCTTGGCGCGGGCAGCATAGTAGGCCATCTGCTGGTCGCTGACTTGGTGGTTCGGGCCCGTGTAATTCATGTTCATGGGGGCCATGGCGATCCTGTTTTTAATCTCCACATTGCCGATGGTGATGGGTTCAAAAATCAGACTGTAATCCCTGCTTTTTTCCGCGACTGAATTCATGGCTACTTCCTCCTCTGAAAAAATGGTGATGTGTATCTCAGATCCCAACCTTTCGGATTGTTTTGTCGATCGGAATGAATTTGGGGAGTGTGACCTCAGAGGTCACGGGATCGAATTTAACTTGTACCGGCATATCACAGCGGATGTCATCAAAGTCACATTCCTCGATATTGGTTAAAATATTGAACCCTTCCTCCAGCGTGACCACAGCAAGAACAAAGGGCACATGGGGCATGAATTCCGGCGGGGCCGCATCATAGGTGACCGTAAAAGAGAAAATTTTCCCTTTGCCCGAAGATTCCTGCCAACCCAGGTTGCGGCCCATGCAGTTGGAGCAGGTCCGCTTCGGAAAAAAAATCACTTCGCCGCAATCCCGGCATTTCTGGTAAAGCAGTTGGTTGTTTTTGCATCCCTCATAGAATCGCCGGCTCAACTCGGTCATTACCGGCAGCGGTTTGGTATACTCAGTCATTGTTAAACCTCCCTTCCTAACACACCCACGTGAAAATCCATGCCCACGCCCCCTGACGCCGTTTCAACAACGATATCGGCCTTTTCGACCTGGCGGTCTCCCGCCTTTCCCATGATCTGGCGGGCCGCTTCAACCAGGATGGCAATGCCGCCTCCTGCCCCGGTGTGCCCCTGGGCCATCATGGCGCCATTGGTTGACACCGGCAGCCTGCCCCCTGGTGAGGTATGGCCCTCTTCTACAAATTTTCCGGCAGTGCCTCGTTCACAGAGCCCAAGTATCTCCATGGACATGAGGACAAAAGAGGGGAAGGCATCATAAATTTCGGCCACGTCAACATCCCCAGGGTCAATTCCGGCCATCTGATAAGCGTCGGTAACCGCCGGCCCCCAGGCTTCGGTAAAGTCCGCAGGTTGATGGGTGACAGTGAAATTCGTGCTTCTGGATGACATCCCCAGTATATATGCGGGTTGCTTGCAAAGTTTTCTCGCCCTTTGGGCGGTGGTGACGATGTATGCGGCGGCTCCGTCGCAGAGAATATTCATCATCTTTTTTCGCACCGGAGATGAGATCATTTTGGATGAAACAATTTCCTCCACGGTTTTTGGCTTTCGAAGAAAGGCATTGGGATTCAGTGCCGCCCATTTTCTCAAGGATGTCACAACGGCCGCGATCTGTTCTTCAGTGGTGCCGGTGTCATGCATGTAGCGCTGCTGGAGCAGGCCGCCCAGGGCAAGCTGGCTAAACCCGTAAGGGGTTTCATATTCTTGGTTGACTGATACTTTGGAAAACTGGGTTAAGGCTGTGCCAAGATCAATTCCCGTGCCCATGCGGTCGCAATGAACCACCATAACCGCCTTGGAAAGCCCTGTACACACCAGTGCGCTGGCCACTTTCAGAGAATTGGCGGAACTGGACCCGCCGGACATCACCTGGAAATTGGCTTTTGCCGTTTCGTCATGCCCAGCTCTTCAATCATCCATGAGCAGATCATATTGGCATTGTCCAGGGAATTGCTGACAACCCTATGGGAATAACCGTATCTATTTCATCCTTGGATATACCGGCATCTTTGATGGCCATATCGCATACATCCACCGCGGCACTGATAAAGGTCCGGTCCGGAAACAGGCCTGTAGGCACTTCTCCGATTCCCACAATGGCGGCTTTGCCCCGAATACTGTCTTGCGTCATGATGAACTCCTTATAAGTTTAACTGTTAAAATCCCAGGATCATACGCCCGATGATGCTTCTCTGCATCTGGGAGGTGCCACCGCCGATCATCCCCATTTTTGCATTCCAAAGGCTTCTTCCCACGGAATACTCGGCCATGCATCCGTTGCCCCCGTGGATCTGAATTGCCTTATCCGCGACCCGGAATGCGGCTTCGGTGATAAAGGTCTTTGCAATGGCGGCATCTATGCTGATATCCTTTCCCTCATCTTTTTTCCAGGCCAGGTGGTGAACCAGGTGGCGGGAGGCTTCGATGTCCATTTTCATTTCCGCCAGCATGGCCTGCACCAGCTGAAACTGGCCTACGGGCCGGCTGAACTGCTCTCTGGTTTTGGCATATTGAATGCTTTGCTTCAGGTCATTCTCCATCAGGCCTACAAAGGGGCGAATGCGATTCGTTCCCATCCCAGGGAAACAGCATTTGGGAAAATCCCTGATTTTCTTTGCCCAGGAGATTGGCCTCAGGTACCCTGCAGTCATCAAAAAACAGCTCACCCGTGGGTGCATCATGGTTGCCGTATTTTTTAAGAGGGATGCCTGTTGTGAGGCCAGGTGTGTCTTTCCCCACAATAAACATGGACAGTCCCCGCCCTTTTGCACCAGGGTCGGTTGAGGCAAACACCACAAACACATCTGCGATGGGGCATTGGAATAAAGGTTTTTGATCCGTTCAGCACATAATAGCCATCCTTTTTTCGGCTGTGGTCTTCATACTTGTGGCATCTGAACCGGCATCGGGCTCGGTCAGGGCAAAAGCGCCGATCCGTTCACCTGAGGCCATTTCAGGCAGATACTGCTCTTTTTGCGCTTGGGTTCCCAACTCGGCAATGGGCATGGCCGTAAGTAAAAGATGACTTGCCAATGCCACAAGGAGGCCGGCGTCTCCACTGGCCCTGGCAAGGGCAATCAACGCTGTCACAGTGGTGAGTGCCCCTTCTCCGTCTCCGCCGAAGTCTTCAGGGATACACAAACCGGTCAGGCCGAATTGTCCCAGTTTGTCCCATATTTCAGGGGAAAACCCTGACGTCAATGCGCGCTCATCCACCCCTGGACGTAGCTCCTTTCTGGCAAATTCCTCTACGGATTTGCGGAACATCTCTTGTTCTTTGCTTAGGGAAAATCCATCGTTTATCTCCTGTGTTCATATTTCCTGGTTCATACCCAATAGGCTCATGAGGGAAAGTTCACCAAGGCTTCTCCGGCTATGACACCTTCTCCGTTCTGGTTGACCACGTTTAACATGCACGTCACCAGATTTTGATTGTTTCCTGTTTTTGTGTGAAACATTTCCGGAAAAAAAAAGAGTGTCTCCGGGCCATACAATTCCCGTGAACCTTATTTTATATTGCTTTAACACCCCGTAACCAGCCCAGTCCGTCACCACTTTGCCAACATGCCGCCGTGCATCAGCCCATTGGCAAAATGGATGGCAGGCCGCTGGACACGGCAAACGCTTCATCGTGATGAATGGGTTGAAAATCGCCTCCGGCACCGACATATTTAATGATATGTGTCCGGGTCACTTTAAGGTCAAAGGATGGCAGTGCTTCGTTCTCCCTGACATTCTCAAATCTCTTTAATGCATATTCGGCCATGCCACACCTCGCTATGAATTATCTTTCGATGAAAAGATTGTTAACCGTTATCACCAGTTCATTGGCATTGTCGAAGAATAGATTTTTCATTTCGACGAATGTCATGGTTTTCCCATCGCCACTCTGCTTTTCATAGATATCGCCCACATGAATTTCTCCGCGCAGGGTTTCGCCGGCACAAACCGTACGCTCATAAATGAATTCCGCCTCACCGTGGACACTGGTGGCGACATTCATCCCCAGCTTTTGGGTCATCTCCATCACATAGTTATCCGATTCAATATGAAACCCGTTGGTAACAGGAAAGGTCGGCGGCATGGGAACATTTGGAAACCCTTTGGACAACGCATAATCCGGGTCGGAATAGATTTCGCTCTTATCCATGACAGCTGAAGCAAATTCTCTTATTTTTCCCCTTTCAACAGGCATTAGGAACTCAAGTATCTTTTTCCCTTTAAGATTTTTATCGATCATGGTGCTGGTATCCCTCCTTTTTTCGGTCCGATCACCGGAATTGATAGTACAAAAGTTTTCGATATTATTTTATTTATTTAAATAATATCTAATAAATAGTATTTGCTAATTTCTGAAACAAAAAAAAGAACAGCTCGGCTGCTAGTTTGTTTCTAATCTATCGTTTTAACCTTGTTATGCCATTCAAATAGTGCCAATTGATATGAAATAGTTTATGCAATCTTGCTGTTAGCAGTTACTACTAAAAATGAAACATGTCAATACTTTTTTTCTCGTTGTGGCTGGCGATCCGTCAGTCACGCCCGCGTTGGTAGTTTTATGATTTAAGTATTACGCACCAGGATTTTTTTATGATGTCAAAATAGTGCTCATATTTAAAATTTTTATCTTCCAAAGCCTCTTTCATGCCGACCACACAAAAGTATTGATAACAGAAAAAGGATGAAAAAAATTGAGGGTTCAGGTTCCTATCAATTGTCCCTCTCCTTATCGCTGAATGAACCACCTTCTCAATGCTAACGATCAGTCTTCCCATGGCGGTCTCAAAGGCGATGTTAAAATCCGCATCATCCTTATAGCTGAGCATATGGACCAGGAACATGGACTTGTCCGGATTGTGGTCGACAAAATCGAAATATGCTTTACAAATGGCTTCGATGCAGGCGATTTCATCGGTCTCATGTTTTTGTAAAATCGCCTTATTTCCACCGTTGAGTTGCCCCATAATGGATTTGAAACAGGCGAGAAACAATTCTTTTTTATTTTTGAAATGCTTATATAAAGTCGGTTCCGAAATCTTGGATTCTCTTGCGATCATGGCGGTTGTTGCTGCTTTATAGCCCCTGCTGTTAAAAATCCGGATGGAATTATCCAGTATGGTCTGGTGCCTGTTTTCATATAACAGCAGTTTTTCTCTTGATTTATCGACTATATTCAAAATGTTCGGCCTCTTTTGCAAAATTAATATCAGTTACTTAAAGTAGAAGTAGCATGCACTATTTTTTTTTGTCAAACGTATTTCTGCCAATAAAATTTTGCATTTAGCCAAGGAGTTAATGTCGGAGGAGAGTTTTTCATGAAAGGCTCCCAAAAAAAAGACTTGACAAATCGATAAAATAGTGGTCTGTAGAAGATTAATAGCAATCACTACCAGTTTTATTTTTTTTAGTTTCATAATGATAATGTATACTAATAAACTTGCCGGTTGCATAGTGAATGTCTGGGAAATTTCAAAAAAAGGGAGATTCTATGAGAAAACACTGGTTTCACTTTTAGACAAGCGGATTCAAGATACACCCGAACGGGTCTATTTAAAATTTCGCGAAAAGAGCGGGGCCTGGGAAGAAATTACCTGGAACGCCTATGGGCAAAAGATTAACCGCTTATCAAAAGCCTTGATCAGTTATGGCATAAAACAAGGAGATAAGGTGTCGCTCATCGGACCGAGTTCTCCCAAATGGTTTGTGGCGGATATGTCGACGATGACCATTGGAGCTGTGATTGCCCCCATATATATTACCAGCAGTGCTGAACAGATCTCCTATATTATTAACCATTCCGGGGCAAGGCTTTTGTTTGTTAACGACATCAGCTATTACCGCCGGATTGAGCCGATTCTTAAAAAGATGCCGCATCTTGAGCAGGTGATTCTGCTGAACGGGACGCTCCGCCTGACAATGCCCTGTTGACGGATCAGGCTTCCTTCCTGGCCTTAAGTGACAAAACATCGGGAAAGGAATTAAACCGGCGGCGGTTTTGTGTTACCGAAAATATGGCCGCCACCTATATCTATACCTCCGGCACAACAGGGAATCCAAAGGCGGTGATACTGAGCCAGAAAAACTATTTCGCAGCGGCTCAAAGTGTCTTCCAATGGCAAAAGTTTCTGGCAGAAGATAAGACCGTCACCCAGATTAAGCACATCTGCTTTTTAACCCTGGCCCATGTTTTTGAACGGAACATATCAATGACCGCCCCCCTTTTGACAGGGGCTTGCATCTATTTTGGCGATTTGAACAATGCCATGGAAGAATTAAGGCAGATACAGCCGACTATGGTGGTGGCACTGCCCAGAACCTGGGAAAAAATGTATGAGGGCATCATGGCGTACAGGGGGCAGATGCCCAAAATCCAGCAGGAAATATTTGACCGGGCTATCAATACCGGCAAAGCCTACAATATGCATCTTTATGAAAAGACACCCATACCGCCGGAACTGAAAAAAAATTACGACGCGGCCCATGATATGGTGATCGCAAAGGTGCTGGATGTACTGGGCTGTTTTAACGAGGCAAAACACATCATGACCGGTGGTGCGGTGTCTTCCAAGAAGGTCATTGATTTTTTCTTCTCCATTGGGATCTGGATTTGCCAGGTATATGGCCAGACCGAATCCTTAGGCATGGGGTCGGCTGAGACCAGGGATTATCTCCGGTTCGGCTCAGTGGGCAAAGCTTTCCCTTTTTCAGAAATTGAAATCGCCGATGATGGTGAGATTGTGCTGAAAAGCGACATGGTTTCCCCGGGTTACCATGATGAACCTGAACTCAACCAAACCGCCTTTAAGGACGGATGGCTTTACACCGGAGATATCGGGACAATTGACACGGACGGCTATCTGTTTATCACCGGCAGAAAAAAGGACATAATCATCACCTCTGGGGCTAAAAATATCACCCCGGCCAAAATAGAGGGCGCACTGATGAATTCGCCCCTGATCGAACATGCTGTTGTCGTGGGGGAAGGGAAAAAATTTCTCACCGCCCTGCTGACCCTCAGCCTGGAGGGGGGGAAAGCCTGGGCCGGGAACCGGGGAGAGCATGTCGAGACCTATGCGGATCTTTTGGGACTTGAGCCCGTTAGTCATGAAATAGATCGCCATGTTGCGCAGGTTAACGAAAAATTCTCAAGGGTGGAGCAGATAAAAAAGTTTTCCATTCTTCCTGAACCGTTGACCGAGAAAAAAGGAGAACTCACGGCGTTGCTGAAATTAAAACGCTTCAAAGTCATCAAAAATAACGACAGGCTCATTGAAAAAATGTACACCTGATGACTGTGCTTCAATCCCGGATTCTCTCGTCTGAAGTTGAATCCTTTAGTTTTTTTTGCCTTGAAATACTCTTCCGGGTCAAGCCGAGGATGTGCGCTATTGTTAAAAAAAATCGCAACTATCGTATTGGGAGAATTATCTATGGAAAATATTAGGGAACTCAGACTGCGGCAAAACAACCGGTGGCCAATAAGGTCAGCCATGATTCTAATAACGCTGCTCACGTTATTTTGTTTTTATGACTGTTCCCAGGCCCTGGAGGCGGATCTGGGCAAGGGGGTCACCATGGATATGGATGTCACCCTGAAATACAGCGCTGCCATACGGGTTGAGGATCAGGATATTGATCTTCTGGCCGACGTAAACGCAGATGACGGCAACCGGAGTTTTGATAGAGGAGATTTCATCAACAACCGGTTTTCAGCCCTGATGGACATTGACATCAACCGGGACAATATCGGATTTTTTTTACGGCCCAGGGCTTTTTATGATTTTGCCTACGATGGCAAGAATGCAAATGATTCCCCGGCAACCAATAACAATGGCCCCTTATATGGCGGCCCCCTTACCCGTACTGATGAATTTACAGACCGGACCAGGGGCACCCATAGGGATACGGCTGAAATTCTGGACGCCTATGCATACGGGACCTTTGACCTGGGGGAACGGGATCTGGTCCTCAGGGCCGGTAAGCAGGTGGTCAGTTGGGGAGAAAGTGTCTTTATTACCAATGGCATTTCATCCGCCCAAAACCATGTGGATGCCACCCAGGCGAACACACCGGGCATGGAGCTTAAAGAGTTGTTTCTGCCGTCGGGCCAGATTTACTCCCAGCTGGATCTGTGGCCCGGGTTTACCCTGGCCGGATTCTATCAATGGCAATGGGAAAAAACCGTATTGGATGAAGCCGGCGCCTATTTTTCCACCAGTGATTTTTAGATGAAGCCGGCAACAGAATTCTCCCTGTGATTTTAGCCCCGGGAATGGCCCCGAGTATTGACAGAGCGGCAGATGATCCGGCGGATGATTCAGGGCAATGGGGCATTGCATTGCGGTATCTTGCCTCACGGCTTAATGACACGGAATTTGGTTTCTATTTTATCAATTATCATGAAAAAGTCCCATGCTCATCTGGCAGCCTACAGGTGGATCTGCGACGTGGACTGGACCACCCAGCCGTTGCCTGTCGGCATGGGTGCACAGGCCAATATGATAGACAATTCCTCCTATCATCTAAGCTATGCCGAGAATGTGAACCTGTACGGTTTCAGCTTTGGTACGGTGGTCGGTGAAACAAACATCGGCGGGGAGCTGAGTTTTCGCACGGGTTATCCGGTGGCGGTGGATAATCCGTCAAACCTGCTGGGTTTTAGCTATAGGGATGCGGATGTCCTCCAGGCCCAGGCCTCTATAGTCCATATTCTGGGCCCGGGGCCCAAGTCTCTATGGGACAATCTTACCATTGTGGGCGAACTGGGCTGGAATCGTGTTTTCGGCCTGAATGATTCAGAGCTCTACTACGATAAGACCGCGTGGGGGGCATCGTCAAAGTCACACTGGATTATTTTACCGTTTTGCCCGGGCTTGACTTGAAAGTCCCCTTTATCCTTAAGTTTAACCCGCAAGGCATTTCCTCGGTCACCGGAACATTTACAGAGAACGCGGACAGCATATCCCTGGGCCTGGATTTTACATTTGTCCAGAAATATCAGTTCGGGGTTAATTACACGGCCTTTATCGGGTCTTCTTCGGACAATCGTAAGACAGATAGAGATTTTATCGGATTGAATTTTAAATACACATTTTAACCAAACGCGTATCAACAAAAAAGTTAAAGGGGGTCTGAATGAAAATCGAAAATATGACCATTAACACATTCTTTTGTACATTAGTGATACTTGCCTGTATGTCAGCCCATGCCGGTGTATCCGAGAAAGAAGCCCTTCGCCTTAAATCGGATCTGACACCCTTAGGAGCTCAGCGCGCCGGTAACCCTGAAGGAACCATTCCCCCTTGGGAAGGGGGACTCACGGGCCCGCCCCAAGGCATCACCATCAATCCCGGTGACCGATATCCGGACCCTTTTAAAAACGATGAGGTGATCTACACCATTACATGGAAAAATGTGGAAACCTATAAAGATAAGCTGAATCCGGGGACCATTGCCATGCTGAAACGGTATCCGGATACCTATCGGCTTGATGTTTACCAGACACGCCGTTCCCAGGCTGTGCCGGAATGGGTTTACGCCAACACCTTTGAGAACGCCGTCCGTGCATCCCTGACTGAAGACAAGCTGGGTGTCACAGGTGCATACGGAGGAATACCGTTTCCCATTCCCCAAAATGGAGAGGAGGTAATTTTCAACCATATTTTGCGCTATGGAGGTGCTGCCAGGACGGGACCCTATTTTTCAGGCATTGTCGATGCATCAGGCCAGTTTATCGCCGGTGGTGGTGGTAAAGATTATGAACAATATCCTTATTATTTCAAAGACGGAAGCATTGATACATTTAAAGGAGAGATTTGGTATATGCTCAATGACTTCACCCGGCCGGCCCGCAGGAAAGGAGAACTTCTTCTAGCCAGAGATCCTTTAAATCAATCCCTCTACGATCGAAAGGCCTGGAGTTACCTTCCCGGCCAGCGCCGGGTCCGCCGGGCCCCCAGTGCGGGATATGATACGCCCAATCCCAGTTACAGCGGAATGGTGGTCTATGACGACGGGTTTATGTTTAACGGCAACATTGACCGCTTTAACTGGGAAATCCTGGGGAAAAAGGAGACATACATCCCCTATAATTGCTACACGCTCCACAATGCATCCCCCGAAGATATCATTATGAAGGGGCATGCTAATCCTGATGTTGTCCGGTGGGAGCTTCACCGTGTATGGGTCTTGGCTGCGACCCTGAAAGAAGGGCACCGCCATATTTATGGCAAACGGATATTTTCATTGATGAAGACAGCTGGAATATCCTGATGAAGGACCAGTATGACGGCCGGGGCAACTTGTGGCGCACATCCGTGGCAATGAGTTGGAATCATTATAATCTGCCTGGAAACATTATCGTTACCGTCTTTGATTATGATTTTCAAAAAACGAGTATGCGGCAGCGGCGCTCTTAAACTGGGATGAAGACTATATGATCGTCTATCCCGATACCGGGATTGACGAAAACTGTTCACACCTGAATACTTAAGAAAGCTTGGCCGGCGTTAGAGGAGATAATCAGCATGAATACCCGACTTCTTAGATGTTGCAGAATAGTAAGCCAGCCTGCGGCGCCGGTCTCTGTGATTTGTCTGTGGGCAATTATCATTCTCCTGTGTGCTGCCGGAATGGCCCCGGGCCAGACCACCAATGATCCGCTGATGACTCCGGCTGAAAAACTAACGTCAATCGGTTGTTAAATCAATGCTGTTTGATACGGCGAATACCGGCGAAAGGCTTATCGCAGTGGGGGAGAGAGGCCATATCCTCTATTCCGAAGACAACGGATTGACTTGGGAGCAGGCCCTCGTTCCGGTCAGCGTCACCCTGACAGCCGTATATTTTCCGACCCCATGCCAGGGCTGGGCCACCGGCCATGACGGGATTGTGCTTCACACCCATGACGGCGGCAGGTCCTGGACCGTGCAATTGGATGGAAATCAGGTCAATACATTGGTGGTGGAGCACCTCAGGCAGCTTGCCGGACCAAAAAGAGCAACAACGGAGTTATCACATAGATGATCTTCAATTTTTATTATCCGATGCAAGAAGAGCGCAAAAAGAAGGTCCCACAAGGCCTTTCATGGATGTCTGGTTTAAAAATGAAAAAGAAGGACTGGTCATAGGCGCTTTTGGGCTGATCCTCAAAACCCTGGACGGGGGCGCTACATGGTGTCCCATTCACGAACAGATGGACAATCCCGACGGTTTTCATTACTACGGAATCGCCAGGGCCGGGCAATCTCTGTTCATTATTGGGGAAGGAGGCATGATTTTTCGCTCCAGAGACGATGGAAACACATGGAGACGTCAGATATCTCCATATCAGGGATCTTTTTTTGGAATTGTGGGCCATCCATCAGGCAACTTTGTCATGGCGTTCGGGATGCAGGGCAAAGCCTTCTGTTCAACGGATATGGGGACAACCTGGGAGCCGGTAAAACTGGACAGCCAGACATCGTTATCCGGGGGGACAGTGTTGCCGGACGGTACCGTGGTCATCTCCGGTGTCAACGGCCATTTATTCTACAGCAAGTATGGACAGAACCCTTTTCTTCTCTTTCCTTTAAATTTCCCGGATGCATGGCCATATCGCACGCTGAATCGCACGGCGTCCTGTTGGCGGGACTAAAGGGATTGGCACGAACCACCGTATCAAACACCAGATAAAGGGTTTGAAAATATGACACACCAAAACCATTCAACCTCATTGCGACCCCCAATTGCGGCATTTATGGAAAAGATGCTTTTTAAAAATCGTTTTACGGTGGTTCTGCTCTTCTTGTGTATCACCTTTTATCTTGGGCTGAATGCAATGCAGCTTCGTCCTGAAGCCAGTTTCTGGATATGATTCCCACATATCACCCCTATATCGAGAACTATATTGCGCATAAGGATGATTTGCGAGGCATGGGAAACGTGGTGCGTATTGCGGTGGAAACCACCCAAGGAGATATTTTTTCAAAAGGCCTACCTGAAAACACTGAAACGCATTAACGATGAAATTTTTTATATATCTGGAGTAGACCGTGGTGCGCTAAAATCATTATGGACCCCGCTCACCAGATGGACAGAGGTCACATTGGAAGGTCTGGCCGGGGGACCTGTCATCCCGGACAGTTTTGACGGGTCCGGGGAAAGCCTTGACCAAGTGAAGGCCAATTTGATGAAATCGGGTGAGATCGGCACCCTGGTGGCCAATAATTTCAAATCCAGCAGTATTCTGGTCCCACTCCTGGACCATGACCCTGATACGGGCCGCCCTCTAGACTACCAAAAGTTGTCACGGGATCTTGAAGCCCTTGTCCGGCAGAAATATGAAGATGATGCCATTAAAATTCATATCACCGGATTTGCAAAATCGTTGGCGACCTCATAGACGGATTAATGCGGGTGCGCTTATTCTTTTTTATCGCTTTTTTTACCCTGGTTCTCCTTTTATATTATAATTCGCGCTGCTGGAAGGGAACATTGATACGCAGTGCATTATCCCTTGTTGCCGTGATATGGCAATTGGGTGTATGGCACCTGCTTGGGTACGGACTCAATCCGTACTCCATGCTGGTGCCCTTTTAATCTTTGCCCTGGTGATCAGCCACAGCACCCAAATGTACAATGCCATGGCCCATGAAGTGATGGGGGGTGCGGATAAACTGACGGCTGCCAGAAGAGCCTACAGGATGATCCTTCTACCCGGTCTTGCCGCCCTGTTTACCGATGGCATCGGTTTTGCCACACTTTTTGTCATCCGTATCGGGGTGATTCAGGACGTTGCCCTGGGAGCCAGTATAGGCGTCGCGGTGGTGGCCCTGATGACCTTGTTACTCTTTCCGGTTCTTATGTCATACGCAGGCATCGGCATGGGGAACATCCGGCAGCTCAAAATGGCTGAAGAAACTGCAGCACACCCAGTCTGGAGGACACTGGCCGGTTTCACCCGTCCCAAAATGGCCCTGATTGCCGTCACCGCTGCCATGATCACCTTAGGCACAAGCATTTACCTCAAACAGGATCTTAAGATCGGTGACCTAGATCCGGGTGCGTCGGAACTCAGACCGGATTCCCGTTATAACCTTGATAATGCGTTTATGAATGAGAACTATTCCATGAGCAGTGATGTGTTTGTGGTAATGCTCAAAACCCCGGCCTCGGGAAACAGCAATTATAACGCAGTTGCCGCAACAGACCGGCTGAAATGGAAACTTGAACAGACAAAAGGGGTTCAGGGCGTTGTGACCTATACGGATTATCTGAAACTGCTGAACGCGGCATTCAGTGAAGGAAACATGAAATGGATGGCAATTCCCCGCAGCAAATCCGCATTGGATAATATGGTCCTCAGGGTGCCCATGTTTTTGGCAAGTAAAAACGGCACACTGTCACCCATTATCGTTTATCTCAATGATCATAAAGCAGACACACTGGAGCGTGTGGTCAGCGTGGTGAATACCTTTGCGGATTTAAATAATACGGATCAGATGCAGTTTCTCATGGCGGCGGGAAATTCAGGTATTGAGGCGGCAACCAATATTGAAATATCAAAAGCCCAAACCACGATGATGATCCTTGTTTATTCCGTGGTATTTCTCATATGCATGATCACCTACAAAAGCCTGGGCGCTGCTGTCTGCATTGTTGTTCCCCTTTATATCACGTCGATTTTAAGCGAGGCTATGATGGCAACCCTGGGCATCGGTGTAAAAGTTTCGACACTGCCGGTGATTGCCCTAGGCGTCGGCATTGGCGTGGATTACGGCATCTATATATTCAATAAACTCCGCTTTCGGATCGACAGCGGTGATACACTTGAAGAAGCATATTACCATACTCTGAAATCCACGGGCCGGGCGGTTATGATTACAGGAATAATCATGGCCACAGGGGTGTCAACCTGGGTATTCTCACCGATTAAATTCCAGGCCGACATGGGTCTCCTCCTGACCTTTATGTTTTTGTGGAATATGGCAGGTGCGATGATACTTTTACCGTCACTCGCATATTTTTTAATTAACATGAAAGCGTTTTTAGTGCGGTTGATCCCAATTTTCAGATCCCTCGCTTAAGTGGGTGGGCATCCGCAGCTTGATCCGGTAAGGAAAAAAGACGTATGAAAAGACGATTAAAAGACATCTCCGAATTCAGGTTGGTGGCCCGAATGATGGGATGTTACTCACATTCCATACCCTTATATGCAATTTTATGGAAATTTTTTCGAAAGACTAATACCATCTATCCCCAGGAACGGTGAATCAAAAATCCAAAATTCTGCTCTATTCCATACTGATCTTTATATGCACGAAGGACATCATAGGAACTATGCTGGTTGAGACCTTCACTGGGGACATTGCTTATAAGCACAAAGCACCCCGGATTCTTCTCTGAGATTTGATGCACCATCTGTTTCCTTCAATTCTGCGCTGATGCCGTACATCATTCTGTCCAAGGATCGAGTGCCATCTTTTTTAGGCCTGCCACGTTTTATGATTGGGAATTTTAATCACCTGGGTGATCGGTGTGCAGAACTGATGATTGACCTTTTTATAACTTCAGCAGCTTTCTGAGCATCGGCCTGGCAAAAAATTCTTTTTCGACAGGGCAATGAGTTGCTTTGTTAATTCTTGATGTTCTCTGTGTAGTTCACGATCAATCCGCTTTTGTCGCCTTTTATCATGTGCACTGGTGTGACGGTTTGATGGGTTCGATCATGGCGGATTTAAAAATTTCGGAACTGCTGTCGAAAGAAAAAAGTCTTTCCTATAATATCGATCCAAAAAAATTAGACTTCCTGCCCGATTGAAATCACCTCGACGTCTTTGTCCTCTCTTTTTTGATTTCAAGGCCTCTTCCAGGATGTTCACGGCTCCCCGCAGGCTATCCGGCGCCAGATAGCTATGCTGTTGTGTCATGGTCAGATCTTTGTGTCCCGGCATTTCCTTTACCCGGTAAGGATCAACATCCTCCATGACCGGCCAGCTGGCAAAGGTGCGGCGGAAAATGTGGAATGTCACACGCTGCCGGGGATCATCCACCCCTTGGTTAAAAAGATCGTCCGCTGTTCGTTTGAATGTCTTTGAGTTCTGAACCATCTTGGCGCAGCCACGGCCAGGAAGAACCGGATTATCTGGACCGGGATTATCCGGCTTAAAGGTCGTCAGCAGATCTTTAACCGGCTGTGTCAGTCATTGAAATACTTTTTATGTTTGCCTTTATGTTTGCCTTTGTGTTTAGAATGACGCATTTTAGGCGGTATTTCACTGGTGAGTGCCACCCTCCATCTACCCTTAAGGGTTGTAGATGCCATCCATCTACCGTCAGTCGACATACGTAGATACAAATTATTCGCAAAGTATGTATCACGAACGTTGATGACAATATATGCCCCGATTTTGAATCATATTCAAGTTGATGTCCGTCATGGTGTTTGTGACGGTAACCGTGGGCTGGTGCATGGGGCGGAGGACCATTTTTTTTGTGCTTTGACGATGGGTGTGATGATTGATTCCCTGGAATTTTAACAGCGACATCCCCGGTGGACTGGCATCCAGTTAGATAAAGCATTATCATCAAGACCAAACAGATGTTTTTTAACGATTGTGGCATTAGATTTTCCTCTCTTTGATATCAAAAAACTTAATTTATAATATAGTTCTGAATAATTTTCAGTTAATTGACTGGCGAATGAGTCAAACAAGCATTGAAAAGTCCCATTCAAAAATTTCTTCAAATTGTCAATCATTATATAAACCATCGGCAACCAGCAGGAAACGCGTCCGTTCTGACTGTCTGGTCCGGTTTAAAACGATGTTTACTAAAGTCCCGTACTGTTTGCTTGTTAATCGTATCGACAACTTGAGCTGCCATGAACCCTGCGCTATTCCATCGCCTTTCAAAGGCTACCATTATGGGCTTTTTCCCTTGGATACTTCGACCCCTTTTCCCTGGACGCTTGCCACCCTCAATGGCACCGTCCATTTCAATAATATGTTCCAATCGATAAATACTATCCCGGTGTTCCATTGCGGTTTGGATTTTTCTGAGCATATTGCGGGCAGTTGGCCAGGATACTCCGATTTGCTTAGTCAAACGCAAGGCGGAAATACCACCCTTATCAGCAGCAATCAAATAAATAGCCCGGAACCACTTTGCCAACGGCAGATTCGTCGAGTGGAACAAAGTACCTGTGGTCAAAGAGACGTGGTATTTACATTTCGAACATTGATGCATTTTTCTTGTGGTTATATAGCTGGATTTTTTACATCCGCAACGCGGACAATGAAAACCTTCTGGCCATCTGACACGAAAAAGTGTCTTTGCACATGCCGTTTCTGTTCCATATTTTTTTTGCCAGTCAAGCAAGGACATTTTAGGCATTTTCATAGTATATTCGCTTTATTTTCCACAACGATTTGATATGGAAGACAATGATACTATAAATGCTGAAAATTGTTAAGAGCCATAAAAAAATCGAAAGGCCTCCATGGGTGGCTGGCTTTTTATACGCCCGGAGGCATACGAGAGGGGACTCCGATGCCAAGGGATAACGCAGTGGGGTAGACTGCTGTCTACAGGAATCTGGTGGTTGATGAACTGCCGGGCCTACCTTTTTTTACATAGGTGCGATGGTGTGATATTTTTTTGGGATCAGACAGCGGGAATCAACACCGGGTCCAGGGAAAACGGATGACCGGGCGTGGCAAACGGGTGTTTGTTTGTAAAAATTCTCTCGTTTTTTTCCGGCTTGTGCCAGTGCAAAACCATCAGGTTTTCAGGTGTGTGAAAGGATTTTATGACGTGTAATACTTAAGGGGTTGACCAATGGAAAAAAGGCGTGATAATTTTATTGAATGACCACTCAACCGACTGCCCATGGCGCCTATTCCGCATATCTGCCGCTGTTTTTCTCACCACCATTTTTTTCATGAATTTTACCATCCGGATCAGCATATCCCCCTTGATGCCCACCATTCTGACGGACATGGGCCTGACCCGGGATCAGGCCGGGTCATTTTTTCTTTTTTCCGCTTCCGGATACTGCATTGCCCTTTTTTTTCCGGGTTCGTATCCGCCCGAATTCGGCATCTGAACACCATTGTCCTGTCTGCAGTGGGCACGGGAGTCATTTTTATTTTCACCGGGTTCAGCCACAGCCTGTCTGCCATGCGCTTAGGGATTTTTCTGGCAGGCGCGTGCTCCGGGCTCTACCTGTCCTCGGGCATTGCCATGCTTACGGCCATCATTGACCGGAAAAACTGGGGCAAGGCCTTAGGCATTCATGAGGTGGCACCGAACTTGAGTTTTTTGCTGACCCCGGTGATCTGTGAACTGCTGCTACTGTGGGTGTCGTGGCGGCAGATACTGTTTGTACTGGGGGGGTGTCCATTCTGCTGGGGTGGTTGTTTTCGCGGTTTTCCGCTATACAGGATTTTGCTGGCGAGGCGCCCCGGCTAAAATCCTTTTATCCCCTGGCCGCCATCCCATCGTTCTGGTGGATGATGCTGCTGTTCAGCCTGGGGGTTTCCGGGACCATGGGAGTATATTCCATGCTGCCGCTGTTCCTGGTAAATGAGCACGGGATGCTCCAGGCCCAGGCCAACACCCTGGTGACGCTGTCCCGGATCGTTACGTTACCCATGCCGCTTTTTATCGGGTGGATCGCCGACCGGATGGGACTTAAACCCGTGATAGCCACTGTATTGATGATCAGCGGGATATTGGTGGTTTCCATTGGAATGTGTGGCGGCCGGGTGTTGCTGGCCGTGATTTTCTGCCAGCCCGTGCTGGCGGTCTGTTTTTTTCCGCCGGCTTTTGCGGCTCTGTCTAACATCGGTTCGAACCGTAACCGGAACGTTGCTGTTTCCTTTACGATTCCGGCCGCTTTTCTGGTGGGCGGTGGGGTGATTCCCGGGATGATCGGATTTCTGGGGGAGAAGGGCTGGTTTTCACAGGGGTTTGTGGTCACCGGACTGTTGATTCTGACAGGGGCTTTTCTACCCTGGTTCCTGAGATTTGGAAAACAGGAAGAAGACGGCTACCCGGACAGGTCCGGGTAGCCGTTTGGGATGTGGGTAACATTGAAGTAAGAAGTTTGAAGTCATAAGCCAATACCTGCCAGCTGATTCTTACATCAATTGCCGGGGGGGGGGGCAGACCGTGATGGTTATTCGGCGAATTTGGTCATGATCGCGTCTGGAATGTCGGCTTTTTTTCTAGCGCCGATGGCGTAGTAGTATAAAGGCTCTCCTTCGATGGACAGCCGGTGCCGGTACCGTTCCAGGTGATAGATGTCCATATAGTTGGAAAAGATGAGCTCCCGGATCATTCGGGAAAATCCGGCATCATCGGTTTCGTTGAGAAAGGTTTCCTTGATGTTGATTCCCACCCATCCCGGAGACTGAATCATATTGAATGCCTCAACGAACGCCTTGGTCGGGATATCTCCGAACCCTAAGGCTGCCACCACTGTCAGGCAGTTCAGGGACCAGGACAGGTATTCTTCTCTTTCATCATCGGTCAGATTACAGAAATCGCTGACATAATAGGCATCGTACAGATGGGGCCGGTCCCGATCGGTGGCGGTTTTGGCTTCCGGAATGATGTCCACGCCGATGAGGCGGGATACCCCGTATTGCTTAAATGCGTCTCCCATCAGACCGTTGCCAGCCCCCAGGTCCAGGACCCGAAGCTCACTGAAGTGTTCATCGGTCTGTTTGATGGCGGATTTGAGAATCTGTGCCACTTTGGCGGGGGAACTGCATTTGAGCCGGTCATAAAAAATCTGTTCATACAGCCCTGGCATATTGTAAATCTGGTCATAATCATGAAACCGGATCTTTTTTTTCTCTTTTTCCGGTGAAATCAGATAAAAATAGGCTTCATCCTGGGCCAGATTCTGCGCAGATGCCTGGGGAAATTGAATACGATGTCTTTTGGGTACTTGCATGGGTATCCTTGTTTCAGGTTAATCAAACAACCGCCGGTGCATGGACCGGCGGACGCGGTGTTTCATTTTCACATATCTACATATTTAGATATATTTTCAAGCTATGGTAACATGTCAGGACACTGATTACAAGAGAGGGCTCATTGCTTCCGAGCGGCGGCCCATCCTGCCGAAGGCCGGGACTCACCTACCGGACCAGGGTCAGGCCGGAAGACTTGCCCATCTCCAGGGCCTCAAGAATTTGCGGCACCACATGGGTGGGGGTGACGAAATTGATGTTGTGGCATCCCTGTTCTTGCAGTCGGATCATCATGGCGGCCAGCTGATTCAGAAAAATGATTTGGCCATACCCCAGGATACTGATGTCATGGTTCTGGCAGAACACGCACTTGAGGCTGCAATGGGAAAAGAAAATGGTGCCGGACCCATACTCCCCCACCAGGGGAGGTTCTTCTCCGAAATGTGGGGAGAAACTCGCCACTTTTGCCTGACGGCCTGCACTGCAGTAACCCGTTTCATCCCGGGTCCGGTCCACGCGGCACTGCCGGGGGCACAGGGTGCAGGAGGACAGTATGGAAAAGGCCTGTTGAACGGCCTGTTTCAGCCGGCCGCTCCGGCAGGCTTTCAGGTAACCGGGCATATAAGCGTGCATGGACATCCCCTTTTGTCTCCGGGTCAGCGGGTCACAGCGGTTCCCCGGTAGTGGAACCCGGATATACGGATGGGGCTGACATATCCTGCATCCATAGCTTGGATGGCGAATCCGCTGTCCCTGATCAGAGCGGCGATGGGCCGGTTCAGGTGACACCCGCCCGAGACCGTTTTCCACAACGGGGTCAGGCGGTCCTGCCACCGGGTGATGTTCATGTCTGGAGCCTGTCCATGCTCACAGAAAAGCAGCCGGCCCGAGGGTTTCAATACCCGCCGCACCTCTGCCAGGGCCTGCCGGATATTCGGAATGGAACATAGGGTATAGGTCACCACGACAGTGTCTGCACTGTGGGTGTCCAGGGGAATCTGTTCGCCGGAGCCCGCCATCAGAAGGACGGGGAAAGACAGCCGGGCCGGGGGCCCCGGAATCATGTCCATCAGGGTTTGGCTGGGGTCGATGCCCCATACGCATGCCACGGATTTCGGAACGTAGAACGGCAGATTGAGGCCCGACCCGATACCTAATTCCAGAACCTTCCCTTTTGCCTGTGGAATGATCTTTTTCCGCTGGTCCGTGATATTTTTGTGGGCGCAGACCCGGTGCATAAGTGCGGTAGAATGAATCGGTGATACAGTCCCATGTGATTATCGCCGTGAAAGTTTTTTGTTCCTGCTGATCCCTTTTCAAGCATTTACATACCACACCCGGTTTTAAAAAAAACAGAATCCTGAAACGCAAGAGATGATATCCCCCCATATCATCCATACGTCCCTGTCATCCCGATGCTTTTATTTTTTGGCTGAACATCCCCGCTCAGTTGATCTCCGAAAGGCAAAACTGACGAAGCTTTACCTATTATAGCCGCTAAGGATTTTTTATAGAGGCCCTGTTGGCGGCAAGACAAAGCGTGGCAACGGCAGCAATATCATGGCAATCGCAGGCGCTAATGTTTTTCCTGTCGCAGCTTGTGTGGAAAGCGCCTCTCCTTATGGAGTAAAATTTGTTGAACAAATGATCGATAGCAGTTTTACTTCCCTTTGCATCTGAAAAAATCATTGACGATAAGGCTTGTGACAGTGACCCCCCTGATAATCAATTGATGGAAGATCATTGTATAGATCTGATTGCGCCTCTTGGTTGTGCCATTATGTTGTTAAGGTTTTTTGAGATGACTTATAGTAAATAACCTATCAAATAGGGTCAGGCTTTAGTTTTCTTCTCGATTCGGCCAGCTTTTAAACAAACCTTTCTGTTCCGTTAACGGTTTCTTTTCTTGTTGATATTTTGAATCATTTCTCTATCAGGCCCAACGACATCCAGGCAGCGTCATGTGCCAGAAAATTGGTAACTCAAATGGGGCGTTGCCTTCGACCGACGTAAGCTGTTGATCATCTTCAGAGCAATCCGGGTCTTAAATGTTTTAAAGAATTCGGATATCGACGTTCTTAATGCCACCGTCACCAGCAAATTTGACTAAAAAAGACGTTGGCTTTAATGAATTGTGCCACAGAAAAAAATACCTGAATTCCAATCTCTTGGGATCTCAAACTTCTCTTGACAAACGAGAGCGCCATCTTATAAGCAGTATGGTAGCAGAAAAAAATGGTTGCAGCAATTGTTGCGGTAACCGTCTTTACCGGCAAAAATCAGTAAGGAGAATCTTTATGAATACCAAGAAATTTATTTCCGTCCTTTGTGCAGGTGTCTTTCTGTTCGTCGCCTCCCAGTGCATGGCCGGCGACTACAAGTTGACCTTGAAGCTCAGCCACGTTTTCAGCCCGGCAGAACAACTCACAAAATCCATGGATGCCGTGGCCGAATCCATCTCGGAGAAGACCGACGGGGCAATCAACATCCAGACCTTTCCGCAGGCCCAGCTCCCGGCATACAAAGAAGGGATCGAGCAGGTGGTTCGGGGTGCAAAATTTATCTCCGTTGAAGATCCATCATTCATCGGCGACTATGTACCCGACTTTAAGGCCCTCTATGCCCCGATGCTCTACCGCAGTTTTGATGAGTACGTCAAACTGACTCAGACCTCCTTGGTGGCCGATATGAAGGCACAGGCAGAAAAGCAGGGCATTAAAATCCTCGCCCTCGACTATATCTATGGTTTCAGAAATCTGATCACCCAGAAAGTCATCAAATCCCCGAGCGATCTCAAGGGCATGAAAATCAGGACCCCCGGCTCCAAATCCTATATTGACACCTTAAGCGCCATGGGCGCCGTTGCCACCCCTCTGCCTTGGGGCGAAACCCTGTCCGCCGTCCAGCAGGGGGTTGTTGACGGACTCGAAGGTTCCGAATTCACCAATATCGGTACCAAAGTCTATGAAGGACCGACCAAGAACGTTGCCAACACCCGCCATATTCTGGGCACCTGCGGTGTTTACATTTCCACCCAGGTCTGGGACGAGATTCCTGAAAATACCAGATGATCATCCAAGATGAGTTCACCAAAGGGGCAAACCACATGGTTCTCTTCTCAAGTCCCAGCACGGGGGTGTCGTCAAGGAACTTGAGTCTTACGGCGTGCAATTCAATGAGGTTGACGGTGACGCATTCCGGGAAGCGCTTGCCCCGCTGTATGTTGAACAGGAAGGCATGACTTCCGGCATATTCAAAGCAATTTTCTCTGAACTCGACAAAATGAGATAAACCGACCTCCCGGTGCATGGAAGCTTGCCTCCCATGCACCCTTATGGTGAACCATGTCTATGACACCCAAAACACTTTTTCAAAATTTCGACCTGATTTTCAGCGGTTTTTTCCTGTGCATCACCGTGCTGGTCGTCATCGTCAACGTTGCTCTCCGGTACCTTTTCCACGGGGGTCTTTTCTGGGCTGAAGAGGTGGCAACATCTTCTTTTATTTGGAGTGTTTTCATCGGTTCTGCCTCTGCGTACCGATATAAGATGCATATTGGTATTGACTTCATAACGAAAATCGGTCCCCGGTCTTGGCGGGGATTTCTTGCCGTTATCATCGACCTCCTCATGCTTGCCATAAACGGCTATATCGTTTATCTCAGCATCTTTTTTATTTTTGCAAACAAGTTAAAACGTACGCCGGTTCTCGATCTTCCCGCGCTCTATGTGAATCTGGCATTGACGACCGGCTTTACCCTGATGACCGCATATGCCCTGTTTTTCCTGTGCCGGGATATCTTCAGGTTGTTGGGCACACAGGCGCGGTAAAGAAAGGAAAGCATGATCACTTTTCCCGTCATTATTGTAATGGTGCTGTATTTTACTAGTATACCCATTGCCTTCGGCCTTCTGGCTGCGGCTCTTGCCTATTTTACTTTCGGAGACGTGGGAACGCCGCCGGATCTGATCCTTCAGAAGTTCATTACCTCCACCGCCTCCTTCCCGCTTTTTGGCAGTACCGTTTTTATAATGGCTGGTGAGATCATGAACTACTCTGGCATCAGTGCAAACCTCATGAAGATGGCAGATGTGCTCACCGGCCACCTGCGCGGCGGGCTGGCTCAGGTCAACGTACTGCTCTCGACCCTGATGGGAGGCATCTCCGGCTCAGCCAATGCCGATGCCGCCATGCAGTCAAAAATCCTGGTGCCGCAGATGACCCAACGCGGCTACAGTGTCTCTTTTTCAACGGCGATTACCGCCGCCTCCTCGGCGATTGCTCCGGTGATTCCCCCCGGGATCAACCTGATCATTTACGCCCTAATCGCCCAGGTATCGGTGGCAAAGATGTTCATTGGCGGTTATACCCCCGGCATCCTTATGTGTTTCGGTTTGATGATCACCGTCCATATCATTGCCAGGAAAAGGGATTATCAGCCGAGCCGGGAAAAGATGGCTTCACCCAGGGAAATCCTCAAACAGCTCAAGGAATCGATCTGGGGGCTGCTCCTGCCGTTTGGTATCATTTTCGGAATTCGCTTCGGTATGTTTACCCCCACAGAGGCGGGTGCCATGGCAGTTCTGTTCTGTATTATCATCGGCGTGTTTTTTTATAAAGAACTCAAGTGGAAACATTTCCCCATTATCCTGAAAACACCGTGCTGGCTACGAGCTCGGTCATGCTGATTATTATCGCCGCCTCCGTATTCGGTCAGTACATGAGCTGGGAACGGATCCCTCACCAGCTGACCAAGGGGATCCTGGCCTTTTCAGAATCTGCCTGGGTTATCCTGATCGTGATCAATATTCTACTCCTGACACTCGGAATGTTTCTTGAGGGGGGAGCCCTGCTGATCATTGTCGCACCGCTTCTCGTGCCCCTGATCAAGACCCTGAATATCGATCTAATCCACTTTGGCCTGATCATGATCGTGAATATCATGATCGGTGGGATAACTCCGCCCTTCGGCTCCATGATGTTCACTACCTGTGCCATTACCGGCGCCACGGTGGGCCAGTTTGTCCTTGAAATATGGCCGTTTATCATAGCCCTGCTGATCATACTGATCGTGGTCACCTACATCCCTGCGGTGGTCATGTTCCTGCCCAACCTAATTTAATGAAAGGGACGTTTCATGCTGCTGATAGGCCATCGAGGCTGTAAGTATTCCGGCTATAATCAGAATACCATCCGGGCTTTTGAGAAGGTGGTGGCCGAGGGGGTACCTGCCATAGAATTCGATGTGCAACTCTGCGCCGATAAGCAACTGGTTGTTGTTCACAACCGTGATCTTGAAGAAGTGTCTACCGGCAAGGGGTCCGTATCACACACGAAATCAGCCACATTGAAAAGCCTTTATGCCGGCGATCCTGCCCGTGGTAAGGACCGTATCCCGTTCTTACCTGAGGTGTTTGATTTTTTGTCCTCTCTTGCAAAGGAAACCCGGCCGGCCATTCATATGGAACTTAAAGGCGGGGACACCGGCCGACAGTCGGGGAACTATTCATGGAGTATGTTGCAGCCGGGAAACTTGATATGTCCGATTTGGTGGCAAGCTCTTTTAACTGGAAGGAACTGACAGCTATTGCCGAGGTCTGCCCAATGGCTAAAATCGCCCTGCTGGACGGCGCCATCCGTCGCGACCGCCTCCTGGAAAAGATCGGAAGAGAAGCTGAGCCTCATTTCAGTAAAATCTTTACCTACGGCAACGAAGAATATATGCTGCCAAGGTTTTCTACTCTTGCCGAAAACCTTTCGTTTCTCGATCAAAAATGCTGCGATCCGCGTATACGCTCGCTTTTGGCTGAAGAAGTAGAAGCCTGTCTTGGGGGGGCTACTACACGGACGAATTGCTCGATACAGCCTCTGCAATGAAAGCAGCATCCATCAATCTCTGGTATCGAACTGTCACACCGGCGTTCATAAACAAGGCCCATGCAAGGGGTCTTGCGGTGTTCGTCTATACTGTGAATGCCCCGGATGATTTGCTGGCCGTGGCCAAGTTCGGTGTAGACGGTATTTTTACCGATTATTATGCGGATTCGGTAAAATTCCTGAGAGACTATGCCACTTGATTGGCAGCCAGAGTCAAGGCTGCTGCTATGAAACCTCTTTTCTACCATGTGTCTTTTAAGTTAGCCGGCTCTGAACAGCGTTTCTAATACCGGGAATGCCACAAAGACAATGATGGTCTATGATTTTTTTGCCGGCAGAAAAATTTGGTGGTGCAGCCTCTATTGGCAGGTGGTTCGGATACAAGACCCCCGGGAGAATAAATCGGGGAGGGCAGATTGTTCTTTCCGGTGAATGTCAGGCAAGCATCTGTCCTATCAGCTCTTTCATGAATTTGGCGGCGATCCGGCAGGTTTCCATGATCCGGGCGGGGCCATTGCCGGGCCTCGCTTGTAAAAGGAGTGGGCATCCCAAGGAATTCCCAGAAGGCAGACAGATCGGTGTATCATCATTGGTGGCAATGCTCTCTGCAACCCATTTTTTTGGTTTTTTCGATGACACCGGTATAGGATTTCAGTTCCGACTCGGTGAGCCCGGAGACAATTTTTCGGGTTGTCTTCAGGTGAAATTCGTGGTGCTATTTAAAACCGGGTTTCCATTCAAATCTCAGTTTCATGAACACTGCTCCCCTTCCGGGCTGCAGTGTTGGCCAGTTCATCACAGCGTTCGTTCAATGGATTGCCGCTGTGGCCCCGGACCCAGACAAACTTCACATCCATGGATTGGACCAGGAAAAGCAGCTGTTCCCAAAGGTCCGGGTTCAGGGCCGGCTGTCCGTTGGAGCGTTTCCAGCCCCTTTTCTTCCATCCTTTGGCCCACCCTTTGGTCAAAGCGTTCACCACATACCGGGAGTCCGAGTGTACAACCACGGGGGAGCCGGTTCCCTGAAGCGATTGAAGGGCCTTGATCACGGCGGTCATTTCCATGCGGTTGTTGGTGGTGTGTCCGTAACTGCCGGACAGTTCTCTAACTGGTCTGTCAGGATGTTCCTGGATCACCGCCCCGTATCCGCCGGGTCCAGGATTGCCGATGGCGCTGCCGTCCGTGTACACCACAATGGTCCCTTCGGGCCAGTCCCGGTCTGAACATGCCGGGCCGCTGCTCCGGGAGGGGGATTCGGTTTTTTTTCTGCCGGTGCCCAAAACAGGGTCCGTCAGAAAGGATTCGGCCTGTTCCCGGGTTTTAAAGCTTTTAAAGACAGCCCCGGGAAACCCGTCCACTTGGGCTTTGGCCTCAGGCCAGGAAGTGAAGACGCCGGTGGTGCGACCGGTTGCGACAGCGTAATATTTCATGGAGCATACCATATCGGGTTTGCCGGAACCTGTAAAGCCCTGAAGCAGGTCTGCGGCGGGTGTGCTCAAACAATGGGGTCCCGGATCCACCTGCCATTGGTCCCGAAAAAGGAACGGGAGGGGGGTGCGGGGTTCGGGCCGGCGGCAGGGGTGCCGCCCCGGGGAGAAGGTCCGATGTATGACATTTATTCCTGTTCCTGATTCCTGGTCCGTGTTTTTTCGGGGAGGTTCGTTGATATCAATGAATAGTGTCGGGTAGTGCTTGTGAGTTGAATCCCATCTTGACGCGGTTGTTTCAGGATGTTGTGCATGCGCAGCGTGAAGAACGGCAAACTGTTTGAGGACATATCTGCCCGCGGTTTTTGACGTTTGGCGCAGCATGCCTTCCATCCTGTCAACCTCGGCACTCAGGTGAGACCCGCAAGCATCCCCCGGCACGGGTCGGATGCTGAACCCGACTGTCCAGAAAGACGGAAAAAAATCATTACCATGGTCTGGCAGTGCTACTGTTTTTATGGTATTTCACGAAATTATAAAGTGTCTTTCCCGGCACCGATGCCGGGAAAGACAAAAGGGAGAAAGGAAATGATCCATTTAGGTGCGATTCGGTGGCAGCGGCCTCCATTCGGATATTGAGCGATGTCCAGGTTTTGAGATTCGGCGGGCCGATTTGGATATCATGCCCAGTGTGGAGTTCAAGGTTTTTACAAAGAGGCCAGAGAAATGCTCAAGGAAGCCGGGGTAAAGGAACTGACCGCCGGATGGCCGGACGGGAGGCTGACATGAACACCCCTTCACATTTAACAAACATCCCGGCATCTGATATTCCGGACAAGCCCTGTCCGGGGCTGTTATCCGGACGATCAGAGACCCTGAGGATCTCGGGCCGGATGCAGCCTTATGCCGGGGCGGAATGTCACGGCGGAAAACAGGAGAGAAGAACATGACCCGAATGTTGCAGGAGTTCCGGGAACCGGCTCTGGAAAATCTTGAAAAACTGGACCGCATGGCCCGACGGATCCTGTCGGAGATCGGCATCCGGATTCTGAGCCGGTCCTATCTGAACCTGCTGGCGGAAAAAGGGGTGGCCATCAAAAAAGACCGGGCTTTTTTTTTCTTCGGATCAGGTGGACAGGCTGCTGGAAAAAGCCCCGACCCGGTTCATCCTGCACGGGATATCCCCGGAACATGACGTGGTCCTGGGAGATGGGTCATCCAGCCTGGCCGCAGGGTATGGATGCGCGTCCATCATGGACCCGGACGGCAACATCCGGAGTGCCATTTTCCAGGATCATGTGGACCTGTTGAAGCTGGTGCAGGTCAACGACCTGTTTCACATCAACGGCGGGATCCTGGCCCAGCCTTCGGATATGGCTGCCGAAGCGAGTCACCTGGCCATGATGTATGCAGCCCTGATCTGGTCGGACAAGTGCCTGTTCGGCATACCGGGCCGGCGCGAACACATGGAGGATCTCATGACCCTGGCCGCCATCCGCACGGGCGGAATGACCACATTCGCCCAGACCCCCGGATCCTGACCATGGTCAGTCCGGTCAGTCCGCTGCAGGTGGATGAGACCGGGCTGTGTGCCATGGACGTGGCCGGTGAATATCATCAGCCCGTAATCCTGTCCCCGGGGGTGGCGGCGGGCACCACCGGTCCCATTGATCTGGCCGGCAATGTGGCCATGGCCACGGCCGAAGCCTTGGGCCTTATCTGCATGGCCCAGGCCCTGCACCCGGCGACACCGGTGATTTTCGGAATTCAATGCTATGGGTCGGACATGAAAACCGGCAACATCTCCATCGGGTCACCGGCGTATGCGCTTCAGGCAAAATACTGCGCGGCTCTGGCCCGGCATTACGGGGTGCCCAGCCGGGCCGGGGGATCGGTCACGGATGCCAGAAGCCTGTCCGCCCCGGCCGGGTATGAGAGCATGCTGTCCATGTTCACGGCCCTGCAGAACCAGGTGAGCCTGATCGTTCACAGTGCCGGTATCATGGACAGCTTTGCCGCCATCTCATATGAAAAATTCATCATGGATCTGGAGATTATCCAGATGGTCCGGTTCTATATGAATGACATGGTCGTAGATGACAGCACCCTGAATTTTGATCTCATTGAATCCGTGGGACCGGGTGGGCTGTTTCTCACCACCATGGATACCATGAAAAAATGCCGGACCCATACCTGGAATCCGTCCGTGGCCCTGCGAGGCCATCTGGCGGGCGTGTCCCCCCAGGAAAAACTGCTCAGAAACATTCAGGATGCCCGGGACAGGATGATGGCCCGGTATGAACCACCGCCGATCGATCCGGATGTGCAGGATGCCATGGATACGTTTATGCGGGCCAAAGGGGTGGATCCGGATGCGCTGCCCCTGTATCATTGATTGGCATGCCCCCTGATCCGTTGATGTGATCCGTTGAGTTGAAATAAAATGATGTGAAATCCGATTCAGGGAACGCGGCCGGATCCGATGCCGGTTTGTGAGCCCCATTAACAGGGAGATATCCATGAAACAGACCATGAAGGCGATTGTCAAGGCAAAACCGGAGCAGGGGCTGTGGCTCCAGGAAGTGCCCGTGCCGGAAATCCGGCACAATGAGGTACTCATCAGGATCCTCCGGACGGCCATCTGCGGAACAGATGTCCATATCTACAACTGGGATGAGTGGGCCGCCAAAACCATTCCTGTGCCCATGCATATCGGCCACGAGTTTGTGGGCACCATCGAAAAGGTGGGGTCCCATGTTACGGATTTTAAACAAGGGGACCTGGTGTCCGGTGAAGGGCACCTGGTGTGCGGGCACTGCCGGAACTGCCTGGCCGGCCGGCGGCACCTGTGCAAGGACACGAAAGGGGTGGGGGTGAACCGGCCCGGGGCCTATGCCGAGTTCCTGGCCATTCCCGTGACCAATGTGTGGTACTGTGACTCCAAAATTCCCCTGGAAACCCTGGCCTGCTTCGATCCCCTGGGCAATGCCACCCACACGGCCTTGTCCTTTGACGTTCTGGGCGAGGATGTGCTGATCACCGGAGCCGGTCCCATTGGATGTATGGCCGCCTCCATCGCCCGGCACAGCGGGGCCAGGTACGTGGTTGTCACGGATGTCAATCCTTACCGCCTGGACCTGGCCAAAACAGCCGGTGCCGATCTGGCCTGGATGTCACAAAAATATCCATTGCCGATGCTCAGAAACGACTGGGAATGAAGGAAGGGTTTGATGTGGCCATGGAGATGTCGGGCAACCCTTCAGCACTGGAAGGAATTTTGGACAACATGTGCCACGGCGGCAAGATCGCACTGTTGGGGATCATGCCGGATCAGACCCCCATCGACTGGAACAAGGTGGTATTCAATATGCTCACCGTCAAAGGGATTTACGGCCGGGAGATGTATGAAACCTGGTACAAGATGACCTCCATGATCCAGACCGGCCTGGACATCACCCCGCTGATCACCCACCGGTTTGCCTATACGCAGTTTGAAGACGGATTCGAAGTGATGCGTTCGGGAAAATCAGGCAAAGTGATCCTGGACTGGACCCGGACCCAATAACAACCATGACCTAAGAGACCACAACAAATGATGAAGGAATAAAACAGCCAGGGATTAGACTAACATTCTTATTTTATATGAAATCCAGGAAGGATGAGAATCATTGAGAAGAACACAAAGAGCGATCATTTACTTCTTCTTTCTCGTGTTTCCCCTGCCTTTCGTGATATAATAAAAAAAATGGGAATAAAACGGGGCATGACCTCAAAAACAATTCAGGAGAAGGACAAATGAGTACAGATAAACTGGACAGCAGCCTGGAGTTGGAGCTGGCGGTCTTGAAAC